>OKVW01000167.1_pt1 | contig 44005 bp, 37 predicted proteins | sample 1606991 | NCBI WGS metagenome assembly OKVW01 (sample SAMN03281021, study PRJEB24777) | human gut metagenome | isolation source: fecal sample PR177 from 1 month old male Malay infant, vaginal delivered... | reverse complement strand
GCTTCTTTGTTGGCTCTCTGTTAAACATGACTATGCCTTCATGGAACAACAATACTACAAAAATCATAATTTTATTTTTCTCTGTGTTAATGATGATAACCTTTAGAAATACTCCAGAAATAAATATTATTGGTCGGCTTGCTATAGCATTTATATCTGTAATTATTGGTGTTAGTTTTAGTGCTGGTATTTTTAAAAAAATACCAGATATTTCTTATGGTATTTACATATGGTCATGGCCTATGCAGGCAATTATAGTAAGTCAAATCAAATTGCCTTTTTACTTAAGCTTGTTACTAACGCTATTGATAGTTTCTTTGATTGCTCTCTTTTCTAGTAAATTCATAGAAGCGCCATTCCTGAAAAGAAAACGGGTTAAAAACTAAGACGTAAGCAGTTAGATTTTTAAAGTCATGGTTACGGCAGCTTCACCACCTTACCCGCGGAGCGCTTTATAGCGCTCCATCCGGCGGTAGGGTGATTCCATGTGGCATGTATGAGGGGAAAATAGCGCAAAACAACTCAAAACTGGTGAATTGGATATTCGTCTTGCGCTAATTATTTTATTTTTTTGAGGAAAAAACGGTACACACAAAGCTTTGCATCGGTTTGCAAGGCTTTGTATGTTTTTCGAAGATGGGACGTGTGAGCGCAGTGGTGATGGGGTAAGTTGCTGTTATCTTAGATAGTCCTAGGAACTTCTAAGCCGTCGGTCACAGGTTCGAATCCTGTAGGGGGCGCCATCCTTTTTGTCTCTCGCGTTGACGTGGTCGTCCCCAGCCCGTAAAGCGTCGCGGCTCTTCACTGTCCGTTCTGCATCACCACCCGGACAGGAAATCAGCGTTAATGCCCGCGTTGTTATCAGCAAAAGGGGGGGCTCTTTACCTTTGGACCGGGTTCTCTTTTGGCAAACTCAACGTAAAGCGGGTGGCCTGTGTATCAGAGGTTACGGATACCGTCCCATGATGTGCAGTGACAATGGATTTCACAATAGCAAGGCCAATTCCACTGCCTTCACCTTTACGCTGGCGTGACGGATCTACGCGATAAAAACGATCGAATAATCGTGGCAGGTGTTCCGCGGGAACAGGCTTCCCGGGGTTTTCAACCATGATCTGTACCTGCGTCTCCGTTTCCTCTAGCTGAACGGTAATAGTTTTACCGGGCGGGGTATAACGCATGGCATTGGACAACAAGTTACTCATCGCCCGGCGTAGCATGCCGGGGTCGCCGGAAATCCAACACGGGCTGCCCCCAACGTGCAATCCAACGTCCCGCTCTTCCGCCAGCGCTTCAAAAAAGTCGAACACTTTGCTCACTTCTTCCGCCAGATTAAGTGCTCTTTTCTCGGGGATCAGTTGGTTATTGTCGGCCTGCGCGAGGAACAGCATATCGCTAACCATCTTCGCCATATGCGCAAACTCTTCCAGATTAGAATAGAGTACCTCTTCCAGCTCCTGCTGCGTCCGGGGTTGGCTGAGGACAATTTCGGTTTGCGTCACCAGATTGGTAATGGGGGTGCGGATCTCATGAGCAATATCGGCGGAAAAATTCGACTGGCGCGTAAAAACATCCTCGATACGTTCAATCATGTGATTAAACGAGAGCACCAGACGTTCCAGTTCAATGGGAACGGATTTCGGATCCAGGCGCACATCAAGGTCTTTAGAGGTGATATTTTGAATCTGTCGACTGACGCTGCGGATCGGCGCATGTCCTTTGTAAACCGCAAACAGGACGATGAAAACGATCAGCATACTGATGATCGACGCGGTCATGATCAGCTTGTTTTTCAGGTCGTTAATGTAATGCAGATGGAAATCGATCGACAGCGCCATATACAGCGTATACGTCGGTTTACCGTCGGTCAGTGGTCCCACCGGCAGGCGGATCAGACGCCAACTGGAATGCGAGCCATGTCCGGGCATCTGCATCGCGGGGCCATTAATTAAGTAGACGTTGCCCCCCGGCACGGTTTTGTCCGGGGTGGCGCTGGCGAGAAACTGCCTGATGTCGGGGGCATTGGGCGAGTGAAAAATAGCCTGTTGATTGCCATCTTCCAGTGAAATGATAATGTTAGAGTAACCAGCCACCACGTTTTTCAGGATCTCCAGACGGCGGGATTCCGGCTCGTCAGAGTCACTCAGGATACGTTCAAGGGTTGCGCTTATCTCTGTTAAATCGTTAATGTCCTGTTCGGCGAAATGCACGTTGACGGACTGGATCATTATCCAGGCGAAGGCAAAAAAGGAGGCAATGGTTGCGAGGCTGATGAAAAAAGTCAGGCGCGTCGCCAGTGAAAAAGGGCGTTGTAAACGCTTACTGACCATCCGGCACCTCAAGCACGTATCCCACACCCCGCACGGTCTGAATCAGTTTCGGTTCAAAGTCGTTATCCATTTTTCCGCGCAGACGTTTTACCGCTACGTCAATGGCGTTGGTGTCGCTGTCAAAATTCATGTCCCACACCTGAGAAGCTATCAGTGAACGCGGTAACACTTCGCCCTGATGGCGCAGGAAAAATTCCAGCAGGGTAAATTCTTTGCTGGTGAGCGTAATGCGCGTTCCGCCGCGACTTACTTTGCGGCTCACCAGATCGACCATCAAATCTGCGACCTGAAACTGGCTTTCAACCATCACCGCCGCCCCCCGGCGCAAAAGGGTTCGGACGCGCGCCAACAGCTCGGCAAAAGCAAACGGTTTAACCAGATAATCATCCGCGCCTGACTCCAGTCCCTTCACCCGGTGTTCAATGGTTCCCAACGCCGTCAGCAGCAGAATCGGCATGCCTTTGTTGGCGGTGCGCAGCATTCGGACGATATCCCAGCCATTCACGTCGGGCAGCATGATGTCAAGGATGAGCAGGTCATAATCCCCTGTCATCGCCAGGTGATAACCGTTCAGACCATTGTCGGCCAGATCGACAACAAAGCCTGCCTCCGTCAATCCTTTGGTCAGGTATTCACCGGTTTTTTTCTCATCTTCGACAATCAGTATTTTCACCACGTTCTCCTTCACCACGCGAATGTCATGGGGCCACTCAATTCTAGAGAAGCCCGATCGGATAGCAAACGCATTCCGGGAAAATGACAGCTTTGTCATTTTGCTGTCACCGCCTGAACAGAGAGCGCCCGCTAAAGTGGCAGGCATCTACTCATACGAAACTCAGGCTTATGCGTAATTTTAAGCTCCTCTCGCTCTCTATGGCGTTGCTGCTGGCAGGGTGTTCACTCGCCCCCGACTATCAGCGCCCGGCGCTGCCGGTGCCACAACAGTTTTCGCTTAGCCAGAATCAACTGGTGACGTCACCGGCAGGGTATCAGGACAGCGGCTGGCAGAACTTTTTCGTCGATCCGCAGGTGAAAATCCTGATAGGCGAAGCGCTACGCAACAACCGTGATTTACGTATGGCAACCCTGAAAATGCAGGAGGCGAGGGCGCAGTATCGGGTAAACGATGTGGATCGCTACCCGCAACTGAACGCGGAAAGCAGCGGCAACTGGAGTGGCAAACTCAAAGACGACACCCGCAGCACGCGTGAATATGAAGCCGGTCTCAATCTCAGCCTGGACCTGGATTTCTTTGGTCGATTGAAAAACATGAGCGAGGCGGAGCGACAGAACTTTTTCGCCAGTGAGGAAGCCCGCCGGGCAGTCCATATTCTGCTGGTGGCTAATGTGGCGAAGAGTTATTTCAACCAGCGTCTGGCCTTCGCGCAATTGCAGGTGGCTGAAGAGACGCTTAGTAACTACGAGCGTTCTTATGCGCTGGTGGAAACGCAACTGATGACCGGGAGCACGAATGTGCTGGCGCTGGAACAGGCGCGTGGGGTGATCGAAAGTACCCGCAGCGATATCGCGAAGCGCCAGGGTGAGCTGGCGCAGGCGAAAAACGCCCTGCAACTGTTGCTGGGCAGTTATGAAAAGCAGTCAGACGATACGTTACAGAGCGTCGGCGATCTCAGGGCCGTGAAACTCCCAGCCTCGCTCTCGTCGCAAATCCTGTTGCAGCGCCCGGATATTATGGAGGCAGAACACGCGCTGATGGCAGCCAATGCCAATATCGGCGCGGCGCGGGCGGCTTTTTTTCCGTCAATCACTCTGACCAGCGGGATCGCCGCCAGCAGCAGCGATCTCACAAACCTGTTTAGCGCCAGCAGCGGCATGTGGAACTTCATTCCGAAGGTGGAATTGCCGATTTTCAACGCCGGGCGTAATCAGGCCAATCTGGATCTGGCCGAAATTCGCCAGCAGCAGTCGGTGGTCAATTACGAACAAAAGATCCAGAACGCCTTCAAAGAGGTTGCTGATGCGCTGGCGTTGCGCCAGAGTCTGGCCGATCAAATCAGCGGGCAGCAGCGTTATCTGGCCTCGCTACAAATCACCCTTCAGCGTGCCAGAGCGCTCTATCGCCATGGCGCAATAAGTTACATCGAAGTGCTCGACGCAGAGCGCTCTCTTTTTGCCACGCAGCAAACTCTGCTGGATCTGAATTACGCCCAACAGGTTAACGAAATTACGCTCTACACCGCCCTGGGCGGCGGTTGGCTGCAATAAACCTAATGACATAACAGGAGAAGAAAGATGAACACAGTAGTAAAAGCCGTTGTCCTGGCCGTTTTCTCAATGCTGACCATTAACGCGCAGGCCAGTGAACAGCACCATGGCGACATGACGGGTGCTATGCCTGCGGCTGAACAGAGCCCGGTTGTCAGCGCAACCGGCGTGGTAAAAGGCATTGATACAGAAAACCACAAAGTCACCATCGAACATGGTCCCATCCCGGCGCTGAACTGGCCAGCCATGACCATGCGTTTTACCTTCACCCCGCAAACGCAGCTCAACGATATTAAGCCGGGCGATAACGTGGCATTTACGTTTATTCAGCAGGGGAATCTCTCTTTATTACAGGACATTAAAAGCCAGTAATTTCTTTCCTTTTTAACGTTGAGCATGACTTCATGAAAAATATCGCGCTGATAATCGCCAGCATGATAGTGGGCGGCATGATTGCTGTGGGAGGCTATACCTGGTTTGCCTCTGCAAGTTCGTCAGCAAATACGCCAACTGCCGGGGAAAAAGAAGCCCGTAAAGTGCTGTTCTGGTACGACCCAATGTACCCCAATACCCGCTTCGACAAGCCCGGCAAATCGCCCTTTATGGATATGGATCTGGTGGCGAAATACGCCGATGAAGAGTCTGCCAGCGCTGCGGCGCCAGGGGTGCGAATCGATCCGACGCAAACGCAAAACCTCGGTGTGAAAACTGAGGCCGTGCGCCGTGGTCCTCTTACCTTTGCCCAGACGTTCCCGGCGAATGTCAGTTACAACGACTATCAGTTTGTGATTATGCAGGCGCGGGCAGCCGGATTTATCGACAAAGTCTGGCCGTTGACCGTGGGCGATAAAGTCAAAAAAGGCGCGCCGCTGCTTGAGCTGACGATCCCTGACTGGGTGGAAGCGCAGAGTGAATATCTGTTGCTGAAAGAGACCGGCGGGACAGCGACGCAGATTGACGGGATCCTTGAACGTCTGCGGCTTGCCGGAATGCCGGAAGCGGATATTCGTCGGTTGACCGCCACGCGTAAAATCCAGACCCGTTTTACGCTCACCGCGCCCATTGACGGCGTGATCACTGCGTTTGATTTACGGGCCGGAATGAACATCGCCAAAGACAATGTGGTGGCCAAAATTCAGGGGATAAATCCGGTATGGGTGACGGCCGCGGTGCCGGAATCCATCGCCTGGCTGATTAAAGATTCCTCGACGTTTTCGCTGACTGTCCCGGCGCGTCCCGATAAATCCCTCGTTGTGCGCAACTGGACGCTGTTACCCAGTGCAGATGCCACCACCCGCACGCTGCAACTGCGTCTGGCTGTGGATAATCCTGACGAAGCGCTCAAACCGGGAATGAACGCCATCCTCAACCTGAAAACGGAAAGTGAGCCGATGCTGCTCATTCCTTCCAGAGCGTTAATTGATACCGGCAGTGAGCAGCGGGTGATCGCGGTGGACGCTGAAGGGCGTTTTGTGCCGAAGGTGGTCTCCGTCTTCCAGGCTTCTCAGGGCGTAACGGCTATCCGTTCTGGTCTTGATGAAGGTGAACGCGTGGTTGCCAGTGGGCTGTTCCTGATTGATTCGGAAGCCAACATTTCCGGCGCGTTGGAAAGGATGCGTGCGCTCCCGTCGCCTGCATCGTCTACACACGCGAACCAGGCGCACTGAGGAGACCGCAGATGATTGAATGGATTATCCGCCGCTCGGTCGCCAACCGTTTTCTGGTGATCATCGGCGCGCTTTTTCTGAGCGTCTGGGGAACCTGGACCATCGTTAACACTCCGGTGGACGCGTTGCCCGATCTCTCGGACGTGCAGGTGATCATCAAAGCCCAGTATCCGGGACAAGCGCCGCAAATCGTCGAAAATCAGGTGACCTATCCGCTGACCACCACCATGCTCTCAGTACCCGGGGCGAAAACGGTGCGCGGTTTTTCGCAGTTTGGCGACGCGTATGTCTACGTTATTTTTGAAGATGGCACTGACCCTTACTGGGCGCGTTCGCGCGTGCTGGAATATCTCAATCAGGTACAGGGGAAACTTCCTGCGGGCGTCAGTGCGGAAATAGGGCCGGATGCCACCGGCGTGGGCTGGATTTTCGAGTATGCGCTGGTTGACCGCAGCGGAAAGCATGATTTATCAGAGCTGCGTTCATTACAGGACTGGTTTCTCAAGTATGAACTAAAAACGATCCCCAACGTGTCGGAAGTGGCCTCGGTGGGCGGTGTAGTGAAAGAGTATCAGGTGGTTGTCGACCCGATGAAACTCGCTCAGTACGGCATCACTCTGTCCGAGGTGAAAGCTGCGCTGGATGCGTCTAACCAGGAGGCGGGCGGTTCGTCAGTGGAACTGTCTGAAGCGGAATATATGGTGCGCGCCAGCGGTTATCTGCAAACGCTGGATGACTTTAATTCCGTCGTCCTGAAGTCAGGGGAAAACGGCGTACCGGTCTATCTGCGCGATGTCGCCAGAGTACAAACTGGACCGGAAATGCGGCGTGGGATAGCTGAACTGAACGGAGAAGGCGAGGTGGCGGGCGGGGTGGTCATTTTGCGTTCCGGTAAAAATGCGCGTGAGGTGATTTCGGCGGTCAAAACGAAGCTGGATGGGCTTAAAAGCAGCCTGCCGGAAGGGGTGGAAATCGTGACCACTTATGACCGCAGCCAGTTAATTGATCGTGCCATCGACAATCTCAGCTATAAGCTGCTGGAAGAATTCATTGTCGTGGCATTGGTCTGCGCGCTGTTTCTGTGGCATGTCCGTTCCGCACTGGTTGCGATTATCTCGCTCCCCCTCGGGCTCTGTATCGCCTTTATCGTGATGCACTTTCAGGGGCTGAACGCCAATATTATGTCGCTGGGGGGGATCGCTATCGCGGTAGGAGCAATGGTGGATGCCGCCATTGTGATGATCGAAAATGCGCATAAGCGGCTGGAAGAGTGGGAACACCGGCATCCGGGCGAAAAGCCCGATAACGAAACGCGTTGGAAAGTGATCACTGACGCGTCGGTTGAGGTCGGCCCGGCGCTGTTCATCAGCTTACTGATCATCACGCTCTCCTTTATTCCGATCTTTACTCTCGAAGGCCAGGAAGGGCGATTATTTGGACCGCTGGCGTTTACCAAGACCTGGGCGATGGCGGGCGCGGCGTTTCTGGCGATCGTGGTGATCCCCATCCTGATGGGATTGTGGATCCGCGGTAAAATTCCGGCGGAAAATAGCAACCCGTTAAACCGCTGGTTGATCCGTATTTATCACCCTCTGTTGTTGAAAGTGCTGCACTGGCCGAAAACCACGCTGCTGGTGGCGGTACTGTCGATTCTGACGGTTATCTGGCCGCTGAATAAAGTCGGGGGAGAGTTTTTACCGCAGATTAACGAGGGCGATCTGCTGTATATGCCTTCGACGCTGCCGGGCATTTCGGCTGCGGAAGCCGCGAGTATGCTACAGAAAACCGATAAGCTCATCATGACCGTACCGGAAGTCGCCCGCGTATTTGGTAAGACCGGGAAAGCGGATACCGCGACGGATTCCGCGCCGCTGGAGATGGTGGAAACCACCATTCAGCTCAAGCCGGAGGATCAGTGGCGTCCGGGCATGACGATGGAGAAAATCATCGAGGAGCTGGACAAAACCGTGCGTCTGCCGGGGCTGGCAAATCTCTGGGTGCCGCCAATTCGTAACCGTATTGACATGCTCTCTACCGGTATTAAAAGTCCGATTGGCATTAAGGTGTCGGGTAATGTGCTGGCTGACATTGACGCGATAGCCAAACAGGTAGAGGAGGTCGCCAGAACCGTACCCGGTGTGACCTCCGCGCTGGCGGAGCGTCTGCAAGGCGGGCGCTATCTCAACATCGACATCAACCGCGAAAAAGCGGCCCGTTATGGTATGACGGTCGGCGATGTGCAGCTCTTTATTACGTCTGCGGTCGGCGGGGCGATGATTGGAGAAACCGTTGAAGGCATCGCCCGTTATCCTGTTAATTTGCGCTATCCGCAACACTATCGTGATAGCCCGCAGGCACTGCGGCAGTTACCTGTCCTCACACCGATGAAGCAGCAGATTACTCTGGGGGATGTGGCGGAAGTCACTATCGCGCCGGGGCCATCAATGCTCAAAACGGAAAACGCGCGTCCCACCAGTTGGATCTACATTGATGTGCGTGACAGGGATATGGTTTCCGTCGTCAATGACCTGAAAAAAGCGATTGCGGATAAGGTCCGGTTAACGCCCGGCACCAGCGTGGCTTTCTCCGGTCAGTTTGAACTGCTGGAGCGGGCGAACCATAAGCTTAAGCTGATGGTGCCAATGACGCTGATGATTATCTTTATCCTGTTGTATCTGGCATTTCGCCGCGTCGGGGAGGCGCTGTTAATCATTACCAGCGTGCCTTTTGCGCTGGTGGGCGGGATCTGGTTCCTCTATGGAATGGGGTTTCATCTGTCGGTGGCGACAGGGACCGGATTTATCGCACTGGCAGGTGTCGCCGCAGAGTTTGGTGTGGTGATGCTGATGTATTTACGTCATGCGATTGAAGCGGATCCGTCGCTGGATAATCCGCAGACCTTTCGCGCAGAAAAACTGGACGAGGCGCTGTATCACGGTGCGGTATTGCGGGTTCGACCCAAGGCGATGACCGTGGCGGTGATCGTTGCGGGTCTTTTACCCATACTGTGGGGCACTGGGGCCGGTTCAGAAGTAATGAGCCGGATTGCAGCGCCGATGATTGGCGGTATGATTACTGCGCCGCTGCTGTCGCTGTTTATTATTCCCGCGGCCTATAAATTAATGTGGCTGCACCGGCATCGTCATCATTCACGTTAATAGCTGAGATTATCCGGTCAGATAGCATCGTATCGGCCGGATAATAACCATGTGCAGATCACGTCATCATTTTCTGGCGTCATCGCCGTTTTCGCCTCTGTTACCCCGCAAGTAGATCCTGTTCAACGTGCTGGACCTGCGTTTCCAGCGTATCGCGGAGCGCTGACAGGGCGCGCTCTTGTTCACAGAAGTAGGCTTCTTTATCGCGGACTGAGGTTGCCAGACGCCAGGCGTTTTCTGTTTCCAGTTCCGCAATCTCTTTTAGCAATGCGTCTATCTGGAGCCGCAACTGTTGGATTTTTTGTTGCAGACGCGCCAGATCGTTCAGCCTGTCGCTGGCCATCATGGGTTCCAGGCCGCTTTGTAACTGCGTCAGCAAGGCGCGGATGGTCGCCAGATCGGCGTTTTGTCTCGCCAGATTGAGCTGTACCATCATCTGGTGCGCTTTCTCTTTGAGTTCATCGGCGACAACATCCGGGTGACACAAGCGGCTGGCCTGGCGCCACAGCCGCTTAAGCTCATTGCGCTCGTCCGTTGAGAGGCGCTGATCGCGGGCAAAACGCTGTCGGGCATCCTGCTGCTGTTCCTGATACTCCTCATATTCATGCGCAGCTTCTTCCTGCGCCTGACGCGTGTCGCTGTCATCCTGACGGGAAAAATCCGCTTCCAGTTCGCGAATTTCCGCGAGCAAATCGGTGATCAGTTCCGTCTGTTGCTGAATGCGCTGGCGTATGTCGACCGCCGCCCGGGAGGTGGAATCCATACCCATCCACTGCTGTTTGAGCTGGGCCAGGCGGTCAATGGCAAGCGAAATGTATTGCTGACAGGAGAGGTAATCTTTCTCGCGGCGTTTACGCTCCGCCTCTTGCCTGCGCTGGGCGCTGGCAGCAAGCTGTTTACGCAGTTCAAGAATGCGGCTCATCAATGGCCCGAGACGCAGATGATACTGGTCGTTGAACTCATCCAGAATCTGGATGCGGGTGTTACGGGTGTCGATCAGTTCACGTAGCTGATTTTCCAGTGCCTTTAATTCCAGCTTACTGGCGGCAATCGCCGGGTCCTGCCAGCCTGTTATCGCACGCTGATTCTGGAGCCAGGCGGCAATTTCACGCATCGCATCGCTGAACCGGCGCGATGCAATAGCCTGCACAATGGCCTCTATAGCGGGATCGCCAGATTCTCGTTTCAGATGCACAAGCTGCTGTTGGATGATCTCCTCATCCTCAAGTTCGATGGCGCTTTTGACGATTTCGAGTCGTTTAATGATTTTATTCATGACACCCGTTACCTGGCGTGACCGACATGTGAATGACGCGATTTAGGTTAAGTCATTCGTTTGAAAAACATGGAAAAAATGCAAATTTCATTCTGTGGTCTGCGGTGCCTGTTCGTCCAGAATAATTCGCAGAAATTATCGATTTCTGGTCATTTTTGTGGGCTCTTCGTCCTTCCGGTCCGGGTCAGTGATGCGCCTCCACATCGGCTCCTTTAACTTGCTACCGCCAGCATGAAGTGTTAAAACGTGCCCCTTCTAAAAAAGAGACAGGGGTAGGACGTGAGAGACGCGTCATCCGCTTCGGGCAAGGGTCGCCCGGAAGCCTCGTCGGAACAGAATCCGACGCTGCAACGTGGTTTGCAAAACAGACATATTCAGTTAATTGCTCTTGGCGGCGCGATCGGCACCGGGCTCTTTCTGGGGATCGGGCCAGCCATTCAGATGGCGGGCCCGGCGGTACTGCTGGGATACGGTATCGCGGGGATTATCGCCTTTCTGATCATGCGCCAGCTCGGTGAGATGGTCGTTGAAGAGCCGGTATCAGGCTCATTCGCTCACTTTGCTTATAAATACTGGGGCCCGTTTGCCGGCTTCCTGTCTGGCTGGAACTACTGGGTGATGTTCGTGCTGGTCGGAATGGCAGAGTTGACGGCTGCCGGTATCTACATGCAGTACTGGCTGCCGGATGTTCCAACCTGGGCCTGGGCCGCCGCCTTCTTTATTATCATTAACGCCGTGAATCTGGTGAACGTTCGTCTGTATGGCGAAACCGAGTTCTGGTTTGCGCTGATTAAAGTGCTGGCGATCATTGGCATGATTGGCTTTGGTCTGTGGCTGCTGTTCTCGGGTCACGGCGGCGAACGCGCAACTATCGACAACCTGTGGCAGTACGGCGGTTTTCTGGCGACGGGCTGGAAGGGGCTGATTCTGTCTCTGGCGGTGATTATGTTCTCTTTCGGCGGGCTGGAGCTGATTGGCATTACCGCCGCCGAAGCGCGCGATCCGCACAAAAGCATCCCGAAAGCGGTCAACCAGGTGGTGTACCGAATTTTACTGTTTTATATCGGTTCGCTGGTGGTTTTGCTGGCCTTGTATCCGTGGGTTGAGGTGAAATCTGACAGCAGTCCATTCGTGATGATTTTCCACGATCTCAACAGTAATGTGGTGGCTTCGGCGCTGAATTTTGTCATTCTTGTGGCATCACTCTCGGTTTATAACAGCGGCGTCTATTCCAACAGCCGGATGTTGTTTGGCCTCTCTGTGCAGGGGAATGCGCCGACGTTTCTGACCCGTGTCAGTCGTCGCGGTGTACCGGTGAATTCACTGCTGCTCTCAGGCGCTATCACTTCGCTGGTGGTGCTGATCAACTATCTGCTGCCGAAAGAGGCTTTTGGTCTGCTGATGGCGCTGGTGGTGGCGACGCTGCTGCTGAACTGGATTATGATCTGCCTTGCACATCTGCGTTTTCGCGCGGCGATGCGTCGCAAAGGGCGCGACACACAGTTTAAAGCGCTGTTGTACCCGGCAGGGAACTACCTTTGTATTGCCTTTCTGGCGATGATTCTGGTGCTGATGTGTACTATCGACGATATGCGTTTGTCAGCTCTGCTGCTGCCGGTGTGGGTCATCTTTCTGTTTGCGGCGTTTAAGCTTTCCCGTAAGTCGTAACCTGATTTGCCCGGTCGCGAGCGCTGACCGGGCAACCGTGCTTACCCTGTAACGGCGTTATTTCGTGAAGACGCCCGCCAGCGAGCGAATATCATTGCCGGTTGGCGACTGATGAATACGTAAACCGAACTCTTCCACCACCGCAAAAATATGGTCGAAAATATCAGCCTGAATACTTTCATATTCCAGCCAGACAACGGTATTGGTAAACGCGTAAATCTCAATCGGTAAACCATGATCGTCCGGGGCAAGCTGGCGCACCATGAGCGTCATATCTTTACGAATTCGCGGGTGATTACGCAAATATTCGTTCAGATAAGCTCGGAACGTCCCGATATTGGTCATTCGCCGGTGATTTAATACCGATTCAGGCGCATCCAGTTGTTTATTCCATTCATCGATTTCCTGATGACGCGTATCCAGATAGGGTTTCAGCAGGTGTGCTTTATACAGCCGCTGTTTTTCGTCGTCATCGAGAAAATGAATGCTGGTGGCATCCACACTGATGCTACGTTTAATTCGTCGACCGCCCGACGCTGACATACCGCTCCAGTTTTTAAAGGAGTCGGAGACCAGCGACCAGGTAGGAATTGTGGTGATGGTATTATCCCAGTTGCGGACTTTAACCGTCGTCAGGCCAATATCAATGACTGCGCCGTCTGCGCCATATTTCGGCATCTCCAGCCAGTCGCCCAACTTAAGCATGTCGTTAGCGGAAAGCTGAATACCGGCGACCAGTCCGAGAATAGGGTCTTTAAAGACTAACATCAGCACTGCGGCCATCGCCCCCAGACCGCTTATCAGAATAGCAGGAGATTGACCAATCAACAGCGAGATCATCAAAATGCCGACCAGAATCGCGCCAATCAGCTTAATGCCCTGAAATATCCCTTTGAGCGGGAGTTGGGAAGCCGCAGGTATTTTTTGTGACAGGTTTAAAATGACGTCCAGTAAAGAGAAAAGCGACAAAAGGGCATACATCATGATCCACAACTGCGCGCAGGTGGTCAGAATTTCCGCCGCTTCACTGCCTTTTTGCAACCACAGCGCTGCCTGAATATTGACGATAATCCCCTGAAGGGTAAACGCCAGGCGGTGGAATAATTTATTCTGGGTAATGATTTGCAGCCACAGGCGGGAACTGGCGGTGGCGCGCTTTTCAAATGTGCGCAGTACAATCCAGTGCAGAATAATATGCACAATGACGGCGGTGAGAAAAATAATACCGAAAATCATCACCAGCGACGTGGTGTGATTCATCTCAATACCCGCTAACTCTTCGACCTGGGTAATTAATTCCTGCATAACCTCTCCTTTATAAAACAGCGGTCAATGATGACCGCTGAGGGAAAATTATGCAAATTGCGGGGTAATTACACTTCGGTGAGCGTGGTTTCCAGCGGCAGGCGAGATTTTGGCAGAGACGCGTTGAAATCTTCCACGCTGTGATGCCCAACCGGAACCACCACTACGCTGGTAAAGCCTTTTTCTTTCAGACCAAATTCGGCATCCAGAATGGCGGCGTCGAAACCTTCGATAGGCACCGCGTCCAGGCCCATCGCGCCTACGCCTAACAGGAAGTTACCGACGTTCAGATAGACCTGCTTTGCCATCCAGTGCGCGTCATCTTTCAAATCCTTACGGTGCATGTCGGCAAAGAAAGTCCGGCCTTTGTGGTTGGCGGCTTTCGCCTCCGCATTGGCAAAACGCCCATCAGCTTCTTCCTGATCGACCACGCGTTCAAGCCATGCGTCATCCATTGCTGTTTTGGCGCAGAACACCACCACATGCGAGGCATCAAGCATTTTGCGCTCGTTGAAGACGTAGTTACCGGCGGCGGATTTTGCGACACGCGCTTTGCCTTGTGCGGTGCTGGCGACAATAAAGTGCCACGGCTGAGAGTTGGTGCTGGACGGGCTGTATTGCAGCAGCGTTTTGATTTTTTCAGCTTCTTCAGCGGTCAGTTTTTTATTTGGGTCGAATGCCTTAGTCGAGTGACGTTTTAAGGCAACTGAAACGATATCCATAACTACTCCCGATTGGTTTTGATATTCGCAGGGTACAAGGTTCTCTGGACGATGATAAGCGTAAAAAGACGAAAACAGTTATCGTCATTCACGACTAATCAAACGGGGCGGATCCGTTTCTGATCGCGTTTGGGCAGGCCATCGACCACTAAATGCCAGGACTCGTTCACCAGTTCTTCCAGCAACGACTCGTTGATGTCATCGCCGGGGGCGACGGAAATCCAGTGCTTTTTGTTCATGTGATAGCCGGGGGTGATGCTGGGATAAATCTGCTGATTTAACAGCGATTTTTCAGGATTTGCCTTCAGGTTGATCACCGTGCGGCGGTTCAGTTCAGTGACAATCATAAAGATCTTGCCGCCGACTTTGAAAACGTCGTACTCCGGGCCAAACGGCCAGCAGTGTTCGGTAAACGGAAACGCCAGCGCCAGGCGCTGTGCGCAATTGCGCAGCGTTTGTTGGTCCATCAGATTTCCTCGCGGGTGAGGGCGCGCCACATGGCTTCAAAGCCCAGAGAGATAAATTCACTGGCACGCTCCGGTTCGCGGGTGGCAAATTCCATTGTCGTTTCCGCCAGCGTCAGAAACAGTGCGTCGCCGAAAGCACGATATTCATCGGACATAAAGACCGGCAGCACTGAACGGTGGCAAAGATCGCGCAGTTCCGGAAACAGATCGTCGGCTTTTTGTTCCGTTTCTTTAGTGATTTTTTCGCTGACCGCTAACTGGCGAATGGCGCGGTGACCCTGGGTGTTGTTGATTCCCCAGTAAATGTAGCTGCTCCAGATGTAGAAAGTCAGCGCTTTGGCGTCAGTGACCGAACGATCGAGCCTGGCAATCATCGACTGGCAAAGATTCTGTTTGAGATAAAGGTAAAGTTCGTTGATTAACTCGTCTTTCGTCGCGAAATAGCGAAATAAAGTTCCTTCGGCGACACCTGCATTGCGGGCAATCACTGCGGTGGAGGCCGCGATCCCGGATTGCGCGATTGCCGTGGTGGCGGCTTCCAGTAATGCCTGTTTTTTGTCTTCACTCTTCGGACGAGCCACTACACTTTACCCTTAAGTTTGTCTAAAAATGTGATTGAAACACGGCCCTTGCAGCGCCGCAACGGTGAATGTCAAAGATTGAAAATCATCTTGACGTGAAATGTTCGGTTTCTATAATGAGTGCTTACTCACTCATAATCAAGAGTCAGTCGCGCAAACCATCGGACAGGGGCGTGTTTTCAGGTCAGGATATGAAGCGTCTCACAGTTTGTGTGGTTGTTATTATGCTCATTGCCAGTGCAGCAACGTTACCATTCGTCCTGAACGCGGGTTTCGGCCAGGCGCCGCAGGGCGCACAGCTTAGTCAGGTAGAACAATCTGCGAACTATCGGGACGGGCAGTTTCATAATCAGTTGCCCACGCCAGGCTTCACCGGAAATAAAAGTATGCTCGCGGCATGGTGGACGTTTTTGGTGGCGAAGCGTGAAAATGCGCGTCCAGCCCAGCCGCTGCCTCAGGTAGCGACCGATCTTGCCCGTCTGCCGATTGAACAGGAAACCCTGATTTGGCTGGGGCACTCCTCGTGGTATCTGCAACTGGGTGGCAAACGCATTCTGATCGACCCGGTGTTCAGTCACTATGCCGCACCCTTCTCGTTCCTTAACAAAGCCTTCGCGGGGCCGTATCCCTGGACGCCGGAGGCCATGCCGGACATTGATCTGCTGATCATTTCGCACGATCACTACGACCACCTGGATTACGCCACGATTCTTGGGCTGATGCCGAAGATAAAGCGTGTGCTCACGCCGCTGGGCGTTGGTTCGCATCTGCGCTACTGGGGAATGCGTGGCGATATCATCGAAGAGCGCGACTGGAACCAGTCCGTCAGGATTGACGATACCTTACTGATTCACATTCTGCCCGCGCGGCATTTTTCCGGTCGTGGCATCAAGCGTAATCAGACGCTATGGGCCAGTTTTTTGTTCGAAACGCCTGAACAAAAAATTTATTACAGCGGTGACTCAGGTTATGGCCCGCATTTCAGGGCGATTGGGGAGCAGTTCGGCAGTATCGATTTCGCCATTATGGAGAACGGTCAATATGACCAGGACTGGAAGTACGTCCATATGATGCCCGAAGAGACCGCTCAGGCCGCTGTGGATTTGCGAGCCAAAGCTGTCTTACCCGGCCATGCCGGACGCTTCGTGCTGGCAAAGCATACCTGGGATGATCCCTACAAACGACTGGCGCTCGCCAGCCGAAATAAAACGTACCGTCTGCTCACGCCAATGCAAGGGGAACCGGTGATGCTGGGCGATCCCGGGCAGCCGTTCACTCTCTGGTGGGATCAGATGACAAATTTGCAGGAGAGGAGTTCCGAATGACCATTTCTGCTCAGGTTATCGACACGATTGTCGAGTGGATTGATGATAATTTGAATCAGCCGCTACGTATTGACGATATTGCGCGCCACGCGGGTTACTCCAAGTGGCATCTGCAACGTCTGTTTTTGCAGTACAAAGGGGAGAGTTTGGGACGTTATATTCGCGAGCGCAAATTGTTGCTCGCGGCGCGTGATTTACGCGAGTCCGATGAAAAAGTGTATGACATTTGTCTGCGCTACGGGTTTGATTCCCAGCAAACCTTTACCCGCATTTTTACCCGCACCTTTAATCAGCCGCCGGGGGCTTACCGTAAAGAAAACCACAGTCGGGCGCACTGAAATTCAAAAAAAACGGCGGCGGGGGTCACTCGCCTTAGTGAGCCAGCGAAAACCAGCGACGCCACACGTAGCGAATCACAAAATATTCGATGGCGCCAAGTGCCAGAAACCACAGACAAAACAGCAGTGTGTAAAGCTGGTTGAGATCCATTAAGTGAAAGGTCACAACCAGCTTTTTCGCCAGCACCAGTCCCAGTGAGGGGGCCGGAAGCAGCAGACAGGAGAGGAAAGCCATCAGCAGAATACCGGCGATGGTCATCAGTGATTCAAGCGGGTGTTTCATGGCATTGTTAAACTTGAGTTAAAAAGCCATTGTCCGGGATCTTCTCTGCTAACGCAAACCCCGTACCGCTTACCCTGCCCAGATCTCACAATGTTTTTTCACCAGCCCGATTAACGAACCGCCTTCGGCAACGAAATTACGCATGGTTTGCGCTTCGTTTACGCCGTTTTTCACCTGTCGGATTAAGGCCTCGATGGCGCTGGCAGCGCCCAGTTTATCCGCGGACGGCGCCACGTTTTCCAGCAAGCGCAGCGTGTCATCTGAGATGGTGCGATGTTCACCGGTATGGACGTCGGTCAGAATACCTTCCAGCCCGAAGCGGCAGGCCTGAAACCGATTGAATTTGTAGAGCAAGTAATCCCGTTCCTGATGCTTGAACGGACGTTCGGTCAGCAGCCAGTGGGCGGTAGCCTGAAGTAATCCGGCCATATTCACGGCATGAGAGAGGGTCAGCGGGGTGTCCATCACGCGCACTTCAACGGTGCCAAAATGCGGGCCAGGACGGATATCCCAATGCAAATCTTTAATGCTTTCTATCATGCTCGTATAGCTAAGACGTCGGAACAACCCTTCAAACTCTTGCCAGTTGCTGACCCACGGCATCGGGCCGTTATCCGGAAAACCAGAGAAAATATTCAGACGCGATGAGGCAAAACGGGTGTCGGAACCCTGCATATAGGGTGAAGCGGCAGAGAGGGCAATAAAGTGCGGAACAAAGCGTGAGAGCCCGTGTAGCAGATAGATAGCGTCGTCACCGCTGGCGCAGCCGATGTGAACATGCTGGCCGAATACCGTCGCCTGCTGAATGAGATAGCCAAAGTTTTCCAGCGTGCGCAGGTAACGCGGGTTGTCGCACACTTCCTGGCGCTGCCATTTCTGAAACGGGTGCGTGCCGCCGCCGCAGATTTCAATGTGGTGTTCGCCAGCGGCTTTAAGGATCACCTGTTGCATGGCGGAAAGCTGGGCGGCGGCCTGATCGATGTTGTGACAAACATCTGTCGCTATCTCCAGCATACTTTCAGTGATGTCGTGCTTGACCTCTCCGGCGCTCACCTGGTCTTTGACCGCTGCAATCAGCGTTGAAGAGTCCTGGCTCAGGTCATAGCTTGGCGGGGTAACCACCTGCATTTCCAGTTCAATGCCGAGGGTGTACGGGTCAGAAACGTGAAAATCGGGTAGTGGCATGATATTCGCTTCTCCTGGGTTTCTCATCAGTATAGAGCGACAGGGCTATTCGCGGCGGGGACGGAAATCTGAAAGCGAGGCTTTGATGCAGGATCAGGAACTGCTATAACCAGAATTTACCGTTGCGTAAGGAGTGAACTGTGCCAGAGATAAATGAATATGGTCAGACGGTAGGGGATGCGTTGCCGGACTGGCATGGCGCGTCTGTGCTGGAGCGAGTCGTTCTTAATGGTCGCTGGTGTCGTCTTGAGCCGCTCGATCCGAATCGTCATGCCGGGGATTTATTTGATGCTTACGCGCAGGCCAGTGACGAGCGGGACTGGACGTGGATGGCAAGCCATCGCCCGGACAGTCTGGAAGCCACGCACCACTGGCTTTGCGGAAAAGCGAACGATGAGACGCTGGTGCCTTTCGCGGTAGTCGACATTCGTTCTGATCGTGCGGTGGGGCTGGTTTGCTATATGGCAATCGAACGTGAACATGGTTCGGTGGAAATTGGGCACGTCACCTGGTCGCCGCGCATGAAAAATACCGTACTGGGTACGGAGGCTATCTGGCTGTTATTGCAGTATGCGTTTACGCAAGGCTATCGTCGCGTGGAGTGGAAATGTGATTCTCTCAATGCTGCCTCGCGCCGGGCGGCTGAGCGGTTAGGGTTTGTTTTTGAAGGTCGTTTTCGCCAGAAAATTGTGCGCAAAGGACGTAATCGGGACAGCGACTGGCTGTCGATGATTGACGGTGAGTGGCCTGAGTGTGACCGTGCATTACAGCGCTGGTTAGCTCCGGAGAATTTTGACGCGCAGGGTCAGCAGATAAAAACCCTGGCGCAGTGCCAGGGGCAATAAGCACTCTCCGCTCTGAAAACAGGGCGGAATGTTTTTAGCGTTGCTCTGTGCAGGGGGGCGGGAACAAGGTGATCACCGCGTCCTGCAGCCGCATCCAAAAAACGTTGACTTCATGATGGGCGAAGTTTGGTGAAAATTCAGGTAATAAGCGGAGTGTTAGCTGCGTGGCCGTCAGTGCAGTCACTTTCGCGCTCGCAAATCCCGGCCGCGAAAGCGCCCATCTGGACAGTGCTTTAAATACGCTCTCTTTGGCTGAAAAAGCCAGCGTCAGGGCGAGAGGAAAGGGGAGCGCGCAGGCACGAAGAATCTGTTCTTCGTCTTGATCGACAAGAGAAGAACACACTTCAATTGCCGTCTGCGGCGTAAAAAGCGTTTCGATATCTATTCCTACAGGCTGGCGGGAAACCACCGCCAGTGCGGTGGTTGCGCTGTGGCTGATACTGCCAGAGAGCCCATCCGGCCATAACGGCTGGCGCTGTTCGCCGATTTCTGGCACCTGCTTATGACCCACCTCACGTAACGCATAAACGGCGGCAATACGCCCGGCCAGATGCTCGGCTTTACGTTTACGCCCGGCATGCGCCAGTTGGACATGGTGGGGCAGCCACAGCAGATCGCGATCATGGAAAGTGTCTGGCTCAAACGCGACAAGATGCAGCGTGTGGTCAGCAAAACGCAGAGGGGTATGAGTGAATTTCATGGCGTTATGAACCCCCTCCCCGGGCAGGGGAGGGGTTGTCGCCTCAGAAGTGCGTATTGACGCTCAGGTACCACGTACGCCCTGGTTCGTTGTAGGTGTACGCGCCCGCGCCAGCCATGAAGGCACCGGTTTTGGTGTCACTCACAGTTTGCGCATTCCCTTCACGCCACAGGCGTTTGTCAAAGACGTTGTCCACACCGCCGGTCAGACTGACGTTTTTGGTTACGTCCCAGGTCGCGCTCAGACCGACAATACTGTAGGGGCTGATGGACTGCTTATCCGTACCGGTGACCGGCTTACCCTGGTAATCGTATTTCTTCGGCTCTTGTTTGCCGTACCAGGTAAAAGTGGATTGCAGGGAGACATCCTGATGTACCTGCCAGCTCAGCGTTGAGTTCAGCGTGTACTCCGGAATAATCGACAAGCGTTCGCCGGTCTCTTTATTTTTGCTCTGCAACATATAGGTAATGTTGTTCGTCCAGTTAACAGTATCGCTAACCGGTACGTTCAGCGTCCCTTCCAGACCTTCGACCACCGCTTTAGGTACGTTTTCCCACTGGTAAATGTCGGTGTAGGTGGTTGTTTTCCCGCTGGTAATTGATGTGCGGCTCAGTGGCGCGGTACCGGCTTCTATTTTGTTACGATAATCGTTGCGGAACCAGGTGACACCCGCCAGCCAGCCGTCACGTTTGAACTCAAGGCCAATCTCTTTGTTGATGCTGGTTTCGGCTTTCAGGTCATCGTTACCCATCATGTAACAGCCAATGCCCGTTGAGGCTCCCGTGGCGTAACAGCCCTGACCTTTACTGTACAGAATGTAATTCGGGTTGGTTTGATACAGGCTCGGCGCTTTATACGCCCTGGCGATACCCATTTTCAGGGTGAAGTCGTCGCCCAGACCTTGTGACAGGTTGAGTGACGGACTCCAGTTGTTACCCACGATGCTGTGGTGATCGAAACGCAGGCCCGGTGTCAGCATGGTGCTGTCAGTCAGCTCCATGTTGTTTTCCGCAAACAGCGAGAAAATTTCCGCTTTTGAGTAAGGGCTGCGGTCCGTGCTGCTGATGCCAGGAATGTTGCCACCCATGAAAGTCTGGGAGTTAGAGAGCTGATCTTTCATGCGTTGTTGGGTCCATTCGGTCCCCAGCGTCAGGTTCTGATTCACCAGCCAATCGAACGGTACGCTCACTTCGCTGTGCAGCGTCACGTCGTTCAGATCGGCATCGACATATTTTTGTCCCGCTTTCGGATCGAAGATCCCTTCAGTGCCGCCCGCCAGGCCTTCTGGTGTGCGGGAATTACGGGTATGTTCGTACTGCACCCAGTTAGTGGTGGTGACACCGTTATCCCAGCCGCCATTCCAGGTCAGGGCGTAGTTTTGACGGTAGAGGCGGTTAGTCTCTTTGCCGTAATTGTCTTTTACCAGTTGGTTGGTGTTCGTGTTCTGTGTGTCTCCGGCGTAGAGGTTACCCTGGCGGCTGTAACCCGCTTCCAGTTCGAGGGATTGCATCGGCGCGAAGTCCCAGCGCACCACGCCGTTAATGTCTTTATTGATGACGCCTTCACGGCCGGCGGGCAACGTGTCTGCATAGCTGCCGGTACGCTCTGACTGATGGCCCTGGTTGATATCACGCGCATCGGCCTGGGTTTTATCCAGGTTACCAAACAGGCGGAAGCTGAACTCTCCGCCCAGAGGGCCGTTCAGGCTAAAGTTAGTGCGTTTGGTCGCGCCTTCATCTTTGTGCTCTGGCGCGTTGAAATAGGTGTTCCACGAACCGTGCCACTCGTTGCTGCCTTTTTTGGTGATGATATTGACAACACCACCGGCGGCGCCGTTACCGTAACGCGCTGCGGCAGGGCCCCGCAGGACTTCGATGCGTTCGATCATTTCCGGCGGCACCCACGACGTATCACCACGGGTATCACGCTCGCCGCGCCAGCCGAGCCGCACAGAGTTACGGCTGGTTACCGGCTTGCCGTCAATCAGGATGAGGGTGTTTTCGGGGCCCATTCCGCGGATGTCAATCTGACGGTTATTCCCGCGCTGGCCGCTGGTTGAGTTCCCGGTCAGGTTCACGCCGGGCATGGTACGGATGATTTCAGCGACATCGCGAGCGGGCGGATTTTTACGAATTTCGTCCGCAGTGATTGTCGATACGCCTGGTGCCTGCAAGTTCTGCTGGGCGGCGGTGACCACGATGGTATCTTCATGAGAGGCGGCAGTGCTATCGGTTGTCTCTTCTGCCATAGCAGGCAGCGCAACCCCGTAAATCCCTAAATTGACCAGTAAGGCCAGAGAATGAATCTTGTTGTTCATTGTATTTCCTGCTTTTCTTTAGCCACGAGTCCCAAATACCTGCGTTCTGCATTGGGTCCGATGTCGCCCGCCGCTGCGAAAACTCTCCATTCCTGAAAACCCCACAGAGCGGTTGGTGAATATCTGTTCGCGCTTCCCACAGCGCGACAATACGCTATTGCAAATGCAAATAGTTATCAATAATATTATCAATATATTTCATTAATCAGTGGAAATATTCACAATAAACATGGGGTTATGACGGTGACGGTAGGCAGTGAGTCCTGGTGGCAGTCAAAAAAGGGCCCTGAGTGGGCGCGTGAAGCAGATGGAAATTACCGGGTAACCTTCTGGTGGCGTGACCCACAGGGCAGTGAATGTTACTCAGCGATTCAGCGCGTCTGGGTGTATATCACCGGCGTCACTGACCATCATCAGAACGCCAGGCCGCAGACAATGCTGCGCATTGCCGGAACGGATGTCTGGCAGTGGCAGACGTCATTAAGCGCAAACTGGCGCGGCAGCTACTGTTTTATTCCTTCAGATCGAGAAGACGTTTTTGCCGGGCTGGAGCAGGGCGATGCTCCCGATCACGCCGCGTTACGCGAAGGGTGGCGGCAACTGCTACCGCAAGCCATTGCCGATCCGCTAAACCCGGTAAGCTGGCAAGGTGGACGCGGGCACGGTGTTTCAGCGCTGGAAATGCCACAGGCACCGGTTCAGCCGGGTTGGGACAATCCGCAACGCCCTACGACACCGCCAGGGGTTCTGCATTGGCACAGCGCACGTCTGGGCAATACGCGTCGGGTATGGGTCTTTACCACTGGTGACGCTAAAGCGGATGAACGGCCGTTGGCCATTCTTCTCGACGGAGAATTCTGGGCGGAGAGTTTACCCGTCTGGCCTGCGCTGACTTCGCTTACGCAGCGCGGCCAACTCCCTCCGGCGGTGTACCTGCTCATTGATGCGATCGATACCGCAAACCGTAACCACGAACTTCCCTGTAATGCCGATTTCTGGTTGGCGGTCCAGGAAGAATTATTGCCGCAGGTACGCGCTGTTGCGCCGTTTAGCGATCGTCCTGAGCGCACGTTGGTTGCGGGCCAGAGTTTTGGCGGGCTGTCATCGCTGTTCGCCGGGCTGAACTGGCCTGAACGTTTTGGCTGTGTGCTGAGTCAGTCCGGCTCGTACTGGTGGCCCCATCGTGGCGGTCAGCAGGATGGACTGATTATTGAACAACTTAAATCCGGCAGCGTGACGGCAAACGGGCTGCGGATCGTGCTGGAAGCGGGCGTCCGGGAGCCTGTTATCTTGCGCGCTAATCAGGCGCTTTACACACAACTACACGCGACACAGCAGTCGGTTTTCTGGCGTCAGGTTGACGGCGGACATGATGCGCTCTGCTGGCGCGGCGGACTTATGCAGGGGCTGATTGACCTCTGGGAACCGCTTCGCTGACAGCGCGATTTTCCACGACAGGAGTTGAGTATGGAATTCAGTAATCCCTTCGATAACCCGCAGGGACAGTTCTACATTCTGCAAAATTCACAGCAGCAGTTTAGCCTCTGGCCGCAGCAGTGTGCATTGCCAGCGGGCTGGCAGGTTGTGTGTGCGCCTCAGTCTCAGGAGAATTGTCAGCACTGGCTGGAACGTCACTGGGCCACGTTAACTCCCGGCCATTTTGCCGCAACGCAGGAGGTGAAATGAGCCAGCGTTTACCCCTTGTCGCCGCGCAACCCGGTATCTGGATGGCGGAAAAACTCACTTCGTTACCTTCTGCCTGGAGCGTGGCTCATTATGTGGAATTAACGGGTGAACTGGATGCGCCGCTGCTGGCGCGCGCCGTGGTCACAGGTATGCAACAGGTCGACACGTTACGGATGCGCTTTACCGAAGATAACGGCGATGTCTGGCAGTGGGTGGATGAAACTCTCACCTTTGCACAACCGCCAATAACCGATTTACGCGCCGTGGCAGATCCGCATAACGCGGCGCTGGCGCTGATGCAGGCCGATCTGGCGCAAAACTTACGTGTCGACGGTGGCAAGCCGTTGGCGCATCACCATTTCATACAGATTGGCGAGAATCACTGGTACTGGTATCAGCGCTATCATCATTTGCTGGTGGATGGCTTCAGTTTTCCCGCCATTACCCGCCAGATTACCGCGATTTACAGTGCCTGGCGTCGGGGAGAGATGACGCCAGCGTCCCCGTTTTCGCCGTTTTCAGACGTAGTGGAAGAGTATCAGCGCTATCGTCAAAGTGAGGCCTGGCAGCGAGACGGCGCGTTCTGGGCTGAACTGCGTAAACAACTACCGCCGCCCGCGTCGCTTTCGCAGGCAGCGTTGCCTGGACGCACGGCGACATCCGCCATTTTACGTATGAAGCTGAATGCTCCGGAAGGCGCATTTCGCCAACTGACGGCACAACTGCCGGATGTGCAGCGCACCGATCTGGCACTGGCGCTGGTGGCGCTCTGGCTGGGGCGACTGTGTAACCGAATGGAATATGCGGCCGGATTTATCTTTATGCGACGCATGGGATCGGCGGCGCTGACCGCCACCGGACCTGTGCTCAATGTCTTACCGCTGGCGGTCCGTATTGATGCCTCAGAAAATCTGGCGACGCTGGCGAAACGGCTCTCCGCTCAGCTTAAGATAATGCGTCGCCACCAGCGTTATGATGCCGAGCAAATCGTCCGTGACAGCGGGCGTGCGGCCGGGGAAGAGCTGCTGTTTGGCCCGGTATTCAATATCAAAGTCTTCGATTATCAACTGGACATGCCTGGCGTTGTGGCACAAACCCATACGCTGGCAACAGGACCGGTTAACGATCTGGAGCTGGCGCTGTTCCCTGATGAAGAGGGCGGTCTGAGCGTTGAGCTTCTCGCCAACCAGCAACGTTACGACGAAGCAACGCTCCGCCAGCATGCGTCGCGTCTGATGGCGCTCATCGAACAGTTTGCCGTAAACCCGGCGCTGCGTTGTGGTGACGCCGATATGCTGCTGCCGGCTGAATATCAACAAATTGAACAGATCAATGCGACAGCGGTTGAAATCCCGTCCACTACGCTGAGTGCGCTGGTGGCAGAACAAGCCAGAAAAACCCCGGATGCGACCGCGCTGGTGGATGCTCGCTATCAGTTCAGCTACCGTGAAATGCGTGAGCAGGTGGTGGCGCTGGCCCATGTGCTTCGTGAACACGGCGTGCAACCGGGGGATAGTGTGGCGGTGGCGCTGCCGCGCTCCGTCTTTCTGACGCTGGCGCTGCACGGCATTGTGGAGGCCGGAGCGGCCTGGCTACCGTTAGACACCGGATATCCGGACGATCGCCTGCGGATGATGCTGGAGGACGCGCAGCCGACGCTGCTCATCACCACGGCGGAACAGCGCCCGCGTTTCAGCGATATCCCTGGACTGGAAAGCCTGTGTTATAGCGCACCGCTGGCGACGCGGGATGACGCGCCGCTTAATCTTTCGCAACCGCAGCATACCGCTTACATCATCTTTACCTCCGGTTCAACGGGCAGACCCAAAGGGGTCATGGTCGGGCAAACCGCCATCGTTAACCGTCTGCTGTGGATGCAAAACCAGTACGTTTTGACGGCGAAGGATGTGGTGGCGCAAAAAACACCGTGCAGCTTTGACGTTTCCGTGTGGGAGTTTTTCTGGCCGTTTATTGCAGGGGCAAAGCTGGTAATGGCTGAACCCGAAGCGCATCGCGATCCGTTGGCCATGCAGCGGTTTTTTGCTCACTACGGGGTGACGACCACGCATTTTGTGCCATCGATGCTGGCGGCGTTTGTGGCATCTCTCACCCCGGAGAGCGCCCGCGAAAACTGCGCCACGCTCACACAGGTATTTTGCAGCGGTGAGGCACTGCCTGCCGATTTATGCCGTGAATGGGAGCAACTTACGCACGCCCCACTGCATAACCTGTATGGCCCAACGGAGGCAGCGGTAGACGTGAGCTGGTATCCGGCCTGGGGGAATGAACTGGCAAGGGTCAGCGGTAGCAGCGTGCCGATTGGTTTTCCGGTCTGGAATACCGGGCTGCGGATCCTCGATGCCATGATGCGCCCGGTTCCGGTCGGCGTGGCGGGGGATCTCTATCTGACGGGGATCCAACTTGCGCAGGGTTACCTTGGCAGGCCGGATTTGACGGCGAGCCGTTTTATCGCCGATCCGTTTGTACCCGGTGAGCGCATGTACCGTACTGGCGACGTTGCGCGCTGGCTGGAAAATGGCGCGGTGGAGTATCTTGGGCGCAGTGATTTTCAGCTTAAGATCCGCGGTCAGCGTATTGAATTGGGTGAGATCGATCGCGTGATGCAAGCCCTGCCGGATGTTGAGCAGGCGGTGGTTCACGCCTGTGTGTTTAATCAGGCGGCGGTTACAGGCGGCGATGCTCGCCAGCTGGTTGGCTATCTGGTTTCGCAGTCAGGACTTCCGCTGGATATCCCCGCGCTACAGGCGAGACTTCGCGAAAAACTCCCGCCACATATGGTGCCGGTGGTGTTGCTGCAACTGGCGCAACTGCCGCTCAGCGCTAACGGGAAACTGGATCGTAAGGCCCTGCCCATGCCTGAACTGACGCAGCGCGCCAAAGGCCGGGCTCCTTTGCCGGGCAGCGAAACGATAGTGGCGAAAGCGTTCAGTGAACTCCTGGGTTGTGAGATCAACGACATTGAGGCCGATTTCTTTGCGCTGGGCGGTCATTCATTGCTGGCAATGAAACTGGCTGCACAATTGAGCCGGTCTTGCGACCGTCAGGTGACGCCAGGCCAGGTAATGGTGGCCTCTACGGTAGGACAACTGGCTGACCTGCTGGAGACGGATGATGATGCACAAGCCCAGCGACTGGGATTTGAAACGCTGTTACCGCTGCGTAAAAGCGACGGCCCGACGCTGTTTTGTTTCCATCCGGCGTCGGGTTTTGCCTGGCAGTTCAGCGTGCTGTCACGCTATCTTGATGCTCGCTGGACAATTATGGGCATACAGTCTCCGCGTCCACAGGGTCCGATGCAAACGGCTGAAAATCTGGACGCGGTGTGCGAACGGCATCTGGCGACGTTGTTGGAACAGCAACCGCACGGGCCCTATTATCTGCTGGGATATTCTCTTGGCGGCACCCTCGCGCATGGTATCGCCGCACGTCTGCGGACACGGGGAGAATCGGTCGCGTTCCTCGGACTTCTGGATACCTGGCCGCCGGAGACGCAACACTGGTCAGAGAAACAGGCCAACGGTCTGGATCCAGAAGTACTGGCGGAAATTGACCGCGAGCGGGAAGCGTTTTTGGCTGCGCAGCAGGGGAACGCCTCTGGCGAATTGTTTAGCACGATTGAAGGGAATTATGCGGATGCCGTTCGCCTACTGACAACTGCGCATAGCGTTCCTTTTGATGGACGCGCGACGTTGTTTGTGGCTGAGCGAACGTTGCCAGAAGGCGTTAACCCGGAGCGTAGCTGGGCACCGTGGATTAACGATCTGGATATTTACCGTCAGGATTGCGCCCATGTTGATATTATTTCGCCAGCGGCATTTGAGAATATAGGGCCAATTATCGCCCGTCTGCTTAATTAACCTTCATGATTGCTGATGAATAATTCAGCATGCCGCATGTAACCCTCCGTAACAAAAAGCAACATTCATTGTTGCGGAGGGGTTTATATCATCACCTGATTTTTCGCACTGTTCAGAAGATTCCTATAAGAGAGCTAAATTCCGAATTCAGTATTATTAATGTGTTAGAGGGGAATGAGTGTTTCAGATTATTCTGTAGTTCTGTTAGGATATTCTTAGGACTACTCTCCTTGAAATCTGCTGCAGGATACACAGCATGCCGTCACTCAACGTTAAGTACGATAAAAATTCGGAATTTCCTGGCTATCCGTTGCACACGGCCCAGAGTAATGAAATCGATTTGTTAAACCTGATTGATGTTTTATGGAAGGCAAAGAATCGCATTATTGCTGGGGTATTCGCGTTTGCGTTTATCGGTCTTTTGATCTCTTTTCTGTTGCCACAGAAATGGACCAGTGAGGCTGTCGTGACACCTGCAGAACCTCTTCAGTGGCAGGAACTGGAAAGAACGATGACGACGTTACGTGTGTTGGATCTTGATGTAGGTCTTGATCGTGACAGCGTCTTCAATCTTTTTATTAAAAAGTTTCAGTCGCTTTCACTGCTGGAAGAGTATTTGCGATCATCACCTTATGTGATGGATCAGCTAAAGGGTGCCAACATTGATGAGTTGGATTTGCATCGGGCGATTGTTGCATTGAGCGACAAAATGAAAGCCGTAGATCGTAATGCGACGCAGAAAAATGGCACGCCGCTGTATACTTCATGGTCATTGAGTTTTACTGCGCCGACAAAAGAAGAAGCGCAACAGGTATTGGCTGGTTATATCCAGTTTATCTCTGATCGGGTAGTGAAAGAGTCGCTGGAAAATATCCGCAATACGCTGGAATTCAAAACCCGTTATGAGACAGAGCGGCTGGAATTTGACCAGGTAAAACTGAGGAACCAATTGAATGCGAATATTCAGCGCCTCAACTACTCGCTGGAAATTGCCAATGCCGCAGGGATTAAGAAGCCGGTTTACAGTAACGGCCAGGCCGTAAAAGACGATCCTGATTTCTCTATTTCACTGGGGGCCGATGGCATTCGGCGCAAGCTGGAAATAGAAAAGTCAGTGACAGATGTTGCGGAGCTGAACGCCGAAATAAGAAATCGTCAGTTCTACGTTGAAAAACTGGAGTCGGTAAATATCAGCGATGTGAACTTCTCACCGTTCAAATATCAGCTCGCGCCTTCATTTCCAGTGAGCAAAGAGGGGCCGGGTAAAATGATAGTCGTTGTGCTGGCGGCATTTCTGGGTGGGCTAGTCTCCTGTGCAGGCGTATTGTTCCGTCATGCGATGGCGTCCCGCAAAATGGACGAAGCCATTGCGATGGAAGAACGCCTGGTCTGATTGCGCGTGCGCCGGAGGGAGGGCTCTCCGGCTGTGATTCAACGGCGACCGAGCGGTACAATCAGCGGTGTGCCCGCCACCGGATCGTCGATAATCGTGCAACGTAACCCGTAGATTTTTTCAATTAATTCTGCCGTGACGATGGCCTTTGGCGAACCCTCGGCGACAATTTTTCCTTCACGCAGTGCAATCAAATGGGTGGCATAACGGCAGGCCTGATTAAGGTCATGCAGTACGGCGGCGAGGGTGTAGCCCTTCTCGCGGTTCAGGTCACTCAGCAACTCCAGCAGATCGATTTGATGGCTGATATCCAGCCAGGTGGTCGGTTCATCAAGCAGCATGATTGATGTTTCCTGGGCCAGAACCATAGCTATCCATGCCCGTTGACGTTGACCGCCGGAAAGCGTGTCCACACTTTGACCCGCCAGATGCGTAATGCCGGTAGCATGCATCGCCTGCGTCACAGCCTCTTCATCCTCTTTACGCCAGCGAGTAAACAGCGGTTGATGAGGATAGCGTCCACGCGCCACCAGCTCTTGCACCGTAATATCCCCCGGAGTGGTGGCGTTTTGCGCCAGCAGGCCGATTCGGCGGGCGACCTCTTTACTGGGGTAGCGATGTATCGGTTCGCCATCCAGCCAGACGTGACCGTGTGCTGGCGTCATAAGACGGCTCAGCGTGCGCAACAGCGTCGACTTCCCGCAGCCGTTTGGCCCAATAATCGCGGTGAAATGGCCGTCGGGAATGGAGACATTCAGATCTTCGGCTACAGTAAATTTTCCATAACCCAGCGTTAACTGGTCGCCACGCAAACGGGCTACTGATTCGGTCATTTTTTGCGGGACTCCTGAATTAACAAGGCGATAAGGTAGATACCGCCGAGGCTGACGGTGACCACACCCACCGGAAGCTGGTAAGGCATGAGCAGTTGCTGTGCGCACAGGTCGGCGACCAGCAGTAGCAGCGCGCCGCAGAGTGCGGCCTGGGTCAATCCCCAGCGTGCAGTGCCACTCAGACGGCGGGCGATATGCGGCGCGACGAGCGCAATAAAGGAAATAGGACCCGCCAGCGCAGTGGCGGCGGCGGTTAACACAACGGCGACCAGCATCATCGCGAGCCGGGAGCGCTCCACGCTGACCCCCAGCGCGCAGGCGCTGTCATCGCCCATCTCCAGCAGGCGCATGCGGCGCACCAGCAGCCCGGCCCCGATAAGCATCAGGATAATGATCGGCGCGGAAGGCCAGGTTTTCGCCCAGGTCAGGCCGTTCAGCGATCCGGCGTTCCACAATCCCGCGCTGAGCGCGGTTTCCAGTGACGCCTTCAGCAATAGCCAGGTATTAAACGCGACCAGCATGGCGCGCACGCCGATACCGATGATAATCAGACGAAAAGTTTCGATACCGTTGCGCCATGCAAGCAGCCAGACCACCAGTGATGTCAGAATGCCGCCGATCATGGCCGCCATCGCGATGGCCGTCAGATGTTGTCCAAACAGCACCATTGCGACCAGCACGCCGCTCCAGGCTCCGGTATTAAACCCCATTACGTCCGGGCTACCGAGCGGGTTACGCATCAGCGACTGAAAAATGGCCCCACTGACGCCAAGCGCGGCACCGATCAGTAACGCCATCAATACGCGTGGCAGACGCCATTCGGTCACCACCATCGTCATGCTTCGCGGCGCATCCCCTGCTAAGGCGGCGAAAATTTGTGGGAACTCCAGCGTCACCGCGCCGCTACGTAATCCCCAGAGCCCGAAGATAAGGCAACCCAACGTCAGCAACAGACAACTGATGAGCAGTCGACGCGATATGTGCATCATGCGGCACCTCGCGGACGGCGACGAACCAAAAAGATCAGCACTGGCGCGCCAATAAACGCGCTCACCACCGACACGCGCAGTTCACCGGGAACAATCAGGCGCCCGATGATATCGGCAAAAAGCAGCAGAGCAGGGGTTGCGAGCAAGGTAACAGGAAGCGCCCAGCGGTGATCGGCGCCTACCAGCCAGCGCGACATATGCGGCATCATCAGACCGATAAAAGCAATCGGTCCGACAACCGCCGTAGCGCAACCACATAAGACGGTGATGACGAACAGGCCGATGAGCTGTGTACGCGCGACTTTACTGCCAAGCGCTGTGGCGGTATCGCTGCCGAGACTCAGACTGTTCAGCGCGCGGCTGAGCATCAGGGCGGTGGCTCCGGCAATCAGCACCGGAACAATCACAACTTTAAGGGTTTGCAGCGTCCGGATATCCAGTGAACCTGCCTGCCAGAAACGAAGCTTGTCGTAGACATCCGGATTTAACAGGGCGATCCCGCTGGTGAGACCTTCCAGAACTGCGGCGAGTGCGACGCCTGCGAGCGTCAGACGCACCGGACTCAGTTGACCTCCACCCTGGCTGCCCGTAAATGCGACAACCAGTGAGGCTACCAGAGCGCCGATAAAGGCCATCATCAGTTGTTCCTGCGGAGTGGAAAAGCCAAACAGCGCTGCGCCCAGAACGATGGCGAAACTGGCCCCGGCATTCACGCCAAGCAGTCCCGGATCGGCCAACGGATTACGAGTTAGCGTTTGCATTAACGCGCCCGCAAGCCCCAGCGCACCTCCGGCCAGCAGTCCTGCGAGCGTTCGCGGCAGACGGGCATCCAGCACAATGGTGCAATCGGCGCTTTGACAGTTACCAGACAGCGCTTCCAGAACCACTGACGCCGGTAGCGGCTTTGCACCGATGGTCAAACTTAATGCCGTGGCGATAATCAGTAATAACAACAATCCGGGCACGGCAATGGCACGCGTCACGGAAACAGAACATGACATACTCAACTTCCCTGATAATGATATTAATTATCGTTATCGATCTTATTTTGTTATGTTAGCATGTGCAGCCATTGAATGGATAATGAAAAAAAGATCGCATTAAGGCGTTGTAATGAATCGACAATCCTGGCTGCTTAATCTCAGTTTGCTTAAAACACACCCGGCGTTTCGTGCCGTCTTTCTTGCCCGTTTTATCTCAATAGTCTCGCTCGGTCTGCTCGGTGTTGCGGTGCCCGTTCAGATTCAGATGATGACGCATTCCACCTGGCAGGTGGGCCTCTCGGTGACTCTGACCGGTAGCGCGATGTTTGTCGGACTGATGGTGGGCGGTGTTCTGGCCGATCGCTATGAACGCAAAAAAGTGATTCTACTGGCGCGCAGTACCTGCGGTATGGGCTTCATCGGTCTGTGTCTGAATGCCATGTTGCCAGCCCCCTCGCTGATGGCGATTTATCTGCTGGGAGTGTGGGATGGCTTTTTTGCTTCGCTCGGCGTGACGGCGTTACTGGCGGCGACTCCCGCGCTGGTCGGGCGTGAAAATCTGATGCAGGCTGGAGCGATCACCATGCTAACCGTGCGTCTGGGCTCAGTGATTTCCCCTATGCTCGGCGGGCTATTGCTTGCCACGGGCGGCGTGGCGTGGAACTACGGCCTGGCCGCGGCAGGAACCTTTATCACCTTACTGCCGCTGCTGAGTCTGCCCATGTTACCGCCACCTCCACAGCCGCGTGAACACCCGTTGACGTCACTCCTGGCGGCGTTTCGTTTTCTGCTCGCCAGTCCGCTGATCGGCGGCATTGCATTGCTCGGCGGTTTGTTGACGATGGCAAGCGCGGTGCGAGTACTTTATCCGGCGCTGGCAATTAACTGGCAGATGTCGGCGGCGCAGATTGGCTTGTTGTATGCCGCCATTCCGCTTGGCGCTGCGGTGGGGGCGCTGACCAGCGGGCAACTGGCGCACAGCGTGCGTCCGGGGTTAATCATGCTGGTATCGACCGTCGGATCGTTTCTGGCGATTGGTCTGTTCGCGCTGATGCCTGTCTGGGGACTGGGTATCCTGTTCCTGGCGCTGTTTGGCTGGCTAAGCGCAGTCAGTTCCTTACTGCAATACACGATGCTACAAACCCAGACGCCGGAAAATATGTTAGGGCGCATCAATGGTCTGTGGACGGCGCAAAATGTGACCGGCGACGCCATTGGCGCGGCGCTATTAGGCGGGCTCGGGGCAATAATGACACCCGTAGCCTCGGCGAGCGTCAGCGGATTTGGTCTGGTGATTGCAGGGCTGTTGTTGCTGTTATTACTGGGGGAGTTACGTCGATTCCGGCAGACACCGCCGGAACCGCTATAACGTAAGGCTGGCCGGGCAGGGCGCAAGTCCCACCGGCATGGATGATTAAAACAGCGTAGAAAGACGCTCAAGCACTCGCATTGCGCTGTAATAATCCAGTCGGAATGATTCGGTTCCGAGGGCGTAGACCTGCTTGTTTTGCACCGCAGACAAATGCGCCAGCAGTGGGTTAGCGTAAATCGCCTGTTCGTCTTTCTCATCACCGGCAAACAGGAAGAGTGCTTCACCGTTCAGACCGGCAGCCAGATTCTCACCGCCAAGTTGAATAATATCGTGGCGTTTGCCCTGACTCTGGCTGGCCTGCAACCCTGCAGGCAATGTAGCCAGCGTGAACCCCAGTTGCTCCAGCATTTTTCCTTGTGCAGACTCCGGCGTCCACAGGTTCGCACTGTGAGCAGCGGCGGTGTAAACCAGCGCGCTGACGGGCTGGGGGGGTAACGTCAACTGCTGCTTAACGGTGGCTAACTGCTTATCGAACTCGACAATACGCGCAGCCGCTTGCTTTTCCTGGCCGGTAATGTCGCCCAGTTGCGTTAGCAGCGCCTGCCAGCTTTTATCGTCGTAATTGATGATGAGCGTGGGGGCAATCGTGGAAAGCTGATCGTAGAGCGCCAGCGCGGAATCACCGCCGGTCGCGCTAATCAGAATAAGATCGGGCATTTGCGCTGCCACGGCTTCCGCGCTCGGTTCACCGATATAAAGGCGGGTCAGTTTGCGTGCTTTTGCCACGTCGCTCCATTGACGTAAGAATCCCTGATCGTCAGCCACGCGGTTGTTTGGCGTGGTCGCACCGCTGGCAACGACAGGAGCATCAATTGCCAGTAACGACCCGGTAAGTGTAACGCTGGTGGAGACGATGCGTTCAGGCCTGTGTTCCAGCGTGTGGGTACCGCGAACATCCGTCACCTGGCGCGGCCAGTCAGCGGCGTGGGCTGAGGAGAATCCGAAAACGAAAAGCGTAACAATCAGGCCGGAGAGGGAAGGCAATCTCACAAAGCAGTTCCTGTGGTGAGTTATTAATGCTTCTCATTTTCATTATTAAGAAGAGAGGATGCAAGCGTTAGTCGCACTTTGTGTGACCACAAGAGTTGACATGTTGCCTGTTTGCTTTTAGGTTAGCGTCCGAAAATATAAATGATAATCATTATTAAAAACTTTATCATTTTGGAGGATGATATGGATACGTCTTTGGCCGAGGAAGTTCAACAGACCATGGCAACACTTGCACCCCATCGCTTTTTCTTTATGTCGCCGTATCGTAGCTTTACGACGTCAGGATGCTTCGCCCGCTTTAATGAACCTGCCGTTAACGGTGATTCGCCAGACAGTCCCTTCCAACAAAAATTACACAAGCTGTTTGCTGATGCCAAATCACAGGGCATTGCCAATCCGGTGATAGTTGGCGCCATTCCATTTGACACCCGACAGCCATCGTCACTGTTTATTCCCCGACGCTGCGAAACGTTTTCTCGTCAGGAAAAACAGCATTCTTCGCGTTACTTTACCGACCATCAGGCATTGAACGTCATAGCGCGCAGGGCAATCCCTGAGCAGGAGACGTTTGAAGCGATGGTTGCACGCGCCGCTGCGCTAACGGCAACGCCAGAAGTTGACAAAGTGGTGCTGTCGCGACTGATTGATATTACTACCGACGTCGAGATCGATAGTGGGGCGCTGCTGGAACGTCTGGTGGCGCAAAATCCATTTAGTTACAACTTCCATGTCCCGCTGAATGAGGGGGGCGTTCTGCTCGGAGCGAGTCCGGAACTGCTGCTACGTAAAGAGGGGGAACATTTCAGTTCGCTACCACTGGCCGGTTCCGCGCGTCGTCAACCTGATGACGTGCTGGATAGGGAGGCGGGAAATCGTCTGCTGGCGTCGGAGAAAGATCGCCATGAGCATGAACTGGTCACGCAGGCGATGAAAACCGTGCTGCGCGATCGCAGTCGCGATCTTCAACTGCCGACTTCTCCGCAACTCATCACCACTCCCACGCTCTGGCATCTCGGCACGCCGTTTGAAGGCAAAGCGAATGCCGGGGAAAACGCCCTGACGCTGGCCTGTCTGTTGCACCCGACACCTGCCCTGAGCGGCTTCCCCCATCAGGCGGCGAAAAAGTGGATTGCCGAACTGGAACCGTTTGACCGTGAGCTGTTCGGCGGCATTGTGGGCTGGTGTGACGCCGAAGGTAACGGCGAGTGGGTGGTGACCATCCGTTGCGCGAAGCTACATAAAAATCAGGTACGCCTGTTTGCGGGGGCAGGTATTGTCCCGGCCTCTTCGCCAGTGGGGGAATGGCGCGAAACCGGCGTCAAATTCTCAACCATGTTGAACGTTTTTGGACTGCATTAAGGAGCGATGATGAGCATTCCTTTCACCCGATGGCCAGACGAATTTGCCCGTCGCTATCGAGAAAAAGGGTACTGGCAGGATCTTCCGTTGACGGACATTCTGACCCGCCATGCCGAAAACGACCGGATAGCGGTGATCGAGGGGGAGCGCCAACTGAGCTATCGTGAACTGAATCAGGCGGCAGACAATCTTGCCTGCGCGCTCAGCCGTCAGGGGATTAAACCCGGGGAAACCGCGCTGGTACAGTTGGGCAATGTGGCTGAGTTATATATCACCTTCTTTGCCCTGCTGAAGCTTGGCGTCGTGCCTGTTCTGGCGCTGTTCAGTCATCAGCGTACCGAACTGACCGCCTACGCGAAGCAAATCGAGCCTGCGCTGTTAATTGCCGATCGCCAGCATGCGCTGTTTGCCAACGATGATTTCCTCAGCACCTTTATCGCGCAACACAATTCGGTTCGCGTGGTGCATTTACGCAATGACCAGGGTGAACACGGCCTGCAAAAGGCGATTAGCCAACCGGCAGAAGCGTTTGTCGCCACCCCGTCGCCTGCCGATGAAGTCGCTTACTTCCAGCTCTCCGGCGGTACCACCGGTACGCCGAAACTGATCCCACGCACCCATAACGATTATTACTACAGCGTGCGTCGCAGTAATGAAATTTGTCACTTTACTGCCGGGACCCGTTTTTTGTGCGCGATCCCTGCCGCCCATAACTACGCCATGAGCTCACCCGGTTCGCTGGGCGTGTTTCTTGCCGGTGGAACCGTCGTGCTGGCCGATGATCCGAGCGCCACGCTGTGCTTCCCGCTGATTGAAAAACATCAGATTAACGTAACGGCGCTGGTGCCGCCTGCGGTCAGCCTGTGGCTACAGGCGATAAGCGAGTGGGGGAGCAACGCGCAACTGGCGTCGCTCAGATTGTTGCAGGTTGGTGGAGCGCGCCTGTCCGCTTCGCTGGCTGCACGTATTCCGGCAGAAATCGGCTGTCAGTTACAGCAGGTTTTCGGTATGGCCGAAGGGTTAGTGAACTACACCCGTCTCGACGACACGCCGGAGCGCATCATCAATACCCAGGGGCGTCCGATGTGCCCGGATGACGAAGTGTGGGTGGCAGATGCCGATGGCAATCCGTTACCGCCAGGGCAAACCGGGCGTCTGATGACGCGCGGCCCATACACGTTTCGCGGCTACTACAAAAGTCCTCAACATAACGCCAGTGCTTTTGACGCTAACGGTTTTTACTGTTCTGGCGATCTGATCTCTATCGATCCGGATGGCTATATCACCGTACAGGGGCGTGAAAAAGATCAGATCAACCGCGGTGGCGAGAAGATCGCTGCGGAAGAAATTGAAAACCTGTTACTGCGCCATCCGGCGGTAATACATGCGGCGCTGGTCAGCATAGAAGATGAGCTGATGGGGGAGAAAAGCTGCGCCTGTCTGGTGGTGAAAGAACCGCTGCGCGCAGTACAGGTACGCCGCTTTCTGCGTGAGCAGGGCGTGGCGGAATTCAAATTACCTGACCGTGTTGAAAACGTTGAGGCATTGCCTCTGACGCCGGTCGGGAAAGTTGATAAAAAACAATTACGTCAGTGGCTGGCAACACGTCCGGCCTGAAGGAGAATACGCAATGGCAATTCCTAAACTGCAGGCTTACGCACTGCCAACCGCGCTCGATATTCCGGTCAACAAGGTGAACTGGACTTTCGATCCGGAGCGTGCTGCGCTGTTGATCCACGACATGCAGGACTATTTTGTCAGCTTCTGGGGCGAAAACTGCCCAATGATGGAACAGGTGATCGCCAACATCGCCGCGCTGCGCCGTTACTGCAAAGCGCACAACATTCCGGTCTATTACACCGCGCAACCGAAGGATCAGAGTGACGAAGATCGCGCCCTGCTTAACGACATGTGGGGCCCTGGGCTGACGCGCTCACCAGAGCAGCAAAAAGTGGTTGCGGCGCTGACGCCGGATGAAGCCGATAACGTGCTGGTGAAGTGGCGCTACAGTGCCTTTCATCGCTCACCGCTGGAACAAATGTTGAAACAAGCGGGACGTAATCAACTGATTATCACGGGGGTATATGCCCACATCGGTTGTATGACCACGGCAACGGACGCTTTCATGCGGGATATTAAACCGTTTATGGTGGCGGATGCGCTGGCGGATTTCAGCCGTGAAGAACACCTCATGTCGCTGAAATACGTTGCAGGACGAGCGGGCCGCGTAGTGATGACCCGGGAACTCCTGCCCGCGCCGATACCTGTAAGTAAAGAGGAATTGCGTGCAGTGATTTTACCGCTGCTCGATGAGTCTGATGAGCCGATGGATGGCGAGAATCTGATCGACTACGGTCTGGATTCGGTGCGGATGATGGCGCTGGCGGCGCGTTGGCGAAAAGTCCACGGCGACATTGATTTTGTGATGCTGGCGAAAAACCCGACGATAGATGCCTGGTGGGCGCTGCTCTCCCGTGAGGTGCGCGAATGACCGGATTCGATTTTCGCGGGAAAACGGTGTGGGTGACCGGTGCGGGTAAAGGAATTGGTTACACAACGGCGCTGGCGTTTGTTGAGGCCGGTGCGCAGGTCATCGGATTCGATTGCGAGTTTGCGCAGCCGAATTATCCGTTTACTACGGAAGTGATGGATGTGGCGGACGTCGGGCAGGTAGCCGCCGTGTGTCAGCGTTTACTGGCCCGGACCGAGCGGCTGGATGTGCTGGTGAACGCTGCCGGGATTTTGCGCATGGGCGCAACGGATGTGCTCACTCTGAACGACTGGCAGCAGACGTTTGCCGTCAACGCAGGCGGTGCGTTCAATCTGTTTCAGCAGACCATGGCGCAGTTTCGCCATCAGCGCGGTGGGGCGATAGTCACCGTCGCGTCTGACGCCGCGCATACGCCACGCATTGGTATGAGTGCTTATGGCGCATCGAAAGCCGCACTGAAAAGTCTGGCGCTGACCGTGGGACTGGAACTGGCGGGAAGCGGCGTGCGTTGTAACGTGGTGTCGCCGGGTTCAACGGACACGGACATGCAGCGAACGCTATGGGTCAGCGAGGATGCCGAGCAACTGCGCATTCGTGGCTTTGCTGAGCAGTTCAAACTGGGGATTCCGCTGGGCAAAATTGCCAGACCGCAGGAGGTTGCCAACACCATTCTGTTCCTGGCCTCCGATCTGGCAAGTCACATCACGCTGCAGGATATCGTGGTGGACGGTGGCTCCACGCTGGGAGCATAACGATGATCTGGAGACGTCATTTAACGCTCGACGAACTGAACGCAACCAGCCAGAACACGATGGTCGCGCATCTCGGCATTATCTACACGCGACTCGGTGACGACGTGCTGGAAGCGGAAATGCCGGTAGATACCCGCACATATCAACCGTTTGGCCTGCTGCATGGGGGCGCATCAGCCGCACTGGCAGAAACATTAGGGTCGATGGCGGGGTATCTGATGACGCGTGACGGAGAGTGTGTGGTGGGAACGGAACTGAACGCCACCCATCACCGCGCGGTATCGCAGGGCAACGTGCGCGGTGTATGTCAGCCGCTGCATCTTGGTCGCCAGAGCCAGAGCTGGGAAATCGTGGTATTCGACGCGCAAGGACGACGTTGCTGCACCTGTCGGCTGGGAACGGCGGTCCTGGGCTAAGCTCGCGTAATTTCATGAGATTGCTGCGTTAACTGGTGAACGAAGTGATCCAGTTAACAATGCAATGTAAAATATCAGTGATACTTCAGGTTTATTGGGTTGTCAGGTTGTTAAAACCAGAAAAGATGTTATAGAAACAAAATGTAACATCTACCTTCTCTGGAACACGCAAACGGATAACAACCATGAATAAATCAGGGAAATACCTCATCTGGACAGTGCTCTCCGTCATGGGGGCATTTGCGCTGGGCTATATTGCGCTAAACCGTGGGGAACAGATCAACGCGCTGTGGATTGTTGTGGCGTCGGTCTGCGTCTATCTCATTGCTTATCGTTTCTATGGTCTCTATATCGCCAAAAATGTGCTGGCAGTTGACCCGACGCGGATGACGCCGGCGGTGCGACATAACGACGGTCTGGACTATGTCCCGACCGATAAAAAAGTGCTGTTCGGTCACCATTTTGCGGCGATAGCCGGTGCGGGTCCGTTGGTGGGGCCAGTTCTTGCAGCGCAAATGGGCTACCTGCCTGGCATGATCTGGCTGCTGGCGGGCGTGGTTTTAGCCGGGGCGGTCCAGGATTTTATGGTGCTTTTTGTGTCAACCCGCCGCGATGGACGTTCGCTGGGTGAACTGGTCAAAGAGGAGATGGGCCCAACCGCAGGGGTGATTGCGCTGGTGGCCTGTTTCATGATCATGGTGATTATCCTCGCCGTGCTGGCGATGATCGTGGTGAAAGCGCTAACCCACAGCCCGTGGGGGACGTACACCGTCGCGTTTACCATTCCGCTGGCGATCTTTATGGGGATCTATCTGCGCTATCTGCGTCCGGGGCGGATCGGCGAAGTCTCTGTAATTGGCCTGGTGTTCCTGGTGTTTGCAATTATATCCGGCGGTTGGGTTGCCGAGAGTCCGACCTGGGCGCCGTACTTTGACTTTACGGGCGTGCAGTTGACCTGGATGCTGGTGGGTTACGGCTTCGTGGCGGCGGTGCTGCCGGTGTGGCTGCTGTTAGCCCCGCGTGACTACCTTTCTACTTTCCTGAAAATCGGCACCATCGTTGGCCTGGCGGTCGGTATTCTGATTATGCGTCCGACGCTGACTATGCCGGCACTGACCAAATTCGTTGATGGCACCGGGCCGGTGTGGACGGGTAATCTCTTCCCGTTCCTGTTTATCACCATCGCCTGTGGCGCGGTGTCTGGATTCCACGCGCTGATCTCTTCCGGTACAACGCCGAAGATGCTGGCGAACGAAGGCCAGGCCTGCTTCATTGGTTACGGCGGGATGCTGATGGAATCTTTCGTCGCCATCATGGCGCTGGTTTCCGCCTGTATCATCGATCCGGGTGTCTATTTTGCCATGAACAGCCCAATGGCTGTACTGGCGCCAGCAGGCACCACTGACGTCGTGGCGTCTGCCGCGCAGGTCGTCAGCAGTTGGGGCTTTACCATCACGCCGGATACGCTGCATCAGATTGCCAATGAAGTCGGGGAACAGTCCATTATTTCTCGTGCCGGTGGCGCACCCACACTGGCAGTGGGAATGGCCTATATCCTGCACGGTGCGCTGGGAGGCATGATGGATGTGGCCTTCTGGTACCACTTTGCCATTCTGTTTGAAGCGCTGTTTATTCTGACGGCGGTTGATGCCGGTACGCGCGCGGCACGTTTTATGCTGCAGGATCTGCTGGGCGTGGTTTCTCCTGACCTCAAGCGTACTGACTCGTTGCCTGCCAACCTACTGGCGACCGCCTTGTGTGTGCTGGCCTGGGGCTACTTCCTGCATCAAGGAGTGGTGGATCCGTTAGGGGGGATTAACACCCTGTGGCCGTTGTTTGGTATCGCCAACCAGATGCTGGCGGGCATGGCGTTGATGCTGTGTGCGGTGGTGCTCTTCAAGATGAAACGCCAGCGTTATGCGTGGGTGGCACTGGTGCCCACCGCGTGGCTGCTGATTTGTACCCTGACGGCGGGCTGGCAGAAAGCCTTTAGCCCGGATGCGAAAGTGGGCTTCCTGGCGATTGCCAACAAGTTCCAGGCAATGATCGACAGCGGTAATATTCCATCTCAGTACACCGAATCGCAACTGACGCAACTGGTGTTTAACAACCGTCTGGATGCCGGGTTGACCATCTTCTTTATGGTCGTGGTGGTAGTACTGGCGATGTTCTCCATTAAGACAGCGCTTGCGGCGTTGAAAGAGGACAAACCGACGGCGAAAGAAACGCCTTATGAACCTATGCCGGAAAATGTCGATGAGATTGTGGCGCAGGCGAAAGGCGCACACTAAGGTTTAATGATGACCCTCTCCCGTTCGGGGGAGGGTGGTTCTGACGGGTGATGACGATGTTTGAGACGCTTTCGAAAGCCGGGAAATATCTGGGACAGGCCGCGAAACTGATGATTGGCGTGCCGGACTATGACAATTACGTTGAACATATGCGAATGACCCATCCGGATCAAACGCCGATGACCTACGAAGAGTTTTTTCGCGAACGACAGGATGCGCGGTATGGCGGTAAAGGAGGTGCGCGCTGCTGCTAATCCTTACCGCCTTAACGCCGGAATAGCGTCTGCTATCCGGCATAGTCAGGTTATTTCACCGTCCACGCTTTAGAGAATCGACGACCAGCAAACAGCTCCTGAAGGCCGTTAATCTGTTTCAGACGTAAGACTTCATCCTCATCCATTCCCAGTTCTGTACCGATTTTTTTGTCATCCCATCCCAGTAACGCCAGTTCACGAACGATATCGGACATAGCATGGATTTGATGTCGGCCGCGGGCCCGGTTGTGGCGAATGGTGGCCGCCATGCGATCGTGTCGTGTGCGCTCAAGACAGGTGATGGGCAGATAGCCTTTAAGACGAGACTTGAGCTGCGATTTGCCTTTCCCTAACTCATGACGGTGAAAACCATCAACAATCTCATACTCTTGCGGACCGGACTGCGTCACAACGACGGGTTGTGTGAAGCCATCAGTTTCAATGGACTTCAACAGCAGCTTTTTTTCCGGCGGCGCGACGTTGTTAGGGTTGTAATCGTTAGGCGCTATCTGCTCATTTTTGATCCACAGCACACAGTCAACCGGCTCGTCACGAAACGGGCTGATACTGTGAATCGCCATTCTGAATTCATTAATGGCTTCAATTCTTTCCTCCTCTGACAGGCCTGAGAGAAAGTTTGTGAGTTCCTGTGTTAATCGTTGTTGCATAAAATCCCCCATTCCTTGCGTTTTGTTTTCATACGTTCGGTGTAACGCTGGTAATTCTTTGGCTTTGTAGGGCTAAAAGAGAGTGCCCGACACCAGTAATCATTGTTAAGTAACACTTTGCAGATCCGCCGCCAGGACGGAATATCCTTCGAACCAATATCGCCAGCTTGGGTTTGCGGGATGGTTTCCATGCCGTTTTTCTTGTACCACTGCAAATAGACGGCGATTTTGTTGCGGTAATGCTCTGCGGTTTTTTCCGGCATGCTGCGCAGTAACAGCATGGCGTAATCCTCCCAGCTCAGGTGCTCGGGCTTGAGGATTTTTCGATGACCATAAAAGTGATTATCCTGTCCGGCGTAAATCCCGCCGCTTCTGACGCCGCTAACGCGTGCGCACATCGCCGCCCACCTTTCAGGCTCAATCACGTGGTAAAGCCAAAGACCCTGACGTTGTTCCGGGCCAAAAGGCTCACAGATACGCATATAGCGAGCAGGTACGCCTGCCTGAAACATCAGGTTATAAAGCGGATTACAGGGGAGATGGGTTTGGCCAAACCAGGTCCAGATATCGGCGGTTTTCCAGTCATACAGTGGATAAATGTACCAGGTATGTCCTCCCGGTGCGGCGGTGGTCCAGGGTTTGTCATCGGCGAAACGTTGCTTGCGCAAACTGGCGATGGCGACAAACCGGTTATAAGACTCATCGGCCCGGATACCCACCATCATGGCGGCAGGGCGATTATTTGAAAACCACTCGGCAAAATCCCGGACAAATTGCTCGAAGGTTATCCCTGGTTGATAAAATGAAAAATAGGCGGGATCGGTAATGGCATCTGGAGGCGGTTGGCGAACCCAGTCTGTATTTGGCTCCCAGCATTGCCATTCAGGCTGAAATTGCGACAGAGAGTTTTGTGTAGTAAGAGGAAGTGCAACCCAATAAAACTCTTCGATGACATCGGAATATATTTCACGCAAATGCTCAATGTATTGAATCGTGCAGGAAAACTGTGCTTCCCAGTCAATAAATAACACAAAGATTTTTTTATTAAGCTGACGGGCAAGACGTGCTGTTAAATGAAGCATTAATCCTGAATCTTTTCCTCCTGAGAATGAAACGCAGACACGCGGAAGATTCTCAAGTGTCCAGCGAATGCGATCCTCTGCAGCCTCCAGGACATTTTGGTCTAACGGTATTTTATAGACAGACATATTATTTTATCCTTTAACTTTAAAGGCATAGCGTTCGAATTATTTATCC
>OKVW01000164.1_pt1 | contig 44733 bp, 39 predicted proteins | sample 1606991 | NCBI WGS metagenome assembly OKVW01 (sample SAMN03281021, study PRJEB24777) | human gut metagenome | isolation source: fecal sample PR177 from 1 month old male Malay infant, vaginal delivered... | reverse complement strand
GCGTCTGGAAGACGACCTGCGGACAGGAAAGCTGTCGGAGAGAAGCCGCGGCTGGCTGGAATTTGCGAACATTCCCGTAAACCTGATGGCGGCGCAGCTTGATCCGTTGCCGGTGGTGAATATCCGACAGGTTCACCTTTACCAGTGTGACCACCGGGGAATGCCGGCGGCGCTGATAAACCGGGAAGGACAAACCGACTGGCGTGCGGAAATCGACCCGTGGGGAGACATCCTGTCCGAAGAGAACCCGCATAATATTGAGCAACCGCTGCGGCTGCCGGGTCAGTGGTACGATGAGGAGTCGGGGCTGCACTATAACCGGTACCGGTATTATGACCCGCAACAGGGGAAATATATTACTCAGGATCCGATCGGGTTGAGAGGGGGATGGAATTTGTATCAGTATCCACTGGATCCGATTGTAGATACAGATCCTCTGGGACTATGGGCTTTTGCGATTCCAGCTATAATCGAAGGTGTTAACTGGTTGTTAGTTGGCAGTGCAGCAGCAGGAGGTGCGGTGTTGACCACCTCCGGGGATTCGGAAAAATCAAAAACAGAAAATTTGACTAAATGTGAGGAGAAAAAACCTTGTCCACCTTGTAAAACGATTAGTGGAAACATAGTACCACGGGGAACTATCGGGTATCGTCAAGATTTGGTCCCACCAGGAAAGCCTCATCATCCATATACAGGTGATCATTATAACTTATACAAAGCCAATCAGAACCCCAAGAACTGTCGATGTTTCTGGACCGAAAGTGGTGCTGCTGATGCTGCTAACGATCTTCCACCTCCAGCAGGTTCTATACCTATAGAACCATTTGCCCCTTAAAAGGAACGAATATGAAATATTCTGATGATAGTAATATTTTACTGGGGGATGTCGTCACTCTTGGAGGAGGAATGACCGGAGTGGTTGTTTGCAATTTTGATAATAAGGAGTTCGCTAAAGGTTTCGATAAAAATGAATGGGGGAATTTTAAAACAGGGATAATGGTGGAGTCTCCACAAGCTGGTCTTGTATATTATGCAGAAGATTGTATTGATTTAACTTTGATAAAGAGAGCTGCGTTACAACTCTCCCATAAAAAAAAACTACGCGACTATAAGTAAAAGAACACAATATTTACCTGTTGCAATGAGGGTAACTTAACTGCTACCAGATAAAGTCTGTAATGGGTTTGCTGGGCAGACGGTGTATAACGCAGACGGCGAAGCAATCTGGCAGCACAACGTCCGCCACCGCCGGTACGGCTACGACCAGAACGGACGTTTAATCAGCGCGGTGCAGCCCGGCCTCAGTACAGCATACCATTACGACCCGGCGGGCAACCGGGTGGAGGGCGAAGGACGCCAGCAGTTCGACAACCGCCCGGCACAGGACAGCCAGTGGCAGTATGAGTACGATGCGTGGGGCAATCTCATCAAAAAATACAACGAGCGGGAGAAGCATCTTTACACTTACGACCTGCTGCACCGCCTGGCGGATTACGAGAAACAGACGCCGGACGGCGCGGTCACTAAAGCTGTCTACCACTACGACCCGTCCGGCAGGCGTATCAGCAAAACCGTCAGACACCGGGACCACACAGAAACCACGCGCTACGGGTGGGACGGCAACCGGCTGGTGATGACGGAGAAAAACGGGCAAAAAGTTCACACACTTTACGAACCCGGCAGCTTTACGCCGCTGCTGCGCATTGAGGGTGATGGCGGAGATGAGCCGTATACACCGCTTGCCGACAAACTCCGGCAGCACAGCCGGATACCGTTTACGGCGCAGGAGTATGCGGACATGGAGCGTCTGGAAGACGACCTGCGGACAGGAAAGCTGTCGGAGAGAAGCCGCGGCTGGCTGGAATTTGCGAACATTCCCGTAAACCTGATGGCGGCGCAGCTTGATCCGCTGCCGGTGGTGAATATCCGTAACGTTCACCTTTACCAGTGTGACCACCGGGGAATGCCGGTGGCGCTGATAAACCGGGAGGGACAGGTGGAATGGAAAGCAGAACTGGACCCGTGGGGTAATGTTCTTTCCGAAGACAACCCGCATAATATTGAGCAACCGCTGAGGCTGCCGGGCCAGTGGTATGACGAGGAGTCGGGGCTGCACTATAACCGGCACCGGTACTATGATCCGGCAAAGGGGCGATATATCACGCAGGATCCGATAGGGCTGAGAGGCGGGGTAAATCTCTACAGTTATGTACCGAATCCACTGCAATATATCGATCCGTTGGGGTTGGAAAAACTTAATGTTATAGTAAATAACAATGGAATAGGTCATGTTGGAATTCAAAGAGGATCAGGAGAAAACGCCTTCCTTTACGATCCTGGTGGATCATTTGTTACAACAAGTGGCCCAAGTGGCTCAGGAAATTTATTCGTTGGAACAGAGTCTATTGTTATTTTTATATATAATCTATTGGTTTATAAATTACATCAGTCAACATATTTTCCTGAAATAACCGGGAGTATATGGTTATCGTCTATATTTTATATTTTATATTTTAAGTTTTTCTGTTATTTTTATTGGTTTCATTGCAGGTGTTTTTTTTGGGAAAGTTTATTCTGTAAATAAAAATATGACTACCCAGAGATCTCACCATGTTGTATAAACTGAATACGCTATTCTGTTCTCAGCTTAATTGATTTTCCGGGTAAAGCAATAATTCACGAAGATGGCCTTGAGTCGCCCAGATAAACGTATCAATCAGGACTTATTAACTGTTAATCCGTATAGAGACAGCTACCGGGGAATTGATCAAAGACATTCATGCACACTGTGGGAAAACGCCAGTATACACAATTTTAATTACAGTCACTTCATCCGTTCACTCAAAACATCTTAAGTTAACGGTGTTAGTCCCGGCGGGGTTTTTTGTTTTGGGTCCTTTTTTGCGAGGAAATGTGATCGTCGGCACATTTTCACGCAGATGAAAATTTTTCCATTGTCAGGTTATGAAAGCTGTGCTTGTATAAATCCTGTTAATCATTAAACAGACAAGGTCCCTAATGAACCCTTCCATGCTGACTGCGACCCTACTAAACACTGCGCCATCTCGCGCAGCGGTCGTCGTGCGTGTGGTGGTGGTCGTCGGCAATGCGCCGTAGGGTCCGGAACAACACACGATTCCAAAACCCCGCCGGCGCAAACCGGGCGGGGTTTTTCGTTTACGAGACCTGCCCGGCGCGACGGCCCAGAACAAAAGGACTGGAGCATGGCAAGTTCGGGCACAACATCAACCTCCCAACGTAAGCGCTTTACGGGCGCTGAATTCATCGTTCATTTTCTGGAGCGTCAGGGCATTAAGATTGTCACGGGCATTCCGGGCGGATCGATTCTTCCTGTCTATGACGCCTTAAGTCAGAGCTCGCAAATTCGCCATATCCTGGCGCGCCACGAGCAGGGCGCGGGGTTTATTGCGCAAGGTATGGCGCGAACTGATGGCAAACCAGCGGTGTGTATGGCCTGTAGCGGGCCGGGCGCAACGAATCTGGTGACCGCCATCGCCGATGCGCGACTGGATTCTATCCCCATGGTGTGTATCACCGGGCAGGTACCGGCTTCCATGATTGGTACGGATGCCTTCCAGGAAGTGGACACCTACGGTATCTCTATCCCCATCACAAAACATAACTATCTGGTCAGACATATCGATGAACTCCCGCAGGTGATGAGTGACGCTTTCCGGCTCGCTCAGTCTGGACGCCCTGGCCCGGTGTGGATAGACGTACCTAAGGATATTCAGACCGCAGTGTTCGAGATTGATGAAATGCCCGCACCGGCAGAGAAAATGGCGGCGCCGGCATTCAGCGCAGACAGTGTTCGCGAAGCCGCTGCAATGATTAACGCGGCCCAGCGTCCGGTTCTGTATCTCGGCGGTGGGGTAATCAACGCGCCGCAGCGCGTACGTGAACTGGCAGAAAAAGCGCAGTTGCCGACTACCATGACGTTGATGGCGCTGGGGATGCTGCCGAAAGCGCACCCGCTGTCGTTAGGGATGTTGGGGATGCACGGCGCGCGCAGCACCAATTTTATCCTGCAAGAGGCGGATTTGCTGGTGGTACTGGGGGCGCGTTTTGATGACCGGGCGATTGGTAAAACTGAGCAGTTTTGCCCGAACGCCAAAATTATCCACGTTGATATCGACCGTGCGGAGCTGGGCAAAATTAAACAGCCGCACGTGGCTATTCAGGCAGATGTGGATGAAGTACTGGCGCAACTGCTGCCGCAGATTGAGGCTAAACCACGCGAGCAGTGGCACCAACTGGTGAGCGACCTGCAGCGGGAGTTCCCCTGCGCCATCCCGCAGGAGAGCGATCCACTGAGCCACTATGGGCTGATCAACGCGGTGGCGGCCTGTGTGGATGATGACGCGATCATCACCACCGATGTGGGGCAACATCAAATGTGGGCGGCACAGGCTTATCCATTGAACCGTCCGCGCCAGTGGCTGACCTCTGGCGGTCTGGGCACCATGGGATTTGGTTTACCTGCGGCGATTGGCGCGGCGCTGGCGAACCCGGAGAAGAAAGTGCTGTGTTTTTCCGGTGACGGCAGCCTGATGATGAATATTCAGGAGATGGCGACGGCCAGTGAAAATCAACTGAATGTTAAAATCATTCTGATGAACAACGAAGCGCTGGGGCTGGTGCATCAGCAGCAAAGCCTGTTCTACAAACAAGGTGTCTTTGCCGCCACCTATCCGGGGATGATCAACTTTATGCAGATTGCTGCCGGGTTTGGTCTGCAAACCTGCGATCTGAATAACGAAGCCGATCCGCAGGCGGCGTTGCAGGAGATCATCAACCGACCGGGACCGGCGCTGATCCATGTCCGTATTGATGCAGAAGAAAAAGTGTATCCAATGGTACCGCCAGGGGCGGCAAATACTGAGATGGTGGGGGAATAAGCCATGCAGAAACAATCACATGATAACGTCATTCTGGAACTCACCGTCCGCAACCATCCCGGCGTCATGACCCACGTCTGCGGGCTGTTTGCCCGTCGCGCGTTTAACGTGGAAGGTATTCTCTGCTTGCCGATTCAGGGCAGCGATCAGAGCCGCATCTGGCTACTGGTGAACGACGACCAGCGTCTTGAGCAGATGATCAGCCAAATCGATAAACTGGAAGATGTGGCGAAAGTGGTGAGAAACCAGTCAGATCCCACCATGTTCAACAAAATTGCCGTCTTTTTTGAGTAGCTTAATCGCCGTCTGAATCAGGGGTGATCACTTTGACGGAACCGTTCCGGCAGTGGGTGGCATAATCTGCCGGTAACGGACGATCGCTTATCAGTACATCAAAAGTGGAAAGCGGGCCAATGCTGGCGGGGGCGACCTCGTCGAACAAAGCGTAACGCGTCAGTAAAATTTTGCGCAGTCCGCGCTCCATTGCTTTGCGTTTGGTGGCGAGGTCGTCCGGGTTAAACCAACTGACGCCGAAGTGTTCATGTACGCCGCTGGCGGAGATAAAGACTTTTCGTGGATTCAGTGAATCCAGTGGGGAAGGATTGGTGGCGTCGTAGAAGGCGTCACTTTTGGCCCGATAGGTTCCACCGCAGAGGATCGCGGTGGCATTGGGTTTTTCATTGAGCGCGATAAAGACCTGCTGTGAATAGCAGATGCCGGTGAAGGTGATTTCGTCCGGGATCATGCTGACTACCAGCGGCATCTCCGGGCCATTATCAAAAAAGACCAGATCGTTTTCACTCACCAGTCCAGCAGCCAGGATCGCCACAGGCAGGTCGTCGCGATGATGGCGTTTGATGACCGGAAGCAACGTGGTAACCGGCGCAGCAGGCTTATTCACCATGACAATGTAGCCGCCGAGCAGCGTCAAAGGTAACGGTTCATCATCCTGGCTGAGATCGCGGCGAATGGTCATCACAGAAACTTCCAGCATCCGTGCGGCCTCTTTAAGATGGATGCGGTCGGTCTTCTTCAACAGTTCCATCAGGCGTCGAATACGTTCTTTTTGCTTGGTTTCCATTCATCTTCTCCGCGATTCAGGGTGCGCATGTTCCTTTAATAACATTTATGTGCCTTAAGGAACATCACATTGCTGCTTTACTATACGTCTGCCGATCTGGAAAGAAAAGCGCGTTTGTTCGCGTTTTTTTGATTATAAACAGTTAACTTTCAGATGATTGTAACAATTCAGATATTGTCGGCAGGCCACAGGCAGTCACGATAAGTACAATAAATAAACGTTGAAATGATCCGCCAATCGCGATCAGAGTCACAAATGATACGGAAGTAACATGATAATGTTATTTTAATATCATTGTTGTGTGATTGTTTCTGAGAGGTAGTAAAATGGATATCGCGGTTATTGGCTCCAACATGGTGGATCTCATCACTTACACCAACCAGATGCCCAAAGAAGGAGAAACCCTGGAAGCGCCGGCGTTTAAAATCGGCTGTGGCGGTAAGGGGGCGAATCAGGCCGTTGCGGCCGCAAAGCTTAATTCGAAAGTGCTGATGCTGACCAAAGTCGGGGATGATATTTTTGCCGATAACACCATTCGTAATCTCGAATCCTGGGGGATTAACACCACCTACGTCGAAAAAGTCCCGTGTACCAGCAGCGGAGTCGCACCGATTTTTGTCAATGCGAACTCCAGTAATAGTATTTTGATTATTAAAGGAGCGAATAAGTTTCTCTCTCCGGAAGATATCGATCGCGCAGCGGAAGATTTAAAAAAATGTCAGCTTATTGTCCTGCAACTGGAAGTCCAACTGGAGACGGTTTATCACGCCATTGAATTCGGTAAAAAGCATGGCATCGAAGTGTTATTAAATCCGGCCCCGGCATTACGTGAATTAGATATGTCGTACGCCTGTAAATGTGATTTTTTTGTACCGAATGAAACGGAGCTGGAAATATTAACCGGAATGCCGGTGGAGTCATATGACCATATTCGTAATGCCGCCCGTTCGCTGGTAGATAAAGGGCTGAATAATATTATTGTGACCATGGGCGAAAAAGGGGCGCTGTGGATGACGCGTGACCAGGAAGTGCATGTTCCGGCGTTTAAGGTCAATGCTGTTGATACCAGCGGCGCAGGCGATGCCTTTATTGGTTGCTTTGCCCATTACTATGTTCAGAGCGGCAATGTTGAGGCTGCGATGAAAAAAGCCGCCTTGTTCGCCGCGTTTAGCGTGACCGGGAAAGGCACCCAATCCTCCTATCCGAGTATCGAACAATTTAATGAGTTTCTTACCCTAAACGAATAATACTTCTGCACTGTAAAAGGTAGCACTATGAACGATAAAAACATCATTCAGATGCCTGATGGATATCTGAATAAGACCCCTCTGTTCCAGTTTATTTTGTTATCCTGTTTATTCCCGTTATGGGGATGCGCAGCCGCATTAAATGATATTCTGATTACGCAATTTAAAAGCGTATTTTCACTCAGTAACTTTGCCTCAGCATTAGTTCAGAGCGCCTTTTATGGCGGCTATTTTTTAATTGCGATACCGGCCTCTCTGGTGATTAAAAAGACCAGCTATAAAGTGGCGATTTTAATTGGCCTGACGCTGTATATCGCTGGCTGTACTCTCTTTTTCCCGGCATCGCACATGGCAACCTACACCATGTTCCTTGCGGCAATCTTCGCGATTGCGATTGGTTTAAGTTTTCTGGAAACCGCAGCGAACACCTACAGTTCGATGATCGGTCCAAAAGCCTATGCCACGTTGCGTCTGAATATCAGCCAGACGTTTTACCCGATTGGCGCGGCGTCCGGTATTTTGCTGGGTAAATATCTGGTCTTTTCCGAAGGCGACAGTCTGGAAAAACAGATGGCAGGAATGAATGCCGAGCAGATCCATAACTTTAAAGTGCTGATGCTGGAAAACACCCTTGAGCCGTATAAGTACATGATTATGGTGCTGGTGGTTGTGATGGTGTTGTTTTTGTTGACCCGTTTCCCGACCTGCAAAGTGGCGCAAACCGCCAGCCATAAACGTCCGTCGGCAATGGATACACTGCGTTATCTGGCAAGTAATGCCCGCTTTCGCCGTGGCATCGTGGCGCAATTCCTGTACGTGGGGATGCAAGTGGCTGTGTGGTCGTTCACCATTCGCCTGGCACTGGAACTGGGTGATATCAACGAACGTGATGCGTCAAACTTTATGGTCTACAGCTTTGCCTGCTTCTTTATCGGCAAGTTTATCGCCAATATCCTGATGACCCGTTTTAACCCGGAAAAAGTGCTGATTCTTTATTCCATCATCGGCGCACTGTTCCTTGCCTATGTTTCGCTGGCGCCGAGCTTTAGCGCGGTGTACGTCGCGGTGCTGGTGAGCGTTCTGTTTGGGCCTTGCTGGGCGACCATTTACGCCGGTACGCTGGATACGGTGGATAACGAACATACCGAAATGGCGGGCGCGGTTATCGTGATGGCTATTGTGGGCGCCGCGGTAGTACCAGCTATTCAGGGCTATGTCGCCGATATGTTCCACTCGCTGCAACTGTCGTTCCTCGTCTCCATGCTTTGCTTCGTCTACGTGGGGATCTACTTCTGGCGTGAAAGCAAAGTGCGCAGTCTGGCCGAAGCGACCGCATCCTGAGGAGAATCATCATGACAACACGCATCACACTATGGCGGGAACTCTTTGGCGAACATCCGCGGGTTCTGCTGGAAAACAGTGAGTTCACCGTGACGGCTTTTCGTTACGCCAGCGGTGTAGAAGGTTTAAAGGTTCAGAACAGCCGTGGGCATCTGGTGATTCTGCCCTGGATGGGGCAGATGATCTGGGACGCGCAGTTTGACGGCCACGATCTGACGATGCGCAATATGTTCAGCGAGCCGAAACGCGCAACGGAAGTGGTCGCGACTTACGGTTGCTTTGCCTTTCATTCCGGGTTGCTGGCAAATGGCTGCCCGTCGCCGGAAGATACGCATCCGTTGCATGGCGAAATGGCCTGTGCCGCAATGGATGAGGCCTGGCTGGAACTGGGAGGCGACAGTCTGCGCGTCACCGGGCGCTATGAGTATGTGATGGGCTTCGGGCATCACTATCAGGCGCAGCCAGCGGTGGTCATGCGCAAAGCGAGCGCGCTGTTTGATATTCAGATGGCGGTCACGAACCTGGCGTCTGTCGCGATGCCGTTGCAGTACATGTGCCATATGAACTATGCGTATGTCCCCGAAGCCACCTTTAGCCAGAATATCCCGGATGAAGCGCTGCGGCTGCGTGAATCGGTCCCGGCGCACGTCAAACCCACCGAACAGTGGCAGGCGTTTAACCAGCGGATCCTGCAAGGTGAAGCGTCGCTGGCGACGCTCAACGAGCCGCATTTTTACGATCCGGAAATCGTCTTCTTTGCCGATAAGCTGGACAGCTACACGGACACACCCGAATTCCGCATGGTTGCCCAGGATGGCACCACGTTTATCACCCGGTTCGCCAGTTCGGAGCTCAACTATGTGACCCGCTGGATCCTCTATAACGGCGATCAGCAGGTTGCCGCATTCGCCCTCCCCGCCACCTGCCGTCCGGAAGGCTTTCTGGCCGCACAGCGAAACGGCACGCTGCTGGAGGTCCAGCCCCAGCAAACCCGGACATTTACCGTCACCACCGGCATCGACCGATCGTTCAAGGCTTGAACAGCAATGCGCTTATCGTTAAGGTAAGCGTTTTTGCCGGATGGCGGCGTAAAGGCCTTATCCGGCCTACATCGGCACTCGCCCGTAGGCCGGATAAGCGCAGCGCCATCCGGCTTGTTTTAGCGCCAGGATGAACCCCATGATTACCGTTGCTCTTATTGACGACCACCTTATCGTTCGCTCCGGCTTTGCCCAGCTATTAGGGCTGGAGCCGGATTTGCAGGTTGTTGCCGAGTTTGGCTCGGGGCGTGAGGCGCTGGCGGGATTGCCAGGACGCGGTGTTCAGGTGTGCATCTGCGACATCTCAATGCCGGACATCTCCGGTCTGGAATTGCTGAGTCAGCTACCAAAAGGGATCGCGACCATCATGCTGTCCGTCCACGACAGCCCGGCACTGGTAGAGCAGGCATTGAACGCCGGGGCGCGTGGTTTTCTCTCTAAACGCTGTAGCCCTGATGAACTGATTGCTGCGGTGCATACAGCGGCAACCGGCGGCTGTTATCTGACACCTGACATTGCTGTCAAGCTGGCGGCCGGACGTCAGGATCCGCTGACCCGACGCGAACGTCAGGTGGCGGAAAAGCTGGCGCAGGGGATGGCAGTGAAAGAGATTGCCGCTGAGCTCGGCCTGTCACCCAAAACGGTACACGTTCATCGCGCTAACCTGATGGAAAAACTGGGCGTCAGCAATGACGTTGAACTGGCGCGTCGTATGTTTGACGGTTGGTAATGAAAGCACTGTTCTCAAGGTTAATCACTGTTATCGCCTGCTTTTTTATCTTCTCTGCCGCCTGGTTTTGTCTGTGGAGCATCAGCCTGCACCTGGTTGAGCGCCCGGAACTGGCGGTTCTGTTGTTCCCGTTCGGTTTGCGTCTGGGGCTGATGTTGCAATGCCCGCGCGGTTACTGGCCGGTATTGTTAGGCGCTGAATGGTTGTTGACCTTCTGGCTGGCGCAGGAAGTGGCGCTGGCGCATCTCCCCCTTTTAACGATCGGCAGTGTGCTGACGTTACTGCCCGTGATGCTGATTTCCCGATATCGCCATCAGCGCGACTGGCGCACGCTGTTACTTCAGGGCGCGGCGCTGACGGCGGCGGCGCTGTTGCAGTCCCTGCCCTGGTCAGGACAGGGAGAAGAGGCATGGAATGCGCTTTTACTTACCCTCACCGGGGGGCTAACGCTGGCACCGATCTGCCTGGTGTTCTGGCACTATTTGACCAGCACCACCTGGCTGCCCTTAGGTCCGGCGCTGGTGTCGCAACCGGTGAACTGGCGCGGTCGGCATCTGATCGGGTATCTGCTGCTATTCTGCGTCAGCCTGTGGTTACAGTTGGGATTACCCGCCGAGCTTTCGCGATTTACCCCTTTTTGTCTGGCGTTGCCGATTATCGCGCTGGCCTGGCATTACGGCTGGCAGGGGGCGCTGATCGCAACGCTGATGAACGCTATCGCGCTGATTGCCAGCCAGACCTGGCACGATCATCCCGTCGATTTACTGCTCTCCTTACTGGCGCAAAGCCTGACCGGGCTGCTGCTTGGCGCGGGTATTCAGCGTTTGCGTGAGCTGAATCAGTCGCTGCAAAATGAACTGGCCCGCAATCACCGGCTGGCAGAGCGCCTGCTGGAAACGGAAGAGAGCGTGCGCCGCGATGTAGCGCGAGAACTGCACGATGATATCGGGCAAACCATCACCGCCATTCGCACCCAGGCCGGGATTGTGCAGCGACTGGCGGTGGAAAACGCGGGCGTAAAACAGAGCGGGCAGCTTATCGAACAATTGTCATTGGGGGTTTACGATGCGGTGCGTCGACTGCTGGGGCGTCTGCGACCGCGTCAACTGGACGATTTAACGCTGGAGCAGGCGATCCGCTCGCTGATGCGGGAAATGGAACTGGAAAGTCGCGGCATCGTCAGCCATCTCGACTGGCGAATCGATGAGACGGCGCTCAGTGAAGGCCAACGGGTGACGCTGTTTCGCGTGTGCCAGGAAGGGCTGAACAACATTGTAAAACATGCCAATGCCAGCGCGGTAACGCTTCAGGGCTGGCTGCAGGATGAGCGGTTGATGCTGGTGATTGAAGACGACGGCAGCGGACTGCCGCCAGGCTCCGGGCAACACGGTTTTGGCCTGACCGGGATGCGCGAGCGCGTTACGGCGCTCGGCGGTTCGCTGACGATTTCCTGCATGCACGGCACGCGAGTCAGCGTCTCGCTGCCCCGGCGTTACGACTAAGGAACATTGATGCTGACATTTTTTAAAGCGCCAGCGAATGCGCCACAGTTAACGGACAAACGTGAGATCGACGAACGCTACCGCTACTGGCGTCGCCATATCCTGCTGACTATCTGGCTGGGTTACGCCCTGTTCTACTTTACGCGCAAAAGTTTCAACGCCGCCGTCCCGGAGATCCTTGCCAGTGGTGTATTGACCCGCAGCGATATCGGCCTGTTGGCGACGCTGTTTTACATCACCTATGGCGTGTCGAAATTCGTTTCCGGCATCGTCAGCGACCGTTCTAACGCCCGCTATTTCATGGGAACGGGGCTTATCGCCACGGGCATTGTCAATATTCTGTTTGGCTTCTCCACGTCACTCTGGGCATTTGCGCTGTTGTGGGCGCTGAACGCGTTCTTCCAGGGCTGGGGCGCGCCCGTGTGTGCGCGTTTGTTGACGGCGTGGTATTCCCGCAACGAGCGCGGAGGCTGGTGGGCCATCTGGAATACCGCGCACAACGTTGGCGGGGCGTTGATCCCCATCGTGATGGCTGCTGCGGCAATGCACTACGGCTGGCGCGCCGGGATGATGATTGCCGGAACGCTGGCGATTGTAGTTGGTATTTTTCTCTGCTGGCGTCTGCGTGACCGTCCGCAAGCCGTTGGGTTACCGCCAGTGGGTGACTGGCAGCACGATGCGCTGGAAATTGCTCAGCAGCAGGAAGGTGCAGGGCTAACCCGCAAAGAAATTCTCATCCGCTACGTTCTGCTCAACCCTTATATCTGGCTACTGTCGCTGTGTTATGTGCTGGTGTATGTGGTACGCGCGGCGATCAACGACTGGGGTAATCTGTATATGTCCGAGACGTTGGGGGTCGATCTGGTTACCGCGAATACAGCAGTGACAATGTTTGAGTTGGGAGGCTTTATCGGTGCGCTGGTGGCGGGATGGGGATCGGACAAACTGTTCAACGGCAACCGTGGGCCCATGAACCTGATTTTTGCCGCCGGTATTTTGCTCTCGGTGGGCTCGCTGTGGCTGATGCCTTTTGCCAGTTACGTGATGCAGGCCGCCTGCTTCTTCACCACAGGATTCTTTGTTTTTGGCCCACAGATGCTGATTGGGATGGCGGCGGCAGAGTGCTCGCACAAAGAGGCGGCGGGGGCGGCAACCGGGTTTGTCGGACTGTTCGCTTACTTTGGCGCATCACTGTCCGGCTGGCCGCTGGCGCAGGTGCTGGAAACCTGGCACTGGACCGGATTCTTCGTTGTTATTGCTATCGCCGCCGGCATCTCTGCCCTGCTGTTGCTACCGTTTCTCAACGCCCAGGCACCGCGCGAGGCCAGTGAAGCGTGATGCAGCTCACTTTTTTACCGAGAGTGGCGCAAAACTAAGAAATTTTCCCGGTTTCACCTGGACGCTGTCTCAGGCATCTCTCCCGGCTGATTTTTACAATGCCAGCCATTCGCAGGTATAAAAATAGCTCGGGAGTGTCCTATGCTGGCCTTTCTGAACCAGGTGCGTAAACCGACCCTGGATCTGCCGCTCGACGTGCGGCGCAAGATGTGGTTCAAACCGTTCATGCAGTCTTATCTGGTGGTCTTTATCGGCTACCTGACCATGTATCTGATCCGCAAAAACTTTAACATCGCCCAGAACGATATGATCTCGACCTACGGGTTGAGCATGACGCAACTGGGGATGATTGGGTTGGGTTTCTCCATCACCTATGGCGTGGGGAAAACCCTCGTCTCCTATTATGCTGATGGCAAAAATACCAAGCAGTTCCTGCCGTTTATGCTGATCCTCTCTGCGATTTGTATGCTTGGTTTTAGCGCGAGCATGGGCTCCGGCTCTGTGAGTCTGTTCCTGATGATCGCCTTCTATGCCCTGAGCGGTTTTTTCCAGAGCACCGGCGGTTCATGCAGCTATTCGACTATCACCAAATGGACGCCTCGCCGTAAGCGCGGCACTTTCCTTGGCTTCTGGAACATCTCGCACAATCTCGGTGGCGCGGGGGCGGCGGGTGTCGCGTTATTTGGGGCGAACGTGCTGTTCGATGGGCACGTGATTGGGATGTTTATCTTCCCGTCGATTATCGCTTTGATCGTGGGCTTCATCGGTCTGCGCTTCGGTAGCGACTCTCCGGAATCTTATGGTCTTGGTAAAGTCGAAGAGCTGTTCGGCGAAGCGATCAGCGAAGAGGATAAAGAGACTGAAGACAGTGACATGACCAAATGGCAGATCTTCGTTGAGTACGTCCTGAAAAATAAAGTGATCTGGCTGCTGTGCTTTTCCAACATCTTCCTGTACGTGGTGCGTATCGGTATTGACCAGTGGTCCACCGTATACGCTTTCCAGGAACTAAAACTTTCCAAAGAGGTGGCGATTCAGGGCTTTACCCTGTTTGAAGTGGGCGCTCTGGTGGGGACGCTGCTGTGGGGATGGCTCTCTGATCTGGCAAACGGTCGTCGTGCGCTGGTGGCCTGTGTGGCGCTGGCGCTGATTATCGCCACGCTGGGTGTGTATCAACATGCCAGCAATCAGTATGTTTACCTCGCGTCCTTGTTTGCGCTCGGTTTCCTGGTATTTGGTCCCCAATTGCTGATTGGCGTGGCGGCGGTAGGCTTCGTACCGAAGAAAGCGATCGGCGCAGCAGACGGCATCAAAGGAACGTTTGCCTACCTGATTGGCGATAGTTTCGCGAAGTTAGGCCTGGGGATGATCGCTGACGGCACGCCGGTGTTTGGTTTGACGGGGTGGGCGGGCACGTTCGCTGCGCTGGACGCCGCTGCTATCGGCTGTATTGGTCTGATGGCGATGGTTGCGGTGATGGAAGAACGCAAAATCCGCCGTGAGAAAAAGATTCAGCAGTTAAAAAACGCTTAAGCGAGTAATGGTAACGCTTTGCCCGGACTGTGTGCCGGGCTTTTTTATTTATTGCGTCTTTGCGCCCAATCGGGGCATCACCTGGCGTTAGTCCGTTATCTCCAGCGATGTAAATGAAAACGTGACGCCGTCAAAAAGCCCCTGGCTGGTCAGTTTTAGCGCAGGAATCACCGGTAAAGAGAGAAACGCCATCTGAATAAAGGGTTCGTCAGGTAGTGAGCCGCACTCGCGGCCCGCCGCTTTTAGCGCATCGATCTTGTCCGCCAGTGAATCCGCAGTGTCAGTGCTCATTAATCCGGCTATCGGTAACGGTAAATGGCATTGCACCTGACCCTGGCGCACGACGCATAGCCCTCCACCATCGGTAATCACCTGATTCACCGCGAGAGCCATTTCTTCAGCGTTGTGTCCGATCACCACAATATTATGGCTGTCATGGCTAACCGTCGCGGCCAGCGCGCCGTCACGCAGGCCGAATCCACCCAATAAACCGCAGGCGGGAGGCTGTTCCCGCCCGTAACGTTCAAGTACGGCGATGAAACAGAGGTCATCCCGATCAAAACCGTCGGCGGTGTACAAGCTGCTACTGGCGTGAGTAATCAGTTCATCAGGAATAACATCAATCACCCGGTAGCGTTTACCCGGTATGAAGTTCAGAGGGAAATCGGCGGCAGAAACGGGGTGGCGCGCAACGGTGTTGCCATATGGTGGCAATGTGCGTGCGAGTCTGGATGCCTCTTCCGCCTTAAGCGTGTCGCAGTCTACCGGTTCCCCTTTAATAAACACCTGCTGCACTGTTACGTTGTGGGCATCACGTAACAACACAATGTCCGCCTGTTTTCCGGGTGCCAGTAACCCAAGATGATGCAGGCCAAAATGACGTGCTGCGGACCAACTGGCGACGCGGTAAGCGATGTGTAACGGGACGTTGTGTTGCACAATCAGTCGCCGAATCAGGGCGTCGATATGCCCTTCGTGGGCGATTTCCCACGGGTTGCGATCGTCAGTGCAGAGCATGCATTGTGGGCTATTGAAGGCGTTGAGCAGCGGTGCCAGGGCATCAAGGTTACGGGCAGCGGATCCTTCACGCATCATCAGCGCCATGCCCAGTTGCAGTTTGCGATGCCCCTCCTCCAGACGGAAGCTCTCATGACAGTTTTGGATCCCGGCGGCAATGTAAGCATTGAGCGCTTTACCCTGTAGTCCTGGGCAGTGACCGTCCAGAGTCAGAGAGCGGAAAGCATCCATTTTGTCGAGAAGCGCATCTCGTCCGGCAATAACGCCAGGGTAATCCATGACTTCCGCCAGCCCTGCAACCAAAGGATGATCGCGCCAGGCCAGCATCTGGTTGAGGGTAAAATCCGCGCCATTTACATCACAGCCCGGTAGCGCCGGCACGCAGGAACTCACCTGAATATACTGATTTTGTTTCGCCTGCCCGGCGCAGCGAACAAACCAGGCGAACCCTTTTTCACCCATCACATTGACGATTTCATGCGGATCGCACACGACCGTGGTAAGCCCGCGCGGAAGCGTTGCGGTTTCAAAGGTTACTGGCGTCATCATGCTGGACTCAATGTGCAGATGTGCGTCAATAAAACCGGGTACTGCCGTTGCTCCGCCAGCATCTATGCGGCGCAATGCCGGGGCATCCGTATATTCTGTACCGATACCGGCAATATGTCGTCCTTTGATCACCACAGGCCCCATCATTTCGCCGCCATGGATTAAATCGAGAATGATGACATTATCAATAATATAATCGGCAACCGCTTCGCCACGAGCAACAGCTAATAATTCCTGTTGTTCCTGACGGCTAATGTAATGAAATTTATGGTTAATGATGTTATTCATAATTTTCTCATTTTGATTTTATCAATTTGATTCTTATTTATCATGAAAGAATATCCGGAAATTATTTCGAGCTTATCGATTAATGAGGGTTTGCATTGTGATTGCAATCACTGAATTAAGTATCAAAGATGCTTTAAAAAGAGATGTGCTTATATCTTCATTAATGGATGAGAAAAATGAATAATGAGATCAGTGAGGGAGTGAAAAATGATTCAGGCTGGCTTTCGCGACTATTTAAACTGGAACAGCATGGAACGAATGTGCGAACAGAAACGATTGCCGGTATGACGACCTTTTTAACGATGGTTTATATCGTTTTTGTTAACCCGCAGATATTGAGCGCCGCGCAGATGGACCCAAAAGTGGTGTTTGTAACCACATGTCTGATTGCGGGTATTGGTAGCATTGCGATGGGCTTAGCCGCTAATCTTCCTGTTGCGTTAGCGCCAGCCATGGGCTTAAACGCTTTTTTTGCCTTTGTGGTGGTGGGCGCCATGGGGGTGAGTTGGCAGACCGGAATGGGGGCGATATTTTGGGGTGCGATGGGATTATTTCTACTGACACTCTTTCGTATTCGTTATTGGATGATTTCGAATATTCCTGTTCATTTACGGATTGGCATCACCAGTGGTATTGGTTTATTTATTGCAATGATGGGGTTAAAAAATGCCGGCGTTATTGTGTCGAATAAAGACACCCTTGTGGCTATCGGTAACTTAAATTCTCACACCGTATTATTGGGTATTCTTGGGTTCTTTATTATTACCGTGCTATCGTCACGGCATTTTCATGCGGCGGTGCTGGTTTCCATTGTGGTGACCTCCTGCGGTGGTCTCTTTTTCGGTGATGTTCATTTTAATGGCGTTTATTCTGTTCCGCCCAGCATCAGTGGGGTAATGGGTGAGGTGGATTTAAGTGGGGCATTATCGCTGAATCTGGCCGGAATTATCTTTTCATTTATGCTCATTAATTTGTTCGACTCATCAGGAACGTTAATTGGCGTGACGGATAAAGCGGGGTTGATTGATAGTGACGGTAAGTTTCCGGGGATGCGTAAAGCGCTGTATGTCGACAGTTTGAGTTCTGTTGCCGGGGCGTTTATCGGAACCTCTTCCGTGACGGCCTATATTGAGAGCAGTTCCGGCGTGGCGGTGGGAGGACGAACCGGACTGACGGCAGTCGTGGTAGGCGTGTTATTCCTGATGGTGATGTTTTTCTCTCCTCTTGTGGGCATGGTTCCCGCCTACGCGACGGCAGGCGCGCTGATTTTTGTCGGCGTACTGATGACCTCCAGTCTGTCTCGCGTCAACTGGGATGACTTAACCGAGTCGGTGCCTGCCTTTATCACGACGGTGATGATGCCTTTTACTTTTTCTATCACCGAGGGGATCGCGCTTGGCTTTATGTCGTACTGCATTATGAAAGTGTTTACCGGACGCTGGCGTGAACTGAACCTCTGCGTCATGACGGTGGCGGTACTTTTCGCGCTAAAAATCATTCTGGTGGATTAGTATTCCCGATCTGTTTCCAGATATCATGAGCGCTGATAACGCAGGAGAACTCATGGTCTGGATAATGCTGACCACGTTGGTCGTGGTTTTTGCTGTTGGGTTTCGAATCTTAACGTCCGGTTCCCGGCGGGCGATTCGCCGTCTGAGCGAGCGTCTGAATATCGACGTGGTGCCGGTAGAATCGATGATCGATCAGATGGGAAAAGTGCAAGGTGAGGCGTTTTTACAGTATCTCCATCGCCCTGATGAATCGCATCTGCAAAATGCCGCCCAGATCCTGTTGATCTGGCAGAGTGTGATTGTGGATGGCAGCGAACAAAACCTGCTTCAGTGGCATCGGTTGTTGCAAAAAGCCCGTCTGGCGGCACCTATTACCGACGCGCAGGTGCGGCTGGCGCTGGGTTTTTTACGTGAAGTGGAACCGGATATGCAGGACATCCATGCTTTTCAGATGCGTTACAACGCTCTTTTTCTGCCCGAAGACGGTGTGCACTGGCTGCATTAAGATCAATATGGATGATGAATGTCGTTAACTAAGCTGACGATATTCATCATCAACCCTGCCATTCGTCTTTATACCAGAACTTTTAGTCCATGCTTTTGGACGACGCTCAGTAGTTTGAGAGACATTCCGCTTGGGCGTTTCGCACCGCTCTCCCATTTTTGCACGGTGGACACACTGGTATTCAGGTAGTGTGCGAATACGGGTTGGCTAACGTTGAACTTCTCGCGCAATGCTTTAATTTCAAGCGGCTGGAGATGGTTAACCTCGCTCAGACAGGCCTTGTCGAAATGACGCATTGTTTCCTGAGGGATCGCCTCAACGCTATACAATCCGGATGCTGCGCTGTGGATGGCTTCGAAGGCTGGGCTTTTAAAGTTATTTTTTTCCGTCATCGCTGACCTCCACCAGTTCTTTACTCTTAAGCAACGCCGTAATGTTGTCATCAGTTAGACGAGCGTAATGTTTTGCTAACTCACGAAAGCTCGCCAGTTCGTTGATAGTGATATTTGTCATATCCTGTTTGGCATACAAAAACGTGTAAAACCAGTGATGTCCACCCCTTGTGAGGATAATTGCGCGGTCACGGTTCTGGTTCAGACGCTTTTTAAACACGCCGCCTCCCAGATCGTCTGCCTGCCCTTGCAAAATGGCTGCAATTGCCTGATATAACGCATCATCTTTGATGGCATGGTTTTTTGCTTCCCTGGAAAACCATTTGGTTTTGAATACACGCATCGGAGACATCCTGTAACCACTAGTATAGCACCTGGTGGCATATTATGCGTTCCAAAACGATATTAAATAACCGCTACGGCCTATATTTCATCTCTGCGAACCTCCTCGAAAGCGACGATGCAAACGACGAAAGTTGCCAAAACGTTAAATTCGTCACAATAAAAATGTTACACTGCGTGACTTTTCCACAAGAACACCACGCAGGTAACAAAAATGAGTGAATGTACCGACGATAAAACCCGCGCTGACGTTGTTGCCCGCCCGAACTGGTCGGCGGTATTTGCCGTGGCGTTCTGTGTCGCTTGCCTGATTACCGTTGAGTTTTTACCCGTTAGTCTGTTAACACCGATGGCGCAGGATCTGGGGATTTCAGAAGGCGTCGCCGGGCAGTCGGTCACCGTTACCGCGTTTGTCGCGATGTTCGCCAGCCTGTTTATCACGCAGATTATCCAGTCCACCGATCGTCGCTATGTGGTGATTCTGTTTTCCGTGCTGCTGACCCTCTCTTGCCTGCTGGTCTCTTTTGCCAATTCCTTCGCGTTGTTGCTGGTGGGCCGCGCCTGTCTTGGGCTGGCGCTGGGTTCCTCTTTGCTCAATAGTAAAGGTCTGGATAAACCGTTATCCCCGGCTTACATATCCGGGCATTCCACTTTTCCGAGCGCTTCCCAGTAGTTGTTCTGATTATTCCTCTCCATCGCCACAATCGCTTCGCGAACGTGTTGCTGATTCCCCTCATTGGCCATAATCGTTTTTTCCCACGCCTCATCAGACGGTGAGCCTTGCGGCGTACAGATTTTGCGTAAATCTTTCAGTATCGTGTTTTTTTCGTGAACAGACTGCAGCGAGCCGTAGGGCGAGTCGGCCTGCGCCAGGCATGGAAGCAAGAAAAGGGCGGCAATCATCGGTAATACGGCGCGATTCATGGTAATAATCCTTGTTGTGGGTGTACATCATCTCAAGAGTAAGTGTAGACGGCTTACGGCTCCCTCAGCAGCCTGTGTTAATGTCGTACAGAACGTCAGCCAAACGTTGTATTTTTCAGGAGGATAGAATGCAGATACAGATTACCGATACGGTTACCGAAGACGATCAAAACGCACTCCTCACCGGGTTACGCGCCTACAATTTCCAGTTTCTGAAAACGAGAAATTTTGGCGATCTGGCGGTGTACTGGCGTGATGAGCAGCAGAACATACGCGGTGGCTTGATTGGCAAACTCAAAGGGGAATGGCTGTGCATTGATTTTCTCTGGATGCATGAGTCTCTGCGAAAAGGGGGTTACGGCAGCCGGTTGATGCAGGCCGCAGAACAGGCCGCGCGGGACAGAGGCTGTCTTCATGCGCTGGTTGATACGATGAGTTTCCAGGCGCTGCCGTTCTACCAGAAAAACGGTTATCAGCTACAACTGACGCTTGAGGATTTCCCGGAAAAAGGCGCCGCCCGCCACTATCTATCGAAAACATTTTGATGACCGGAGGCGGTCTGGATGTCGCTTCACTTTCTTGCGTAGCAGAATAGTGTATGTTCTGAACAATCATTTATTTCTTAAGCGGTAAAGAGATGAGACGGATTGAGATCGTACTGGGAGAGCTAGAAAGGCTGACGCGTGGGCTGGAACGGGCTGATTTGGCGCGGGAAACGGCGTTCACCGCGGAAGCGATTGGTTTCAATCTTGGGCTGGCGCGCAACTCTGTCAGTAAAGATCTCAATCAGTTGTGGAATGACGGTCTGGCGATTAAAACTCGCGGACGTCCGGTGTTCTTCCTGCACAGGCAGACGCTGGAAAGACTACTGGGGCGTAAACTTGATGACAGCGAGCGTGACGTCCGCTCGGTCGCTGACCTGCTGCCGCAGCAGGAAAGTGCAGATAGCGATGACCCCTTTACCGGTCTGATTGGTTACGATCGCAGTTTGCGTGACGCGGTTGAAAAAGGCCGCGCCGCCGTGCTCTATCCTCATGGCCTGCATGTACTACTGACCGGGCCATCCGGTGTAGGGAAAACCTTTTTTGCCGAGCTGATGCACCGCTTTGCCTGCGAACATGCCGAGAGTTCTCCGCCGCCGCTGGTCTATTTTAACTGTGCGGAATATGCGCATAACCCGGAGTTGCTCTCGTCGCATCTGTTTGGTCATCGTCAGGGGGCGTTTACCGGAGCGAGTGAGAATAAACCCGGTCTGGTGGAGCAAGCGGATGGCGGCTATTTGTTGCTCGACGAAGTCCACCGTCTGCCGTACGAAGGGCAGGAAAAACTGTTCTCCGTTCTCGATAAGGGCGAGTACCGTCGGTTGGGGGAAAGCAGCAAGGCGCGTCCGATATCGGTTCGTCTGATTTGCGCGACTACTGAACCGGTAAGTTCCTCGCTGTTACGCACGTTCCAGCGACGAATTCAGGTGAGTATCGACCTGCCGGGAATTCGTCAGCGATCGATTGAGGAACAGGTCGAGCTGATCGTCGGGTTCCTGCAGCGTGAAAGCCGCAAAATTGAGCGCACGGTCAGCATCGACAAAACGCTGTTGCTCTGGCTGTTGAACAAACCGCTGGAAGGGAACATTGGCCAGCTCAAAAGCGACATCCAGTTTCTGTGCGCCCAGGCGTGGGCATCGGGGATGACCGAGCATAGCGACACCTTACAACTCGATAAACGGCTGGCGGATATGCCGCTTCACGCTACGCCAGAACAACGTCTGTTGGTCGATGCGTTGTTTGAAGGAAAAGAGCGACTGAGCATTGATGCGCGCACCCTGCCGGCGCTGAAAACCTCGCTGGCAACGGGGGCGGAAATTGAAGAGAGCGATCTCTTTTACAGCTTCCTGACTCGCGAATATGTCAATCTGCGCAACAGCAATGTGCCTCCCGCCGAAACGCTGGCGATCCTGAAGAATAAGCTCAGTTCGATTTTTGAATACGGACTCTACAGCCGTGACAATATCGCGCATCCGCCGCGTTACGGCGATCAGATTGAGGAGCGCGTGACGCTGCTGATTGGCTGCGTCGAGCAGGTGCTGGGCTTTTCGCTGCCGGAGAATCTGGTCAATCCGCTGCGAAAACACTTCCTGGCGCTGATTGGCTATGTTCAGCGGGGATTAATCCCACAGCTCTATTCGTCCAGCCTGATCCTCGACCGCTGTAAAGATGAGTATGAGAATGCCACGCTGTTATGCCGCAAAATCAACGAGCTGCTGCATATTCAGTGTCCGGCGACGGAAGTGGTCTGGCTGTGTCTGTTCCTGAAAGAGTGTCGTCACTACCGTCAACGTATTAATGCCAGCCCCGATTGCGGGGTGATCCTGATCGCGCACGGTGCAACAACTGCCACCAGCATGGCGCAGTACGTCAATCGGGTGCTGGAGCGTGAATTGTTCAGCGCGATCGACATGCCGTTTGAGCAGTCCGTGCATGACACCCTGGAAACCCTCACGCAAATCATTCAGACCCAGCGTTATCAGCGCGTGATCCTGATGGTCGATATTGGTTCGCTGGTCCATTTCGGTAGCACGATCAGTAAGTTATTTCAGATAGATGTGTTGCTGATGCCCAATATCACGCTGACCAGCCTGCTGGAGGTTGGGCTGGATTTAAGCTATGAAACCAGCGATTTACCCCAGCTTGCGGCGCTTATGCAGAGCAAAAATATCCCCTGCCAGTTGTGTACGCCGCAGCAGGAAAACGGCGGTAAGGTGCTGGTGGTTTCCTGTATTACCGGGATGGGTACGGCGGAAAAAATTAAAAAAGTTCTTGAGGAGAGTTTTGGCGAACTGATGTCGCAGGACACGCGCATGGTGATCCTTGATTACAACGACGTGCGCAGCCTCGAACGCGTTCAGCAGGCGTTGAATGCCAATGAACGGCTGGCGGGAATCGTCGGGACCTTCCAGCCAGGACTGCCGGATATTCCGTTTATCTCGCTGGAAGAACTGTTCTCTGAGCAGGGGCCGGAGCTGGTGCTAAGCCTGTTGACGCCGGATCTCTCCAGCGCAGAACGTCGGCTGGAAATGGAGCGCAGCGCCATGCGCTTTATCAGCGCGTTGACCATGGAGAGCATCATCAACCATATTTCGGTGCTTAACCCACGGCGTATTTTGAAAGAAATGGAAGGGGTGCTTAATCATCTGACAACCTCACTGTCCCTTAAACCGAGCCGCCAGGTGACACTACGCTTCCTGATCCACTGCTGTTGTATGGTTGAGCGTATCGTGATTAATCGTAAACCGTTACAGATGGCGCTGGAAAACAAACCCAATCTGGATCCACGCGCATTTAGTGTCATCAAATCCGCTTTTCTCCCCATTGAAGAGGCCTATGCCATCCGTTTATCGGATGCGGAATATTTTTATATCTACGAACTGCTTTATAGCTGATCCCTTAACGGGCAAGGCATTGCGCCTTGCCCGCTCTCCTTTCCCCCTCGCGTGACACAAATACTGGCACAGCCCTTGCTCTTACTTTGATGAGTTTTGCCGGATGGCGGCATAAATGCCTTATCCGGCCTACAAAAGCACGATCCGTAGGCCTGATAAGCGAAGCGCCATCAGGCATTGCAAGTCTCATGTAATCGCGCCAGGAGGCCATTTTGACTACCACTCAACCGTTGCCCGACATTCTGCTGCTGACCCATGGCGGCTGGGGACAACAGCTCTGTAACAGCCTGCGCATGGTGATGGGCGAAATTAAAGGCGTGACGGAAATTGCGCTGATGCCCGTTGATACGCTGGGCGAGTTCTATCAGCGTGTCGAAACTGTGGTGAAAACCATGCCTGAAGGGTCACTCATTCTGACCGATTTTGTCGGCGGTACGACATCCAACGTCGCGGCGCGACTGAGCGCGGATTATCCGGTGGCGGTCATTTCCGGATTGAACGCGTCGTTGCTACTGGAGGCGCTGGACAAACGTGAACACGGTTCACTCACCGCCTGCGTCAGCGAACTGGTGGAAGCTGGTCGCAGCAGTTGCCTGGACGTTGTCGCCCACGTTCGTCAATTACAACAATCGCAATAAGGAAAATCATCATGGCAAACATCGTGTTATGTCGTATCGATAGCCGTCTGATTCATGGACAGGTCGTGACGAAATGGGTCGGACAATCTCAGGCCAACCGTATTGCGGTGGTCAGCGATGAACTGGATGCCGATCCGTTCATGAAAAACATCTATCTGATGGCTGCGCCGCCAAACATCAAAGTGGATTGCTACAGCAATCAGAGCTTCGCGGCATCGTGGAAAGACAATCAACTGGGTGATGGCAATGTGCTGGTGCTGTTCCCTTCTCTGGCGGCGATTCAGCAGGCGGTAGAACAGGGATTCGACGTCACCACCATTCAGGTTGGCGGCTTAGGCGGTGGACCAAACCGCAAAGCGGTCTTCCAGAATATTACGCTCGATGAAAAAGACGTTGGCATTCTTAACGACCTGAAAAGTCGTGGAATTCAGGTGTTCTTCCAGACTATCCCGGAAGACAAGCCACAGTCGCTTGACGATATCCTGAAAAAATTCTAATCCTTTGATAACAGGGTAAATAACTATGGATACTTTAGTTTTTGCAAGCCTGATGGGGTTGTATTACTGGTTTGCCCGCTTACGCCTTGGCTACACCTTCTCTGCCATGCTGCTCCAGCCGGTGGTGGTGGCTGTTTTCGTCGGGCTTCTGCTGGGCAATATGCAGACGGCGATGATTATCGGCGCGGGGATGCAGCTTGTTTATCTTGGCGTCACCTCGACTCCTGGCGGTAACGTGCCGTCAGATCCGGCGCTGGCGGCCTGTATCTCGATTCCCATTGCGGTGAAAGCCGGGATGGATCCGAACCTGGCGATTGCGCTGGCGATCCCCTTCGGCGTGATTGGCGTTTTCCTCGACCAGTTACGTCGTACGCTGAACGCGGCCTGGGTGCATATGGCTGATAAGCACGCGGAGACGGCGAACATGGCGGGCATCATGCGCTGTGCCTTTGTCTATCCGGCATTGCTTGGCCTGGTGCTGCGCTTTCCGGTGGTGTTTGCCGCGAACTACTTTGGTCAGGACGTGGTGGAAAGTTTCCTCAAACTGATGCCGCACTGGTTGACGCACTCCTTTGAAATCATGGGCGGCATTCTGCCGGCGCTGGGCTTCGCCATCACCATTATGGTGATCGGTAAAAAGAGCCTGTTGCCGTGGTTTATTGGCGGATTCTTCGCGGTGCTGTACCTCAAGGTGGACATCATGGCGATGGCAATCTTCGGGACTTGTGTGGCCTTCCTGATCAAGGGTCTGGCGAAAAATGAAGGAGCAGCATGATGAGCAGCGACGTAATGCAGCATGAACTGGTGGAACGCGCACGCACGACCGGGGCGTTGACCAAAGCGGATATCACCAAAGCGTGGTTTATCTACTGGCTGGGCGCGGAAGTCTCCAACTCCTATGAGCGTCTGCAAAGCCTGATTTTCTGCGCCTCGATGACGCCGATCATCAAAAAGCTTTATCCGCAGAAAGAGGAGCAGGTGGAGGCGCTGAAGCGCCATCTGAACTTTTTTAACTCCGAGCAAACCTTTGGCGCGGTGATCCAGGGGATTTCCATCGCCATGGAAGAGCAGAAAACACGTGGCGAGCCGATCAGCGATGCTTCAATTACCGGGATTAAAACCGGTCTGATGGGACCACTGGCAGGGATGGGTGATTCCATCGTTTGGGCCGCGGTTATGCCGCTGCTCATCGCGATTTTCATCCCGTTTGCCGCCAATGGCAGCGCGTTTGGCGGGATTGCGCCGCTGATCCTCTACCCGGCGATCACTTTAGCGATCAGCTACGGCCTGATCCACAAAGGCTACACCCTGGGACGTGACTCTATCGTCGGGCTGTTGCAAGGGGGGCGAATTAAAGAATTGATCTACGGCGCGAACGTGCTGGGTCTGATCATGATGGGCGCGCTGTCGGCAAGCTACGTCAAGATCACCACGCCGCTGAAAGTCAGTGCGCTGAAAGGCTCTGAAGTCGTGGTACAGCAGATTCTTGATTCCATCGCGCCGGGTCTGCTGCCGCTGGCGGCGGTGTTTGCAATCTACTTCTTTCTGGTGAAAAAGGGGCCACGTTACACCACCATTTTGTTGTCCATTGTGGCGCTGAGCGTGGTCTGTTCATTGCTGGGAGTGTTGTAAGCCATGACGCAGAATATCTATCAACAGCTGGGGCTTAAACAGGTGATTAACGCCTGCGGCAAGATGACGATTCTTGGCGTCTCCAGCGTGGCGCCGGAGGTGATGCAGGTAACCGCGCGGGCCGCTTCCGCCTTTGTGGAGATCGATAAGCTGGTGGACCGAACCGGTGAGCTGGTTTCCCGCTTTACCGGAGCGCAGGACAGTTACGTGACCTCATGCGCTTCGGCGGGTATCGCCATTGCCGTGGCTGCCGCCATTACCCGTGGCGACCCCGCGCGCGTGGCGCTGATGCCTGACAGCCGTGGGATGGCTAACGAAGTGGTGATGCTGCGCGGGCATAACGTGGATTACGGCGCGCCCATTACCAGTGCGATTCGCCTGGGTGGGGGGCGCGTCGTGGAAGTCGGGTCAAGCAATCTGGCGGCGCGCTGGCAACTGGAAAGCGCGATCACCGACGAGACAGCCGCGCTGCTGTATGTGAAATCGCACCACTGCGTGCAAAAAGGGATGCTCAGCATTGAGGATTTCGTGCAGGTGGCGCAGAAGCATAACCTGCCCGTGATTGTTGATGCCGCCGCCGAAGAGGATTTACACACCTGGGTGGCAAGCGGTGCGGATATGGTGATCTACAGCGGAGCTAAGGCGTTTAACGCGCCGACCTCCGGGTTTATCACCGGCAAAAAAACGTGGATCGCCGCCTGCAAAGCGCAGCATCACGGCATTGCCAGAGCGATGAAGATTGGTAAGGAGAACATGGTCGGCCTGGTCTATGCGCTGGAGAATTATCACCAGGGGCAGACGGTGGTGACTGCTGAGCAACTGCAACCGGTGGCAGAGGCGATTTCAGCGATCCACGGGCTGAGCGCCGATATTGAGCAGGACGAGGCCGGGCGCGCCATCTGGCGTATCCGGGTACGGGTCGACGCGCACGCTTTCGGTCTCGATGCCCGCGAAGTCGAAGCGCAACTGCGGGGAGGCGATATCGCTATCTACGCCCGTCGCTATAACCTCCATCAGGGTGTTTTTAGCCTCGACCCACGCACGGTCGCCGAGGGGGAAATGGCATTAATCGTGGCGCGACTCAAGGAGATTGCAGAACATGCAGCAGATTAATTTTTATCGCCAGCGTGTGGCGATCAATGTGCTGGCGAAAGACATCGCCAACGCCAGGGAAATCTATGATGCCGCAGAGGGACACGCGGTGATTGGCATCCTGTCCGCGCAGTTCTCGACTGTTGAGGAAGGCGTTCAGGAGGTGAAACGGTGGATGGCGCAGGTGCCTTCTGTTTCGGTTGGGCTGGGGGCGGGCGATCCCGCGCAATATTACAAAGCGGCGATGATTGCGTCAGCGGTTCATCCGGCCCACGTCAACCAGACCTTTACCGGCAGTGGTTTTGCCGCGGGCGCGCTGGCGGCGACGGGGGGCGAGCAAACCCATATCAACGCTCTGGTCAGCCCGACGGGCACGCCCGGTGAAGTGCTAATCTCCACCGGCGTCAGCAGTAGCCAGGGAACACCGGCGCGTGTTTCCTGCGATGCCGCCGTGCGGATGATGCAGGATATGGGCGCGCATGCGGCGAAGTTCTTTCCGATGGGCGGCGAAAAGTCGTTGCCGGAGCTGTACGTGCTGGCGACTACCGCGGCACGTAACGGCATGACGCTGATTGAACCGACCGGCGGTATCGATCTGGATAATTTCGGCGTCATACTGAAAACCTGTCTGGAAGCAGGCGTGCCGCGCGTGATGCCGCATGTGTATAGCTCGATTATCGACCCGCAAACCGGTAACACCCGACCTGAAGATATCGTCAGGTTAATGGAGATCGTGAAAGGGCTGGTCTGAACCAGATGGCGCTGTGTGCGAGTCGCGCGGCGCCACCTCTCTTTGCATCAAATCCCGCTTTATGCTTTTTTCTTCTTATTGATACCTTTTCGTTTTTTACCCACAGCAACCTTCCCGCTATAGTCATTTCATTACTCATCAGGCGGTTATTACATAAGGATAAAAACGTGAAATTGACGATACCTCATTTAGGGACCGGGGCGGCGCTCCTGCTGGCGGGGCTGCTGTTAACCGGCTGCGATCAGCAAAGCAGTAATGCAAAGCAGATTAAAGTTGGCGTCATCAATGGCGCTGAACAGGATGTGGCGGAAGTCGCCAAAAAAGTGGCGAAAGAAAAATACGGCCTCGACGTTGAACTGGTCGGTTTTAGCGGCTCGCTGTTACCTAACGACGCGACCAATCACGGCGAGCTGGATGCCAATGTTTTCCAGCACCGACCGTTCCTGGAGCAGGATAATAAAGCGCATAACTACAAACTGGTGGCGGTAGGCAACACCTTTGTCTTTCCGATGGCGGGCTATTCGAAAAAAATCAAAACGGTGGATCAGTTAAAAGACGGCGCGACGGTTGCCATCCCCAACGATCCGACGAATCTGGGGCGCGCGCTTCTGCTGCTGCAAAAAGAGAAGTTGATTACCCTGAAAGAGGGGAAAGGGTTGTTGCCAACGGCGCTGGATATCACCGCGAATCCGCGTCACTTGCAGATTATGGAGCTGGAAGGCGCGCAGTTGCCGCGCGTGCTGGATGACCCGAAAGTCGATGTGGCGATCATCAGCACCACCTATATCCAACAAACCGGGCTTTCTCCGGTCCATGACAGCGTCTTTATTGAGGATAAAAACTCCCCGTATGTGAATATCCTGGTGACGCGCGAAGACAACAAAGATGCGGAAAACGTGAAGGAATTTCTGGCGTCTTACCAGTCACCGGAGGTGGCGAAAGCGGCAGAGAAAATCTTTAACGGCGGCGCGGTTCCGGGCTGGTAAGAGTGACCGTTGCCGCGCCGGAGTCTGTCAGAGCCTTCTGGCGCGGCGGCGGGAATCCATTGAGATCAGTATCACAGAAGAGAGGATTAACAGCGTGCCGAGCCAGTCTGGTAAGGTGAACGTTATCCCTAACAGCAGCAGCGACAGCAGCGCGCTGCTTAACGGTTCGGCACAGCTTAAAATGCTCGCCTTTGGCCCGCCAATCATCTGCGCGCCTTTCAGATACAGACTGAACGTCAGCGATGTTCCAACAACCACCAGGTAGAAAAACGCCAGAATCAGACTGCCATTGACCACGAAATCGGTCCCCTCACCGGCGTAAAATGGTAACAGAATCGTCCCGCCAATTAACATGCTCCAGCCGACAACCGGTAACGTACCGTATCGCCCAATCAGCGTTGACGGGTAGGTGGTATAAAATGCGGCGGCAAACGCCGAGGCTATTCCCCAGAAAAGTGCGGCCGGTGAAATAGACAGCGAGGTCGGGTTGCCGTGCGTCACCAGCAAAAAGGTGCCAATAAGCGACGTGAGAATCGCGGTCAACACCAGCCCCCCTGGGCGGGCCTTACGCACCAGCGCGAACCAGGCCACGATAATCGTGGGCGACAGGAATTGCAGCACCGTGGCGGTCGCGGCGTTAGATTTTTCAATGGTCAGCAGAAAGGTGAGCTGTACGGTCAGCGCGCCGACCACAGAAAACAGCAATAAACTCAGGGCATCTTTGCGGTTTTTGAAAGGGGAAAAGATTTTATCGCCATGCACAAATGAGAGCATCAGAAGAATCAGTCCGGCGAAGATCAGACGCGTCATCGTCAGAAATGGCGATGACATCTGACTTTGCTCCATGATGTACTGCGCGCAAACCCCTGAACTTCCCCATAATACGGCGGCAATCAGGACGTTCAGCATCCCTCTTCTCGTGGACCCCATTTGTTCCTCTGCATGTTGTTCTGTTTTATTTATGTGCCGCCATCATAGCAGAGATAGCAGGGCGTGGCGGGCGGTGACATGCAATTCAGCGCGGCGCTGTCCTGTTATTGTCATTATTCGGTCAAATCAGATAAACCTAAACAAAACGTCACAGAATAGTTCTTTTAACTTTACTCAAGTTATTGTCTGACTATAATGGGCACAAATTCACACAGGAGTAATATGTTGGACAGTCACCCTTACTTTACAATCAAGGCAAGCTAACACATTATTACTGTGCTGCTTGCCGAAATGGCGGGCAGCAATCTCCTTATACAGACGATTGCCTCCCAATAATGGTATAACCGCGCATTAGTCGCGAGGGCAGTCGTTATGTTCATGTTTAAAAACGCATTATTCCCTCCGCCGTCAACACGACGTTAATCGCCTTTATCGGCGACATAGTGGTGTTCAGCAGGTATTCGTGTTTTCTGCAATCCGGGACAGTTCTGGGCTGCGGCAGCCACGTTAATCATCCTGTGCGTCAATATTTTATTATTGGTGGCCTCACCACGGACTCATAAAATTTCCGGCGAAACATACGTTGGCATGAAAATATCACTTCAGTTCGCTGGAGTGCTGACGGGTGTTAATTCTCCCTGTTCATATAAAAGCGGCGAAGAGTCGCATAAGGAGGGAATGATGGATATTCCCATACGCATAACGTAATACCTTCTCTATCGAATGAGAAATTAATTATGCATAGATATTTCTGTGCAGGGATAACGACGTCTTAAATTTGGGGAAAAATCATGACTGACATGAAAATTGAAAACCGGAAAACAACCCGGCCTGCGTCAGAAAATGATAAGCAGCATAAAAAAGCCTTTCCGGTAGAGGTGGAAGCTTTTCACTCGCCGGAGCATACGCTGGCGCGCTTTAACAGCAGTCGCCAGGGGTTAACCACAGAAGATGCCATCGAAAGACTGGATGAATATGGTCGCAATGAGGTGGCGCATGAACAGGCGCCATCAGCGCTGATTCAACTTTTGCAGGCATTCAATAACCCGTTTATCTATGTCCTGATGGCGTTAGCCGCCGTCAGCTTTATCACCGATTACTGGCTTCCGCTGCGTAACGGTGAGGAGACGGATTTGACCGGCATTATCATCATTTTGACGATGGTCAGCCTGAGCGGGTTATTGCGTTTCTGGCAGGAATTTCGCACCAACAAAGCGGCTCACGCATTGAAATCGATGGTTCGCACCACGGCAACCGTGCTGCGTCGTGCGCCAGGCAGTAACGAATCGGTACAGGAAGAAATTCCGATTGAAGAACTGGTCCCCGGGGATGTGATTTTTCTTGCCGCAGGTGACCTGGTGCCGGCAGATGTTCGTTTACTGGAATCACGCGATCTGTTTGTCAGCCAGTCTATTCTCAGTGGGGAATCGTTACCGGTTGAAAAGTATGACGTTATGGCCAGCGTCTCGGGTAAAGACAGCGCAAAACTGCCCACGCCGAATAAGGATAAAAGCCTGCTGGAGCTGGGGAATATCTGCCTGATGGGTACGAATGTGACCAGCGGCAGAGCGCAGGCGGTGGTGGTCGCAACCGGTAACCGGACCTGGTTCGGTTCGCTGGCGAAATCCATTGTCGGCACCCGCACACAGACCGCATTTGACCGTGGGGTGAACAGTGTTAGCTGGCTGCTGATCCGTTTTATGTTGGTTATGGTGCCGATTGTTCTGCTCATCAATGGTTTCAGCAAAGGCGACTGGGTAGAAGCGTCACTGTTTGCTCTCGCGGTTGCGGTAGGACTGACGCCGGAAATGTTGCCGATGATCGTCAGTTCCAACCTGGCGAAAGGGGCGATCGCGATGTCCCGGCGGAAAGTGATCGTTAAGCGTCTGAATGCCATTCAGAACTTCGGCGCGATGGATGTCCTGTGTACCGATAAAACCGGCACGCTGACCCAGGACAATATCATTCTGGAGCATCACCTCGACGTGAGCGGTACGGAAAGTGAGCGGGTGCTGACGCTGGCCTGGCTGAACAGCAGTAGCCAGAGCGGGGCGCGAAACCTGATGGACAGAGCGGTGCTTCGCTTCGGTGAAAACCGGATTGCGCCGACGGTGAAAGAGCGCTTTGTGAAGCTTGATGAACTGCCGTTTGATTTTGTGCGTCGCCGCGTTTCGGTGTCGGTCGAGGATGTGCGTGAAGGTGATAAAAGCCTGATCTGCAAAGGTGCCGTGGAAGAGATGCTTACGGTGGTGACACATCTGCGCGAAGGTGACAAGGTGGTCGCGCTGGATGAAACGCGTCGTGAATTATTGCTGGCGAAAACGCAGGATTACAACGCGCAGGGATTCCGTGTACTGCTGGTGGCGACCCGCAAACTGGATGAAATGGCACAGCATCAGCCGCTCAGCACGGCGGATGAGCAGGGACTGACCGTTGAGGGGATGCTCACCTTCCTCGATCCGCCGAAAGAGAGTGCTGGCAAGGCAATCGCGGCGTTGCGCGATAATGGTGTGGCAGTGAAAGTCCTGACCGGCGACAACCCGGTAGTGACGGCACGCATTTGTCTCGAAGTCGGGATTGATGCGCATGACATTTTGACTGGCGCGCAGGTGGAAGGGATGTCAGACAGCGAACTGGTGAGCGAAGTGGAGAAACGTGCGGTGTTCGCCAAACTGACGCCGTTACAAAAGTCGCGCATTTTAAAGATGTTACAGAAAAATGGTCACACGGTGGGTTTCCTGGGGGATGGCATCAATGATGCGCCCGCGCTGCGAGACGCAGATGTAGGGATTTCGGTCGACAGCGCGGCGGATATCGCCAAAGAGTCCTCAGATATCATCCTGCTGGAAAAAGACCTGATGGTACTTGAAGAAGGGGTCATTAAGGGACGAGAAACTTTCGGCAACATCATTAAGTATCTGAACATGACCGCCAGCTCAAATTTTGGCAACGTCTTTTCTGTGCTGGTCGCCAGTGCGTTTATACCGTTCCTGCCCATGCTGGCGATTCACCTGCTGATCCAGAATCTGATGTATGACATCTCCCAGTTGTCGCTTCCCTGGGACAAAATGGACAAAGAGTTTTTGCGCAAGCCGCGCAAATGGGATGCGAAAAATATCGGTCGTTTCATGCTGTGGATTGGCCCGACGTCCTCTATTTTCGACATCACCACTTTTGCGCTGATGTGGTACGTCTTCGCGGCGAACAGTGTGGAAGCCCAGGCATTATTCCAGTCTGGCTGGTTTATAGAAGGGTTATTGTCCCAGACGCTGGTGGTACATATGCTCAGAACGCAAAAGATCCCGTTCATTCAGAGTCGCGCTACGTTGCCGGTATTGTTGACCACGGCGCTTATTATGGCGACAGGTATCTATATTCCGTTCTCTCCGCTTGGGGCGATGGTCGGGTTGGAGCCACTGCCGATGAGCTATTTCCCGTGGCTGGTAGCAACGCTGTTGAGCTATTGCCTGGTGGCCCAGGGCATGAAGCGTTTCTACATTAAACGCTTCGGTCAGTGGTTCTGATAATGAACGGGAGGCGCAGAGATGAAACGTTCCCCCGACAACGTCATCGCGCTGATTTTTTTAGTGATTGGTCTGCTGGTACTGCTGTTGGCCATCGGGCAACTCATTCGTTGAAGAGGTGAAGTATGCGAAGACAAAACCTCGATAAGATCTTTTTACAGGTGATCATTATTGCTGCGATCATCATTCTGTTAACCCTCTGGATTAGATAGTCAATGGCGGCATCGTTAGCGCGCGGTGCCACCAAAAAATTGAGGGCAAAAACCAGGAATTAATAACATTGCGCCGTCTCTTCCTTTGTTCTATTTTCACACTGTATCGTCACTGGAAGGAATGCATCATGAGTATGCGTCATGGTTTAAAGGCAGTACTGGCAACCGTTATTTCTCTTTCACTCTTTGCCACCCCGGTTCTGGCGAATCCAGGAAATGGTAATGGCAATGGCAATAATGGCGGTAATCACGGAAACAGCAGCGGTAATCACGGGAATAATAGCGGGAACCACGGGAATAAGGGGAACGCGCAGAAAGGCAATGCGGGTGAGAAAAATAACGTCTCTTCCGATCACCGTAAAAATTACGGAAAACCCGATCACGTTGAGTCTGATATCAGTTTTGCCACCGCTCGTCATCTGGCTGTGAACTATGGTCTGACGGGTTATAAATCTTTACCGCCGGGAATCGCGAAAAACCTGGCGCGAGGAAAACCACTTCCTCCGGGTATCGCGAAAAAAGCGGTTCCGGCATCAATGCTGGGAGAACTGCCTTACTATCCTGGCTATGAATGGAAAATCGTGGGGGATGATCTGGTCCTCGTTGCGCTCAGTACCGCAGTGGTGACCGCAATTATCAACGGTGTATTTGATTAAGATCGTCTAAAGCCGGGGAGTTTTCCCCGGCTTGTGTTTTTTACCCTCTCAATAATAGGTAAACGTGACCGGCAAGCTCGCGGTGTAATTTCCTGCGGGAATCGTCCCTGTATGCGGTGTAACCCTGGCCAGTAAACTACCGTCAAACTGTTTTGGACTCACAAGAAAAGGGGGGGTGCTCAGCTCAACCGGTGAGCCAAATGTTACGGCTCCCCCGCCTTTTTTCCATGACAGCGTAAGATCTACCATATTGTTGGAGGTCGTGAGTTTAGAATTATTGCCCCCGGTAAACGTCACTTCAAATTTGGTAATATCACTTAAACAATTTATTAAAATAGGGACTTCAACATCATTGCCTAATAGCGCGCCTGATGTCGTTATAAGGGGAAGTTGAACATTTTCAGGTAGACCAGCCCCATTATTGATCTGACATTGTGGATTTGTCACAGTCATTGCGATGGGCAGGTTTACGCTTGCTTTTTGTGCAGCATAGCCCGTAAATGGCGTGGATGCGCTTAATAGTCCCAGAAGCAAGGGGAACATGAGACAACGCTTGTCAATCATAGGTTACCTCGACCGTCAAACTGGTTGAAATATTCCCTGCCTGGAGCGTTTCACCGGGAATTTGTTTAGGTAAAAGCTGAAACTGACCAAGCGTTTCGCTATTTGTAGTTAATGAAGTTGATGCAGGTGCAAAAGACTTATTTAATTCAAGCGGCGTAAAATCCGTACTCGCTGCATTTTTCCATGACAGCGCAAGCCCAACGCCAGATAAACCCGTTTTCATCAGACTGGCACTGCTCGCTGCAACGCCTGCGGCTGGCGAAAATTTTAGAGAGAGCCCCGTTGCAGGCCAGCTACAGGAAATATTCAAATCCACGGTCTGCGACGTTGTTGCGTTATTTTCAAACTGACTAAAGCTGACTTGTTGAAAGTTAAGGTTTGCCGGAGAGAGTGACAATGCACAAGTATTTAAAGTTAACTCGGCATTTACAGTCGCTCTCTTCTGCACTGATTTCGACGCAGAGGCGTTGTGAAATGAAAAAAGTATCAAAAAAAATAGTAACCATCTATGCATAACGTCATCCTGCCTATCTGTATATTAGTGAAATATTGAGGTACGTTGAAACCTTCCCGGCAGGAAACGGCGTTGAAGGTTTGACATAGATTCTGAAGCGCGCTGAAGCATCAAGATCATTCCTTGTTGGCTGATAAACCTGATAATTAGTATTTAGTGGTATGTTCTGTTCAGAACCATACAGTCTGGTGATCTGAAAGTTTAGCTTCCGACCATTAGTATCACTGGCGCTAAACATCCCATTTGGTGCATCAACCACATTCTCGGGGTCAAAACGAACATACAGGCCATTAATTAATGCTCCGTTTCTGCAAGAATAAGAGACTAAAATTTCTTTATATAGCCGTCTGGTAAGGTCGCTTGGGGTCAATTTACCAAAATCGATATTTTCTGGTGAAAGAGACATTCCACAGGTGGCATTATCATTAAAAATAAAGGGAATGGTTGCTCCCAAACCAGAGCTGACATTTACCGCTGGGCTGTTTGAAAGCGTATTTCCTACAGACGGCATCTGGATACTCACAGTATATCGACCGGATTGGGTACTTTGGATCCAGTATTGATCGTTTACCACAAGACTGGCTTTACCCAGCACAGTGCCTGCAGGCCAGTCAACTCTCCCATTCCATGGTACAGATTTAATGTTATCGGAGGTAATGCTATTGGTGTCACAATGCATACCCTCCAGTTGCCATTCAATGCCTGGATAAGGGGTCGTTATAGTGTTGCCGTTTTTACAAGACCCGCCACCGGTCATTCTCATGACCATCTTGCTCTTCTGCACTGCATTCTCGACATAATCCGGATCGCAACTCATGCCATTTTGTACGGTGACTTTCATGATTAACAGTGACTTATTATCTGCTGATGTATAACCATTCATCCAATAACCACGATCGCTGGGATCGGTATTAAAAAGTATCGATCCTCCACTACAGTTTGCCGCTTTGGCGGGTAAAGAACTGAGTGAGAAAAAAGCAAAGAAAAGAGCAAGCATGAATTTGTACATAGCAATGACCTTATATGCTTCAGGATTTAGTTAATTTATACTCTTTATCAACGCCATAATCATCGAATGCCACAATACTCAGGCTGTTACCGGTGACTGACTTACCCAGTGATATTTTTTCTCCCGGAGCAAATACAGAGAGTTTATCTTTGATATCCTCACTCACTTTTATGGGTGTTCCATTTTGTTTCACACTGATTATTGCAAAATAATAAGGAGTGTCATTCCAGAGAACGGTACTGCCCTCACTGCTTATCATTTTAATATTTTGTTCTGCATTTTCTCTTTTCTCTTTCAGGGCATCAGGGCGATAAAACATTTTAACCTGAGTATTCAGTGCAATCGATAATGAATTCTCACCTTCTTTTGGTGCTTTAGGGATCTCCTGAATATTAATCCAGAACAGTGATTCTTTGTCCTTTGGTAACGCATCATTAATTTTCAGGATGCGCAAAATTTGTCTGTGCTGATCCGCCACTTTAAAAAAAGTAGGGCTGGGTACAAAATAAACGTTTTTATCGTTCTGATCCTGGTTTTCAATCCATATCTGTCCGCCATATTCCTGTGTGGACTGGTTATCTACCTGTACAGAGATATTCTCTCTCTTTTCATCAAAAACATAACGTGTGCTGTTAAGGACAAACGCTGCATGACTGGATGCCGTAAATAAACACAGTGATGCGAACGTGAATAATTTCTGTAGTGTATTTTTCTTAGCCACACTTAATCTCCTGTAATTTACCCATATCTTTCTTCAGCGATCGAGAGTCGAATTTGCAATCACCGACAGAAATTATCCCTTCATCTTGCTCTTCCAGATTCATTAACAGAATACCGCCATTGTTGACGTAGCCGATTTCCTGATTTTGCGCGTTTTTAGCGATACTCCCCATTGGAATGACAAAACCATTACTGCTGATGACTTTAACAATATAGGTGTTGATTTTTCTGTATTTCACTTTTTTATAGATAATCGCGTTTTCTGTTGGCGTCACATTGATTGCGTTTTCGGTTAATTCAACGCTCTGCGGCAGGTTTTCCGCATTGACGGTGATGGTATTATTGTTATACGCCGTTAACGGTATCACGGCGCGCCCTTTTTTATCACCAGGCATGGAGCCATTAAATCTGACGCCCGGAACATCTTCCATCTGGACAACTGCAATTTCATCATTTTTCACAGGCGTAAACAGAATACCTGCATCAGGCAGTCCGATAATACTGCCACCGACCTGGAATGACGAACTCGACGTGCTCCCCATTTGTGAATAGCTTGCGGAGGTTTGCACACCATCAAACAGATAAGAAGCAGAAACCGCACTTCCTGTAGTGTTCTTTGACTGATTGATGGATGCATTATAACTTAACCGTGAGTTAATACTTCCGGAAAGACCGGTGTTGAAATTCGTGCCGTTACGACGATCATAATTTATGCCCGAGAAACTATACTGCGCCTTATCAAACACGCTAAAGGGTACGCTGAGAGAAACCCCGGCGTTATAATCGTTTTCCATTCCCTGCAAGCGGGAATATCCGGCATTCAGAGAGACAGAGATATTATTAAAACTCTTACTGAGATTTAAATTTGCACCAACCTCACTGGAACTGTCCCAGTAGTCCTCCTTCCAGGCAGACATATTTAAGAACACATTCATTTCCGGTAACTGATAGGTAATAATCGATTCATACCGCTGTTTAGGTCTATTATTTAACAGGCTGTAATAGCGATAGTTAAAATCTGAATAATCAATATAGTTTTCTGAGTTGAAACGATAACCGATCAATTGTAAATTCGCGTTTTCCCCTAACGCACGGGCATACTTCACTGATGCGCTAAAGCCGCTCATAGCTTTGCCATTATGATATTTGGCCTGCGACAGGTTGCCGCTCATTGCGACTGCACCAAACCAGCCAAAGGAACGGATAATCCCCAGGCCAACGTTATTATAGTTTTTGTCAACCAGTGCAGACGTATTGAGTGTAAAAGGCACAAAACCGTAATCATAGGTCATTTGCGCGAATAAGCTATCCTCATCACGTTTGTCGCTGTACTGGTCAACCTTGCTCCCTACGGCAATATTGTAATTATAATTACCAGGCTTCAATAAATTCGGCAGAACGGCGACCGGGAAACGCTGTTCTTTGACCGTGCCGTCCTCTTCATAAATCTTTAAAATAATATCGCCAGAATAGACGCCGGTCAGATCGTTAATCACAAAAGGACCTGGCGGTACCACGAACGATTTCAATGTATAACCGCCTTGTTCGACGGTCACACGGGCATGCGTTCTGGCAATGCCGTTGATTACCGGAGCATAGGATTGTGAGTCCCAGGGATACATATCCTGATTGGACTTTAACTGTGCGCCATAAAAGGTGAATCCGTCATTCAGCGTATTGTATGACTGGGTTTTACCAATCAAAATATCTGATTTGATCGATTTAATTGCGTGCGTTAACAGCAGGTTGTTACTCTGAAATTTCTCCCCCTGATACGCATACCCTCTGCCTAGCAGAACCCATTCGCCAATATTAACCTGACCTTCGATATTACCGTATGTTGTCCGGTCCAGGTTGCTTGATTTTGACGTATTAAGGTCATAGGCGATTTTAAAACCGGGGCTGCCATAATCCCAGGAACCACCGTTTTTTTGCGTCTCGATAAATCCTGCCTGCGGTATAGCGATTGACAGTTCCTGCAAGGAAGGATCAAATTTTACCCGACTGTTTTTCTCTTTATCAATAATATAGCAGTTGCGTGCGGGATCAAGGTACGCTTTATAGAATTCTTTATTGATGTTAATGCCGTTTTCCTGTAACCATTTATCTGAAAGGCAAATATGCTCAGCATCATCATTGCTGATTATTAACTCTACAGAGGTTGCTTTTTTAGAGCCATTAAATAGAAGATCGACAACATATTTTCCTGGTATGTTTTGCCCGGTGTTTTTCAATACCTCGGGGATCTCTTTGCTGCCACCGCGGATAAAGCTGTAGTTAAAATCGTCGGCAAGAATTTCATTCGACCACAAATGAAAAATGATAGCGACACATAATACTTTTATTTTCATTTTTATTCCTTGCCGACGTGTATCTTATTTAAGAAGGGAGCGAGAACTCCCTTTTATTTAAAAGATAATTACTTATAGGTCACAACATAGGTTGCAGAAGCACTGAATGGACCAGCGGTCAAAGCAGCGGTCGGCTTCGCAAGTACGGCACTATAATCGAATGATTTAATACCACCCTGTGTATTACTATAATCAAAAGAGGTTTGTCCTTGTTTGATTACGGCAGCGGTACCTGTTTGAGTTGCATTAGTTGTAGAAACTAACAGATAAGCATTAGTTCCCGCGGTTGCAGCGTTAGTGATGCCTGCCGCAGCTAGCGTAGAGGATGACCAGGAAACATTAGCAGAGGTTTTTGCAAGGCAAGTCGCATCTTGAGGTACTAATTTAAATGGGACAGCAGTACCATTAGCCGTTGCCGTATTTGAAAGTACACCCAAGTTCACATTAGCAATATCTCCACCAGCATTATCTTTTAGTGCAACATCACAAGTTGCCGTAGAAACACTACCCGTAAAGTTTACCGTACCGGTGTTTGGTGCAGCCATGGCATTAGACGCTACACCCAGAACTGCCAGAATTGCCGAACCTAAAATCAGCTTTTTCATTTTATACTCCATAATAATAGGCTTAATTCTTAAGTCAGCTCATAACCTTCTTAATGAGCGACACAAAATATATTGCGCTGAAAATTTACAGGCAAACCTTAATGTGAGCGATCGTTACTTTTCTATCTCCTTTTTTTATTTATGGCACAGTAGCTCACCTCACTCTTATTTTTGAGTGATGATTTTTTTATTTTGTGATGAAGGGGCAAGTAAAAACAGCCGAGATGTGTTCGTTGTCAAAATATCTTTTAAGGGTATAAAAATAGTAAACCCGCCTTTATTTATTGACCGACGCCATCGGTTGTTTGACTGTCAGTTATTCAGGCCGATACTTGCCGGGGGATAAAGTGAATAAAATATATGCAATAAAAAAGAACAGAAAGGGCGAAGCGATTGTCGTTTCAGAAGTCAGTGAAGGTATAAGAAGACGGGTCACCTCACGAATATCGCTAAGTGTTCTTTTAGTGAGTATGCTGGGTGGTGGGTATTCTGCCGAATCAACCGCTTCCAGAGCGGTGTATGATATACCCTATCAGACTTATCGTGATTTTTCTGAAAATAAAGGGATTTTCAAACCTGGTGCGATAGATATTCCTCTGTATGATAAAGATGGGAATATCGCTGCTAAGTTAGATAAAGCGCCCATGATAGATTTTAGTTCTAATTCAAGAACAGGCTTTGCGACGATGGTCGCGCCGCAATATATCGTGAGCGTAAAACATAATACAGGCTATAAAAACGTAAGGTTTGGTTATGGCGATGACACAAATTACACGTTGGTAAGCCGAAACAACTACCCGGGGGGGCTGGATTTTCATTTGCCCCGGCTGAACAAAATCGTTACTGAGGTTATTCCGCTGGATATAACCAATGCCGGAACGGCAAACGGCACATATCAGAATCAAGAGCGTTTCCCCGTTTTCTATCGTGTCGGTACAGGCACACAATACGTAATGGATAAAGATGGTAAGCCTGTCCGTATTGCCGGTGGCTATGCCTATAAAACGGGAGGAATAGTTAATCCACCTTTTTCTTCAAACTTACGTTTCTCGACCAATATAGATAATTCGCCTCTCACTTCCTGGGGGATGGCAGGTGATAGTGGGTCCCCGCTTTTTGCCTGGGATACACAACAAAACAAATGGGTTGTTTTAGCCGTACTCCATGCCTCGGAGAGTAAGGTCACCGGAAAAACTAACTGGTATACGATTGTTCCCGTTAGTTACGTTGACAATATTATGAAGCAGGATGCTGACGCCCCGGTCAACTCACAACAAAGTGAAGGGGATATTCACTGGTTATATGATGAAACGACGGGTGTCGGCACATTAACCCAGGGCGCAGCCTCCTGGGTAATGCATGGCAATGTCGGCCCAGCGTCACCTGCTTCCTTAAACAGTGGCAAAGATCTCACCTTCCAGGGCGGTGGTTCTGTGGTGTTAGAAAACACCGTTGACCAGAGCGCGGGAACGCTGACGTTTAATGATGATTATCGTATTAAGCCCCTGGATTCTCAGACCTGGAAAGGCGGCGGGATCATTATTAATGGCGATCATACTGTTGACTGGCAGGTGAACGGCGTTCAGGGCGATAACCTGCATAAGCTTGGTACCGGGACACTGAAAGTGAACGGTACGGGCATTAATCCCGGCGGACTGAATGTCGGTGAGGGGACAGTCATCCTGGCGCAACGACCAGACAGCGATGGCAACGTGCAGGCTTTTAATAATGTCAGCATTGTCAGCGGCAGGCCAACGGTAGTACTGAGTGATGATAAGCAGGTGAATCCCGACAATATAAAGTGGGGTTATCGTGGCGGTAAGCTCGATATCAATGGTAACAGTCTTACTTTCCATAAGCTCAACGGCGCAGATGAAGGCGCTGTGCTGACGAACAGTGGATCGCAAGCTACGGTGAATCTGGATTTTAATAAAGCAGATGCCACAACGGCCGTTGCCAACATCTGGCACGGTCATTTCACGGGCAATGTTGATGTCAATAATACCGTTACGCCCGGAACGCAGAACGACTTTGTTATGGATGGCGGGATGGATACGCAGGGTAGCGTAACTCAGGATAATGGTCGGTTGTTTATCCAGGGGCATCCTGTCGTTCATGCCGTCACCACTCAGGCCGTGGCGGACAAGCTGAAGGCGCTTGGCGACAACTCTGTCCTCACCCAGCCGGTTTCCTTTACCCAGAATGACTGGGAAACCCGACAGTTCAGTATGCAGCAGCTTAATCTGCATAATGCGGCGTTCGACCTGGCGAGAAATGCCAGCCTCAGCACAAACATCATTGCGGACCACTCCACGGTGACGCTGGGCAGTGAAGATCTCTATATCGATCTTAATGATGGCAACGGTGTACAAACCAGGCCGTCGCTGGGCCAGTCAAAAGCGACGAATGATGCGGATCAGAGCCGGTTCAGCGGACGTGTACAGCTGAATAACAGCTCCACACTGAACATTAATGAACGCTTTACTGGCGGGATTGACAGTATCGACAGTGCGGTGACCGTGGCGTCCAGTGATGCCGTTCTCAGCCAGTTCAGCCGTTTCAGTCACTCACCGCTGTCGCTGGCGGATGGCGCGAATCTGACGGCAACGTCGGGGCTGGTTTCTGACAGTGAAGTGACAGCCGGGACAGGGTCAACGCTTTCGTTGTTATCCGGAGAGTACGCCGCCGGGGGCTGGAACCTTACAGGCGCGGGAGCGACGCTGAATACCGGCGCGGGTAGCGTTATGACAGGTAATATTCAGGCGGATGATGCTGCCAGCCTGAATTTTGGTACAGCAGAGGAGGCCAGTAAGAATCTGTTCACAGCTTATGGCGGCAACCTGAGCGCGCCACTGGCAGAGGCGACGATGACGAACACCTTCTGGCAGGCAGAGGGGCAGTCTGTTGTGAAATCCCTCGACCTGAAAGGGTCGCAAATCAGTTTCAACCATACCGGCGCAGTCGGTGCACTGAATGTGGAAACTCTGAATGCCAATAACAGCACATTCATCCTTAATACCAACGGTAAAACGGCGGATACGGTTACGGTTAACCAGTCGCTGACCGGGAAAAATAACTCGCTGGTTGTTGTCCCGACGATATCTGCAATCGACAACACGGCTTCGGCTCTCCCGCTGGTCAACGCGCCGAAAGCCACTGAAAGCGATGTATTTACGTTAAAGCCGATCACACAACGTACAGGTTTCCATATCTATACACCGCAACTGAGTATGGTGGAGACAGCAAACAGCAAGCAATGGCGGTTGGAAGGATTTAATGTTCAGCAGGATAAGGCGGCGCTTCAGGCAGGGAAATCCGTAATGGACGTTGGATATAAGAACTTCCTGACGGAGATGAACAACCTGAATTATCGCATGGGCGATCTGCGTAATACGGATGGTGAAACCGGGGCGTGGGCGCGTATCTATAGCGGGACAGGTTCTGCCGACGCCGGTTATTCTAATAGCTGGACTCACCTGCAGATAGGGGCTGACAGAAAACAGTTGTTTAACGGTGGCGATCTGTTTACCGGTGTAACAGCAACGTTCACTAACAATAATAGTCATGGTACGGGTTGGTCTGGTCAAACGAAATCAACCGGGATTGGCCTCTATGCGTCCGCGATGTTTGATTCCGGGCTGTATGTGGATGCGATCGGGAAGTATGTCCGCCACGACAACCACTATTCGGCAACGGAAGTGTCAATGCCAGAGCAGGATTACAAATCACACTCCTGGTATCTGGGCGTGGAAACAGGCTGGCGCTTCTCGTTGCCTGGAGAGGCATTTGTCGAGCCGCAGACGGAGCTGGTCTATGGCACGGTGTCAGGAAACCGTTTTGCCTGGCAGTCTGAAGGTTCTGACATCACGATGCAGCGTAATCAGGAGAACCCTTTGATTGGTCGCACCGGCGTTGAAATCGGTAAAACCTTTATGGGTAAAGGCTGGACGCTGACCGCGCTGACGGGCGTTCATTATCAGTATGATCTGTTTAATCCGGCGAAGACGGTTGTCCGTGATTTGGGCGGGGAGACTTCCATCAGAAATGGTAAAGATAGCCGTATAAACTTTAATTTTGGTGTCAATGCCGAAATTAAAGAAAACACTAGGATTAGTCTCAATATTGAGCGCTCGAGCCTTGGTCAATACGATATCGATAAGGCAATCAACGCCAATATTCGTTATTCATTCTGAGCTTAATTGTTAAAAACAAAAAAGTCTGAACGGATAGTTCAGACTTTTTAATTAATTAATTGTAAGTGAGAATTAAATGTATTTACAAATCAATCTGGAGAGCATAATTTTATCGTGTAGCGTTATTTTTTAGGATGGTTTTTGATGTTTCTATACCTTATAGT
>OKVW01000163.1_pt1 | contig 44866 bp, 33 predicted proteins | sample 1606991 | NCBI WGS metagenome assembly OKVW01 (sample SAMN03281021, study PRJEB24777) | human gut metagenome | isolation source: fecal sample PR177 from 1 month old male Malay infant, vaginal delivered... | reverse complement strand
TTTTTCAAGCAGAAGACGGCATACGAGATCCTCTCTGGTCTCGTGGGCTCGGAGATGTGTATAAGAGACAGAAACAGTATATATAATAGTAACATTAAGAAGATTTCGATTAGTCCGGATGAGAAAGAACCAAAGGAAGTAAAGGTACCCAGTAACATTCCGGATAATGCTGCCAAGATTATTATTACCGGCTGTAATTTGCCTATGATATTCATTTTAAAAAGCCTCCATAAATTATTGTTAGATTGTATGTGCGTATATTTTATCATAATGGGATTAAAATATATAGTTAAATTATTATCAATAAGAAAATAAGAATTAAAAAATTAAACACAATTAAATAAGTACATTATATACTGAAAAGAGCTTAAGTCCTATGCAGAGATGCATCCTATCCCCCGGGTTGCCGGTGGACGCCAAAATGCAAAGTATTGATAAGCTGATCTTCAGTATCTTGTATTACAGCCCGTTAACAGGACCAGAATTTGCTTTTTTTCGTTTATTTCTGACATTTTTATATTCCCCTTGTATATTACATATAAAATAAAAAAAGAACCCCAGGGGGAGCTTGTGGGACATATTGATTATAGTTATAATGATAAAACACAACATAAATGGGAGGATATACCAATGAAAAAGAGAATGAAAACTGTCATTGCACTATTTTGCGTGGCAGCAATCTTATCAGGCTGCAGTAGTTCAGGTGATTCCGGAACAACGATTGCGAAGCAGAATGATAAAGCAACGGAAGGGCAAAGTACGGAAAGCCAAAGTACCGAAGGTAAAAATACGGAAAGCCAGAGTACCGAAAGCAACGATACGGAGGCAGACGAGAAGGAAACAAAGAAGAGTGAAGACACAGACGCTTCTGCAAAATCAGAAATTACTGTTGGTTTTTCCAATGATACGGATAGCTGGGATCCATGTACAGGATTTGGGTATGCAGGATCACCACTGTATAGTACACTGGTTAAAATCAATGGAGATAACAAATTAGAAAACGATCTTGCTACAGATTATCAGATGAGCGAAGACGGATTAACCTGGACATTCAAAATCCGGGATGGCGTTAAATTTACAAACGGTGAGGAACTGAATGCATCCGATGTTGCTTTTACTTTTAACACAACGAAAGAAAAAGCCACTTATGTGGATTTGACAATGCTGGATAGCTGTACCGCAGTTGATGAGCATACGGTAGAATTTAAACTAAATAAACCATGTGTGACTTTTATCTATACGTTGGCAGGAGCGGGTATTGTACCGGAAGATTCCTATACCGATAATTTTGGCATGGAGCCAATTGGATCAGGACCTTATAAATTAACCCAGTGGGATAAGGGACAGCAGTTCATTTTTGAAGTAAATGAAGATTATTACGGGGAACAGCCGGAAATTAAAAAAGCGGTGTTTCTTGTGCAGGAAGAAGATGCCCGTTTTGTAGCAGCCCAGTCAGGAGATGTGGACATTGCACTTACATCAGCAACGCTGGCAACCACTCAGATTGACGGTATGCAGGTGGAATCGGTAGACTCCGTTGATAACCGCGGAATTACAATGCCAACTGTACCCGATGAAGGAAAAGTTACGGAAGACGGATACAAAATCGGTAATAATGTAACTTCTGATATTGCAGTCAGAAAAGCTATGAGTTATGGGATTGACCGTGAAAAAATCATCAGTGAGGCATTGAACGGTTTTGCAAACCCGGCATATTCTGAATGTGACGGACTTCCCTGGTGGAACGAAGAGGATAAAATCGATACCGATATTGACTATGCCGTAAAAGGTTTGGAAGATGCAGGCTGGGTTGATACAGATAACGATGGAATCCGCGAAAAAGACGGGTTAAAGGCTGAATTTAATCTGATGTATTTTGCAGGAGATTCCATGAGGCAGGCAGTAGCCATGTCGGTGGCAAACCAGGCGAAAGAAAATCTGGGCATTGCAATCAATGTGGAAGGTGTCAGTGCAGATGATACCGTGAAGAGAATGTTCTCAGAACCCATGATCATGGGCTGGGGATCGGACAGCCCGATGACTTCCTATATGTTATTCCACAGCAGCAATGCCGGAAAAACTGATTTCTATAATCCGGAATTTTTTACAAATGAAACAGTGGATAAATATCTGGATACAGCTATGAATTCAAAGACATTTGAAGAATCACTGGAATGGTGGAAGAAAGCACAATGGGATGGGACAACCGGTACTTCCATGCGGGGTGAGGCACCCTGGGCATTCTATGTGAATATGTCGCATCTGTATTATGTAAAAGACGGACTGGATATTGGTAAACAGAGGATCCATGCACATGGTGCCGCATGGCCATTGATTGCAAATCTGGCAGAATGGAAATGGAATTCATAATGACACTTTACGGGGACAGGCGATTTAGCCGGGTCCCCTAATTGCGTTAGAGTGTGTTTTAAAATTGCATTCTGTCAGCTGTGTTATACATTATATTTTTGGAAATTATTTTGGATAAAGGAGAATTAAAGTGGGGAAAAAAAGATTTATTAAGACTACCGGCCGCTATATGGTCAGGCTAGTTACACTTTTAATTGCAATCAGTATCATAAGCTTCATTCTGGTAAGTATGTCGCCGGTGGATCCGGTACAGCAGTATGTGGGCGCTGTACCAAATGTAAGTATGGAACAGAGAGAGAAGATTGCCCAGTACTGGGGACTGGACAAGCCGCCTGTGGAACGGTTTGGCATTTGGGCGAAATCCCTGCTCCATGGGGATTTCGGAACTTCTCTGATCTATAGGAGACCGGTGCTGGATATTATAGGGGAAAAGTTTGCGGCATCACTGGCACTTATGATTACGGCATGGCTGCTTTCGGGAATCATCGGATTTTCCATTGGCTGTATCATGGGAGCATTCAATGGAAAATGGCCTGACAGAATCTTAAAAAAGATCTGTCTGACCATGTGTGCCATTCCTACATTCTGGATTGGAATTGTACTGCTGATGGTCTTTTCGGCTAAGCTGGGATGGTTCCCTATGGGAATGAGTGTTCCCAAAGGAGTGCCGTCGGATCAGGTCACGATCTGGCAGCGGCTCCACCATCTTATCCTGCCGGCGCTGACACTGAGCTTTTTGTCATTTGCCAATATTGCATTGCATACCCGGGAAAAGCTTACAGATGTATTGGAAAGCGATTACGTGCTTTTTGCAAAAGCAAAAGGGGAGTCCCGGTTCCGCATTCTGAAGAGACACGGTCTGCGCAATATTATGCTTCCGGCAGTTACCATGCAGTTTGGTTCCTTTAGTGAATTGTTTGGCGGATCGGTACTGGCGGAAACGGTATTTTCCTATCCGGGACTGGGCGCAGCGGCGTCCGCAGCAGGCATGGGATCAGATGTGCCGCTGTTGCTGGGAATTACGTTATTCAGTGCAGTTTTTGTATTCACGGGAAATCTGCTTGCAAATATAATTTACGGAGTGGTAGATCCGCAGATCAGGGAGGGATATCAGAGTGAACAATAGTGTAGCTGAGAGAACGAAAGTAAAAAAGATGCGCATAAACCGCAGAACACGCACGATTATTACAATCATTGTTATCTTTCTTTTTATACTGGGGGTATATCTTGCGGGTACATTTATGAGCAATGATCTGATACAGGCTGATTTTTCCCAAAAAGGACTAAAGCCATCCTTAAAGCATCCATTTGGTACAGATTTATTGGGCAGAGATATGTTAGTGAGAACGGTAAAAGGTTTGTCAATCAGCATTGTGGTTGGAACGGTTGCGTCCACAGTCAGTGCGGTAATTGCACTATTTGTAGGGGTGGCTGCAGCATCCGGTTCTACCCTGCTGGATCATTTTATTAACTGGCTTATTGATTTAGTCATGGGAATTCCCCACACAGTATTATTAATTTTAATATCATTTGCATGCGGAAAAGGTTTAAAAGGTGTTCTGATTGGAGTTGCGGTAACACACTGGACCGGACTGGCGCGTCTGATTCGAAGTGAAGTGCTTCAGATCCGTTCCCAGCAATACATAGAAGTATCCAGAAGGCTGGGTCATTCCAGCAGATGGATTACAATTAACCACATACTGCCGCATATGGTTCCCCAGTTTATCATCGGATTGATCCTGATGTTTCCCCATGCTATCATGCATGAATCTTCCCTGACATTCCTGGGATTTGGGTTGTCACCGGAACAGCCGGCGATTGGAATTATTTTATCAGAATCCATGAAATATATTTCCACCGGCATGTGGTGGCTGGCATTTTTCCCGGGGCTGATGCTGGTTATCATTGTTCTGTTGTTCGACAGGCTGGGTGAAAATTTAAAGAAAATCGTAGACCCATACAGTGCACATGAATAGGAGGTTAAAATGTCTGTAAAAAGTGATTCACTCAGAGAGCCTGTTCTGCAGGTAAAGGATTTATCAGTTTCTTTCCATATGTATGATACCGGTCTGGAACAGTATGACCTGAAAGTTATCTCGAATTTAAGCCTGGATGTAAAGCCCGGGGAAATCGTAGCGATAGCCGGATCCAGCGGTTCTGGGAAAAGCCTGCTTGCCCATGCGGTTATGGGGCTTCTCCCGGAAAATGCTGCAATATCCGGTGAAATGTTATATAAAGGAGAAATCTTAACACAAAAAAAGAAAGAAACACTGCGTGGAACGGAAATTGCATTGGTTCCCCAGTCGGTAGCTTATCTGGACCCGTCAATGCGGATTGGTTCCCAGGTATTGGGAGAGCATCCGGGTACAGAAAAGAAAAATGCTCAAAAAGAAGTATTTGAACGGTTTAAACTGGATGAGAAGATTGAAAAGTATTATCCGTTTCAGCTGTCGGGTGGTATGGCACGAAGAGTCCTGGTTTCCACGGCAATCATCAGCGGCGCACAGCTGATTATCGCAGATGAGCCAACACCCGGTCTGGATCTGGAAATGGCATTAGAGGCACTGCAGTGCTTTCGGGAAATGGCGGACAGCGGGAAATCCGTGATATTAATTACCCATGATATCGACCTGGCATTTCATGTGGCGGACAGGGTAGCTGTGTTTTATGCAGGAACAACGGTAGAGATGGCACCATCCTCCGATTTTATCACAGGACCATCGGCATTGCGGCATCCCTACTCCAAAGCGCTCTGGAATGCGCTGCCCCAAAACGGATTTGAACCCATACCGGGATTTCAGCCATATGCAAAAGCCCTTCCTAAAGGATGTCTGTTTTCACCAAGATGTCCTCTTCGGACAAAGGAATGTGAAGAAAAAATACCTATGCAGAAATTGCGTGGGGGAACTGTGAGGTGTATTCATGCAACTTGAGGCTAGAAATGTCAGTTTTCGATATCATGAAAATGCTCCCTGGATATTAAAGGATGTGAATCTGAAAGTGGAAGAAGGAGAGCGGGTAGGGCTGGTGGGACCCAGCGGCTATGGGAAAAGTACGCTGCTACGGTTAATGGGTGGTTATATAAAGCCGGATCAGGGAGAAATACTGCTGGATGAAAAACCAATGATTCCCAAAGGTGTCTGTCCTGTCCAGTTGATCTACCAGCATCCCGAAAAGGCAATTAATCCCAGATGGAAGATGAAAAAAGTACTGGAGGAATCCGGCATGTTCCGGGATGAGGTAATGGAGGCTCTGGGCATCGAAAGCGAGTGGCTGGGACGCTACCCCCGGGAATTATCCGGGGGAGAGCTGCAGCGTTTTTGTGTGGCAAGATCGCTATTTCATGGAACACATTTCCTGCTGGCAGATGAAATGAGTACCATGCTGGATGTGATTACCCAGGCGCAGATCTGGAAATTAATGCTTAGGGAAGTGGAAAGCAGGAATCTGGGGCTGCTGATGGTGACACATAATAAAGCGCTGGCTGAGCGGGTCTGCACGAGAATTGTGGATTTGCGTGATCAGAATACGCTCTAGTATTACGACGAATGGGGTTTTGCTGATTAGATACGCTTTGTAGATTGAGGTACTGTACGGAAAGAGAAGGGGGCGGATCAGGAGAGGTGTTTGGAAGGATTAACGCAGAACTGGCATTTTCTAACCTTCCCGAAGCGCTTTTTGGCGGCACGCGGGTATTCGCTGCGAAATCCTGATGCATTTCGCAGCTCAGTACCCGATGGGAGCCAGTCGAATACTATCCGCCAAAAAACACTCTGGTAAGGTAAGTAAATGCTCAGATCTGCTATACGCCTTCCAAACACCTCTCCTGATCCGCCCCCTTCTCTTTCCGGGATGCAATTTATTGATACAAAGCTGGTTTTCTCAGCATGTTGGGACCCTGGGGTTGTGGCAGGCTAAACGCTATTGGAGTAAAACAACTGATGTATAGTAACTGATCTTGAGACCGTGATTTGTTTTTTGTTCTGTGATCAGAAAAAAGGTTAAACCTTCATCTTCTTTTATGATTAAACTGTCAAAATATACCGCTCTGCATCCAGTAGAGAACATCCTTCTATAGCCCCAGAGGTGCCTATCATGCTGAAAACGAGTAGCATAAAGCAACTGAACTTATCACCGTGATTTGTTTCTTCATTTCAGCAAAAGGAGTAGACTTTCTTCTTTTACGCATAAACAGCCGAAACATACTACACTGCATCCAATAAAGAACAGCCAGCCACAGCCCAGGGGTTCCAACATGCTGAGAAAACCAGCTTTGTATCAACGAATGCGATCTCGGAAAGATTGGAGTAGGAAAATTGCATGGGCGGAGGATGCGTATAGCAGAGCTGTGTATTTTCTTAGCTTCCCGGAGTGTTTTTTGGCGGATAGTATTCGACTGGCTCCCATCGGATACTAAGCGGGTACTGAACCGAGAAATGCATCAGGATTTCTCGGTGAATACCCGCGTGCCGCCAAAAAGGACTTCGGAAAGCTTAGAAAATACCAGTTCTGCGTTAAGCTGACGGAGTCCATGCAATTTTCCTACTCCAATCTTTCCGGACACTACCCATATTCCACAAAGCGTCCTTACTCAGAAAACCCAAGTGTTTTAAAATTACTTTGTGCATCCCCATTTGCAAAGCCCTAAAATACATGAAAACGTGTCTTTAAAATCATCCCCGCAGGATATACGTCCCACAACCTGTGACACACATCCTGCAGATAGCATTTTTAAGACACGCTCCTGTTTATCACTATTTTATTTTCCGCAGCGCTGCTGCAGCATCACTGATGTATTCGTTTTTCGCCTCTTCAAAGCATCCTTCATCTGCCATTCTGGCAAACTCAGGATCAATGGGCATTTTTCCTAACAGGTCTACATCCAGTTCTTTGGCAATCTCTTCTATATGGCTTTCTCCAAAGACCCTGATTTCTTTTCCGCAATCCGGACATTTTAAAAAGCTGTAGTTTTCAACGATTCCAAGTACCCGGATGTTCATGCTCTTAGCCATGCTGTATGCTTTCTTTACGATCATACGAACTAAGTCCTGTGGGGAAGAAACGATCACAATGCCATCTACCGGAAGGGACTGGAATACGGTAAGAGGAACATCACCTGTTCCCGGGGGCATATCCACAAGCAGATAATCCAGTTCTCCCCAGATTACATCTGTCCAGAACTGTTTTACCATATTTGAAATAACCGGGCCTCTCCAGATTACCGGCGCTTCTTCATCCGGAAGCAAAAGGTTGACCGACATTACCTTAATATCGTTTTTGGCCAGCATTGGATAAATTCCCTGATCATCCCCCTGTGCAGGACCATGAAGTCCATACATTTTGGGAATGGAAGGTCCGGTAATATCCGCATCCAGGATACCCACCCGGTAACCCTGCTCCGTCAGCTTATTTGCAAGAGACGCAGTAACCATGGACTTACCAACTCCTCCCTTACCGCTGACGATGCCGATTACATGTTTAATTTCCGTATAGATATTAGGCTCCACAAGAAAACTTTTCGGATTCTTGCTTGGACACCCTTCGCAACTTTCTTTGGTACAGCTTGTATTGCTGCATTCTTTTTCTGACATGATATTTCCTCCTTAAATCTTTATCTCTTTTAAATCTTTATAATCTTTTATATTTTTATATCTTTTCATATCTTTCGTATCTTTTCATATCTTTTGTATCTTTTCATATCTGTTATATCTTTTCATATCTTTCGTATCATTTCGTATCTATTGTATCTTTTCATATATTTTATATCTATTTATATCGTTTCATTTCTTTTTATCTCATTTAATTTTTCTATCATCTATCATTTCTGATTTTTTGATTTTTCTATCTTCTCGCCCACTGACTCAATGTACTTCACTTCCGGAACAGCACGCTTTTTTAATCTTCCATATACGGACTCTCTGAACAGGGCATAGAATACGGATACCAGAGGTACGAATACCAGCATACCGAACAGTCCCATCAGGCTGCCGCCCAAAGTAACGGCTATCATAACCCACAGACTTGGCAGGCCTACGGAGGTACCAACGACTCTCGGATACATAAAGTGCTCATCAATCTGCTGAAGCACAATAATAAATACTACAAACCAAAGGGCTTTTATTGGATTTGTTACCAGAATCAGCAGCGCACCAAGCCCTGTCCCGATAAATGCACCAAGCACCGGGATTAAGGTGGTAAATCCAATCAGTACCGAAATACTGATGGCATATGGGAAATTAAAGATTAGCATTCCAATATAGCAAAGTATTCCAAAAAGAAGGGCTTCCATGCACTGCCCGGAAATAAACCCGGTAAAAGTTTTGCTTGTGAGATGCCCGATCTCTGTAATCCGGTCTGCTCTTCCCTGAGGCAGATAAGCGTATAAAATTTTTCGAAATTGTGTACCCAGCTTTTCTTTTTGTGCCAAAATATAAATGGAGAAAATGACTCCAAGCATAATGGTGGTCAGTACACCGATCACAGATGTAGCCACACCCAGGGTGGAAGACAATACATTGGTAACCCCGCTTTGCAGGACGCCCAGCACCCGCTCAACGATCGATGGCCAGTTCACTTCTAATTTGGAGATATAGTCCGTAATGTCCGGATAGTTCTTCGCCAGACCTTTCACCCAGCCGTCTAACTGGTCTATAAACTGGGGAAATCCCTGATTCAGTGATTTTACCGTATTTACCATTTCCGGTATTACCGTCATAATTACAAATACGATGATGCCAATCGCCAGGGCATATGACAGGATTATGCCGGTAAATCGAAGGGCACTCTGTTTACCTTTTATCACTTTCCCCAGATATTTTTCAAAAAACCGGAGCGGTACATTCAGCACAAAAGCAATCGCACCGCCTAAGATAATCGGCGAACAGATGCCGATTACATAGCTTAATCCCCGAAAAAGTAATTCATGATTATTCAGCCCCCAATACAACACTATAGCAAAAGCGATGGCAATAAATATTGTTTTCTTATTATTGATTTTAAATTCCAAGCTTTAAGCTCCTTCCTTATCCTACAAGTATTTTTTCCTGAGGAAGTTCGATTGGAGATATCTTTTTTCTTTCTGTGAAGGAAAGGGCAAAAGAAAGGCTTCCTAATCTTCCGCAGTACATTAGTATCATAACTGCTATTCTTGAGACCGGCAGCAGTTCCCTGGTAATTCCTGTGGTCATACCAACCGTGCCAATACCGGACATGGCTTCGAACATGACATCTGTAAGCTGTAAAGGCTGAATGGTGCAGATCAGCATCACCGCTCCCAGCGAAAGCAGCAGATTAATACACAAGACTGCACTTGCTTTCTTAATTGCTTCATCATCTATCCGCCGCTTAAAAATGTTAATCCCCCTGGTTCGCATCATGGATGCACGCATGTACATAATAAATACCACAACCGTAGTGGTCTTAATGCCTCCCGCTGTAGAGCCTGGGCTGCCTCCGATAAACATTAATATCGTGGTAAGCAGCTTGCTGCTCTGGGATAACGCAGCTGTATCTGTCGTATTAAATCCTGCCGTTCTGGCAGTTACCGAATCAAACATCGCAGTGAGGAATGCCTCCTGGCCCCCCATATGTGCAGATAAATTATTTCTCTCAAAAACAGCAAACAAACATGCTCCGCCAAATACCAGAATCCCCGTTGTAATGATTACAATTTTGGAATGTACATGAAATTTTTTAAAATGCCATTTATGAATGATAATATCATCCCAAACTAAAAATCCAATTCCACCGATAATAACCAGCGCCATAATTGTGAGATTGACCAGCCAGTCCCCGGAATAATGTGTCAGAGAAGCGTATGGTTCGAATTTCCCCATCAGGTCAAATCCCGCATTACAAAAAGCGGATATAGAATGGAAAATACCATTTCCAATACCTTCTATCAGTCCAAATTCAGGAATAAAACGAATGGAAAGCAGAATTGCCCCCGTTCCTTCTATAATAAGGGTTCCAATCAGTATCTTTCTCACAAATCCCACCACGCCGCCAAGCTGCATGGCATTGAGGCTCTCAGAAATCAGCCCTCTTTCCCGAAGACCGATCCTTCTGTGCATTGCCATTGCAAGCAGCACTCCGAATGTCATAAACCCAAGTCCGCCAATCTGTATCATGGTAATGATCACCAGCTGTCCAAAAAGACTCCAGTGGGTATACGTGTCAACTACTACAAGTCCCGTTACACAAGAGGCGCTTGTTGCCGTGAACATACAGTCCAGAAAGGGCGTCACTGTTCCGTTTCTGCTGGATATGGGAAGCATCAGCAGCAATGTTCCCCCCATAATCAAAAGAAAAAATCCCAGTGCAATAATCTGCATTTTTGATAGTTTCTTACGTGTAAATTTTATCATGCTACCAATTCCGGCTTTCCTTATCCCAGAGCTTGTTTGAAAAATCATTCCTGCCATCTGTCAGAAAGCATTTTCAAACGCGCTCTAGACTTTTCAGGAAGTCCAGAACCCTTTCTTCATATTCTTTTCTTGCAACATAGTAGCTTTCCGCATGTGCTGCATCTTTTACCAGCCATAGCTGTTTTCTGGATGCACAGGCATCGTAGATTTCCTTTGCCATACTGGCTGGAACAAATCGATCCTTCTCACCATGTATAATTAAAACAGGAATGGATGTATTGGCGGCTTCTTTTCTGGCATCACAGTCTTTAAAACCGTACCCCGCCACAACTTTATTGATCAGATTCACAACCGGCAAAACCGGATATACCGGACAATGATATTTATGCTTTAACAGATAAGCAAATTCCTCCCAAGGGGAAGTGAATCCGCAGTCTGCCACAATTCCTTTTACGGAAGGCGGAAGACTCATAGATCCAGCCATTAAAACAGTTGTTGCCCCCATGGATATTCCATGTAAATAGATAGAACATTTACCCTGAAAACGATCATGCAGAAAACGGGTCCAACGGTATACATCCTCCCGATCCAGGCATCCGTATCCCACATATTTGCCTTCACTTGCACCATGCGCCCTGTCGTCCACAAGCAGAACATGATAGCCGTTCTCATGGAAAAAATAGGACATGGCTGCATACTCATTATCCCCACAACTGGTATATCCATGTACTGCCAGCACAACTTTTTCAGATTCTTCTTTCGCCGGAAGCAGCACACCTTTTAACTTCAGTCCGTCAAAAGATGTAATACTGACCGGCTCTGTCTTCTGCTGGTCAAGCCATGCCAGCCTGTTGCGTATAAACGGCAGGGTTGTCTCCCAATGCGTACCGGCTTTTGCTTCTTCCGTAGCGTGTCTGGGCGGATTGTCCACCCTGAGTACTGCCCTTCTCCAAAAAGCATACGAGCCAGCGCCTACTGCTGCAATTCCAGCTGCAATTAAAGATTTTATCACATTTGAAGTTTTCATTCAAATCACTCCTTTCTACCATTCCAATAGTTTCTTCAAATAAAGACAAACGACATTTGAAAAGCTGTTAATATCCCGGATATAAGCAAAATCTTTTCCGAAAATCTTCTTTTCCGCCGCCAGATCATGTTCTTTCCCGGCAAATACCCCTAATACAAATATACCCAGATTTCGAAGCTTACGCACTTCAAATGCAGTATCTGACACTGCGTAATCCCCATGATACGGTTTTGGATTCCGGCTGCCGGGCCGGTTGACAATCACATCATTCGGCCTGCCATCGCTTAACACAATTAAAATTTTATTTTCTTCTTCCCTCTGATAAAGAGAATCACCTGCCGCCCGGATTGCCAGCCCATCCCGGTTATTGGAAGAAGTGGTATACTCAAATATCTTACGGTTAGCACTTCTGTTCTCGTCATATTCCCGGAAACGCTGCATGACGGTATAATCCCAAAAGCTGCAAAAACTCATGACCCGATGAGGAATACCCACATTGCTTAAAGCCTCACTGATGATAAACGCCTGAAGAGCTACCTGGCCCTGCCGGTCTCTCTGTGACCCGCTTGCATCCATCAGGATATCCACCACAAACTCAGTGGAATTCTGCTTACATGCTTTTGTAAAAAGCTTCCCGGTATCTGCCCTGCCCACTCTCCAGAGCCTCCCCGGCACAATCTGACCGTAATCGGCTTTCATATAATCGATCTGACTCCGCAGCATCAGGGAACGTCTCAGGTTATCGGTCATAATCTCAATATTGCGCCTGGATAGGGTTTTGCTGTTATGATAGACCAGACGATTCTTGTCAGCCTGCTTTTTTGCATTTACATACTGGGCATTCACCCGGACTGTATTTTCCAATACACCATCGGTATAGTATAAACTGCAGTCTGCATGAGCACCGGTACACAAACGGTTATTGATCCTCTTTTGCTCCAGCGGGTTCAGATAAGAACGTCCATATGTCAATTCAATATAACCATAGACTTTTGCAACTGCTTCCTCATCCAGTACGATGACACGCTGCCCGCCATTTTTCTTTTCCTGCTCCGAAGGCTCATCTTCCTGCATTTCGTCAAAGGAAGTGACCTGATTACTCACCTGCTCCAGATACTGTTCCAGTAAGTCTTCATACATCTCTTCCTCTAACAGGTCTTTCCAGTCAAACTCCTTCAGATCCTCAAATGTAACCGCAAGAACATGTTCCAGATCTCCATGCTTTTTCACAAAGCTTTTATCTACAACGGTGTTATAGAGGTGATCCACCGTTTTAATAATTTCCATGGTATCCTGTGCTTCTTCCAAATGCTTTACTGCATCAGCCGTATCCAGAATTTTCTTTTCGGCCGTGAGGTTACCGGTGAGTGCCTGACGCATCAGACAGATCTTCACCCTGCCTATAAAAGTCTGGGTCATTTTCCCAAAATCATAATCTAAGATCGCCTCAAAGGCTTTTTTACGAATTCTGGGCACACCCGGCCGTTCTGCAGCTATCTTTTTATAAGATGCTGCATCCACACAGATCTGGGCAATATTCAAAAGCTGTGCCTCCTCTGCACCGTAGTATACCTTCTTAACAATATACATCGCAAACTGCTCTTTGTCAAAAAAGCGCGCAAATGCCCCCTGTTTGACTGCATCATAGAGGGAAATATATTTAGACTTGCGAAAAGAAGCCACATCCAGCTTCACATCCAGCTGGTAATTGCCGCTTACCGTCCACATCAGATTCTTTATTCGGTTTTCGATCTCCAGTTCATCTTCAAAAAATGCTTGCACTGCTCCAGTCCTCCGGAATTCGGGTCATTACAATGTCTTCAATTAATTCACGTTCAAATATATCAAAACTTTTATTGATGATTCCCATACGTATGGCAAGCTCCGGTGAAAGTCCCGCCCGGATGGTTTTAATTGCTCCAATCAATCCACGCAGATCCAGTGGTTTGGTGGAAATCTCATTATTCGATGCCTTTTCCTGTAAATCCATAAATACACCGGTCAGCTGTCTCAGCCCTGATCCTTTTGCTTCCGGAAAAAGATCCTTTAATATCTGAAGTAGTGTCCCTTCGGTAACCGGAGGCATATCAATTACCATGAATCTGGAAACTAAGGCTTCATTTAATTCCTTTGTGCCCGCATATCCGTAATTCATAGTTCCTATAAAACGAGATGCTTCATGGAGTTCAATTTTTTCATAACCCGGAATATCAATCATTCTCCGGTAATCCAACGTTGCATGCAGTACAGAAACCGCATCATTTTTAGCCATGTTTATCTCATCAAAGATTCCGAATCCGCCATTTACGGCGCATTCATATACCGGACCTGTCCGCAGCTGAACCTCATTATTTTTAAAAGTATCCGTTCCTATTAAGGATGAACTGTCCGTATTCACATTAAAAGATATATTATAGGAAGGCCTTCCGAATATATATGCCAGGTTCTCAGCCAGCACATTTTTTCCCGTAGCCTTTGTTCCCGAAAGCAGTACATTTTCACCCTGAAGCAGGGCGGCTGCCGCCATTTCAAATACTTCTTTTCCAAGAAACGGTATCTGCGGCTTTACAATACGGTTTGTAAATCTCTCTTCTGCCGGGTATCTCTTCCGGAACTTTTCTATATCCGCTAACAGCCCTTCACTTACCTGCTGTTCTTTCAATGACGCAAATAACTGTTCCATGTTTTCCTCCTGTAATTTCACATTTCTTATTCCCGCCAGCAACGAGCCGTCCATTGGACGACTGCCGCGAGGGTGCTGTGCGCCAGTGGCGCACGTTTAGCACGGACCGAAGCGGAGCGTAGACCACATGCCCCGTTGCAGTGGGGTTTTTGATTTGCAAAAGTGGATACATCTAAAATGTACCCACCCATTTTTCTTATATTTCTGTAAATGAATAACGCTGTTTAATTCCGGAAGCCATAATATCGAATACGATAGTTCCATCCTTTAAAACTGATTTCTCAAAGGTTACATTTTTTCCCTTGAATTTTTCCAGAATAAATTCTTCCGGATCATTGGTTTCTATTTCATCCACAAAGATGTCCCTCATCTGATTGTTGGAACATTGATTATATATTTCCCATACTGTTTCGTAGCTCTTCATTATATAAATCCTCCCTGAATGAACAATTCCTGTGTCTGCCTTTGCTTAACAATAACCGTTCTGACTTCCTCTGATCTCAACCATGATTTCATCTAATATACAGTTTGCCGCATCTTCTTTTGACATAATGGGAAGGGGAATTTCTTTCTTTTCGGTTATGATCGTGATCACGTTAGTATCTGTTCCAAATCCGGCTCCATCTTCCTTCAGGTTATTCGCAATAATCATGTCCAGATTCTTCTTATGCAGCTTCCCTCTGGAATTTTCCAGCATATTCTCAGTCTCCATGGAAAAACCGCAGAGAAATTGTCCCTGCTTTTTATGTTCACCTAAAAACTGCAATATATCATCGGTGCGTTCAAGTTCCAGAACCATTTTATCTCCGGATTTTTTAACCTTATCTTCGCTTACATACTGAGGTCTGTAATCAGCCACAGCTGCCGCTTTGATAATAATGTGCTGCTCTTCGTGACGGCTTCTGACTGCCTCGTACATCTCCCTGGCGCTCTCGATCTGGACTACTTCTACAAACGGAGGTTTCCGGACACTTGTCTGTCCTGTCACCAGCGTTACCTTCGCCCCTCTGAGCATACAGGCTCTGGCTACTGCATATCCCATTTTCCCTGTGGAGTGATTAGTAATGTAGCGAACCGGGTCAACCGCTTCCTGGGTGGGACCTGCGGTTACCAGCACATTCATGCCTTCCATATCTTTTTCATGGGAAATTTCTCTTAATACATAATCCAGAAGCACTTCTGCATCCGGAAGCTTTCCTTCTCCCACATCCTGACATGCCAGCATTCCGGTGGCAGGAGCTATCACTTCAAAATCATTCATTTCCAGTTTCTTTAAGTTGTCCTGGACAATTTTATTCTGATACATGCGGGTATTCATGGCTGGTGCCACTATTTTTTTACAGGTACATGCCAAAACAGTCGTTGTCAGCATGTCGTCTGCCAGTCCGTAAGTCAATTTTGCAATGACATTTGCCGTAGCCGGAGCCACAAGAACCAGATCCGCTTTTTTAGCAAGTGCCACGTGTTCCACATTATATTGGAAATTCCGGTCAAAAGTATCTACCAGGCAGCGGTTATTCGTCAATGTCTCAAAAGTAATCGGATGAATAAAATTCGTCGCATTTCTGGTCATGATGACATGTACATCACAGTGCAATTTGACCAGCATACTCGCCAGATTGGCTATTTTATATGCTGCAATACTGCCTGTTACTCCTAAAATTACAGTCTTTCCTTTTAACATCTGTTTATTCTTCCTCTCAAATCCTGTATATATTTATGAAAAAAGCTCATGCTTTTCTTATCAGCGTCTGATGCATTTATTCCCTTTATCCCAATATTCTAACATATCTTTCTATAAAATGCACCTGTAATTTAAATCTTGTTTTTGGTCACTGATCGTGCTATACTAACGCCGTAATTGTATTGTATCCCATTCGGATGTGTCTTAAAAACTTTTTTAAACGCAATCCCGGGAATAATAACAAGGAGGAAAAAAATGAATAACACAAACGCAGTAATTGCGAGGAAACCTCGCACACTGGGCATGGTACAGGTTGCACTGTTCGCAGCACTGATTATTATCCTTGCCTTCACACCATTTCTGGGGTATATCCCGCTGGGCTTTACGCGAGCGACGATTATCCACATACCGGTTATTATCGGTTGTCTTTTATTAGGTCCGAAAAAAGGTGCCCTTTTAGGGTTCGTATTTGGACTCACGAGTTTTATTAATAATACGATTAATCCTACCGTTACGTCCTTTGTTTTTTCGCCGTTCTACACACTTGGCGATATTCACGGCGGCATAGGAAGTGTTATTATCTGTTTTGTCCCAAGAATTTTAGTTGGTATTGTACCTTATTATGTATATCACGGGCTTTACCGGCTGACGAAAAAAAGCAGCTCTGGGCTTCTGGTATCTCTGGGTGCCGCCGGACTGATTGGCTCATTAACAAATACACTTCTGGTTATGAACCTGATCTTTGTATTTTTCAAAGATGCCTATGCTTCAGCCAATAAAGTAGCTTCTGATGCAGTATACACCTTCATTCTTTCCATCATTGGAATCAATGGTGTACCGGAAGCAATTGTCGCCGCTATTCTGGTAGCCCTGATCGGGCGTATTCTTTTAAAATCCAGAATCGCGCAGCAGTAAATTTACAGCCCTGGATCCTGTTTATAATTAATTTCAGATGTACGTCACAGTTGCTTTTTGACAGCTGTTGGTTACACTTTCCGGGCGGTTCATTTCAAAAGAGCGTAACATAGGTAGCTATGCCACCTGTTTTGAATGAATATAAGATTATATTTTACAAAAGATATAAAAGGAGACCCATATATGATTCTAGCCATTGATATAGGAAATACAAATATTGTTATCGGATGCATTAAAAATGATAAGATTCTCTTCGTGGAACGTCTTTCCACTGACCATACGCGAACGGAATTAGAATATGCCATTAGTTTTAAAAATGTCCTGGAAATGTATGCCCTGACGCCCAAAGAGGTGACCGGTTCTATTATCTCATCCGTCGTTCCCCCGATTACAAATATCGTAAGGGATGCTGCCGAGAAAATCACCGGGCACTCTGCCATGATTATCGGTCCCGGCGTCAAAACCGGTATGAACATTTTAATGGACAACCCTGCCACTGTGGGCAGTGACCTGATCGCCAATGCGGTTGCAGGCATTCACAAATACCCGCTGCCACTGATTATTATTGACATGGGAACCGCCACCACAATTTCCGTAGTGGATGGGAAAAAGAATTATATTGGCGGCATGATTATTCCCGGGGTGAAAGTTTCTTCTTCCTCTCTGACCAGCCGCACTTCCCAGCTGCCGAAAATAAGTATGGAAGCACCCAAAAAACTAATTGGCACAAGCACGATTGAGTGCATGAAAAGTGGTTTAATCTACGGCAATGCATCCATGATCGATGGCATGATAACCAGAATCAATAAACAGTTGGGCCAAAAAGCAACTGTCGTAGCAACCGGCGGATTGTCCAAGAGTATTGTAAAGCATTGTGTGGAAGATATTATTCTGGATGATGAACTACTGCTGGAAGGATTGTTGTTGATATATAAAAAGAATATGGGGTTATAAAAACGCACCAAACGGGATCCGGACAAATTGTCATGGATCCCGTTTGGTTTTTTGCTTATGTTCATTATGTATAAAATTCAGTTATTATGGATTAAAATACTGGTATACCATCCGGCTTATATCCTGTATACGGGTAACTGCTTCCTCATCAGATGTCCACCCCTCCGACATCACACATATGATATAATCTCCTCCATCCGAATACACAATAGCACAATCATTTTCACAATCATCCGTTTCCCCTGTTTTATTTGCTACCTTAACATCAGATGGCAGGCTCTCCGGTATTTTATAATCTACTTCCTGCTGCAATAACAGCTCCAGCATCTCATTCGATGCTTCTTCTGAAACCATATTTTTTCTGTATACACTTTCCAAAAATTCTCCGCAGTCATTCACAGACGTGGTATTTACACCCTCCCCGCTCCACAGAGAGACATCTCCAATTCCATTAATCTGTTCTGTATCTAAAAATCCTGCTGCTGCAATATAATTATTCACTTTGTCCAGGCAATCTGTAAATTCACTTTCCGGCTCCAGTGCACGCACCAGTTCATTGGCACTTTCATTGTCACTAATGGTTATCATCTGATCCAGTTCTTCGGATATCTGATTTTCATAGAGTGGCAAATCCCCCATTTCTGCCTGCTGATACACCGCTCCCATAATATAAAGCTTAATCAGACTTGCTGCCTGCATCTCATGACTATTCAGACTGATGCTCCTGTCATTTGCTAAATCTTTGATATAGAGACTCCAGTCGCCATCGTATCCATTCAGGCTGGACTGAAGCTTTTGTTCCAATGCCTCCCAGGAGGTATCTTCCGCAGCCTGACTACTCTTTTCTTCCGCCAAAGTCAGCAGTGAGATATCTGCGCTGGTGGTATCTTCCGGTTCCAAAATGGTAATTCCTGCTGCCTGCAGTGTATTTCTGTTATTTGTAATGTTTTTACTTTCTGATTCATCTACAAAATGCTGAAACCCGGTACCAACGGCAACCATGACAATTGCAGTTAACACTGCTATGGTCTGAATCCATTTCCAATACTTTCGCTGTTTATTTTTACGATTCTTCATTTCATTCCCTTTTGTTTGTATGTATGCCATTTTCATTTTACGACTCTATCATACACTTACAAACTGAAATTACTCTGAAATACCCTAAAAAATAACGATCCGTTGTAAATGCTGTTTTTGAGATACATTCTTACCTCGTTCAACATTTTACAAAGAATCGCTATTCTTTATCTAGTACTATCTAACCCGCTGTTCTTCCCGTTTCAAAATCACAAAATAGGCGATGATCAGAGGAATATTAGCTGCAACCCATGCAATGGGATTCGCTGTACAGATTCCTGCATAAGAACCAATACCGGAAGCAATCACTGCTACCACCGCTCTCGCTGCTAACTCTGCCACACCTCCAACCATAGGCATTAAGCCATACCCCATTCCCTGCAGTCCATTTCGGAATGTAAATATAATTCCCAGTATCGGATAAAATGTTCCGCAAATTACAAAATACGTCTGCGTATATCCCATGATATCCTGTGGCTGCCCAACAATGAAGAAATTAACCAAATGCCTTCCAAAGAGAATAATACCTCCGCCTGCCAAAACTCCGTAGATAATCGTGTAGATTACACTCAACCGAATTCCCTGCCGGATACGTGATATCTTATTTGCTCCTTTATTCTGTGCACAATATGTTGCCATGGTGACTCCCAGAGCACTAAAAGCCTGTGTCAGGAATATTTCAATTTTCGAAGCGGCAGAATAAGATGCAATTACCCTGGAACCCAGCGTATTAAGAGCACTTTGAATCATAATCGTACCAATTGCTGTAATAGAGAATTGAAGTGCCATAGGCAACCCAATGCCCAGCTGATTCTTTACACAATAAAAATCCAGCTTAAAATGCTCTCTCTTCAACTTTAGCATTGGAATTTTAAATACAATATAAAGTATACACAATACACCGGACACTCCCTGAGAGATAACCGTAGCGTAAGCAGCTCCTGCAACTCCCATATGGAATACTATAATAAATATCAGATCCAATACAATATTTAACAGTGCTGATACCACCAGAAAATAAAGCGGAACCTTACTATTTCCCAATGCCCTCAGAATACTGGCAAAGAGATTATACATAACCTGAGTAAAAAATCCGCATGCCGTAATCATCATATACGTATATGTATCCTGAAAAATATTTTCCGGCGTATTCATTAAATGCAGCAACGGCTTCAGCCATATAACGCTGACAAACGTAATTACAATTGTAACAATTACAGATAAAATGATCGCGGAGCCAACAGTCTTACGCATGCCTTCCATGTCGCCATACCCAAAACGCTGAGCGGTTAAAACCGTGAATCCCGTTGTCATTCCCATTAAAAATCCCAAGATCAAAAAAATAATTGTCCCGGTAGCCCCAACTGCTGCCAGAGCATCAACTCCAACAAACCGTCCAACAATAACCGAGTCAATCATACTATAAAACTGTTGAAAAACATTGCCGATGAATACCGGTAATGCAAACGACAAAATAAGTTTCGCCGGCCTTCCAACCGTCATATCTCTTTCCATGAAAAAATAAATCCCCCTTCTTTAATTCCTTTTGTTTCCCTGGCAAAACACCAGTTTGATTATTATACAATATCCCTTCTGGATATTCCAGATTTAATATTACAGAAATATATTAGATTTTGCAGTGCTTTTCGATAAATGTTGACAAAGATTACATTTCCACACATTCCCTTGATCTTTACATCTTCGTTTTTAGACAAAAAAATAACCAACCTTCGGGTTGATTATTTCGTTCTGTAATAGCAGGGGATGAGAGAATCGAACTCCCACTAAAAGTTTTGGAGACTTCTGTCATACCACTTGACCAATCCCCTCTGTAAAATTACCGACTTGTTATTTATACCATAAAATTGTGGGGACGTCAATTGATTTTTTACTTTTTATTTGAAATATAATATGGTTGATGAAGATAAATCGCGATGATATTTGATTGTTTATATGGAAATATATGCTATATTGCTATTCATGTATGATTTTACTATTGCATTTGGGTGCCTAAATTTGTTTCGGTTCATATCATATTACTTTTAATCAGTTGATATTCCGCAACTGGTTCCTTGGGATAGGGTCTCAAGATATCTTATATTGCTTTTAATCGAGAGGTAAAATGGGACGTTTTTCATGGAATTATAGTTTTGAATATATCCCATATTGCTATTAAAGAAAAGCCTATGATTGACGATGATACAGCAAGCTCGTTTCAATATATCCTATATTACTATTAATCGGAGAACATAACACCTCAATAATCAACAAAACCACGTTTCAATACATCCCATATTACTATTAATCTGATAGCCTGAATTCCAAGTAACGCTAATATACCTAGTTTCAATACATCCCATATTACTATTAATCCCGAAGCAGGTACATTCTCTGTTGATAAACTGGGGTTTCAATACATCCCATATTACTATTAATCCTCTAACAATTCTTAGATTTTACCCGTTACACGCGTTTCAATACATCCCATATTACTATTAATCATAATTGCTTTTGCGGATGCCGGGGACGTTGGAAGTTTCAATACATCCCATATTACTATTAATCTTCACAGGGGTTCCGGGATAAATACGGGGACAAATGTTTCAATACATCCCATATTACTATTAATCAGAGTGGGACACGAAAGAAGTCCCCCACTTGCTGGAGGTTTCAATACATCCCATATTACTATTAATCAAATTTATTGAACCTGACTATTATTGTTCTCGTTCGTTTCAATACATCCCATATTACTATTAATCTTTTCGGCTATTATTTTTATTTTTTCGTCCATATTCGTTTCAATACATCCCATATTACTATTAATCACAATAAGCGATGTGGATGGTTCTATTCCTCGTTTGTTTCAATACATCCCATATTACTATTAATCGGAAATCCGGGGTCAATTCCGAGTTATCCTTATAAAGTTTCAATACATCCCATATTACTATTAATCGTTCGGGTGGACTACTGCAACGAAAGTGCAAAAGAAGTTTCAATACATCCCATATTACTATTAATCAAGAAACGGTACTCGTCAGAGTATTCGATTTTCCCGTTTCAATACATCCCATATTACTATTAATCAGGGATTATGCACCATTAGCATAGAAGCATTGGACAGTTTCAATACATCCCATATTACTATTAATCGGAATCCATATCCGGGCTATACCCGTTTTAAATTGTTTCAATACATCCCATATTACTATTAATCCACCTTCGCCTACCTTCTTCATCATTCCGATCGGCGTTTCAATACATCCCATATTACTATTAATCTACAATACAAACGCAGACGGAGACTCTAAAAAGTCAGTTTCAATACATCCCATATTACTATTAATCGAATACTTTATCGAACTGCAATATATTTAGCAAAAACGTTTCAATACATCCCATATTACTATTAATCAACAAATGCCAATCCGATAATAAACAGAATCGTTGTTTCAATACATCCCATATTACTATTAATCCCCCAAACATGAAGCAAGTAAAAACATTTCCATTTGTTTCAATACATCCCATATTACTATTAATCGAAATATCCCCAGGCATTCCTGGTCGGCTTTGTAGTTTCAATACATCCCATATTACTATTAATCAACCTTTGCGTTTCCAAATAACTGTAACAAGTCCGTTTCAATACATCCCATATTACTATTAATCGCTAACCTCTCCCGGCGGTACTCCATCGGGAGAAGTTTCAATACATCCCATATTACTATTAATCCAACCAATATCCAACATTCTATCTTCCCACTATACCCCAATTTCCTTTTAAAATCAAGGCTTTTCTAGTTTTTTCCCAGCCGGTGTCTAATTTCCAAAATAAATATCCCCCACCCATTTTCCCTTGAAAATACAACACATTTAGATTATTTCAATCTTTACCGCCTGGTAAACTTTTCTTCACCAGCTAACATATTTCATTAACTCCCAGTAATGCACCAAACGCAGATTAGAACTTCTTTCCTTTTAATCCGCATCCCCCCTGTTCCCCAGCATCTATTTAGCGCTTCTAACAAAGCCGCGTCACTAATTTCCTCTTTTTTTATCTGCACCTACCCTTTCACTGCTCCAATCATAACCCCCTTTTCAAAATATTTCTGAATAAATGGATAAACACATAAAATCGGCAGTGTAGATACAATAATCACCGCATACTTCACCTGGTCAGCCGAGCTTTGGGCATAACCGCCACCTACAGCACCACTGCCGCTGGCAAATGCTTCATTTAATAGCAGGATGCGGCGCAGGACAATTTGCAATGGTTCAAATTTATTATTGCTGTTAAACATCAGGGCATTGAAAAAATCGTTCCAGTGAAATACTGCATAGTAGAGAACCAATACAGCTGCTACTGCCTTGGATAGCGGCATGACTACTTTAAAGAAATATTTAAAGTGGGAACAGCCATCGATCACGGCTGCCTCGTAAAGGTCATTGGGAATTGAGGACTCTATGAAGGTCCTGGCAATGATCAGGTTATAAGTATTCACTGCCACTATTGTAATCAAAATCGTTCTGGTGCTGATTAGTCCCAGTGAACTGATTGTCATATACAGCGGAACCAGTCCTCCACTGAAGAACATCGTAAAAACGAAATAGAACATTATTTTACCGCGTCCTTTAAAATCCGGTCTGGACAGCGCATAAGCTGCCGGCATAGTAACCGCCATATTCAGCAGTGTGCCCAGGACTACATAAATGATCGTATTCAGATACCCTCTCCAGATTCTTGCATCCTGAAATACCTGCTGGTATCCATAAAAACGAATGTCTTTGGGGAAAATAGTTACCTTCCCCAGATTCACCAGATTGGAATTGCTCACAGATGCAATCAGGACAAACCAAAGTGGGTAGGCGACGATTGCGAAGACCAGAATACTTAAGAGAACTATTGCTGCCCCAAAGATTCTGTCAGCCGGACTTTTGTATTTTATTTTACTTCTTACCATTTAATCTCCTCCTTACATCAGACCGGTTCCTGTACTGCGTTTTGCAATTGCATTAGTAGCCATCAGGAAAACAAAATTAATCAGTGTATTGAATAACCCCACTGCCGCACCAAAGCTAAACTGGGATGACTTGATTCCTACCGTATACACATAGGTGGAAATTACCTGGGATGCGCCTAGATTCAGACTGTTCTGCATAAGGAACACTTTATCAAAGCCTACATTCAGGATATTTCCCATATTCATAATCAGCATAATGATAATCGTGGGCATGATCGCCGGCAGATCAATATGAATCATGGTCTGCCATCTGTTTGCCCCATCGATTCTACAGGCATCGTATAACTGGGTATCCACAGAAGACAATGCCGCTATAAAAATAATGCTGTTCCATCCCATTGTCTGCCAAACTCCTGACAGCACATATACCGGCATAAATGTAGACTCGGATCCCAGGAGATTTACGTCCTTGCCCACAAGATGAATTGCTTTTAGAAAGTTGCTGATGACTCCGGTATCGTCTGCCAGCATTATACGAAGCATGGAAACAAGTACTACCACCGAGATAAAATAGGGGATATAAACTGTAGTCTGTACGGTTCTCTTCCACTTTTTGTTGCGGATCTGATTAACCACCATCGCCAGAATAATTGGAATCGGGAACCCCACAAGGATACTGGCAAAAGAAATCACAAATGTATTTTTCAAAGTCGTGAAGAACATAGGGCTTTCAAAATACTGTCTAAAATATTTGAAACCTGCAAAAGCTCCTCCTGTAAGCCCCTTGGAAAAATCATATTCCCGAAAAGCCAGCTGAATTCCGTACATGGGCACATAACAAAATATCAATATGTATAACATGGCGGGAAACAGCATGACCCATAACTGCCAATTGCGTCTGAAATATTTTTTTATATTTACCATAAATATTGCTCCTCTCACTGCATCTGGATTCAGGATGAAAACGCGGGATGCAAAGTCAGATCACACCCCGCGGTTCCTTTTATTTTGCCAGATAGTTGTCGAAAGCTTTCTGGCGTATACTGAGTATCTCATTGAGTCCTGCCGCTTCCACATTTTTTACATAAGTATCCCAGTCTGCATCGATATCCGATTCTCCGGTCATCCACAAAGACCAATAATTATCGATTATATTATTGATATTTGCCTGGGTGAGTGCCATGGTATTCTGTTCCTCTTCTGAATATTTCATAAATAACTGAGGGTAATAGTCTTTATCTGTTACCTTTGCAAGTGCATCCTTATAGACCTCTCTTTCTTTTAAAGCATTATTCATATCCTCAGACATCTCAATATTGCAGTCCTTTCGAATATAGAGGGGTCCGAAATCGGCAAAGGTATTTGTCCACTTCCAGGTTCCCGGATCGGTAGATGAATCCGTTGGGGGAAGTACCTTAAAATTATGATCGTCCGTCTTCTCCAGACAACCGTCACTGATTCCGCCAAATAATGTCTCTACACTTTTTGTTTTATCATAGAAACCGTCAATAAATTTCATGGCTGCATTTTTATTCTCACACTTTGCACTCATTGCAACACGGTTCGCCTGCATATTCAGCTGGTCAAAATCGTAACTCCAGCGTGTGTCATAGGTGCCGGGTGCACAGTCCACGTCGTAATCAAGCGGTGCCAGTGCCGTATACTGGCTGTATAAATCCGGTCCGAATTTATCGGTCTCTTCCCATCCAAAGACACAGCCTACCACTGCCTCTCCCTTTTCATTTCCTCTGGAAAGAGATTGAAAAGCCGAGTAATCATTTGTAATTGCATTACTGTTAATCAGCCCCTGGGCGTAAAGCCTGTTTAAATATTTCATGAATAGTTTATAGCGTTCATCCACCGCAAAGCATTTTACTTTCTCATCTTGTGCAAAGTACCCGTCAGTTACTATATCCGTCATCTGAATCCCCATGGAAGGCAATAACTTTAACAGGGAATATGCACTGTTAAACCAGGCATTATTTCCGCCATAAGCGTTGAAATCCAATGGTATCTCATCACCCGAATCTCCATTTCCGTTGGCATCCTGTTCTTTAAACGCTTTCAGGACAGTTTCCAGTTCGGTGAAAGTTTTCGGCTCTTTCAGTCCCAGATTATCCAGCCACTGTTTATTAATAAAGAGAACCGTATTGGTATCCGGCCACTTACTCTGGCACTTGGGAATTCCATAGATCTGTCCTTCCGGTGTCTGCGCCAGAATCTTCGTATCCGGCTCATCGTTGAACATTTCCTTTATATTAGGCGCGTCTGAATCAATCAGCTCAGACATATCCTGAAACAATCCGCTGTATTTGGTATAATCGGAATCTGTTGTGGCGTTAAACAGGATATCGGGAATATCTCCGGATGCAAATCTGGTAGATTTCACCGTTTCCCAGTCCTGATAGATCTGTTCCCATTCAATCTCCACATTGCACTGGTCTTCTAATTCCTGCAGCCACTTCATATCCTCCACACTTTTCGTCAAAGCATGGGACACAAACACTGCTTTTAACTTCGTCTTTTCCCCGCCGCCGGTATTTCCGGTATCCCCACTGCTCTCTTTCCCTGCTGCCGCCTGCGTACTTTGCCCTGTCTCTTTACTGTCTCCGCCTGCGGTGCTGCTTCCTGCACATCCTGCCAGAGAAGTAACCGCCATAGCAGATGCCAGTAGAATTGCTGATGTTCGTTTTTTCATTTTCACAACCTCCATTTATTTTTTTATTCGCATTTTTTCAGATAAAGTTCATCAAAAATGCGGAATGTTCCTTCTCCTGAATCATTTTGAAATGCAACCTCTATAACTCTTTCATCAAATAATTCGGTACTTACCGGCAATTTATATGAAATATGGTAGAATTCCTCTCTCTTCTGTACAACGATATCCTTTACCAGAGTTCTGCCATCCACGGTTATCCGATAAGCATTCCCCGCATCCCGGCTGCACAGAGTCATACAAAGTTCCTGCCCGGCTTTTTCCATTGTCATGCGGTAAGAAAACCATCCGTCTTCCCTGCAGAATCGGTAAGGATGTCCCGCCAGACGCTGTGTATCTGTCTTTTCTCCTTGAATGCCATGTGCCAGTTCATATTGGTCATTTCCTATAGGAACCACATCCGTCACAACACTTTTTAACTGCTTCGATCTTTTCTCTCTTTCCAGCAAGTTCAGCAGTTCGCCGGACTGCTTTTTATACAGTCTGAAGTAAATCCCATACCGTTCCCGGTATCTGGCGTAGTGTGGTGTAAATATCAATTCTTCCCCCTGATTATCCAAATGAAAGGCAAGCTTTCCTTTTTCTTTTATTAAATACTGGTCAATCCGGCTTTTCCAGTCTGCTATATCTATATCCTCCAAGATCAGATAATCTTTCACCGCGATTTCCTTCTTTGGAACTAATACGTCAACTCCGGTTACCGTCATATCCATCATAACATTCCCAAGCCCCGCACTGAGCAGATACGGTCCATAGGAAAAAGCCGCTGCATTTTCATTATCCGGTAACCCATGGATGCGCAGTGTCATTTTCATATGCAATTCCAACACATCATTCTGCATCCATTCCCGGCAAATGTACAAATATCCGTTTTGAATTTCACCTTTTATAAATGTCCCGTTCAGCAGCAGCCCGGCATCCTTTTCCAGCCAGTCCGGGATTCTCAGATACAGACCAAATTTGCGGAGGGGTACTTCAGTAAATTTTATCTGCACTTCCAGTGTATCTTCCTGAATCACCGTATTCATTTTTAAAGCAAGCCTTTCCTCTTCCCATACCAGCTCTGAACTCACATACCGGCAGATGTACAGGTCATTGTCATTGTGAAAATAAATCCCTTCCTGCACTTTTGTGAAATTCTCCATCCCGCTTCCGGTACAGCACCAGAAACTGTTGTAAGGCGTTGTATAGACTTTAAAATATCCGGTTTCCATGGGTTGAAAATACATTGTCATTCCGGTATCCGGATTTTGAGAGGACAAGATTGCATTTATTTTTGTATGATCGTAATAATCGATATATTTTTTATCACCGGTAATCTGAAATAACCACAGTGACAGCTTTAGCATGTTATATGTATTACAGGTTTCGCAGTTACATGCAGTTCGCTCGGCGTCCAGCACATCCGGTTCTCCGAAATGTTCCCATTCACTGTTCCCTCCGGTGGCATAGGTATGGTGTTTTACTACGATCTCCCAAAAGTTCTGTGCCGTTTCCAGGTAAAATGATTCCGTTTTACCCAAAGCCATATATCGTTTTAATGCTCCCAGTATCTTAGGTATGGTAGTATTGGCATGGAGTCCATTCAATACATCCCTGCCGTCATGCAGCGCCTCAAATAGGGTCAACTCATCAAATTGGTGTGCCCCATGCATAAACTGTTCTTCTCCGGTAATCCGGAACAAATCATACAGGCAGTCATTCATTCCCCCGTACTCCACCGATAAGACACGGTCTCTGATTTCCTGCGACCACCCTTTTGTACGCTTTGCAATCCAGATGCCAAGCTTTTTCATGACCTGATACGCCGTCTGAAGCTTGGTAACCTCATATACCTTGATGATCCCACTGAGAATCTTGTGCATGGTATACCATGGTACCCACGCCGGTTTTCCATTTTCCACCCGGTCAAAGATCTCCCTGTGGGATGCAAATAAATAGCCATCTTCACTCTGGCATCTGTGCAGTTCCTCCATGATGTAATTTATTTTCTCCAGCCAAAGGGAGGACTTTTCGGTTGCATAGATCTGGGCTGCCGCTGTGAGAAAATGCCCCAGGGTATGACCCTGAATCTCCGTCACTTCCCATCCCGGATATCTCCCGGCTTTTGCCTGATAACCTGCCGTTTCTAAAAATCCCGCCAGAAGACGGTCTACATCCAGGGACGCAAGATATTCCTCCTCCAGTCGGAAAGCATTTCTCCATTCACTGTCTGTTAATTTAACCTGATCATAAGCAAATTCAAAGATTGCTAAATTGACACATTTCTTTTCTGTATTCATTTTATGCTCCTAAATATCTTTCTCATTTCTGTGCTGGCAGAACGTATCTTCCTATTATTTTCTGACAGCTGCGTATCACCTAGTACTGCATCCGGCTAGACACGTTCTAATATACCCCGAGTTTCCAAATTCGTAAATATCACTATCCTGTTAAATGTGTCAAAAAGTCACTTCTTTCTTTTTGATACATCTATCTTCTATCCTTTTGACACTCTTTCTATCATTATGTACACTTACAACATTATTCTTTACTTTTTTTCAATTTTATTGTACAATATCCACAGTTTTGAGCATTGTTTATAGCTGCGTAACTGCGGCGTAACTGTGGCGTAACTGCGGCACATACCTGAGCCCATAACTGCTGGCAATTACCCAATACCCAACCATAAGGAGGTGTGAAAATCACATGTACGTATATGAATTTCCCATTAGTCGACCGTTCATTTATAATTTCACAGGAAAATTTGAGGCACCGTCTGAGCATTGGATTCATGAAGATCTTTTATTGTTTAACTATGAGCTTTTCGTCATGACGGAAGGCACCTTATATCTGACTTATAATAATGAGGACTACACTGTATCCGCAGGCGAATTTCTATTACTGCCGCCCCTTCCTGCGCCCAACAACCACCGCCGGGGATTACGTCCTTCCCGTTGCTCCTTTTATTGGCTGCATTTTGAAACAGGTGCGCCTTTCGTTCTAAAAGATGTTTCCGAAAATGCGTTGCAGGCCTGTGCCTGCCAATTGCCGGAAGATACCATATGCATCCCCAGACAGGGAACTGCCGGTAATCAGGAGAAGATCATCGTTTTAATGAAACAGCTCCAGGATGCGGTAAAGAATTTTTACAAACCCGTAATTCTGAATTATATGTCAACCGTAATTTTGTGTGAATTATTCAATCAGTTCTATACCAAAAAGGAAGTTCTGGGGAAATCCAGAAAGACGCAAAAACAGATCTACCATGACATCATTGATTTTATAAAACTAAATATAAACCGGAACTTAAAAGTATCGGATGTTGCAGCCCACTTCGGCTATAATGAAAAATATCTTTCCCATTTATTCGGTACCGTTGCAGGCATACCGCTGAAGCAGTTCATCCTGACAAATAAAATCAATGCCGCTAACTTTATGCTCACCGATACCAATAAGTCCATCTCCGAAATAGCACATGCACTGGGATTTTCCGACAGCCACAATTTTTCAAGAGCATATAAGAAAATATCAGGACTCTCCCCTTCCGAATACCGGAATGCATTTGCACAGAGAATGCTTTTTCATGTATAGTTTCCTGATTTCAGGCAATAAAAAACACCTTCCATCTGGAAAGTGTTTGATCGCTAAACAGGGGATGAGAGAATCGAACTCCCACTAAAAGTTTTGGAGACTTCTGTCATACCACTTGACCAATCCCCTCTGTAAATTACCGACTTATTATTTATACCACAAATTTCATATAATTTCAATAAGAAATTGCATTTTTCCACAAAGTTTTTTAATTATCTCTTTAATAGAAGCAGCAGTCGTCCCCCGACTGCTGCAAATTTCGTTTTATTCCATTTTATTTTCCATGCAGCTGGATGATTGCCAGTTCGGAATCAGTGCCAATACGCAGCGGAGGTCCCCAGGTACCAATGCCCGAGGTTACAATTACCGGTACTCCTTTTTCAGTCATATACGATCCGTAATTGAATTTTTCATTTAGCCGTGTCAGCAGATTAAATGGAAATACCTGTCCTGCGTGGGTATGCCCACTCATAACCAAGTCTACATTTTCATAATCATTGGCATTGGAGGGACGATGATCCAGAACCAGAAGTGGTTCATCCCCCTGAATTTCTGACTTGATTTCTTCCCAGCTTCTGCGTTCGCTTCCCTGGCCTCCAATCGGTGCTGAGTCTTTTCTCCCTGCTATATTGCATATCCCTTTCAGATTAAATACCTCGTCTTCTAAAATATGGATACCTGTTTTCTGAATTAAACTCTTCATTTTCTCATATTCTTCGCCGGCGTCATGGTTCCCCCAGCACAGAAAGACTCCATACTTGCTTTCTATCATGCCTAACAGCTCTGCGATCCGTTCCGGATTACGGACTCCCTCATAGGTGCTGTCAAACAAATCCCCTGCGATACAGACAAGATCAGCCTGTTCCCCATTTACGGCTTCTACAATCTGCTCCATCCGCTTCTCCCCATTAATATGTCCCAGATGCACGTCTGACAGCAGTGCCACCTTAAGCGGCGGACCGTCCCAGTTTTTCTCAACGGTTATGTCATATGAAACCTTCTCGATATCCAGGGCATGTATTCTTCCTCCAACGATCAGCAGGGCACAAAAAAGGAGAACCACGCCAGCTGAAACAGCGGAAAACTTTACCCTTCCTTTCTCACTAAGCCTACGTATCACCACACGCCTTACGATCTCTAAAATCACAAAAAACAACATGCTGTATGCAAAAAATCCCATCCAATAACAGCCGATGGCACCGGCAATTCTTACCCATCCCCACATAGGCAAACAGGACGGCAGCACATAGGTGCATCCCAAAACAGCAAATACCACTGCCACCCACCAGAATCTCACACCTGGAATCACTGCCCGGATAAAAGGCGTATACCGCCAAGCCAGATATACATTCAATAACGTATATACAATAACAACCATTATGATACCTATAATCAAATACACTTCCTCCTTTGTCTTTATCGTTTTATCACTGCATTCCTCTTGATGGAACTTATTATACTTCTCTTTTCGCTGTCTGTAAAGAAACGTATTTCAATCATGCATAAACCGGAACGTTTTTATTTCTGTGGACACCCCAAAAGTGTGAACAGTAATCGGTTTTCTGCAAAATGGAGGAAAGATATTTTACTTTCCCCCATTTTCTTACACTACACAATCTCAATATGATACTGCTCCAGCCAGTAATTCACCTGTAGCATGAAAGCAAGCATTTGCGGTCCTGCCATGAGCTGCCCATACCAGGGCTTTCCATAATCGGAAGGGCTGTTAACAAAATCATTTACCTTTTTTGTATCTAACAGCTGTCTGACAGGCGCATTGGGGTCAGCCAGGACTTCCTGAAGACGTTTGCCCAGCAGCTGCTCGTATTCCGGATGGTAGGTTTTCGGATAAGGGCTTTTTCTCCGCCATAATACTTCATCCGGAAGCATTCCCGCACCTGCCGAGCGCAAAAGACCTTTTACAATACCGTCCGGGCATTTCATAGCCCAGGGCACATTCCAGATATATTCCACGATTCTGTGGTCAGCCAGGGGCACTCTTGCCTCCAGCCCGGAGTACATGCTGGTTCGGTCCATACGGTCCAAGAGCGTCACCATGAACCACCGCAGATTCAGGTATGCAATTTCTCTTCTTCTTTTTTCTTCACTGCTTTCTCCCAGAAGTACCGGTGTCTCCAGTATGGTCTTTTGGTACGCTTCATGGGCGTATTCTTCCATATGAAGTTCACGGATCACATCATCAGAGAGCAGCGTCTTTCTGGGTTCCATACTCATGGACCAGGGAAATGCATCTGCCTCGAATGCTTCCTTCTTATGGAACCAGGGATATCCTCCGAAAATCTCATCGGCACACTCACCGGTCAGCGTTACACTGTTTATATCCACCACCTTAGAGCAGAAATAAAGGAGAGAGGATTCCACATCCGCCATGCAGGGAAGATCTCTTGCATCCACAGCCTTAAACAGATAATCGATTAATTCCATATTGTCACATTCCAGATAGTGGTGGTTTGTCTGGCAATAGTCCACCATCATATCTACCCAGGGTCTGTCTTCACTGGGCTGGAATGAATTGGATTTAAAATATTTCTTATTATCTTTAAAATCAAAAGAAAATGTATTCAGTACCTTGCCCTGCTTTTTCAGCTCTTTTGCACAGATTGCCGTAACCAGACTGCTGTCTACGCCGCCGGATAAAAACGTACTGATGGGTATGTCGGACAGCATCTGCTTTTTCACAGAATCTTCTAACAGAAAGGCTGTCTTCTCCACTGTCTCCTCATAGGAATCCTCATGTGGCTTGCTGACCAGTTCCCAGTAAGGTTTCTGTTCCCAGGTGTGTCTCGCAAAACGGATAAACTGCCCCGGCAGCACTTCCATGATATTTTTAAAGACACCTTTGCCATAAGTCTTAGCAGGCCCCAGTGCAAAAATCTCACATAACCCCTCCCGGTCCAGTACCGGTTTGATCTGGGGATATTCAAACAATCCTTTGATCTCAGAAGAAAAGACCAGCGTCTCGCCTGCCATGGTATAAAAGAATGGCTTTACTCCCAGACGGTCACGGAACAGATATAAACATTCCTCATTTCCATCCCAGATCGCAATGGCAAAAATGCCGTTTAATTTCTTAATATAGTCCACTCCATGAAGCATGTAGCCTTCCAGTATCACTTCCGTATCGCTGGCGGTGTCAAAACAGGCGCCTTCGTTTCGCAGCTCTTTTTTTAATTCATTCATATTATAAATCTCGCCATTGTAGACAATGGCACATTCCCTGGAGGCAGCCTTCTTAATCATTGGCTGATGCCCGGTGACCAGGTCAATAATAGACAGACGCACGTGGGCAAGACCGCATCCCTTATTCAGATAAGTCCCCTCATCATCCGGTCCCCTGCGCTTTTGTACCTGATTCATTTTCTCCAGAATGCCTCTCCACTTCCCTTCCTCATCAGCATACTTCGTAAACGGATTACAAAATCCCGCAATTCCACACATAGCAACACCTTACCCTTTCTTACAACGTACTTTTTGTTACTGAATGATCGGCTGATATTGCCTGCCCTGAAGCGCAGCTTCTACTGTTGGAATCAAAAGTTCCGTATGGGCTACCATCGAATTTGGCTTTTTCACCGGGTCATCCTGACCAAAGGGAACAAAATATAAATGCTTTGCATTTAAAAGCAGTCCGATATTTTTCATATTCATTCCCAATGCATCATTTGTGGAAACAGATACAACCAATGGCTTTTCGTTGCGCAGATGTGCCTTCGCCGCCATGAGAACAGGGGTATCTGTAATGCCATTGGCAAGCTTCGCGATGGTATTTCCCGTACATGGCAGGATCACCAGCAGGTCCAGCAGGCTTTTGGGACCGATGGGTTCCGCTTGATTGATGGTCATCATCGGTTTGATACCGGTTATCTTCTCTGCATCCGCCACAAAATCTGCGGCCTTTCCAAATCTGTTGTCAATAGTCTGGGAGGCATTGGAAAAAATAGTCTGTACTTCAGCACCTTCCTCCACCAGCTTCTTCAGTTCTTCAAATACTTTTTTATACGTACAAAATGATCCTGTAAAAGCAACCCCTATTTTTTTACCCTTTAATGACATATCACTTCACTCCTTCTAAACATGCTGCTGCATTTCCTGCATCAAAACGTCAGTCATTGCCCTTGCAGATGACTCAGGTGCATATTTTCCAGGAAGTCCCGGGCACAGCCACGCCGGAATTCCTAATTCTTTCGCTGCCGTAAAATCAACTCCGCCGGGAGCGGATGCTATATCAATGATAATCGCTTGTTTTTTAACAGACATTAATAAACTGCGGTCCATTATCATGTTGGGAATTGTGTTGAATATAAAAGAATACTGCTTAAGATTATCCGGAATATCATCAAAGCTGATTACTTCATCTGCTAAAATCGAAGCCTCCGAACGGACATCCGGCCTTCTTGCACAGACGGTAACCCTGCAAAACATACCTTTTAAATATGCTGCAAGTGTCTTGCCGCATTTACCGTACCCCAGCACCAGACATTCATTCCTGTGCAGGTTCAGCGGGCTTTTCTGAATTGCTTCCGCAATGGCACCTTCCGCTGTGGCAATGCTGTTGTATAGCGCCAGTTCTTCCTTCTTCATAAAATCACAGCATACAACACCATTGTCTGCTGCCTTATCCCGGAACCCGTCTGGAATGCATCCTGCAAAAAAATATTGTCCTTCCTTCAGTGCCTCCGCCAGTTCATTTAAACCCAGATCATCTTTTCCGGCCTGGTTGTTTAAATCCTTTTTATTCTTTGTCATTGGAATCGGTGCTATGATAATCCCTGACTTCTGAACCGCATCCGCCATAGATTTTTCACACAGAACAGGCTCCCCATTTTTCACGTTCGTCTGCATATCCTGGCTTATCTCTTTACATAAACCATAGACACAGACCCGGTAGCCCTGCTCTGCCAATATCTGAGCCATATAGACCTGTCGCAGATCTCCACCGATTATCCCAAAATCATAAATATTGGTTATCATTCTTGTCTCCTCGCTGCATAGGCTCTTATTACTATATGATCCCGCTGGAAAATTGCGCACAAAAAAAGATACTTTCCATTGGAAAGCACCTTTCTTCGCCAAATCCCCCTCATCTACTCGCTGAAATACCGTCCTAACAGATATATGGGGCTGGCTCCCCATGCGTGGCAGAGGCTCTTGCCATAAGGATCTCCATACATTGCAAGACGCTCTTTCTCATCTTCGTCAGGATCATAAGTTTCCCAAAATGCAGTGGCTCCTTTTTCAATCATTCCTCCCCAGTAATCCCGGATCTCATCCAATACATACTGCCGTTCCCCGATCTTTCCCATCATATCCAGTTCAAAAAATTTAAAATAAGGCGTTACAATCCGGGGAATCTTATCATTGTGAATCACATTTTCTATAATTTTATGTTGCTTATCCTCATCAGCGAAATCATATAGCACAGCAAAAATATTCGCATGACGGGTTACCTGCTTTTTACCGGAAGAAAAGCTGCTGATATATGCTCCCTGCTCTTCATCCCAGAAATGGGTATCAATATCCCTGCACAGTTTATCCAGACGTTCCCGGTAGCCCATTTCTTCTATACCCAGGATTTCAGCAGACATCAGAATTGCTTCCAGACTCTTTGCAAATAAAATCTGCTCTGCACATACCGCTCCATCTTTATCAATATCCGCCCAGTCAATAAAAATCCAGTCGCTGCATTTTTTAACAATAAACCCATTTTCATCCGTTCTACCAATGCAGAATTCCATCAGGCTTTTCATTTTCGGATAAATCATTTTCAAAAACTCTTTATCTTCATATCCCTGGTAATATTCATAGACACTCATAATCCAGAAAAAAGAATAGTCCGTAATGGTATTAATATGGCACTCTACCGGATCCTTCCCCCGAAGTGCCAGAATCGTTCGTCTGTTCAGGTCTTTATCCTGGTAGAGATACTGGTTTATCTTATAAGCCTGATAAGCATCCCCTGACCAGATCCACCGATCTCGCTTTATTCCATCCAGGAAAAATTCTCTGCTGTTCAGATGGAAGGTATACTCCGATATCTCCCATATTTTATTTAATAATTCATCCTGGCACTGAAATCTTTTCACCGGTTCTAAAGGAAGATATTCTTCGATTGCAGTCACTTCCATCTCGTTTTGGTTCTCCACCAGCAGATAGCGGAATGCCCGGTTATTAAATACCATCTCATCCTGCACATGAAGGGACTTTTCGTATAGGTAACACTGTTCTTTATCAAGGGCTTCCCTTCTGGATTCTCCATAGTAAAGGTCTAGTACCCCTTCTTTTCCCCTGTTTCTGACCACAACGGATGCAAATATCTCCCTGCCAAAATCATATAACGTCCCAGCTTCCAGACGTTCTGCCGATATCGGACGCGTCTCCTTATAGGAAAATGGAAATGCATCTGGTGTTCTGTCTTTATCAAAATACAGTTCATTAAACCCTGCCGGCAGCCATTCATCACTATACATATTCACTTCCCAGGAACCATTGCTGGCTGCATTCCCGCCTTCAGCATAGAGAGCCGGCAGCCCTTCCGTATGATATACCACAGCCAAAAGTTCGTGTTCTCCTTCCGGAAGCAGAACCGCCTCACCAAACGGATATTTTTTACCGTCCACATCCAGGTATCCCTTTCCATTTGCATAGGCACAGATACTGCATTCCTTTTCAAAAAGTACTTCTTTCCGGAATCTCACATTGTGATAGCAATCGTCCAGCCTCCAAAAAGCCGGCCACATAATATTTCTTTCTTCTCTTCTGGTATTTACTTTTAACGCATGATAGATTTCAAAATCCCCCGGATACCAGATCCACCTGGGACTCTGCAAATTTCCGTCATTCTGCGCCTTTATGTCTCTGTAATTTTCTTTCATTGTTCTACCAACTTCCTGATATTATTTCATTAACCCGGATCATGTTTTAAATTTATTCCCCCTTCTGCACCACATCTTTTTAACAACTTTGCCTGAAGCAGAATTCTCCGCTATGATTATCCCTTGACTGCTCCGTCAACCAACCCTTTCACAATATATTTTTGAGCAAATATAAAGAAAAGAACTACCGGAATCATGGACAACACCGCTGCTGCAAAAGCCAGGTTATAGTTAGAGGAATACTGTCCAAAGAAAACGTACTGCTGTATGGGGATTGTTTTCACCGTATCTTTTTGCAGAACCAAAAGGGATACATTGAACTCATTCCAGGTCCATAGCGTCATCAGCGTTGCAATGGTAAAGGTAATGGGTTTTAAAAGTGGGAAGATAATACTCCAAAAAATCTTTCCTCCCGTACATCCTTCCATTTTCGCCGCCTCCTCCAATTCAACAGGAAGGGCTTTTACAAACCCCGTATAAAGCATGACTGCAAACGGAAGATTCACTGCTGCAACAATGATCATAACGCCCACATGGGTATTGAGCATCCCCAATGATTTAAACATCTTATAAATAGGGATCATTACCGTCTGGAATGGAAGCATCATGGATGCCATTAATACCATTTCATAGATTTTCATGGACCGTTTGTGGTAAAACCTTCCGATGGCATATCCTGCGGTTGAGGCACATAATACAATTAGCGCAACCGTCCCCACAGTAATCACAATACTGTTTAAAAAGCTCTGGGCAATTTTAGCCTGCTCCGCTGCCTGCGCGAAATTCTCAAAATGCAAGACCGTAGGAAGCCCCAGTACATTGCCGGTTGTCTCCTGTGGGGTCTTAAATGATAATAGAATACTGATTAAAAATGGTGCCAAAAAGACAAGGGCAAGCAGATAAACCACAAGATTCACTGCAATAACGCCTGGTTTAAACTTTTTTCTCATCTTAGTACTCCACCTCTCTTTTTCTGAAGAATCTCAGCATCAATGTCCCAATAAGTGCCAGCATAATCATAAATACAAAAGATACTGCCTGTCCGTATCCTGCCTTTTGAAACGAAAACAGGTTTTTGTAAATATATATCGCCAGTGTTTCGGAAGATCCAGCCGGTCCTCCTCCGGTTGCCGCCATTACGGTACCAAATTCGCGAAGTGCGGTGGTAAATGTTAAAGTGATACAAATTGTAAAGGTAGGAATCAGCATGGGCAGCGTTACATAACGGAATTGCTGCCATAGAGTTGCCCCGTCAATTGCAGATGCCTCATAGTACATATCTGGAATATTGTCCAGCCCCGCCATATAAATAATCAGATTTGATCCAACTGCATTCCACAGTGCAATGATGATAATACCCGGTATTACCGTAGACGGATTCCCCAAAAGGCTGTTTATTCCAAACACCGCCGAGAATACATCCTTGTAAATAAATCCCCAAACAAATGCAGCCAGCACGGAACTGAGTACCATGGGAATAAAAAACACCGTTTTTAAAATCTTGCTCCCTTTAATCCATTTGTTTAATAATAATGCCAGAACCAGCGATAACAGATTATTCAGCGCTGTATAACCGATCCCGTAAATAAATGTATTTTTAATGGGCTGCAGTACACTCTTATCGGTAAAAAATGTCTTGAAATTCTGCAGTCCATTATAATGGTACGTCTGGGAAATCCCGTCCCAATCCGTAAACGCAATGTTAATACCCATAATAAAAGGAATGACAATAGCAAAAGTAAACAGAAGGGCAGACGGCAATGCAAATAAAAGATAACTCTTTTTTGATTTCATATTTTCATCCTTTCCGTTCCGATTATTCTATTTACTTTCAGCCCCTGCAATACGGTCAAATTCTTCATCCAGGTTCTCCAGCAAGGTCTCCACATCCTTTTCTTCAGACAGCAGGTGTTTGGAAACTAAGGTTTCAAGAGCCGTTCTGTATTCATTTGGGAAATTGTGGTCAATGGAACCCTGGCTGAATGTCTTGCCGCTTTCTACATAGGCGTTGATATCCTGCAGTGCCGGATCATCTTCCGGTGCTTTTGCGCCCTTTACAATGGTTGGTGTATGGGATAATTCCGAACCTCTGGTAGCCGCTTCCGGAGATGAAATATACGCAAGGAACTTCAGTGCCTCCTCTTTATTCGGGGAATCACTGTATACCCCGGAGCCGGATGCAGCCGACTGGATAACCATCACCGTATCATCTGCATTGTTGCTGTAAGGCATTGCAAATATTCCAAGATTCACATCAGGATTCTTTCCCTGTACATGAGTAACTGCCCAGTTGCCGCACAAAATCATGGCTGCTTTTCCCGTTGCCACGAAATCACCGGCACCGTTCCAGTCTGTCCCAAACGGATCGTCATTGGTATACTGGAAGCGGTCTGTGAAGCGTTTAAATTCATCTCTCCATAAATTACTGTCCACAAACTTTTTCTTTCTGGAAGTCATATCGGTAATCGCATTCTCATCCTTAGCCAGTACCGAGGAAATATAGTCTGTCTGCAGATTTCCCGAAATGCACCAGGACTCTTTAAATCCATTGGCAATTGGAATAATACCGGCTGCCTGCAGCTTCTGACATGCAGCATCAAATTCATCTATCGTTTTCGGTACCTCCTGGATTCCAGCCTGTTCGAACAAATCTTTGTCATAGGTAACGCACATCGTGCCAAATGAATTAGATACTGCCATCACCTTATCATCTACCGTCAGGCTTGCAAGATCCTTTTTATCAAAGTTCTTCATAAATTCTTCGTTGGATAGATCCGTAAGGTATCCGTTCTTTGCAAACGATTTTAACAAATCCCCTTCTACATACATTAAATCCGGCGCATCTCCGCTTGCAATTTTCGTCTGTACAGAGGTCACATAATTATCAAATGCCAGCCTCTGGATATCTACTTTAATATTGGGATTCTCTTCCATGAACTTCTTCGCCATCTCATCTTCCCACTGGGTGTCGGTATCCTGCCCCGTATTTTTCATCCAGGTAATCGTTACATTTTTATCCTCTTTGTTCCCAGCCTTCGCTTCATTTTGTGCCCCTGCACATCCCGTACACAATCCAGCTAACAATGTACCTATAATAACCGCTGCTAAACCTCTTTTCATTATCCATTCCTCCTGTTTCTTTTGATAGGTATATTGTAAGTCCTGCAGGAACTGAGTCACAATTAACAAATTATCCATTTCTTTCACTATTTACGGGTCTTTCACTTTTTAAAGATTTTATACTATTTGCGGGTCTTTCACTTTTTACGGTTCTTAAACTCTTGAACCGTCATATTGGTCATTCTCTTAAAAGTAGTAGAAAAGTACGTGGTATTTTTAAATCCCACCTCTTCCGCTATCTCATATACTTTCATACCAGTATCTGCTATCAACTCCTTCGCAAGCTCGATCCGGCATCGATTCATATAGGTTACCATATTTTCTCCCGTTTCTTTCTTAAACAAATTAGACAAATAATTTTCGCTGAGGCCTATATACCCCGCCACCTCTTTTAAATTAAGATCCTCTTTAAAATGTTCCTTTATGTAATGAACCGCCCGGGAAATATCCTTGCTGTATACCTTCTTTCCATCCGTCATAACCGCATACACCGGTCTTAAGTATTTATTCAGTGTCTCCATTTTGCCATTGAAACTATCTTCTTTCTCCAAAGACACCTTTAACCCTTCCAAATCCCCAAAGGATATTCTTTTCATGTCTTTCTTTTTCAAGACCTCTGTATAAATAAAAATGTAAATATCCTGCAGTAGCTTACCCAGATATTCCACATCCGGCTGCACACGTAATATTTCCTCCTCTAGATGGTGTAATACTGCCGTAAAACCCTCCAGATCCTGATGGTGAACCGCATTTTGGAGAGACAGATAGTCTACCTCTACCACCCGTTCACCAATAACGGTGCTCTCAAATCCATAATCATAAATCTGATTTTTCCCCTGATACACACTTCTGCCGCAAGCCGCCTCTGCCTGCTTGTAAGCCTCCCTTATTCCCTCCCACTTATAGCAAAAATCACTTACTCCCAGGGTAACTTCCTGATATTCCTTTTCCTTTATACATTGAAAGACATCCATCATAAACTTCTGTTTTTCCCCATGCACCTCACTCATACTTCTGCTGGTTCCAAAATCATATAACAAAAAGCCGCTGCATTCATCTAACTGGCAGAATGCCATTCCCCGAGGCCTGATTATTTTTAACTGGTCGATAATATCCGTCTCCATTACCCGATTGGTCTTCATTATCAATACACAAAGCTGTACTTCACTCCCAATTTCTAAAAGCTCCATGCAAGTTCCCAGCTGTTCACTGGAATATTCCTTACCTTCCACAATACTTTTCAGGAATCCTTCAATAAAAAAGTTCTCTTTGTGCATAATAAACTGCCTGCGTTCTTTTTCTTTTAACATCTCCAGTAATTTATTTTTCATTTCTGCGATCACCTGCTCCGTTTTCGCTTCCTCCATGTCATACTTTAAAATATAATCCTCAGCTCCGCACTTTAAAGATTCTTTAACAAATTCAAAATCATCATAAGCACTTAATGCGATAAACAACACATCCGGAAACTCTTTTTTCGCAATTCTGATCAGCTCTACTCCATTCATAAGAGGCATACTCATATCTGTGACAACCAGATCAAACCGCTCCTGGTGCATCAGTTCCAATGCCTGTTTTCCATTTACCGCTTCTTCTGTAATGACAAAATTATACTTTTTCCAGGGCAGCATTTCCCTGGCAGCATACCTGAAATTCTGGTCATCATCAACAATTAACACTTTATAATTGTTCATTAATCTCCTCCTCCCTCATATCCTGATAGAAAGGCAGCCTGATTTCAATCTCTGTTCCTTTTCCCTCTTCACTTATAATATGAAATTCAAAGTCATTCTTATAATAAGCCGCCAATCTTTCCATTACAATCTTAATGCCAATGCTGTTAAATCCCTTATACTTTTTCTCCTGATGCAAGATCTCATCCAACCTCTCTTTTGAAAATCCCACTCCATTATCCTCAATCTTTAGCGTTAATGACTGCTCTTCGGCAGTAACCCTTATCACTATTTTTCCCTCTCCCGTTGACATATCAATTCCATGATAAATAGAATTTTCTACTAACGGTTGTAATATAAATCCAAGTATTTTAAGTTCTTTTGCAAGAGGATCAATTTCATAGGCAACCTGAAAAGCCTCCCCATACTTTGCCTTCTGTAAAAATATATACTGATGTATGTAATTAACCTCTTCCTCTACAGTAATAAATGCATCTGTTTTTTTAATGGCAAATCTCATAAGCGAGATAACAGAATCCACCATGCTCTCCACTTCCGAATCCTGCTTCTTGTGAGCAAGCCATTTTACAGATCCCAGCGTATTGTAGAGAAAATGAGGGTTAATCTGCGCCTGAAGCGCTTTAAACTCAGCCTCCTCCTTGGCAAATTTTTCTTTAGCAAGATTATCAATCAGATTTTCAATCTGAACAGACATATAGTTAAACTGCAAACCAAGCATACCAATTTCATCATAACTAACCGGACGCACTCTTGCCTTGAAATCCCCCTTTTCGATTCTCTTCATATTATCTTCCATCAGTGTTAAATTCCTGGTAATCGTCTTGGATATAATCCAGGTAAATAATACCGCAAATCCAATACTAACCAGAGCAATCAACGCAGCTGCCAGAATGATAAGCTCCTCTTTTTTCATCAGTTCCCGAACTTTAATCAGACTTACCACATGCCACTGTTTCTTACTGCTTAAAATACTCGTTACCTGATACTCCTCTTTGTCATAAGGAACTCTATAGTTTTTCAAAAAATAATCCTGGTCTTCATCAAATACAATTCCCTTTAAAGGTTCATTCTCTAAATCATAAGAATAGTTCTGAAGCACTTCAGACTGGGCATTGGTAATGATCAGCTTCTCGTTGGACAGCAGTTCATCTCCCCTGTCAATAAAGTCAAAAAAAGACTGGTTCATAAAAAAACACAGCAGTCCATTCTCCTCAAAACTCCTGTCATTTACAATTAATCTTATAAATACAATCTCCCCATCCAAAACCGCCCAGGCAATGGGGCTGCTCTTCGTCACCAGCCCTCTTACATCATCCAGTTTCTCTTTTGCATCCGCTATGTTCTGCACCTCTGTCCCACTTCTGGAAAATTGATATACCATCCCATACTTAGATTCCAGAATCGCCGCTCGGGAATACTGATAAAGAGATGGCTGCTGAATAATGGTATCTGCAAAATTAGTATTCTTCTCCTCATATTCAACAGAATCATCTTCCATGTTTTTCTGAGACAGCAATTCCTTCGTACTCTGGAAATTAACAATTCGATAAGATGTACTTTCGAACTCCGCAATACGTTCATCCAGATTATAAGCAATCTGCTTCACCAGGTTATTAGATAACTTCTCAGCATTTTCCACCATAATCTCTTTAAATATAATAATACCAGCAATTCCCGAACACAATATACCAAACACGCTGACAAATATAAGGGAAATCATAATCTTCCTTTTCAACTTCATGTTTTTCAGCTGTTTCATCTTTAGTAATAAATTATCCCACATAATTTTGTCTTCCAGAAGGGAGCATTCACTAACTCTACTTAATATTCGAACAAACTCCCCCTTCTGATACGCTCCTTTTTATATTTTACTTGTCTAATATGTATTCTTTTTGGCTTTTTTCTCAATCTTACAACTTCTATATAGGATCTGTTTCTGATTATTTACAGTTTAATACATAAGATCGGAATCTACAATATAATTATCAGCATCTACTAAGGTTTTACATTAAATAATTCAAATTATATTGAATTTAACCATAATGCAGCAGCCTTAATAATCATAATGAATGCTAATATTTTAAAGGATAGGTCTTACTATGAAGACTAGCCTTACTATGAGGCCTAAGTCTTACTATGAAACCTGAGACTTATTATGAAGCCTGAGACATATTATAACGCCTGAGACTTACTATGAAACCTGAGACTTACCTTGAGTCCCCTGACGTTTTAGTGAACTCAAATTTAAAATTAGTTTTTTAGATCTTACATACAGAGTTTTAACATAGAACCTTAAGACAGTTCCACTCCTAATGTATCAAACCGTCTTACATTGTACTTTAAGATTTACCATGAAGACTTAGTTTTTTATTGAACACTAAGTCTTCCTTGATCACTAAGATTTAGATTGAATACTAAGTTCAGATTGATCATCAAGATCTTCATTGAATACTAAGTGCTGCTTCGTTAAATACTAATATTCAGCATACACTAAAATCTTTGTTTGACCCATTTTTTTTGATCTCTAATTTTTACATTAAACAATTTAAATTTAAATTGAACCCTGAGAATTAACATTAACGACATCATATTTATATTAACACCTTAGGCTCTACTAGATCCTTATACTTTATAATTTTTCATCAAGATAAATAATAATATTCAATGCTTTATTATTATTTCTTAAATATTATACATTACATATAAAAAAACGCACAAAAAAAGCAGCTACCCAATAGCTGCTTCACATGCATATACCTTCAAAACCACATACAGAAATTCATCAAATTATCATCCGTTCTTGCACTGTCAACTGTGTTGACATTAT
>OKVW01000162.1_pt1 | contig 45128 bp, 39 predicted proteins | sample 1606991 | NCBI WGS metagenome assembly OKVW01 (sample SAMN03281021, study PRJEB24777) | human gut metagenome | isolation source: fecal sample PR177 from 1 month old male Malay infant, vaginal delivered... | reverse complement strand
TTTGTATCAGATGAACGATTATATTTAATTATTAAAACTTCTAGTACTACTTATTTTATAAAATTTGATGAAATTTTAGTTATTCGAACTTCTGTTGTTCCGCATCAAATCGAAATCGTAAAAAAAGATGGTCTTTTTTCTGTTTACGGAAAACTTAAAGATATAGATAAAAAGCTAGATCACCGTTTTTATCGAATACATAATTCATATATTATCAATACAAACTATATAGAAAGCATTAACACCAGAACGAAAAAAATAAAAATGTATGATGGATCTTTGATTCCTATATCAAATACATATTTCAAAAGATTTTTTAATTTTATAAATAAGGAATAAACCGGTAAAATAAGCTGATAATATATTTTTATCTTATCCTCTCCAAAACCCCAGCATCCATTTCACAGACTGTATCACAAAGAATTTCAATATCTACAGCATTATGGCTTGCCAGTAAAATTGTTTTTCCCATATTTTTCATCTCAGTTATTAATTGATATACATCCTGTACTCCGTGTTTATCTAAACCATTAAAAGGTTCATCTAATATTAACAGTTCCGGGTCCTCCATGATCGCCTGTGCAATGCCGAGACGTTCACGCATTCCCAGTGAATACTTTCCTACATGTTTCTTTGATTTGGGATCTAGTCCTACCTTTGATATTGCTTCATAGATATCTTTATCTTTAATTTTACCTTTTAAATCTGCCAGCAATTTCAAATTCTTAAATCCGGAAATATTTGGCAGAAATCCCGGACTTTCAATAATTAATCCCATAGAATCCGGAAAGTCAATATCTCTGCCTACCTGTTTTCCGTTGACTAATATATGCCCTGAGGAAGGAATCAAAAATCCACAAATACATTTAAAGAGGACCGTTTTTCCTGAACCATTAAATCCTACTATACCATGAACCTTTCCCTCTTCAAAATCATGTGTAATATTTTTTAAAATTTTCTCTCCTTTAAAAGATTTATTAACATTTCTAATACTAATAGCAATTTTACTCATAATTTATCCTCTCTGATTTAATCATTAATTTGCAAAAAATTAAACTCATATTTTTTAATACTTTTCCAAATCATAAAAATATGAAGTAAAATAAAAATTAGAAATAGAATGCAGCTCATTCCTAAACGTGGCAGATAGTCATAGCCAAAGTTATGCATATAATAAGTAGCGTGATTTAATGGCGATAACCACCCCGTTACTACATTTGCTTTATACTGTAACGATTGTGGCAGATTAAAAAGTGTCACAAAGATCTGAGGATTTAAAAGAAGACCATACAGATTTAGAATAAAGACACTTAATATTCCCATAAAAGAACTTTTTTTCATATTAAATACCATCATTAAGGTAACAGTAAGAAGTGAATATAACAATACCAATAAAAATATCCAAGCTGCACACTGATATGGCAATGACATCTCCATGGTTTTTACTGATGCCGGAAGTGCAACCTTAATACCTATTCCCGAATATCCTAAAAGTGCACCAGTTTCACTCCACATATTTCCTGCAAAAGAAATATGTGCACATAGTGCAACTGTAATAAGTAATAAAAATAAGACATATAAAATTGTAGCCAATATAACATATACAACCTGCCCCCACATCCATACAGACTTCTTTGTTCTTGATAGATAATAAGGCGTAACTGCTGTTATAAACGGCATATCCGAGAATAATAAAACTAAGAGCAATGAGGAAATCATAATAGAACTTGCATCGCCAAAAGTCCATACGAAGGCTTCCATAATCTGCATAGTTGTGCCATAGCTGTTAGCAAAAGATATTGCTTTATCAGAAAGCATCATACACATAATAAATGCTAATACAAACGTTATAGCCACACGTGGATTATTCTTCCACTGCCGGAAGTTAAAAAATGCTACCTGCCAAACCTGTTTAAATCTATACATTTTCCAACCTCCTTCTCATCAAATAGCAATAGATCAAACATAATATGGTACAAATACAACTAAGTATTAAAGCAGCCTGGCTTATACTAATATATTTAGGTGAAGCCCATTCCTGTGGATTTAAGTAATGCAGAGTACCATAATATCTTTTTTGAAAGGCCGTTAAAATATAATAAAGTATGAATGGTGCAGCATAAGACATATACTTATTCTTTGTTATAGCAGCCATCATACCTCCTGCCAATGCCCAAAGACAGCCATTTAAAAAGCATAAAGCCATTCCTTCCCAAAAAAATCGATTATATACGCTAAAATAATTTAAAAATAATTCTTGTTGGAATTTATCGGGCGGAAATATTATCAAACACGTAATAAATATAAGTAACATGCCACATACAACCGTTATGCCGCCAGATAATGCAGTTACCAGACTTTTCGATATCAAATAGCGCCACCTGCCAGCCCGGGGTAAATAACTCAATATGAATCTGGATCGAAATTCTTCCATAAAAACTGCCGTATATGAAATTGAGCTGGTAATTGGAATAATAAGTAAAAACAATTCGGAAGATAAAGCTGTCTGAGCAATCGTAAAGCAAACCACATTTTCGCCTAGACCCATTCCCCCCTTTACAGAAACAATCATTGCAAAAACACCACACAAACCTGCAATCCATGTACCACATATCCCAACCATTAAGCCCCAATTTCCAACAGCTCTTTTTAAATCAGAAAACAATACTCTTATCATTATACGTACCTCTTATATCTCAAATTAAATTCATTTAAAACCTCTCTGATTTGATCTGCTTTTTCTATTCATTACACTACTCCAGTCCGATCTGAAACACCCCTGTCTCTCGTCCTGGAGCAATATATCCACCATCAATGGCATTGATCATAATAGTCTGGGGTGATCTTAAAATTTCTTCTGCTCCAGGCGCTTTTAGATACCAATCCATTTGAAATATCCATACAGGTACCAGCCATGCATGATCCGGATTATTAAATGCATCACAATATGTTGTCTTAATCTTTATATCAGAAATCACATAGCGAAAAGTAAGAATTGTACTTTCAATTCCATTTGCATTATCACCTGCCACAGCGGAATATAACATGTGGTCTGCCAGTCTTTCCTTAATCTTATCAAATGAAAGTAATTTTGTATTTTCTGCAGCTACCTTTTCTACTTCAGCCATGTTGTACCATTCAAATTTTTGTACCCCTTCGTCCGTTAAAGTGATCTTGATTACTTCCTGGGCAAAAGGAGGTGCATACATGGTCTCCGGCAATCCATTCACTATGGTACCGCCCCCAGGCTGATAAGCTGTAAGCCCATCCACATTTCTATAATAAGTCAATGTATATGCAGATTTTGCAGTTGACCAATCCATATCGTTCAGTAAATCCCACTCGGATACTTCTGGAAGCCATACTGCCTTCTTACAAACCTCTAACCCCATATCTTGTACTCCCAGCTGTTCAAGTACCTTATTTGCTGAATTGATTGCATATTCTTCTGATAGCGTATTTTCTCCAATTATCTTTTTGAGTTCCTGGAGAAACAATTTTGTCGCTTCTACTTTTTTTTCATCCACTAAACCTTCTCTAATATTAATTTCCAGGCTTTGGTCCTGATCTTCCGTAAATTCTTCATCGAAACAACTACCCGTAGAATATTTAAAGCATCCTGTTGTCCCCGCTTTTTCATTATAGCTGGTTGCTTGAACATATGAATATCGGTTCTGGCTGTTCTCAACCATAGCTAAGAAACTGTTTTTTTCTGATGTCACCAAATTATCTTCACTTCGCCGGAACACATATTGATACTCCGTTTGAGAAGGTACGGTAAATTGTGGTTTTACATACACTTTTTCCTGTATCAACGATTCTGGTGCAGATGTTATTAATTCTTTCAATCTTTCTACTTGCTTATCTCCTACTACCCGCCCCTGATAGGGACTGTACTTTATATCTGCATTCTCAATTTTATTTAAAAGCTTTTTCAATTGATCCTTGGTCATTGAGGAAGGTTCAAAAAGTTTTTGATTACCCACAAAATACAATACCAATTGTAAGAGCTGTTCATCTTCAAACTGCTTTCTTTTCATTTCAATCACAGGTGTATTTCCCAGAACCGGTAGTGTTAAATCTATATCCGCCTCTATAGTGACTCTGCCATTACCACGTTCCATCCGCTCTTTCCAGTGCTCAGGTGCATCCATTAGCTTTGTCTCACCCGGCTTTAGCAGCTGACTTATTGCGTCTTTAGGAATCCCTTCCGAACGACTTACCACTGGGGGTACTTCTGGTGTCGGCTGACATGAAATAACAAAAATGGATTGTATTAGAATAAATAATAATAAGCATAATTTTCGCATTTCTTTCCTGTTTTTTCTTAAATCCATAACGTCCCCCCTGGTATTAAATTCATGATCCATTTCTATTTCTGTTTCTATTTCTATTTCTATTTCTATTTCTATTTCTAATCAATTTTATATTATTGAGAAATTATATTCCTCTTTATACTATTATATATTTTTCAAATATATTTGGGCATTTTTATCCTAAATGCATCAATTTTAATCCTAAACAGACCTTTGCTGAGTTCTTTCTCAACACAAAAAACAAAGGAATGCCCAAAATCCCGGCATTCCTTCGTTCCCACTACTCAATCTTCAATTTTATTCCAGTTATTCTATTGATATTCGCAAACATCAATCCACTTCATTAAAAATTCTTTTTCTGCTTCCACACCTTTTGTGAGGCGGGATGCAGCTACAAGCGGAAGCCACTGCTCTACGTATTGTTTTGCGGTGTCACTCTTTTTGCAGAATAAATCCATGTATAGCTTTGCTGCTTCTTCATTTTGCAATGAGAAGTATAGATAAGTATTGGCGGTGTCCGCACTTGCGTTACCCTGGGTGGCATGTGCCCAGTCCACAATCGCAGCTTTTCCGCTGTCATCGATTATAATATTACTGGGGTTGAAATCGCCATGGCATACTTTCGTATGGGTAGGCATTCCCTGCAGGCGGGTGTTGAGTTCATAGCGAACCGTTGCATCCAGACCTGTTGCAGTAATCTTACGGATCATCTTATCCTTTAACTTGTTTAATAAAGGAGCTTTTTTGCTGTGCATCTCTAACTGCAGGTCAACAAATAAATTCATATATTCCTCCAGCTTATCGGGATGCTCCTGCATCAACTGCTCTAATGTCTTACCATGGGCAAATTCAGATACGATCGCCCATTTACCATCGACTTTCGTAACTTCCAGAATCTCCGGGATATTAAGTCCCGTTTCTTCTGCTCTTGCCTGATTTAATGCTTCATTTAGAATATTTGCTTTCGTGAAACTTGATTCAAATACCTTGACCGCTTTATCGCCGTCTCTGTAAACCGTTTTCTGGTCCCTTTTTGCAATAATCTGTAATTCTGACATTAGAAAATCCCCCTTTTCCATGTTGTTGGTTCTGCCAGGCAGACACTTATAATGTACTAAGGAGGACTGCCTGGCAATTGATGTTTACAAATGCCATTCAGCCGTTATTGGAATAAAACTGTTCGTGGAAAAATACGGCAGACTGTAAACTCAATCTGCCGTATTTCTTCATACTATAGCAAGGTATCTGGCTGAACAGCTTATCTTATCATCTATACCAGATAGGAATCCTATTTGCCATAGTATGCAGCTAAATAAATTTCTTTGATTTCCTTCATAAGAGGATATCTTGGGTTTGCTCCTGTACACTGATCATCAAATGCCTGCTCTACCATGTCATCTAATGTATCCAGGAAGTATTTTTCATCTACGCCGTAATCAGCGATGCATTTCTTAATACCAATTTTTTCTTTTAAATCTTCTAATGCTGCAATTAATTTTTCGAATGTATCGTTGTCATCCTTGCCTACGATGCCTGCAAAACGAGCTGCTTCCGCATATCTTTCTTTAGCATGTGGATACTGGTACTGAGAGAAGGTACCCATCTTTGTAGGAACATCAACTGCGTTGAAACGCATAACTCTTGTAAGGATAATAGCATTTGCAACACCATGTGGCAGGTGGTGGAATGCACCTAATTTATGAGCAAGAGAGTGATTGATTCCAAGGAATGCATTAGCGAATGCCATACCTGCCATACAAGCAGCATCAGCCATTTTTTCTCTTGCGATCGGATCATTTGCTCCGTTTTCGTATGCAGAAGGCAGATACTGGAATACGTTTTTAATTGCTTTTAATGCAAGACCGTCTGTATAGTCTGTAGCCATGATGGAAACATATGCTTCTAATGCATGTGTCATTACGTCGATACCGGAAGCACTTGTTAAGCCTTTTGGCTGGTTCATCATGTTATCAGCATCGATGATTGCCATATTTGGAAGCAATTCATAGTCTGCTAACGGATATTTTACACCTGATTTTTCATCAGTAATAATTGCAAATGGTGTAACCTCAGAACCTGTACCGGAAGATGTTGGGATTGCTACGAAGTAAGCTTTTTCGCCCATCTTAGGGAAGGTATATACTCTCTTACGGATATCCATGAAGTCCATAGCCATTCTCATGAAGTCAGCTTCCGGATGTTCGTACATTACCCACATGATCTTAGCAGCATCCATTGCAGATCCACCGCCAAGTGCAATGATGGTATCCGGTTCGAATTCTGTCATCGCTTTTGCGCCAGCCTGTGCACATGCAAGTGTTGGGTCTGGAGCTACATCAAAGAAACAGGTATGCTGGATTCCCATAGCGTCTAATTTTTCTTCAATTGGTTTTACATAACCATTTTTATATAAGAAGCTATCTGTAACGATGAAGCATTTTTTCTTATTCATGATTGTTCCAAGTTCATCCAGAGCAACCGGCATACAACCTTTTTTGAAGTAAACTTTTTCAGGTGTTCTAAACCACAGCATATTTTCTCTCCTCTCAGCAACTGTCTTAATGTTGATTAAGTGTTTTACACCAACATTTTCGGAAATGGAGTTACCGCCCCAGGATCCGCATCCAAGTGTTAAAGATGGAGCCAGTTTGAAGTTGTATAAGTCACCGATACCACCCTGAGCTGCAGGAGTGTTGATTAATACACGGCAGGTCTTCATAGCTGCTGCGTGTTTTTCCATTTTTTCTTTCTGTGCCGGATGGATATACAGGGATGCTGTATGTCCGTATCCGCCGTCAGCTACTAACTGAGCTGCTTTTACAAGAGCTTCATCGAAGTCTTTTGCTTTATATAATGCCAGTACCGGAGATAATTTCTCGTGTGCGAATTCTTCGCTGATGTCTACAGATTCTACTTCACCGATCAGGATCTTGGTTGCTTCCGGAACTTCTACGCCTGCAAGTTTTGCAATTGTATAAGCGGACTGTCCAACGATCTTAGCGTTTAATGCGCCGTTGATGATGATTGTTTTACGAACCTTATCCAGTTCTTCGCCTTTTAAGAAATAGCATCCGCGGTCTGCGAATTCTTTCTTTACTGCGTCATAAATGCTTCCTACTGCTGTTACAGACTGCTCAGAAGCACAGATCATACCATTATCAAATGTCTTGGAATGGATGATGGAGTTTACTGCAAGTTTTACATCTGCTGTATCATCGATTACAACAGGGGTATTACCAGCACCTACACCTAAAGCAGGTTTTCCTGAAGAGTATGCGGCTTTAACCATACCAGGACCACCGGTTGCAAGGATGCAGTCTGCTGCTTTCATAACTTCATTTGTTAACTCAAGGGAAGGAACGTCAATCCATCCGATGATGCCTTCCGGTGCGCCAGCTTTTACTGCTGCATCTAAAACGATCTTAGCTGCTGCAATGGTACAGTCTTTTGCACGTGGATGTGGGCTGATGATGATGGCATTTCTGGTCTTCAGAGAAATTAAAGTCTTGAAGATCGCTGTTGAAGTCGGGTTCGTTGTGGGAATAACCGCTGCGATTAATCCTAACGGCTCTGCAATTTTTTTGATACCAAATGCAGAATCCTCTTCAATCACGCCACAGGTCTTTGTACTTCTGTATGCATTGTAGATATACTCAGCAGCATAATGGTTTTTGATAACCTTATCTTCTACAATACCCATACCTGTTTCAGCAACTGCCTGTTTTGCCAGCGGAATACGCTGCATATTAGCTGCCATAGCAGCTTCAAAAAAGATCTTATCTACCTGTTCCTGTGTGAAAGTAGCAAATACCTTCTGCGCTTCGCGCATAGCAGCCAGTTTCGCATTCAATGCTTCAACACTGTCAATCACTGCAGGTACTACATTAACCGTGGTTTCTTTCTTAGCCATGTCTGTTCCTCCTTGAATAGGTGAATTTATAATTTGTATTGGTTCATTTATTGACAATTTTTTAACAAGGTCATCATACTATACCGTTAAAATTTTGTCAATCCTTTTTTTCAAAAAACTGCAAAGATTTTTTTACCATCTGAATACCCGTAAGATTCCACATTATAACCTGCTTAAATTCGCTATAAATACAGATTTTCTCACAAAAAATCACATTTTACGTGGACAGGACCCCTAATTATAAAATTTTTGTAAATTGACCTAGTATTTCCAAAAAGCAAAAAAATATTCCCCAGGTCCGGCGGTATATTTCGTTAATAAAATACCAAACTCTGGGGAATATTTATATAGAATTTTATTTAGTTTGTTAAAAAATTAGCATTTCTCCGGTTCCGGATAATCTGTTCCAAATGTTTCAACTGTCATTGATTTGATCTTCTGTTCGTCTAATGGACGGTCACTGTAATCGGTATCTGTTTCTGCAATCTTATTTACAATGTCCATGCCTTCTGTAATTTTACCAAAAGCTGCATAAGAACCATCTAAATGAGGTGAATTTTTGTGCATAATGAAGAACTGGGATCCTGCAGAGTTGGGGTCCATTGCTCTTGCCATGGAAAGAACACCTGGTGTATGCTTAAACTGGTTCGCAAAACCATTCTGTGAGAACTCGCCTTTGATACTATATCCCGGACCTCCCATACCATTTCCGTTAGGACATCCGCCCTGGATCATAAATCCGTTGATTACACGGTGAAAAATAATTCCATCATAGAAACCTTTTTTTACAAGGCTGATAAAATTGTTTACACTGTTTGGTGCAATCTCCGGATATAATTCTGCTTTCATAACATCGCCATTTTCCATAGTAATGGTTACAACTGGATTCTGTGCCATAGTTTTTAATTCCTTTCATGTATAATAATCCCTGCCATTAAAATGCCGGCAGGTTATGTTACAGACAGTTCTATCTCCTGCCTGTACGAATAAATTATAATATGTAATCTTCAATGTTGCAAGGTATATTTGCAGCTTATTTACAGCCTGTCAGCACATTGTTTTTCAGGTTCTTTAAAGCTTCTTACCAGCGTATTTTCAGCTTGAATACTGCATATTTACCGGCGCATTACAGCGAATCACTTCTTGTCCGCTTCCCTTATTCATGCTATAATTATGTAATTACACGCCACCGTATTAACTTGTTAAGTCAAATAACCTGCCGCAGGCGGCGTATATTTGAACCTCGTGGCAAATGCCGGTTAAACGCAGGCGCGTCCGTTTGGCTCTTTGCCCACGGGAATAATTATCAGGAGGAAAGCAAATGAATTTCTCAACGATCTTATCCGATGTTAACAGTTTTGTCTGGGGGCCCGTCATGCTGGTACTGCTGGTAGGAACCGGCGTATTCATGACAATCCGCCTCAAATTTCTTCCCTGGCGTAACCTGGGTTACGCTCTCCGGTCCGTTTTTCAAAAAGCCAGTCCGGATATGGATTCCAACAGCGGGGATATATCTCCCTTCCAGTCTCTGATGACGGCTCTCGCCGCTACCATTGGAACGGGAAACATCGTTGGCGTTGCAACGGCAATGGTCATTGGTGGTCCCGGGGCTTTAGTCTGGATGTGGATCAGTGCTCTGTTTGGTCTTTCTACCAAGTATGCAGAAAGTGTTCTGGCAGTTAAATACCGGGAAACAAATGTATTTGGTGAGATGGCAGGGGGACCCATGTATGCTATGAAAAATGGATTCCGGATTAAATGGATCGGTTCTGTTCTTGCAGCACTCTTTTCTGTTTTTGCAGTTGTGGCTTCTTTTGGAATCGGCAATATGACCCAGGCGAATTCCATCTCTCTCGCCCTGCACGATACCTTTGGCATTCCGCTTTCTGTAACGGGTGCAGTTATTATGATACTGGCTCTGATCGTACTTGTGGGCGGAATCAAAAGTATTGGCAAAGTATGTGCTTTGGTTGTACCTTTTATGGCTGTCTTGTATTTTGTCTGTGGATTAATTGTCATTATTCTGAATATCCGAAATCTTCCTGCCGGATTTTCTATGATTATTCGCATGGCATTTTCTCCAAATGCAATTGCCGGGGGCGTAGGGGGCACCATTATCGCCAGCATGCTTTCCGCAATGCGCTGGGGCGTTGCCAGAGGGGTTTTCTCCAATGAAGCAGGTCTGGGATCAGCTCCCATCGCCGCTGCTGCTGCAAAAACGGATCACCCGTCCAGACAGGGCTATATTAACATGACCGGAACCTTCTTTGACACTTTGGTTGTCTGCTCCATTACCGGGCTTGCAATCGCCTCCTCCGGCGTTCTGGGTACACTGGGTGCCGACGGAAAAGTCATTACCGGCGTTAACCTGACTATCCAGGCATTCTCCACTGCCCTGGGAGGCGCAGGGGGCTGGCTGGTCACCATTGGTATTACATTATTTGCCTTCTCCACCATTTTAGGCTGGGAATACTATGGTGAAAAATCTTTGGAGTATCTGGTTAAATCGCCGAAGATCACCTATCTTTACCGGGTCATCTTCTGCCTGATTATTTTTCTTGGTGCTACCACTACTTTACAGGTTGTATGGGATTTTTCAGATACCATGAACGGACTTATGGCAATTCCCAATCTGATCTGCCTGCTGGTATTAAATAAAGTAGTAGCCAAAGAATGTTTCCATTTCCAGGATACAGTAATCAACCCGGACAAAAAAAAGAAACATTAGAACAGAAAAAGCCCATATAGCTTATGCAGAATGAACTGCTTCCAAAAGTCAGACTAAAAGTATAACTGATGGAAAGCAGTTCACAATGACGTACAGCCATACGAGCTTTTTGCTTTTAAAATCCTAACTGTTTACGATATTTTCCCCATACCCTTGCCTGAAAATAATCGTATGCCTTATCATAAATGAACAGTATAATCTGTCCCAGTACTGCAGCTGCAAGGAGAATCCATCCTGATATCTCACCTGCAAACAGCAGCTTTGGAAACAGGAACAGCATCGGTAAGAATAGTACATTAAAAATAAGATACTTTAAAATCCAGAATATCTTCCGGCCTTTCGCATTTGGACATACTTTTCCAAGTTTCAGCCATACAAATTCAATTGCCAGTACATAGAGTCCCATAATGGCAAATGTAAGGCAATGCAGCTTATCCGGTGCTATCAGAAGCCCCAGAATAACTGCTCCTATGTAAAAGCCGGCGCCCAGCTTTATTCCGAATTCCCGGATCATGATCCCAACAAAAAAGGAAGCCGCCCCCAGTAAAAACAGCGTGTTAAACTGAAATACACCGCTCAGCACCATAAGTACAACCGTAAGCGCCAGCATCAGGCCTGAAAATGCCATTTTTTTGCCACTTACATGCATGAACAAAGATCTCCTCCCATACATTCGCAAAGTGAATCCGCACACCAAAGATCACAGCAGCAGTTTCCGGTGGTACATCCTCCTGCAGACCGCCCGTTCCCATAGCTGTTAGACTGGTAACGCTGTCCGTTCCATTGCAGTTGATTCACCAGATTGCGGTATTCCTGGTTACCCGGTTCCATATTGCATGCCTGCTGTGCCTGGTTCATCGCCTGCACATTGTTGCCAATCCCGGAATTCGCCACTGCACTGTAATAATACCACCTTGCTGTACGATTCTGCATTCTTGATAACATATTCAGGGCATCCTGATAATATCCCGAATTTATATAATTCGTTACCGATTTCATCTCATTGGAATCATCCTGGCTGCTCTGGTAGCTGCCGGACGCATAGCTTCCGCCTCCGGAACTGTAGCCGCCTTCCCGTTCTTTCATAATCTGGTCATAGGCTTCCTGTACTTCCTTAAACTTTTCTTCTGCCAGCCCTGCCAGAGGATTGTTGTTATAAGAATCCGGGTGATATTTCCTGCTCAAATCTCTGTATGCTCTCTTAACTTCATCATTGGTCGCATTGGGTGATATTCCCAGTACGCTATATGGATCACTTACCATCTTTCTGTTCCTTTCCTTCTTTCATTTCTTTTTGTATCTTGTCATACTTTGTCCATACTCCGACGTAGAGTATATTCTTCAGGATGTCCACATCCCAAAGGCAGGGCAGTAATTCAAATTCTCTGCTGCACTCTCCCATCATCATATTCAGCATCTGCTCACAGACTGCTTCATAATTCTCTTTTCCCTGTAATGGAATCAGAGGATTATAATTACCTTTTACGATATCTTTCTTTACATCCTCATAGGCATCCATAATATATATGAACTTACCAAGGAAAAAGCCCATTTTACGGAGCCGTTCTTCCCACTGGTCTTTTTGGTAAACCAGCAGCTCGCCCATTAATTCACCAAAGGTTCCCGCTACGGCATCGATATCCGTAATCTGCTTTTTTTCATACTCCTGCAGTTTTTTTAAACAGCGCTGTATGGTTTTGCATTTATCCGGATATTTCGTTATAATGCTTTTTACACTTTTACCCAGCAGCTTGCTGCCTGCAAGCCCCGCCATACTCTTTTCATCTTCCCAGTCATCAATAAAATGATAGTAAGATAGAATTACATTCATCTCTGCTGTATATTCTGTAATATCATTTTGCAGCATGTCCATTTTTTTAACCGGATGTACCGCACAGTGATGTTTGCTGTTCTTCATTTTATGTTCGTACAGAGAAGTAAGCAGAATGGTCACAAAAGTCATATCATAGGTCAGGGTCATTTGGCCGCGAAATCCGAAGTTCTCTTTTAGGGTTCTGCATAAACCACAATAATATGCTTTATATTTATAATAATCTTTTACTTTTAACTCCGGTTTATATATGGTAACATAGCCAAACATGTACAATCTCCTAATCTTTTCGCCTTCATAGGGGATTATACTATATTCATTTCAAAAATACCAGTTAACTTTATATAAATTATTGGGCTTATGGACTGCTGATCCGGCTCCGGGAGTTACATCAGCAGCCATTTTCATTGCCTTACTCTGCTAAATACAGATTTACTTTTTTCATAACAGCCTTAACCGCCTGGTCCTCAGAGACAGCGCCCTGAACCAATTTGGGAACAGCCTCCAGCACTGCTTCTTTTAAAATGCTGTCTGTTTCGGACGCTGTGGACAGGTTCTCTGCATATTTCCAGAACTCTTCTGCCTCTTTTTTCTCCGGCCACTTGCAGTTCAACAGATAAAGTTTGTCATCTCCTTCAAACTGCCCGCCCATGGTAAGCACAATATCTCCTGGTTTTGTACTATTTATAATATTGTCATAGGCAGCTTTATTCACGGGAATTCCTTCTTCCATTCCACCGCTCTGGGCTTCTTTTGATAATAAAAACTCTGCCAGCTTCTTTGCTTCTTCTTTCCTGGTTCCTTTGCTGCTGACTCCAATCATTCCCCGTGGCACAAATACGCCTTCGCTCTGTCCGTTCAACGGTTTATAGCTTCCATTACCTGTTTTTTTATTAGCGGAAATCACTCCCGCCAGTTGGGTAACCGAAGAAATATTTCCAATGTTCATTCCGTTTATGTTTTCGGAAAAACCTAAGACTCCGCTGTCTATCCCAACGAGACTGATAAAACTGTCATCGGCGGATTTTGATTCTATATCTGCGCTATGGCTGTCTGACTCATAAATACTCTTTAGCAGGCGATAAAATTCATTTAATTTTGTTTCATTCATTGTGCCATCTTCATTAATCCAGGATTTGGAGGATACGTCATATAAAATGCTTCCTAATGCTATGGACGTCATATCCTCCAACACTCGTTTACTCTTTCCTTCCTTTTTCAGCGTTTCTGCCAGAACCGCCAGGGATTTTAAATCCACTGCTTTTACAGCTTCTTTTTCCTCTGTCTGTATTACAGGTACGGAAAATCTGGAAGGTACTGCAAAGGTTTTTCCTCCTTCTGAAAATGTATTTACAACGTTATTTAACATTCCGTCAGTTGTGGAAATCTTCTCGATTATCTGATTTAAGTCTTCCAGTATTCCTTTTTCAATATAGGATCTGACCGGAAGTCCGTCCAGCACCAGTAAATCCGGTCCCTGTCCAGCCATAATTTCGGTATTCAGTTTTTTCAATATATCGGAAACGACAGCTGTTTCCCCGCCTTGCATTCCAATCTCCAAATCGATATATTGATCCGGATTTTCATTTTGATATAGTACAATGGCCTGGCGCAATGCAGCGCTGTCATAAAGCGCATATGCTTTCACTTTTATTTCCGGCTGGGATGGTACGTCAGCAGCATAGGTATATTTTAGAATCTTATAGCGGAAACCGTCATCCATACAGGTAACGAGAAAGCTGTCATCTTCCATAATAGTGAGATGCCTAATATACAGTGCCGGATTGGATAATGAAGTTAATTCCCCGTTAATCAGCTGTTCCGATATATTTCCATTCAGCACGTGACGGAACAGTCCCTGTTCATTACAGAAAAATAACGAATCTTTCTCCATTCCTTTCTGGAATATGGAAGATACCGACAGGGTATTGTTCTGGGAATCGGCTGACTGACTGATCAGCTGTTTTTTTAAAACGGTATCCATCTCTAAGATCTTACCGGTGGAGAGGTCATACATTGTCATATCACCGGACGCAACCGCAATCAGAATATTGTCCAGGATTCCAAATGATTCATATCTTAGATCTTCCCCTTCATATGTGCGCACAATTTTTCCGGCTTCCGGGTCTAACTGATATATTTTCCCCTGAGTATCCCTCCCGACCACATGACCCTCCTCGGTAAACTTCCACTCATCGAAAAAACGGTTAAAAGGCTCGTTGGAAGTATCGGTAACCTCCAGCTGTTTTGCCACACCTTTTTCATCCATTTTCCATAACTGAAGCTGAATCATTCCTTCTTTATAATTTTCTCCGGTGGCCTGAGAATAATCTCCCACTTCCAGCAGAATTTCTCCCTTGTCCGAAAGCAGTACACTTTCAAGGGAAAAGTCTGTGACATCGGTAATCTCCTTTGGATAATCCAGTTTCTTATCCCAGGTCTTTCCGCCGTCTTTGGTTTCCCAGATTCCTCCTTTATCATCACTGTCACCTGCTGCCATTCTAATACTGCCGTCTGCCATCCGGCAAACATCCTGAATCACATCCGCACCTTCCGGCAGCTTCAGTTCCGCTTCTAAATATCTGCCCTTTGCAGTACCCTCATTGGATTCTGATTCATCGTGGTCTTTTGCAGAACACCCATACATTGATATTGAAATAATGCACAAACATACCCAATACAGTATTGCCTTCGTCTTTCCTTTTTTCAGCATAAATTATCTCCTTCTTGTATTCATTCTATTGCAATAGAATATTTTTCTTACATTCTACTCTAGTAGAATATGGTTGTCAAGTGAATTGCTTAAATAAAAATTATCGTTTCCAGGATAATTTTTTGTTCACAAGCGGATGCTTACTTATAGGAGTTTCGGCAACGAATTTTGTTACATATTTTTACACAAAAAAGATACAGCTTATGCACTGTATCTCTGATAAAAGATAGTTATTATTTTTTATTCTCTGTGTTATTCAATCAACTGTTTATGCTCTAGTTTCCCATATCCCCCGGTCCTGAAACATCCTGCTGCTGGTAAGCCTCCGGTCCGTTCATCACGCCATCTGCTGCCTCTGGCTGTTCAATCGTTCCATCTTCCGGTGCTCCGGGCTGCCCATACGCGCCTCCATCCGGCGACTCTGGCTGTTCATATGCTCCCCCATCCGTTGTTCCGGGCTGCTGGTTCTCACCTTCCTGCCCCGGTGATCCAGGCTGCTCATTCGCTCCTCCATCCGCTGCCCCTGGCTGCTGGTAGCTCTCCTGTCCGTCTGCCGCCTCCGGCTGCTGGTATATTTGACCGCCCTGAGCCTCTGTCTGTAAATAATAGCTCTGCTGGTCCGCAGTGCTTTCTGCGTCTGTCTGTCCATAGGTTCTGGATCCCTGTACTTTTTTATTTGTTTCTGTGGAACCGGTGCCGGTTGGAGCGTCTGCCTGCTGAAACAGCTTCACCAGCATTTCATGGGTATAAGGCTGATCCATTGGAATTGTAATATCCAGATTATCTATACGGATGGGCACATTCCCTTCCATACTATAATAAATATCTACACTGTCCGGGTTTTTGGGGCTTGCGTAAGTCTGGAGTGTTTTCTGGATACTGTCCAGTACTGCATAAACCATACTTTGCGCATCGTAAACATGAAAACCTTCTTTCTGGGCAGCGGGCGGCCCCATAAAAACAGCGCTCTGACCGGTAATACACACGGTCATTCCACCTTTCCCCGTAGTGATCTCATCTGCCAGATTTATATTCCATCCGGTGAGGGTTTCCATCTCTTTTACCAAACTGTCAGGCGTGGCTTCCTCTGCACCTGAATAAGCGTAGCTCTGAAATTTACCGTCTCCCGTTGAGATATATAGTTTTACGCCTTCTGACTGCTGTGCATCACCGTCTGATTCCGCCTCTGCTCCGCTGCCGTTTTCCGTCACTTTCATAATTTCAGAAGTACTGCTTCCTGTGCCATTTGCCGGATCTGCTTTGCCATCTCTTTGGCATCCTGCATTTAATCCTAGTATACCGCATATCAAAACTAATAAAAGTACTTTTTTTCTCATGTCTTCTGCTCCTTTGCCTGCTTTTCCCGCCGCTTGTCAAACGCTTCTTCACATATGCAGATAAAATCATTTCCTGTGCCTTTAGTTTAAACGATTCCAGCAAGAAAATAAAGTACTTTTATAAAATTAAACTTATGCTTTGCCCTGTAAATTCATAAAATCAAAAAATGCTCCCTGCTTTTCCGATAACTGCCTGTAAGTCCCTTTTTCTACAATCTCTCCGTTTTTCATGAAAATAACCTGGTCATACTGGCTCAGCAGTTCTGCCTTCAGATTATGGGTAATGGTAACCAGCGCCAGTTTTTCCTGCGCCAGAAGGCGGTTTTCCATATCATATGCCGTCTGCATATCTACCGCTGAAGTTCCTTCATCCAGTATGAGCAGCGGTGTTCTGCGGATCAGTGCTCTTGCTACCGCCACTCTCTGGCGCTGCCCTCCGGACAGATGTATTCCATTTTCTCCAACCGACGTGTTCAGCCCGTTTTCCATCTGGTCCAAAAACAAACTGATCCCGCTTCTGTCGATTGCATCCTGAAGATCTTCACTGGAATATTTCTTGTCCAGGCAGATATTCTGGTAAATATCCGTATCAAACAGGTATACATTTTGATGAATCATAGATACGATACCGCTTAAATCTTTCCCATTCATATCCCTGATTTCACGTCCGTCGTACCGGATACTTCCAGAATATCTGCCGGAATATCCGGTCAGCAATTTTACCAGGGTGGATTTACCGCTTCCGCTTTCCCCGACAATTACATATTTTTTGCTGGGTTTAATCTGCAGATCCACTCCACTGAGGATATCTCTCTCCTCCTGGTAGGAAAAACAGACTTTTTCTATATTTAACAGCTTTTCAAACGAAGATTCAAAAGCCGTCTCTTTGCAAACGGTTCCCGGAGTCCCCTCCTTCTCATTCGGTATATCCTGCTCCTGGCTAAGCCGGGAAAGGCGCTCCAGCACCGGTTTCATCCCAGTAATTTTCGGTAAATTCTGCATAATGACCATTACCGGGGTTATAAAGGTTCCGCTGAGCTGGACGAGTGCCAGCAGGGTTCCTACCGTGGATCTTCCTGTCAATACAAAATAGGCAGCCACGAAAACAATGATTACCGTGGACAGTGCAGACAGAATATTGGCAAAACTCTCATTAACAGCCAGAAGCCGGTCAGCCTGGAACTTGGTCTTTGCTGTATCCCTGTTCTCATTTTGAAATTCTTTGCGGATATACCCTTCAATGGCAAATCCCCGTATCACCTCATAGCCGGACAAATAATCCTTACATTTTGATGTAAATTCTGCAATCTTCTCTGAAAATCTGTTCTGCCTCGCCTGGAGTGCTTTTCCAAAAAATACAGGTATTAAAAACATCAGGAGCATAAAGAAGATCAGGATAACTGTCACTAGCCAGCTTAAATAAAACAAAATGCCCAGAGTTGCCACAAACAATACCACCATTTTTGCCGAAAGCTGAATCGGTACTAAATAATTTTCTTCCACAAGCTTTACATCATTGACGATTGCCGACAGATAATCGGCTGTATTTACCTTATAAAATTCCTCCGGCTTCCGGCTCAGCAATCCCTGAAACGTCTTTTTTCTAAGGCTCTTCGTCACATTCCGTACCAGCACTTTTCCGCAGTAGGCTTCCAAAAATCCCAATCCACCCAAAACCAGGAGAAAAATCATGGTAAATGTAAAAAGGCGCCAGAAATAATTGGCATCCTGCCCAATCGCTGCATCCACAATTCTTTGTAAAATAATGGATATAAATGCCGATGCCACAGAACTCAGTGCACCAATCCCGATTACTAAAGCCAGAATCCACTTGTTTTCCTTTAAACTTTCATTCAAATCAGATACCTCTCTTTTCTATTTATTGGAATGTATCGGATTATGTATTTTATATTCATCAAATACATTCGTTAAATACAGAATATATTAATATTTTATTTTTGTCAACTATATTCTATTATCATCAAACATTATCGTTTGTCTAATATTTTCTCTGATATTTTATCTTATATTTATCTGATATTTGTCTGATATTTATCTGATATTTGTGAGCTGCATCAAAATTCGAAATTATATAAAGATCAGTTTAAACCCCAGAAATCCTATTGCATTTCCCGTAATTTCCCTGTGTAAATACTCTCTGTTGCACAATGAATGTGAGTAACGCAGCAAAAATAAAAAAAGAACGGGAACCTAAAACTGCTATTTATCTGCAGATTTCAGATTCCTGTTCTTTTCCACCTCACTTATTATATGACCGATTCATTTATTGCCCACCAGCTTATAATAATAACTCATAATAACAGCTGTTTCAGATCACCGATCAGCTCCAATACCGCCTCTTCTTCCAGACAGTAGTATACCTTACCATTCCTTTTCTCAATATTCACCAGTCCGCAGGAAAACAGTACATTCATATGATGGGACATGGTAGATGCGGATAATTTCATGGTTCCCGCCAGTTCCAGATTGTATTTCTTGGATTCCTTTAAAATGCACAGAATATCCAGTTTGCTTCTGTCGCTTAATGCCTTCAGTTTCATGATAACAGCATCCTTTGCAGCATCCGTACTCTTCCCTCTTCTGGGCAGCAGTTCTAAGAACAATCCCTGGTAGCCATGGGAATATAAGACCAGTTGAATCGCCGGTTCTGCCAGGGTGGGATAAACGACTGCCTGGGATGCGAAGTTATGAATCAGCCGGTCAAATCTGTCATCTTTGTGGGCAGCATAGCGTTCCATGAGAGCCTGAAACGGTTTCTCTACTGAAGCAAGGGCTCTCTCATACACAGGGATATTTTTGCGGATTGCCTCCATAAGATATTCCATCCAGTACCTGGGCCGGTGGAGAAATTTCAGCAAATGCCATTTTCTTCCCTCTTCCATTTCCAAAGGTTCTAAAAACTCAATAATGTCCAGTTCATTTGTAATACTTGGTATTTTCTGTCTGGACAGTTCTTCGGAATCATCCCCTTCATTGACAATAACAGACATCAAAGTATCCCTGATTTCTTCATCGGTTACCCCGTCCAGCCCTTGAAGCCAGTGCTTGTTTTCTATAACGGATGCAATCAGAATAATGATCCAGTCCTGATCCTTATCCTTAAAAAAGAACGTTTCATTTTCTGTTTTTTTGTAATGGTCTTTAAAATATTTTTCATAACGTTCCAGGATTTTAAAATGCTTCTGATAGAATAACTCACCATCAATACCCAGCTCATTCAAACCCTTTATTGTCTCATCCCGCATTTCTTCTCCCTGGTAACAGCTGAATAATAATCCAAGTGTTTCAAATACCGGATCCAATTCATTTTTCATGATCATATCCATAAAAAATCCCTCCTGACCGTCTGCTATGATTTCATTTGTTATACCGGCTTTTTGCCTGTCTGCCCATTATAACAAATCTTTGTGCTCATAACAAGCGGAAGCGTGTCTTAAAAATCTTTGCCGAAGCAAATTTAAGACACGCTTCCGAGGGTGTTTGAAAGTCTCAATATATGATTTAAATTTTCACATGCTGTTCCACATCGACTACGAATATGGTCGCACCGCCAAACTCAACGGTCATTGGTACTGTGGCATAGCTGATAGATTGTACGCCGCCTGATACATAGGGGGTGTTCACGTTTACTTGCTTTCTGGTTGAGCACTCTTCTTTAATAATATCAATAACCTGCTCCACCTTTTCATCTTCCGTTCCAATCAGCAGCGTGGTATTCCCCCGTCGCAGAAATCCTCCGGTAGTGGCAAGTTTCGTTACCATAAAATTGCTCTTATTCAGTTTGTCAACTACAAATCCTCCGTCCTCGTCATGGACAATTGCAAATACCATTTTCATATTGGACACCTCCATCACTTTTTACATCTCGCAGATGTACTTTTCAATCATTTTACCGGAACTAACCGATTTACCTTCTACAACCATCTTATCATAAACCACCTCTTTATGGTTCATTAAAATCGTAAATACCCGCCATTCATTTTGAAAAGCGCAGATGGCATAGACATGATTGTGATAATAATCGTTCAGATACTGAAATAAAACATCTTCACTTTCATTCTCGCCTAAGGACAGCATTACAAGATGATAAGATCCCGCACATTTTTTCAGAATATCATTGTTATCCCAGTCCGTATGTTCTTCGTCATGAAGAATCACAATGACTCTGTCATTTTCTCTTCCAAGTTCGTGGATAATCATAATGTCTGCCTCCTGTTCTCATGCAAGATGGATGCTCTTTTATAATAAACGCTGCCGGGATCTTTTGCAACTAATTTATACTTTTTCATGACTTTTAACAGCTTTTCAGCCATCACGGGTTCCATTTCACAGAGCGGAAGGCGGCATCCCCCTACATTCCAGCCCATGTAATTCAGCGCCTGCTTTACCGGAATAGGATTTACGTCATAAAACAGCGCTTCGATCAGCTCCAGATACTCGATTTGTAATTCATCGCTTGTTTCCGGATCATGGTTAAAAAAGCTCTCACAGATATCATGTGCTTCCTTGGGTAAAATATTCGCTAAAACGGATATTACCCCCTTTGCACCAAGCGCCAGAGCTGATGTGATCTGGTCGTCATTGCCTGAGTAAATATCCAGTCTGTCCTTACAGAGGGAAGAAATTTTAGCAATCTGGGAGAAATTACCGCTTGCTTCCTTAACAGCTGCAATCTTTTCATTTTCACATAAACGAAGATAGGTCTCCGGCTGGATGTTTAACCCTGTTCTGGATGGAATATTGTAAAGCACAATGGGCAAATCCGTTGCATCTGCTATCGCATTAAAATGATAAATGAGCCCCTGCTGGGAAGTTTTATTATAATAAGGCGTGACCTGAAGCAATGCATCTGCACCTGCTTTTTCAGCCTGTCTGGAAAGTTCAACTGCATATTGTGTACAATTGGAACCTGCCCCAGCGATGACCGGAACCCGATGCCCTGTACACTCCACAATAAACCGGATCACATCATAGTGTTCTTTATTGCTGAGCGTAGATGCTTCACCTGTTGTTCCCACTGCTACAATTGCATCGGTATGGTTTTTTAACTGAAAATCGATCAGCTCTTCCAACTTTTCAAAGTTAACACTTCCGTCTTCCTTAAACGGAGTGACCAACGCAACTCCTGTACCTGTAAAAATTGTACGCTTCATATTTTTTACCTCTTTCATACATTTTATTTAAACTATCATGATTTGCTTACAAGCAGCAAAGTTAAATTTCCTACATCATAGCACAGCCCATATTAAAATGAGTTGCGGTATCTTCTTTCCTGCATTAAATTTACATTAAATCCGGACATTTACTCTGACCTGGAGCGAGTTTTAAAATTGCTTTCTGGCAGCTGTGCGTAAGCTCTAGAGCGTGTTTGAAAATTCATTCCTGTCATCTGCCCGCCCCATGCAAAAAAGAAGATGTATTTTATTATATTCATTTAAATGCCGTCAGGAACATAAAAAATGAGATTGGACGATCCGGCTTCTGTTTCCCGCCGGATGGTCCAACCCCACAATCATTCATATGTCTATGCTGCATCCTATGACAAATGCAGTAACGCTTCCGCCAAAGCCAGTATGGTCAGAGACTGCCCATACGCCATTGGTGCAATTAATATATTTTTATAATGATCTGCATCATAACCCATTCCGGTTCCGCCGGATACATTCAATACAGTTCCATCCTGGTCTATATTTTTCAGAATTCCTTTCACTGCCCGCTGGGCACATTCCAAATAAGAGTCATCCAGAATACCATAGCGGATTCCTTTTAAAATACCTGCTGCGATAGCCGCCGAACCGGACACCTCCTCATAGCTGGATGGGTCCAGAAGCACGGTATGCCACAATCCGCTTTTACTCTGCAGCTCTTTTAACTTATGTACCTGTGCTTTATACGCATCGATCACAAACTGTTTTAATCCGGCATTCATGGTACCTTTAAACATGTCGATATAATCTAAAATGCCCAGGGTGAACCAGCTGTTGCCCCTGCACCAGAAGATGCCCCCGAAGTTATTCTGCTCATTAAAGGTCCAGCCGTGGTAGAACAATCCCGTATCTTTGTCACAGAGATACTTGATGTGCATGAGAACCTGGTGAATGGATTCATCAATCCACTCCTGTTTTTTGTATTTCTGACCCATTTTATTCAAAAATAAAACTGTCATGAAAATGGTATCAATCCACATTTCATTTTCATTTAAGCGCACTCCCAGACGATCTCCGTTGGCACTGGTAACATGCTGGAACCCACCTTCCTTAGTCCGGGGAAGGCAGTTCATCAGCCAGTCCGCCCATTTCAGGCAGAGATCTTCGAATTCCGGATGATGATACTGCTCATTTAACTCTACCAGCGTAAGCAGCGGTGTAGTGGTATTGATGTTTTTTGAAGGCAGCCCCTGTGCTATATTTTCCTCAAACCAGTCATATAAAAACTTCTGGTATTTTTCATTTTTTTCTGTCTTCATTATTTTTAACAGACCATACAGACCTACTCCCTGAGGCCAGTCCCATTCCCGGATGCCGAAATCTCTTTTAAAAAAACCAATAGATTCCCCTCCGTTTTCTTCCAGTTCCTTCTCGTTTTCCGGACCGCCCAGGTTCAATAGCTTATCGATTACAAGATCTAACTTCTCTCTCAGTTCTTTTTCATTTATATTTTTCATTCTAATCCTCCAAATATTTCAAACAGGGTCTAAAACGTCACAGACGCACACCTGACGCAGATATCAGACACTCTATATCCAAATATTTACGCCTGGGGGCACTGGCTTTTTTAAGTTGTTTATTATATAATGTACTAAAAATATCATACTGCTGTACGGTGCAGTGTTATAATTCCAAAGAAAAGGTGGTAATCCATGGAAAAAGTAATCTATTATGCTGAAATGGAAGGGATCTCCCTGGAGCACATGGTGCGAAACGGTAAATTTGACATGCGGGTCAAACATTTTCACAATGAGTACGAAATCTTTTATATCTTAGAAGGAGAACGCCTCTTTTTCTTTCATAACCGGAATTATCTGGCATCCAAAGGTGATCTTATTCTGGTAGATACCAACCTCATACATATGACTAAATCAGTCTCTGATGATGATCGGGGACACAACCGTATTATCCTCTACATTGGCAAGAATAAAATGCAGGAACTGGGTGAAAAATTTCCAGCTCTGGGTTTAGTCCGCTTCTTTCAGGACAACTATGGGGTATATCATTTGAATCAGGAGCAGCAATATCTGTTTATGCAAATGTATGAACATCTGCAGGCTGAATTCAATCAAAAGCACCGGAATTATAAATATGCAATTGAACTGGAGATTCTCTCCTATTTTCTCAAACTGGTGCGGGACATCTCTCATCACAATCAGGAGACGCCGCAGTTTGGCAGTGAAAGTAAATACCGGACAGCCTATGCCGTTGCAGATTATCTCTCTGAACACTGTCAGGAAAACATTTCCCTGGAGGGTCTGTCCAGCCATTTTTACCTGAGCAAGTATTATATCTGCAGGGTATTTAAAGAAGTAACCGGCTATACCATCAGTGAATATATCAATATCCATCGCATCAAAAAGGCAAAACGCTGCTTAGAGGAAACGGACATGAGCATTTCATCCATCGCCCATGTCCTTGGTTATGAAAGCATTACTTATTTTGAAAAAATGTTTAAGACTTACATGACTATTTCCCCTCTGAAATACCGCAAAACTTTAAATACGGTGACTCATACTAATAAACCTACTAACCCATAAGCCCAAGAACAGACGGCAGCCAGGTACTCAGTGCCGGGATAAATGTGACGAAGAGCAAAGCGACCAAAATCGCACCGAAAAATGGCAGGAGCTTTTTCATGACATCTTCTACCTGGAGCTTTGCCACACTACATCCTACGAACAATACACTGCCTACCGGAGGTGTTACGGTTCCGATGGATAAGTTCATAACGATCATGACACCAAACTGAATCGGATCCATCCCCAGATTCGTTGCTATTGGCAGGAAGATTGGTGTAAAAATCAACAGTGCCGGAGCCATGTCCATGAATGTTCCTACAATAAGTAATATCAGATTGATAATCAGCAGGATCACGATCTTGTTGTCGGAAATGCCAAGGAGCAGGTTACTGATTGCCTGAGGCAGACCGGTAAAGGAAAGCACAAAAGATAATATGGAAGATGCTCCGATGATCAGCATAACTACAGCTGTCATGACTCCCGTATCAACCAGAATCGCCGGTATCTCTTTTAATTTAATGCTCTTATACACGAACACCGATAGTAAAAACGCATATACCACGGCTATACCGGATGCTTCTGTTGGTGTAAAGTACCCGGAGAGAATTCCCCCGATAATGATTACTACCAGCAGTAAACTTGGAATGGCATCCCAGATCGTTTTCAAAATAACCGATCCTGTCAGCTTCTCTCTTTTAATAATATATCCGTGTTTCTTCCCGTAGAAAAATGCTACGATCATGCAGAGTCCTGCCCACAGCAGTCCTGGTATCCACCCAGCCATAAATAATGTGGCAACGGATGTTCCTCCGCTTGCAGCTGAGAACACAATAAATGCCGTAGTGGGTGGAATTAACTGACCTACAGGAGCGGTTGCAATATTCACTGCCGCTGAAAATCCTTCATCGTAACCCTGTTTTTTCTCCAGCGGATTCATTACCCCGCCGATCGCCGTAGCCGCTGCGATACCCGAGCCGGAAATGGAACCAAACATTGCGTTTCCCGCTATATTGGTCAGTGCCAGTGAGCCCGGAACCTTGCCAAGCACTAACAATGCAAGATTAATCAGTCTCTGGGCTATGCCGCCGCTGCTCATCAAAAGGCCTGCAAGGATGAAAAAGGGCACTGCCAGCAGGGTAAAACTATCGATTCCGCCAACTAATTTCTGCGCAGAGATGAACATCCCAAACCCCGGAGATAAAAACATAATAATTGTCAATAGTGCGGAAGCAATAATACTAAAAGATACGGGCGCACTCATCGCCAGCAGAAAAAAGAATGTTATAACCAGAACAATCGCTGCCTGTAATTCCATATTACTTTACCTCCTTTAATTTTTTCACAAAACCAATCATCCGGTTTACGCTGTACAGAATCATCAAAACTCCGCTGATTGGCACACATGCATAATACAGCTGCATTGGAATCTGCATTGCAGGAGAAATCTGTCCTGCTGAATTCATTGTGACCAGCCATCCCCCGGCGATCATAACAAATACACTCAACACAATAATTAATACTTCAATTCCTATTTTGGTTATTATATTATTTTTAGGCTGAAAGCTCTTTGTAAGAACACCGATGGATAAATGCTTTTCTTTTCCATAGGCATACGGAACTCCCAGCATCGTTACCCAGATTAACACATATCTTAAAAACTCTTCCGTATATTTACTTGGATTTCCTAACACAAACCTTGTTATTACCTGCCAGAAACAGCCGATTACCATTACCGCAACCAGAACAGCGATCACCGTTTCCAGAACTTTATTTATTATTCTCATCTTGGTACCTATTGCCTATTACAGCGCAATTTCCTTTCTATTTCTTATTTAACCCAACAGTTATTCCGCATATTTTTGAATATCCTCATACAGCGTATTATAGGCATCTCCCTTGGCACAGAATGCTTCCCGGATAGGCTGTACCGCTTCAATCAATGCTGTTTTATCAATATCCCGGTAAACGGTAACACCATGCTCTTCTGCTTCTTGTATCGCAGCTTCCATCATTCCTGTATAAAGGCTTTTAAAGTTATCATTGGTACGTTTCAGGCTTTCTACTAAGTATTCCTGCTGTTCCTCTGTCATACTGTTCCATTTTTTCGTACTGATTATATAAATATCCGGTGAATACTGATGCTCTGTGTATGTATAGGATTTCACCAGATCCTGATGTCCGTCAACCGTTAGTGCAAGCTCGGTATTTTCCGCTCCATCCACGATTCCCTGCTGGAGTGACGTATAGGTCTCTCCTGCCGCCATCGGCACCGGAGAACCTCCCATTTTTTCAATCATATCCATGGATGTGGTACTGGGCATAGAGCGGATCTTTTTACCTTTCAGTACAGATGGGTTGTCACACTTTACATCTTCTTTCAGATAAAAGTTTCTTGCACCGTTGGCATAATAACCAATTGCTATGTATCCCTCTTCTTTTGTTGAATCAAAAAGCTTCTGCACCTCTTCACTTTTTTCCATGGCATCATAGTAATGCTGCTGCCCGTTGAATAGATAAGGCACTGCAAATATGGAGTACTCGTCCCGGAACTGCCCCAGGGTATTGGAACTGACCTTTGCCATGTCCAGAATTCCGGCTTTTACCATCTCGATAATTTCCTTTTCCGTTCCGAGAACACCGCTTGGATAAATCTTAACCTGCATATTCTGACTCTCATCTTCTGCAACTATGTCTGAGAACAATGCAATGGAATCTGCAATTTCAGATCCTGCTGACTGATTGTGTGCCAGCCTGATCTCCACTTTTTCGCTGGAATTTGCACTTACTACTTTAAAAAAAGTAACTGATACAATCACAATCCCGATCAGGGCTACTGCAATTCCGAGTGTTTTCTTAATGCTTTTCATGTATTTCTTCTCCTTTTTCACCGTGAATATATACAAATCTTTTATCCTTTTTTTGGTAATATTGCATAAATTCTCGATATCTTTTTCCGTGCTATTACAGCACTTCTTATAGTTGCATTATAACATAGATAGATGAGTCTTTCTTCTTTTATGTTGCAGTCCTTTGTGATTTTTCAAACTATATTGCACCATTTTTCGAGGAAATTTGTCAAAGCGGCAGACTGCACGATTATGATCTTGTGTCTTCTATCCTTGATTGTTATATAAAAAAGCCGTCAAGAACGCACAGTGCGCATTTATCCTTGACGGCTTTTCATAGTTTTTCTGCTGTCGGTGCATTTAATTTGCACCCCATTCTACGGATGAATCTAAGGATGAATCTTTCTCAGTATTAAAACCGTTCTTTTTATACCAGGCAACAATAGCCGGAAAATCCACCTTTTGATTGTAATGTGTTTCAATTTCAAAGCGAAGTTCCTCGATCGATGTTTTAGACAGAGAATCCTTTAATAAATTGACGGCTTCCTGTAAATGAATCATCAGCAACTCCCGAATGGAACTGCCTATGGGACATACACCTGACAAGGTATCTGAAAACTTAAATATTTCATCAACAGCATCTGTCTCTATGGCTTGATAAACATCCCATAAAGTAATATTATTTGCCGGTCTTGTTAATGCCGTTGCACCCGTTCCCCGCTGTATGGTTAAAATGCCGGCTCGTTTTAGTTTTCCGTAAATATTTCTGATAATAACGGGATTATTTCCCACACTTTCTGCAACCATTTCACTGGTCACGCGAATATCAGGAAAATATGCAATCATAATAAGTGCATGAACTGCTATTGTAAATTGTGTACTCACTCTCATAAAAGGACACCTCCTCACTTATTGTAACAATTCACATTACAATAAGCAAGTCCAAACCGCAGGGTTTTCATCAAATTTATTTTCACAATCTTCTTGATAGTCTGTCATGCACGAACTGTATTATGCAATCCAATCTCTTGTCAGACGATCAATTAAAAGGCGGGCAGCCACTTCAACATGTACAGGCGGCAGCTCATCAAAGGCACCTGACTGAACTGCTTTCATAAGATCATCATTTCTGTCTGCACCATAGGCAACTGTTACATCATAATTTGCAACGCGCACCTTGCCTTCCCGTAAAAATCTCAGTTCATTTTCTTTCATTTTTACAAAGTCCTCAAATCCCGGAATCACCGCATTACACCCAATGTTACCAATTGTCTGGCAGCCGTGCTTCCCGGCAAATTCGCGGATTGTCTGGAGCGCATCCATGCTGCCATAAGTAAAGTTTACGATATAATCAACTTTTTCTGGCAATGCCTTTTCAAATGCAGCAGCGTCATTGATATCAACCTGAATGTGATGAACCCGGCTGTCTTTGATTTCCTGTCTGTCACTCCGGCTAGTTACATAAAATTGTGCCTCCATATCCCTTTTTAACCACTGCCTCGTGACTTCACGTCCAATATATCCGTTTCCTCCTGCTAATACGATTGTTGACATTTTGTATCCTCCTTTTTTTTAGTTTGTAATACTAATTATTACAAACACATTATAGTTCCGTTTTATTGTAATGTCAATAGTTACAAACTGATTTTATAGAGAACTCCTCTTATTTATACAAGCACCGCAGATTACAGTACATACCGGTTATACATCATCTATAAAATTGAACCTAAGATCAAACCTACTATAAAAGACCTTCTAAATTTGCAACGGCTTAGGTAACAGTAAAAGAACGCAGCAAAAAAAAGACAGTATAGCTATTATGTGCTATACCGCCTTTCCAGCTGTCTTAACTTAAAATTTTTTTAAAAATGCAATATCCTCTCTGGCTGACTTAGGATTCATCTCTTCTCTTAACAGATACATATCCGGTTTATGATTTCTAAGCCATTGGATGATGGTATCGTATTCGATAACGCCTTCCCCCAGTCTGGCTGGAACATATCCGCGGTTATCATCCAGACAGAAATCTTTTATATGCATGACATCTATGTACCCGCCTATCTTATCCAGCCATTGACTCCAGTAAAGCTCCTGGTTTGTATCTTCCGGATATTCCAACAGGTTAGAAGCGTCAAAGATCAGACGCAGGTGTTCGCTGTCCTGTACCTGGCTATATACGTCCAATACTGCTTCCACATTTTCCAGCGGATGCCAGTACACCGGTTCGATAGCCAGTTTGGCATCCAGCTTCTGTGCTTCTTCCACCACACGTTTTATACTGTCCATCATGAAAGGGTACCAGATTTGCTTTTCTTCCTTCGTCAGATGCGGGTAAGCAGTTTCCGTTCCCACCACCTTCGCTCCCACTTCTTTACTGTAAGCCAGACACATTTTCAACGTCTGGACGGCATTGGCACGGATCTCGTCATCCGGGTTACCCAGATCCATATAACATCCAAATACAGGGATCTCGATCTGATGCTCTTCAAATGATTTGCGTATTCTCTCCAGATGCTTCAGGATTATATCACCGTATTGTTCGATTCCTTTAAATGCCTTTGGCAATGCCAGCTGTGCCGCCTGATATCCCTCTTGCTGCAGCACTTCCGCCAGTTCTTCGATTTCCATCTTCCCATAGTCATGGGCGCGAACTCCAATTTTCATAGTCTCCTCCAATCACAAACGCATAAGTAAAATTCTAAATTCTAAGTAGTTTCATCTTAATAAACTACCACAACTGATTTTTCTTGTCAAAAGTTTTCTACCCTTTTCTGCCAGCTCTTCTTTTTTTATTCCTCAGCCAGTTTCCTGCGAACCAGAAAATAATTACCATAATCAGACTGGACATACTATTGATAACAATGGAGCCAATGGATGAATTTTTTGTTCCATAAACAGCCAGGATATAGAAATTGCCTAAGGTGTTGGTAAATATATTCCCCGGTATCGCAAGCAGTACCAAAAGCGCCAGACTATGCCAAATATTGAGATGAAAAATCCGAATTGCCAGATCTTCTATCCAGACAATCACCAGCCACAAGCAAGTAATGGGTATCCCCAGTTTCCACAGCCAATTCCCTGTGTATTCCACACCAAAATCTTTCAGGGCAAATTGAATAATCATCAGTAATGGTATAATCAGCACCGTAATACATAAGAGTGTTTTCTCCGGCTTAAATTTCTTGGATTTTATACATACATAACCGCATGCCATTGCAAATGCTACGCCTCCCGCTACAATCAGTGACCAGTTAAAGGTTCTGTCGATAGCAAAATTTACGATCATACACACCATAATGCCAATTAATCCAAGGACAGCCAGCCCTCCGGTTATATACCTGAGCTGAGTCCATCCCAGATACTTCTTAAAATTCTGAACTTCCGGAGCAGTCTCTACCGGAATATCTTCGCGCATCTCCTGGTAGATTTCTTTGCACTTTGTACATCCGTTCAGATGTTCTTCGATACTTTCATTTGTTGCCCTGCCTGTCATATGCTCAATATAATTAGGCAGTAAATCTCTTACTATTTCACAATCTAATTTTTGTCCCATTCTTTTCTTCCTTTCACTAATTTCTGTTTTCCTCTGTAAAATGTCACTCTTGCCCATGTTTCGGATTTCCCCAGAATGTCTCCTATCTCCGCAAAACTCAGTTCCCCGGTAAGCCTTAAATATATGACTTCTTTGGTCTGCTCATCGAAATAGTGCAGCTGCTTAAAAAGCTCTACCTTTTCAATATTCAGTAAATAATCATTTTCAATGTTTTCATACGACGGTATCTCTTCTGTCATTTCATCCACAGATACCTGCTGCTTTTGCCGTCTTCCCAGTTCTCTGTACCACAGTCTTTTTGCAATCTGGCACAGCCAGACCGATACTTTACAGTCACCCCGGAATTTCTCAATCCCTCTTGTCGCCTGGTAAAAAGTTTCCTGGGTCAGCTCCTCAGAAATGTCGGCATTATGGGTCAAGCAGAACAAATATTTGTAAACTGCTTTCACATTATTTTCATATATCTGTTCCATATCCTGCTTATCCATCTCATTCACCTGTACCGCCCATTCAATCAGTTTGAAAGCCCCGGGCAGAATCGCATCCTTTCGTATTTTTATCTCTCAAACCTTCACCTCCTGTCTATATGTTACACAAAAACCAGATTCGTTACATATTTTTTATAAATAAATTGTATAACTCCATTTTACCCGGAATCTATGTCACCGTCCAGGCATTTTACTGTGATCCTTCAACGTCCTTTTGGCCGGCGTTGCAAAAATATTATTAATCAAGTAAAATAGGCTCTGTAAATATATTTATAATTTTGCCAATATTCATATAGAGCAACATAACTTGTTGTTCGTGTGCTTTGGCAACAGAAAGGACGGCCTATGCCGCAAAGGTAACTACTATGGAACTGGCAAACGGATACCTTGAAATTTTTGCAGCGCTGGTCATTTTTATACTGCTCGTCGGCGTTCGCTGGGAAAAATCAGCCGGCATCCTGGAAAAACGACTGACAGCAATGGTTGCCTGTCACATGGCAGTTCTGCTTTTAGATGCCGCACGATGGCTTTTATATCAGCGCACCGACTTAAATGTGTTGCTGATTTTTCTGTCTGTCGCACCGACTGTTTTAGCGTTGCTTGGAAATTCCATTTTTCTCTGCTTTACGGTGGATTTTTTATCCCAGCGTGGGCCAATCCCCCGTAAAGCCACTATTCCGATGGTCTTTCTTTTTGCATTTGCCATTATCACTTGGGCAATATTTATTTTGTTAAACGGGGTGCATAGTGCAGCCAATATGCAGACCAACTATGATGCCATGCAGTATAGCTGGGGCTATTGGGTTGGGCATTTGGGCTGGGCTACGGCTTGTGTCATCGGTCTTGGAATCCTTTGTCACTGTCGGCAAGGCCTTAACCGCAAAGAGCTGCTGTCCCTTTCCAGCTACTGTGCTTTTCCCCTTATTGCATTAGTCCTGCGATTTTTTTGGGACGGACCGCAAATTTTTCTTTCCACGTCTCTGGCTCTGATTTGGATTTATGCAGTCGTACAGCGTGATCAGCGCCAGCGCTTGCAGGCGCAGGAAAACCAGCTTACGCAAAGTCGCATTGCAATTCTGCTCAGTCAGATACAGCCTCACTTTTTATATAACACACTGACTGCCATTTGTGGACTATGTGATGAAAATCCTAAGGAAGCAAAAAGGGTAACCGCGGAATTTGCAGACTATCTGCGGCACAATTTGGAATCGCTTAGTCTAGACAGACCCACTCCATTTCTTGATGAACTGAAGCATACGAAAGTTTATCTAGGGATCGAAAAGAAACGCTTTGAGGACAAATTGAACATTGTCTATGATATTACGGTGGATGATTTTCTCATCCCGGCCCTGACCGTACAGCCCCTTGTGGAAAACGCTGTTAAACACGGTATACGGAGGGCAAAAAAAGGTGGTACAGTTACCATTCATACGGCCGGGAACGCCGATTACTACGAAATAACAGTTGAGGATGACGGCATAGGCTTTGACTCAAGCCAACTGCAGTCAGATGACAAAATGCACATTGGCATTGAAAATGTGCGCGGCCGCTTATGGTCAATGTGCCGCGGAAAGCTCATAATTGAGAGTAAAGCAGGCCTGGGCACAAGAGCAGTTATAAAAATACCCAAGGGGGATATCAATCGATGAATATTATTGCCGCAGATGATGAAAGAATCGCATTGCAGCTTTTAATCACCTCTATTCATGAGGCAGTACCAGCAGCACATGTGCTTGGTTTTAGTTCCAGTGAGGATGCACTTGCTTTTGGGAGTGTAAATCCCTGCGAAGTAGCTTTTTTAGATGTTGATATGAGCGATGTGGACGGCATTACTCTGGCAAAGTACTTAAAGCAAGTTAATCCAAAGATCAATATTATCTTCGTAACTGCCTATAAAAAGTATGCGATAGAGGCTCTTTCTCTCCATAGCAGTGGCTATGTAATGAAGCCTGCCACAAAAGAAAAAATAGAACATGAGCTGGAAAACCTGCGCTACCCTGTCTCTATACTGGCAAATCACAAAATTTGGATTCAGTGTTTTGGAAATTTTGAGGTATTTGCAGACGGAGAACCGGTCAAATTTACATACAGTAAAACAAAAGAGCTTTTGGCATTTTTAGTTGACCGCAAAGGAGCGTTCTGCTCAAACGGTGAAATTATTGCGGCACTATGGGAAGATAACGGGAACAGTGTAAAAAAGAGTTCCTATCTGCGCGATTTGAAAGCGGATCTGCTGGCGACCTTTAATGCGTATAATATAGGAAATTCTATTCGCAAGCAACGTGGCGTTATGGCAGTTTCACTGGATAAGATTGCCTGTGACTACTATAATTGGATACAGGGTGACATTCAGGCCATTAATGCCTATCGAGGCGAGTATATGTCCCAATACAGTTGGGGCGAGTTTACGCTGGGCAGCATTGAAATGACTGCAACTACACACTTGCAATAAATTTTCTAAAACAGCCTTTAAAATGCTATCTAAGGGCTGTTTATTTTTGTATACCGGAAAACTCCGACACTTTCCCGACACTTCAATTTATATAATGGTTAAAGCCACGATGGTAATTTGGAATATATTGCACACCGTGTATCCGTTTTATACAGGTATGCCAATACCTGGCGAATCGACGATGTAAACTGCAAATATATCACAGACAGGAGATAACAGAATGGAGTTAATATATGCCAGCTTAGATTTATTCGCAGCTGCGATTATCGGGGTACTGCTTATTGGTTCGTTCTTTAAGGGTGATCATCCTAAGCCATTCGGTAAGAAGATCATTCTGTTGCTGATTGGTCACCTGGTTGGACTGCTCTGCGACAGTATTCTTTGGTTTTGGGAACCGGAGCGATACCCCACCATAGACATCTCTGCTGCGATTGTGGTGCAAAAGACAGTCCTGTTTCTTGCTTACAGCGTACTTGCTGCAATGACCGTAATCTATACCGATTGTCTAGTGAAATTTATTGAGGAAAAGGCAAAGTGTTCCAAACGCATTGTTCCCTGCATCACAGTAATTTGCATCATGGCGGTTGTCCTTTGGACCGTCTCCCTGTTTAACGGAATGTTTTTTACCTTCGACGAAAAGGGAATGTTTGTTTCTACAAAGCTCTATTGGTTCACGCAAGTGACCATTGGTTTCTTGCTGTGTGTGGACGTGTTTTTGATATGGAAGCACCGCAGAGCACTGGGCTGGTGCAATGCCATTCCGCTGCTTTTTTACATTCTGCTTCCAATTGGAGGGTTTTTCCTGTCCTTTTGGTGGGACGTAATCCCGGTTTACATTGCTGCCACCTTGTCCATGCTGCTGATGTTCATAGTGTTCCACCTGGAGCAGGACAAGCAACTCCGAGAGCAGGAACGACAATTTACACAAAGCCGTGTTTCCATCATGCTTTCGCAGATACAGCCTCATTTTTTATACAATACCTTGACTGCTATCTGCAGTCTTTGCGACGAAAACCCAAAGGAAGCCCAAAAGGTAACCGCCGAGTTTGCTGGCTATCTGCGTCACAATCTGGACTCCCTGACCCAAAGCACCCCCGTTCCGTTTGAGGACGAGCTGCGGCACACCAAGGTCTACCTCCGCATCGAGCAAAAACGGTTTGGGCATAGGCTGAATATTGTCTATGACATATCAGTTAGCAATTTCCGTGTTCCTGCGCTGACCATACAGCCAATTGTTGAAAATGCGGTTAAACATGGTGTGACCAAGAAAAAGACAGGAGGCACAGTCACCATTTTCACAAAAGAAAAAGAAGACTGCTATGAAATCATAATCGATGACGATGGCTTTGGCTTTGACATTGACAATGTACAGACAGATTCAGATACGCATATCGGCATTAAAAATGTACGTTACCGCCTGTGGTCAATTTGCCACGGAACGCTTACAATTACCAGCGTACCTGGAGTGGGCACGGTTTCCACAATAAGAATACCGAAAGAATGAATGAAGAATTGTGGCAGATAAATGATTGATAAAGGCAGAGGTATCCGTAAGGGGGATCCTCTGCCTTTTCTATGGGCGATGATTTTTAAAAAGAAATGTCTTGAATATTGATCCTTATATAACATACTGCGAGCAACTAAATATAACCTGATCTTGCCATTTGGAAAAATTCACTAATCATCTCTTAAATCTCTCAATCATCATAGTCATCATAATCGTCATGATCATCATAGTCATCATAATCATCGTAATCGTCATCCATAAACTCATATTTATCTTCCAGATAATTCTCTATGGTATCTTTATGATTTTCCAATTTCTCTAACTTTCTATCCAGAGACTTCATTTGGCGATAGGATAATTTTCCATCATGATATGCATCTTCGATCTGATCATCCAAGCGGTCTGCCTTTCGGTCAATTGCATCCAGTTCCCGTTCAAATGTCAAATATTGCTGTCTTGCTCCGGCAGCATCGACTGCCACTTTTGTATTCTTTATACGATCGTAAACCTTATTATACTGATTCTTATAATCTTTTATTTTCGCTTCCTGCTTTTTAACGGACATTGATTTTGTCTTATTCTGAACCGTAATCTGGAAGTCAGCTTTTATTTTTGTATTCTTAATTCTTACCGAGATGACCGCACTGCCTGTTTTCATAGCTTTTACTTTCGTATCATCATCTCTTTTTTCCAATACTTTTACCACTTTGGAATCGCTGCTGCTCCAAATAATATTCCGGTCTCTGACCTTCGTGCCTCCTGGTAAAATTTCGCTGTCCAGATCCATGGTCTTCCCCAGCTGCATGGTATTTGCGTCCGCTTCAATGGCTATCTGCTGTGGTTTTGGTGCCGCAAAAACGATTGCTCCCATCATAAGAAATGTACATCCCATTAAAAATATTGTCTTTCCCATCTTTTTCTTCATCATAATTACTTTCCTCCATTATCAATCGTCATCATCCGGTTCCTCGTCATCGTCTGAATCATCAGAATGATCATCATCCCAGTCTTCCTCATCCTGCTCCCGGCTGTCTGCATCATCATCATATTCATCCAGGTCGTCATCAGAATCCTTCCCATCATCACGGTCATCATCAAAATCCTCATCGGAATCTTCCAGATCTTCCGGATCTTCCAGGAAGTCATCCGGATCATCATATAAATCATCCTCATCAGCATCACCCGGATTACCACGTTTTTCTTTTTCCTGACCTGCTGCCGGCTTCTGCTGCTTATTCAGAGTATTATTTGACTCCTCGCTCTCTTCAATGATATCTTCCACATTTTCCAGAATCGATTCATCTGACTCATAGCCTTTCATATCTGAAATGTCTATTCCCCTGTTTCGGATCAATTGTGCTAATTCCTGCATGGTCATTTTTGCAGCATCCTCCAGATTGAGTCCGGGGTCTTTCTTACTTAATTTTAATAAAAATGCCGCCTTTCCACGGGAAATGTTGTATTTGCCGGCAAGCTCAGAAATTTCTTCACTGCCTGTAATCTCCTGGTTATAAATAACCCCTTTAATATTCTTCTGATCCAGCACTTGCCGGATATCCCCTACTATGGATTGACAGATTTCATCTGCCTTCTTCGTATCTTTGTTTTCCACCGATACCAGTATGGAATTGTTTACCTCAGTAATATAACCTTTTCTAACCATAGAACCTATAAGTGCATTTACAGCTGTGTTCAGTTCTACATTATGCAGATTCATGTCTGCCAGAATTATTTCACCATCTTTATTAAGAGCCTTCACCTCCATAACCTGATTCTTTCGGTTTGTCTGAATCTCTACACTGGGATTAACATCAATGTCAATGGTGGTGTCGATTTGGTTATTCCAAAAAATACGGATTCCCAATATCAGTATCAGACAGGCAGCTAATGCCGCTGCTCCCCGGAACGCCATCTGTACCCGTTTCCAGGAACCTGCCTCATCCATCAGCCAGTCTTCTTTTTCCAGCCTTTCATTCGGTGATGCTGTCACTTTTTCAAAAACGTCAGGAGTAATGTCTTCTATTGCCTGTTTCAATCCTTCCCCGATCTTTTGCATTTTTAAGACATCCTCCCTTCTATGTAGTTTCGTAATTTCTTCAATCCGCGGTTATATTTTGACAGTACTGTAGAAAGGGGGAGCTTCACTAAAGCTGCTATTTCCCGGTGTTTCATCCCGGTATTGGCATGCAGAATAATTATCTGCCGTTCCTCATCCCCTAATATGGAAAATGCTGCTTCCAGCAACAGTTTATTTTCCTTATCCTCTACTGCTGAAAAATCCAGCATATTCTCTAGCTCTTCATAAGGTGATGTCTGAGTATTTTTATCTTTTCGAATCTTCATGTAAGAGAGATTTCTAGCAATGGTAAATATCCAGGCGAGAGGCTTACCCTGGGGTTTATACAAATGTGCCCCTGTTTTGATTTTAATAAAAGTCTCCTGCAGAATGTCTTCTGCGTCATACTGATTCTTCAATATCGATAAAATAAATCCATAGACTGCCTGGTATGTCTGGTAATACAGCGTCTCTAACGCCTGCATATCACCCTCAGCAATCTGAACAAATAACTCATCTTTCACAATCTGACCCAGCCGTTGATTTTCATTTTGCTCTTCCGGAATTAAACAAAATAGAATCATTCGTAATCCACCTGTATAAGATTGTCTCTTTCCCTTTCTAATTAGTTAATGCTTGATCTAGACGTTTTATTGCATGGAATAAAAATTTTTTGTAATATTTTCCAAATAAAGCTGTTATGGTTATTTTACCATATCAGACCTGCGGCAACAATTGACATTATTCGAACTCGTAAAAGCATTCAGCAGAAAATATCCGCCCATCCGCCCCCGACATTATTTCCACAAAAAAAGGACTTGTACCCAACATCCTTTTGATCAGACATTGGGCATAAGCCCTTTCTTTTTGCACCATATATATCTTGATTTATTAAACTTTAATCCATGAAACCACAAGCTGCCTTATTCTACTCTCAAATCAATAGCGGGAAAGCGGATTTCTTATACCGTTATATCCTGAAACTTATTTTCCCTGCCCGTAATAAGCACCTTCACCATGTTTCCGGTAATAATGTTTATCCTGCAGTTCCTGTGGTGCAGGCTCTACCTGCGCATTGATGCGTTCGCAGCGGGCAGCCATTTTAGCCACCTCTTCTAATACCACGGCATTATGTACAGCTTCATGACCGTCTTTTCCCCAGGTAAACGGACCATGGTTTTTGCACAGAACAGCCGGCATAGCCTTGTAGTCATTTTCCTTGAAGTAATCAGCGATCAGAATTCCTGTATTTTTTTCATAAGCATCTTCGATCTCATCGTGATTCAGGCATCTTAAGCATGGAACTTCTCCGTAAAAGTAGTCCGCATGTGTCGTACCATAACATGGAATGCTTCTTCCGGACTGTGCCCAGCTGGTTGCCCAGGAAGAATGAGTATGTACGATTCCGCCGATTTCCGGAAATGCTTTATATAATTCTACATGAGTAGGCGTATCGGAAGAAGGATTGTACTTTCCTTCCACCTTATTGCCCTCCAGATCCATGACTACCATGTCTTCCGGTTTTAATTCATCATAGGGAACTCCGCTTGGCTTAATTACAAATAATCCTTTTTCCCTGTCTATTCCGCTTACATTTCCCCAGGTAAAAGTAACTAATCCGTATTTTGGAAGATCCATATTTGCAAGATAGATCTCTTTTTTCAATTCAGCTAACATATTAATTCTCCTTACGTGCTTCCGCTTTTATGGTTTTCAGGCGCTTCATCACATCATTTGCACCACGTCCAAAGTAATCGTGTAACGTCTTGAACTCTGCGTAAAGCTTCTTATATGCTTCAACATTTTCCGGGATTGGTTTATAAGTCTTCTCTTCCACTTTTCCCATTACTTTTGCAGCGTCAAAGATAGAATCGTATCCGCCGTTTGCAGAACCTGCTGCCACCGCACCGAACATGGCTGCGCCAAGTGCCGGAGACTGATCGGATGCACCGATAAAGATCTCTTTTCCGGTTACGTCTGCATAGATCTGCATCATCATGGGGTTTTTCTTGGAAATACCGCCGCATGCGTACAGTTCATCTACCGGGACGCCGGACTCTTCAAAGGTTGTAATAATCATATTTTTGCCATAAGCAGTTGCTTCGATTAATGCACGGTACATTTCTTCCGGTTTCGTCGTCAGGGTCATTCCCATCATTAAGCCGGTCAGATCCACATCTACGAGACAGGAACGGTTTCCATTCCACCAGTCAAGTGCAAGAAGTCCGCTTTCACCGATTTTTAATTTGCTGGCTTTTTCTGTAAGCAGCTGATGGATTCCCATCCCCTTTGCTTCTGCTTCATCGTAGTAAGCCTTCGGCACACAGTTTTTCACAAACCATTCAAAGTGATCGCCTACACAGGACTGTCCTGCTTCATAGCCATAGAATCCGGGAAGAACACCGTCTTCTACCACTCCGCACATTCCAGGTACTACTTTTTCCACTTCACTAACCATAATATCACAGGTAGAGGTTCCTATTATCATCAGCATTTTATTTGGCTCCGTGATGCCAACTGCCGGTACTGCAACATGGGCGTCTACATTGCCCACTGCAACTGCCGTTCCGGCTTTTAACCCAACCTTGCCTGCCATTTCTTCCGTTAATTCTCCGGCTTTTGCTCCCTGCGGATAAATATCTGTGCTGAGTTTATCTTCCACCAGATTTTCAATTCTTGGATCCAGTGCTTTATAGAATTCCTTATCCGGATAACCTTTTTGTTTATGCCACAGCGCTTTATAGCCTGCGGTACAGCTGTTTCTTGCTTCTTTTCCGGTTAACTGCATGGTTACCCAGTCAGCTGCCTCCATAATTCTGGCTGCCTGATCATAAATATATGGTGCTTCATCCAGAATCTGCATCACCTTCGGTACTAACCATTCAGAAGAAATCTTGCCGCCGTATCTTGCAAGGAAGTCTTCCCCTCTTTCTTCCGCAATCTGGTTCAATTTATTAGCCTGGCTCTGCGCCGCATGGTGTTTCCATAATTTCAGCCATGCATGAGGCTCTTTTTTCAGATCTTCATGGAAACAAAGAGGTGTACCATTTTCATCAACCGGCAGAATCGTACATGCCGTAAAGTCAATGGACATACCGATTACATCAGCCGGATTTACTCCCGATTCCTTCAAAACAGCCGGAATGGTAATTTCCAGTACTTCCAGGTAGTCAGCCGGATGCTGCAGTGCCCAGTCGGGACCCAGTTTTGTTCCGTCAGGAAGGAACTCATCCATAACACCATGAGTATATTCTTTTACAGCCTGTGCCAGAATTTCCCCATTTGTGACGTCAACCAATACTGCACGTCCTGATTGTGTTCCATAATCCACACCAATTGAATATTTTTTCTCCATTGTCCACATTTCTCCTTTTACTTTATCATTTTTATACCCCTGCATACCGCAGACAGGTCTGCGGTATTGCACAGTTCTATCTGTAAAAAACCTCTCCTAAACGTAAATCGCTTCTGAAGTTACGGATATTCGTATCCTTGTCAATATAAACTGCCTCGATACCCATTGCTGCTGCCCAGTCGCCCATCTGCTCTGCATCCAGGTCATAGGAGAATGCTGTATGATGTGCTCCGCCTGCATAGATCCATGCTTCTGCCCCGGTTGCCAGATTTGGTTCCGGTGTCCAGAATGCAGTTGCTACCGGAAGTTTCGGCATTGGTTTTTCTACTTTCTTGCAGTTTACATCATTGATAATGAGGCGGAAACGGTTCCCCAGATCTACCAGTGATGTTGCCACTCCTTTTCCTTCTTTAGAAGTAAATACAAGGCGTGCAGGATCTTCTCTGTCACCCATGGAAAGCGGATTTACTTTTATGCCGATTGGACCCTCTGCAATTGTAGGGCAAACTTCCAGCATATGTGCCTGTAAGATTCCTTCTTTGCCAGGTACCAGATTGTAGGTATAATCCTCTAAGAAAGAGGTACCCTTAGCGTCTTTCACGCCATCCGCCATAATTTTCATAAGACGTACCATTGCAGCTGTCTTCCAGTCACCTTCACCGCCGAATCCGTAGCCTTTTTCCATCAGTCTCTGAATCGCAAGTCCCGGAAGCTGCTGTAAGGAGCCCAGATCACCAAAGTGTGTTACGATTGCCTGGTAGTTTTTCTCCTCCAGGAAACGTTCAAAACCGATTTCAATACCTGCCTGAACCGCAACGTGTCTGCGGAATTCCAAGGGGTCTCTGCCCTCTAAAATCATTTCATATTTATCATAATACTCTTCCACTAATACGTCAATGTCACCAGCACTTACATTCTGGACATATTCTGCGATTTCGTTGACCGGATAAGCGTCAATTTCCCAGCCAAACTTGATCTGTGCTTCTACTTTATCGCCTTCGGTAACTGCTACATTTCTCATATTGTCGGCTACACGGCATACGCGGATATGGCTGCTTTCCATGATACCCACAGCCGTTCTCATCCACTGTGCAATTCTTTTTTGTACCGCTTCATCATCCCAATATCCTACGACTACTTTTCGCTCAATTCCCATGCGTGTTACGATGTGGCCGTATTCCCGGTCTCCATGTGCGGACTGATTTTCATTCATAAAGTCCATATCAATGGTATCATAAGGGATTTCCTGATTAAACTGTGTATGTAAATGAAGCAGCGGTTTTCTGTATTCCTGCAGTCCTAAAATCCAGGATTTTGCAGGTGAAAAAGTATGCATCCAGGTAATTACGCCTGCACACTCTTCATCTGCGTTAGCTTCATTGAACGTTTTACGGATTAACTCATTTGTAATCAGTGTTGGTTTCCATACCACTTCAAAGGGAAGCAGACCGGATGCATTTAATTTCTCCACGATAATTTTCGAATGCTCTGCTACCTTTCTCAGACATTCATCGCCATATAAATCCTGTGATCCTGTGGCAAACCAAAACTTGTAATTTTTTGCTGCTTTCATTTTAATAATCCTCCTTAAGATTTTATATTTTATATTTTTGTTTTGTTGATTCTCTGATAATTAATTCCGGTTTAATCAGCCGCTCCACCCGGCTTTCCTCAGGGGGAACTTTACGAATCTGCTCTAACAGCAGTTCGGCTGCCATCTCACCCAGTTTTTCCTGTGGATGTGCTATGGTCGTAAGAGGTACCAGACCATTTTCCGATATAATCGAATTATCATATCCCGTAACAGATACATCCTTTGGAACTTGTACGTTCCTTTTTTGCAGGGTTTTAATAACTTCCAGTGCAATCTGATCGTTATAGGAAACCACCGCATCCAGGGGAATCTTCTGCGTAATCATGCGCTCCACCATCAGTACCGGCTTACTTTTCCGGTCTTCGGTATGGAACCAGATTACCATATCCGGGTCATAGGGTATCGCCGCCTCATTCAGAGCCTTAACATACCCCTTATGCCGTTCTTTACCCTGACTGTCATCTGCCTTAAATACACCGGCGATATGTACATGTCCCGTATCCAGCAGATATTTTGTCAATAAATACCCTCCCATGCAGTCATCCATCAGGATATGGGGTCTTTCTTCCATCTGGGGATACAGCCCCTGGATAAACACATATGGGATCTCATACTCATCCAGCATACCATACAAGTTCATGTGCCTGCACAGAATCTGGCTTTTACTGGGTTCAATAATTAACCCGTCAATATCCTTTGTCAGGATATCTTCCAGTACTTTTGCCTCATTTCCCCGGCTGTTTCCCGTATTTTTCAACATAATGCTGTAGCCATTTGCCGTCAGCACCTTGTCTATACCCTGGATCAACCTTGGAAAGATATAATCCGAAATATAGGTGGTAATCACTGCAATATTCCTGGACTTCTTCTGATGTCCCATACGTTCCGAGCAAAAAGTTCCACGTCCATGCTGCGCCGTCACATACCCCTCATTCGTTAAAATGGAGAGTGCCTTTCGCACCGTATGCCTGCTGACTTGAAAGGTTTCTGACAGTTCATTTTCTGACATCAGCTTCTCTCCGGGTTTAATCCTTCCGGATAAAATATCATTCTTCAGCTGCTCCATTAACGAAAAATATTTTGTTTTTCCATTCTCACCTGTCATAGGCACCTCCTTGTATTTATTATATAACTTGTATGCTCTTACCTACAAGTTGTTGTTTTTACAAAAATTAAAAAAAATAGTGTCTCGAGACACTGAGCGTATATAAATCATATTGAAATCAAGTTCTGATCAAGTTCTAATATACAAAAAGGGCGCCCTGGTAAAGCATGTTTAAATAGCTTTTCCAGCAGCACCATTTTCTTTCATTCCCTATATTTGATCTATTTTAGCTTCAACGCTCTCAGGTAATCCATAAAGCATGTTTGGAAATGTATCCCGCCATCTGCATACGCCACTTCCCGTGGTATCTGACCCGCATCTGACCGGCACCTGCCTTTAATCTACTGGCACATGCCTTTAATCTACCGGCACTTCCCACGCCTCATCTGCATGCGCCCGAAAACACATTTCCACCTGTTCTCTGTTATTTTTCTCTTCTGCAAGCCCTGGCAGCTCATCCAGTCCAAAGTATCCGCTTTCGACCGTTTCTATATTTTCCCGGAAAGCACCTCCCACAGCCTCACATAACATAAAGATCTTGCAGATACCATATGCGTACACAGGCTGGTTATGCAGGTTTCTGTCCTGAACTGCAATGAGTTTCACTACCTGAACATCCAGCCCCGCCTCTTCTTTTACCTCTTTTATGGTATTGGATTTCACAGACTGGTTTACATCCACCCATCCTCCGGGCAGTGACCATGTGCCATTTTTCTCCTTTACCAGAAGTATCTTCCCTTCCTTAAATATGGCAGCTCTGGTATCCAGCTTCGGCGTCTGAAATCCCGTTTCATTACAGAATAAATCTCTTACTTTTTCCATGGAAAAGCCACTTTTTAGGCACAACATTTCAGCTGCAATTTCCCTGATCCTTTCAAACCGTTCCAAATCAAAGTGATCCTTTGAATACGTCAGTCCTGCCTGAGCGATGAATTGTAATTCTACTGCATAGTCCAGCCATGTTGTATCTGTCCTTACTTCTCTATCTTTTTGTTCCATACAATCCTCCGGTTATGTAAATTAATATCTTTTATTCAAACAATTCCCTGGTTTTCTCTGCTATTCTGGTTCCAAACACTTCAAATACTGCCTTGTTTTCTTCAAAATTGTCTTTTAATGCCACTGCACCTAAATGGATAAATGGCTGTCCCTGTGAGGAACCGCCGGAATACAACAGCATACCGTCTACCATAAGGTGCATCAAAATTGTGGAGATGGCAATATCCGCCCCTCCCTGGGGATAATCAGCAGTCGCAAATGCTGCCCCGATCTTCCCTTTCAGATAGGTATTGCTTGTCTCATCCAGCCACTTCTTAATCTGCCAGCACGGATTTGCATGATAAGTCGGCGTTCCCACGACAACTGCCCTGCTCTCCCGGACAAATTTCATGTCTACATGATCAATATCAAAAACCCCTGTTTCTACCTGGGATACTTTTTTCATGCCCTTTGCAATCATCTCCGCCATTTCCTTCGTCCTGCCCGTCTTACTGTAATAAATAACAGACATTTTCATTTTAATCTCCATTCCGCGCGCCTTCGGGCGCGGCACAAATAGTAATGAAAGTTTTTGAATCCCCTCCAGTT
>OKVW01000161.1_pt1 | contig 45689 bp, 50 predicted proteins | sample 1606991 | NCBI WGS metagenome assembly OKVW01 (sample SAMN03281021, study PRJEB24777) | human gut metagenome | isolation source: fecal sample PR177 from 1 month old male Malay infant, vaginal delivered... | reverse complement strand
GTGAACCATATTTTTTGAAGCAAATATCTCCCATTTCGAAGGTCCCGCCCTGAACAAACACCATATTCTGCATAACTGCATCAACCCCCTGGTCACTTTTATCACACCCTGCTAAAAGTAACACGCTAAGGTATAATGCTATTTTCCCACTTTTAAAATTCATAGCCACATCCTTTTAATTAAACCAATCGTTGATTCATATCGTAATAGTTTTTGTTTAGTTTATTTTTGAATATTCTGTAATCATCGGAGTCGTTCGGTATAATTGGAAACCCAGGCATTGGCTGTTCACTTAACGAGTCATATATTTTTTCAAACGCGGCCCCATAACCATCACTATCAATTACAGTTCCCTTCATCCAGTTGTGATTAACCTCTGTAATATCAGGAGCATACATGCGAATCTCTAGCTGCTCTTTTTTCATTTCCCAATCTGGATATTTTCGTTCACCTAAGGTTAGCGAACAATGCTGCAAAACATTCCGATACTCTGCTCTAGATTGCACCCACCGGAATATATTTAGCACACCTTTCTTAATATTTAACTGGTTCCCTGGGAACGAGTCCCTTATTCCGTCGTATAAATCCTCTTCTATCAACATGGCTAACATATTACCTTTTACCTCGGGAGGTGTATAATGACACAGCTCTTTATCACTTGATATTTTTGTAATAAAAGCAGCTCTCTTTTCTTTGTCAGAAAAATATACTTCAATGGATTTATCCAAATTCATGCCCTTATCATACAATATGCGCACCGACTCAATATCCATGACAAGAGTAAGCATAATTAACTTTGTAATCAGAGGGAATGATGAATCAACAATAATCAAAGACAGCTTTTGAAAGTCTGCATCGCGTAACAAATAGCAAACATATTTCAGAAAATCATACAACTCCCCTGCATCCACTTCAAAACTGAGACCACCGCTGGCACCTTCCCCCCAGCAAAGCCCTGCATGAAAGGAAACATATAATTTCTTTTTGTATAATTTAATCTGAAAGGTTGCTTCAACACCTGCACCCGCTAAATAGGATATACTCTCACTCACTTTGGCAATGGGCTTATAATCGTCTTCACTTTTCGATGTCATCTTTTCAGGCTCTTTCCACATAACAGAACCTGATACCTCCCCTTTAGCCTCAAAGCCAGCAAAGGCGCGAATTCCGCCTTTTACGTCTGAGTTTTCAATCACTTTAGATAAATCAATTTTCCGCTCAGAAGGTACGGGCGTTGGCTTATAATCAGAACCAATGCCTCTGATGCCTGCTTTTTCAGCCTCATCTGGTTTTTTATTTATTTCCACCCCTATTTCTGCCGTTATTGAGGCACCAATGCTACTGGTTGCAACAGCTTCCAGATCGATCCGCAAATACCCCAGCACGCACTCTCCCTTGCCATCACGTCTGGGAAGCGAAGGTAACCACCCCAGACGATGTGGAAACATAATCTTAAAGTTACCCTTAGCTTCCCAGATAGCAAATTCTGCATTACCACTTACTTTAGCCTGACCTTCCATTTTTGTGGGGTCAAATTCAATACTGGCCCCCAGACCTGCAGTGTAACGCATTAATTGTGCGCCAAACGACGCATCGAAGTGATCGTCCGGAGACTGGTCTTTTTCTTTATGCAACTGATACTGCCTTGCTTTGTTCCACTTATCGGCCCAGTCAAATAATGTCCCGGTATGCTCTTTAGGATCTATGATGTCCCAGTCTTTTTTAATCTTAAAAGAAACATCTGTTAATTGTTTACGCAGTTCACTTTTATCTATCCCCTTGCTGTTTAAAAAACTGCCTTTTCCATTTTCGGATTGCTCAGGGATATACGGCTTCCATTTCTCTTTATTCAGCCCCGACCTGACATAAATTACTCTCCCTGTGCCATTCGATTTTCTTATTGGCAGTACTTCAACTAACTTTTCCGTATCACCTGAAATGTTACTTAGAGAGTGAATTTTTGTTTTATCATCATCACTGGTGACTACTGGCCCAAGGAAACCAAGACCTGCCTTAAGATTTTTATTTGCATCAAACAGATTATTTTCTAAGGCAGTATATTTATTTTTTAGCGCCTCATTTTTAGGATCTGCCAGACATTCGTTCTTGATCGCTTCAAATTCACGAATGGCTCTAATCTGCATTTCCAGAAGATGTTGGAGTTTATTATTTTCATCTTCAATAGCCATGGCAATAGCAGCTTCTACAACGTAGTAGTATCCGGTCGCAATTTCAAAGTAAACAACACCATTTTTTTTCGATTTCAGCTTTGCCGGGGTACCATTTCCCTGAGCCTTCGTTTTAGTCTGGCCTATTGGTTTATTTGAGTCTGTCATAGAAATATCCTGTTATTCGTCATCCGGGAAAAGTTGCATATTGCCTGGCGTGGCGCTATATACTCTCATCGTTTTACCCTCATGATCCGTCCTTCCCTTAAGTTCCTCTCCGTCTGGAGTGATAATTCGATAAGGAAAATAAGGCCGGGGTTTTCCAGTTTCTTCATCCGCCAGAATAAAGAATTCGTTAAACCCTTTAGGTATTTCTGGTGGAACTACACTCAGACTGGCGGAACCCATCTTCTGAACATTCGTTGCTTTAAGCAGAATATTACCTGGGGCTCCTAACTCGATATTTCCGCCACTAATTTTTATATATGCCTCACCACAAGTCAGAACCAGCTCTTTTGCAGCGGTGACTATGATCTCACCTTCAGCACTGGTAATTTTGATGTCCTGTCTGGCAACAGCTTCAATATTGTCATCCTGTGCCTGGATATCAACTTTACCGTTGCCCGCGATCAACTTCATGCCGGCAGCCTGGGCAAACAGGCTTACCGTTTCCCCTGCAACTGCTGTAAAGCTTTTCCCGGCAGCGATATCGGTATTACTTCCTGAAACAACCCCCACACTTTCGTTCCCTGAGGCTATTCGTATCGCTTTAGGGCTGACAACGCCAACTCCCTTCGGGGCATGCATCACAATCCCCGGTGCAGTCAGTTGCTCCAGGGATTGATTCAGTGTCTCCTGACTACTGGTTTCAGCTTTCTCAGCTTTGGCTATTTCTGCCGCTTTAGATAAACTTTTTGCCAGCGACAGCGCACTTTCAAGCTGAATAATGGCAGCTTTCATATCCAGTATCTGTGCATCAACACTCGCCTGGTCTGCGCTAATAAATATCCCTTTGCCTGCCCGTAGCGCGCCCCACTTATCGGTACGCAGCTCAAACCCTTCTCCCCGCAGCGCCCTGGACGCATCCACATTGTGCCCCAGGTTCAATTGTGTCTTGCCGCCGTACTCGGTGCTGAGCTTGATATGCTCCTCGCCACGCTTATCCTCCATCCGCAGCTTATTATTCGTCGGTGTGCGTATCACGTTACGGGTACTGTTCTTCTCCGTCACATGGTCAACGTGCCGCGAGTCGTGCAGCGCGTGCGCAATATACGGCCTGTCCGGGTCGCCTTCGTGGAAGGCTATCGCCACTTCCGTGCCCTGTATCAGCGGGAAGTGAAAGCCGTACACATCGCCACCGTAGGGTTTGGCGAGCCGCACCGGCATACTCTCTTTACCCTGCTGTTTATCATCCCGGTCGGCATCAAACTTCACCCGGTACAGGCCGGATGCATCCTGCCAGGCGTAGATATCATTCGCCTTCGCACTGGTGACGCGCGCAGTCAGCGTCCCGCTGACCTTCGGACGCGGCAGCAACGGCGGTCGCCAGCAGACGGTTTCGCTGTAAGGGACTGCCGTAATGTCCACCCGCAGGGCATCTTTACGGCTGGCGGTAAACCCCACCCCGGTGATTAATACCGGCTGCTGTAACGGTGCCGGTAAGGTTGGCGGCAGGCTGTCGGTGATGGTCAGCACCTGCGCAGGGGCCAGCGTCGCATCGGTGCTGGCGCCGGTTATCAGCGTCTGGCTGGCCAGAAAGCGCTCGTGGTCAAGGCGGGCGTAGAAGTTGGCGGTTTCTGCGGTGGGGTCGATTTTGTCGCCGCGCTCCAGGTGGCGCAGTCTGTAGTGGTAAACCTCGCCGTAGGTATTTCCTTCGCCGTCACCCCGGGTCATGTCCGCCGGAACGGACTGCAGGATGCTCTGGGCTTCGCGGTGGTTGTAATCCCGGGTGGTGACGTTCGCCTCCACCACGTTGTGGGCAACATTCAGCCCCCACACCGAGTCCGCGCCGCTGTCGCTCATCCCCGACGGGCTGTTGACCGGCAGGGTTTTACCAAAGGTCAGCCCCCGCTGCGCATCAATAAAATGCACCACTTCGGTCTGCGCGTCCTCCTGGAGGGTGAAGAAGTAGAATATCCCCACTTCGGCCAGCAGACGCTGAATAAACGCCAGGTCACTTTCCTGATACTGGTTTATCTGCTCACGTTTCGGGTAGCTCTGTTTGAGGTTAAATTCATATTCCCAGCCGTGCAGCGCGTGGTCCTGTAAAACCTGTTCCACTACTTCCGGCACCGACTTGTTAACGAAAAAGCGGTGGGTGCGAAACTGTTTGTCCAGCAGGGAAAGAAAAGGTTCAAGGGTTATCATATACTCCGCCTGATCGGCAGAGCTGCTGATACGCTCAAAATGCGTGATGACGCCATGCACCCGCTTGCACTCGGTCAGGGCCAGCAATCCGCCGCCCCCCATCGTCAGCGTGGCGGGTTTACTCACCAGCTGACGGGCATCGATGTCTTTGTCTGTGCTGGTGAAACTGATGTCATAGCGGTAGAGCCTGCTTAGCTGTTCAGACCCACAAAAGTCCTCAACATCCAGCGGCGAAGCACAGCCGGGAATATCCAGTTGGTAACGATTGAGCGTGGTATTCGCCATACCTGAAAGCGTGTTTTGCAGCGTGTCCGTCAGACTCATTATGGTGACTCCGTGGTAATAATATGTTGTATACGTCGGAAGGCCGATTACTGATATAGCCAGCAGCCTGCCCGGGCCGATTCGATAAACATACGGATCGTCAGGGGATATTTATCCTGCCGGTTTGTTTTATTTGACGGTGTTTTCCAGGGAAAATAGTTGTCAATGGAAAACCCGGCGGGCAGTACATTAAAATGCCTGAAATAATGTCGGGCCATTTCCGCCACATCATCGGATTCATAAAGATCCTGTAATGCCGCATCATCATCAGGATAAATTTTTTTCAGAAAGAGCGTTGTCACCAGCGGCAACTCGCGAAGGACAAAATCCCTGACTTTTTTATCAACAGAGTCGCTCACCAGATTTTATCCTCTTCACGGGCGATAGTGTTGTACCGGGTAACGGTACGGTAACGGATAACCGAGACATCGTGCGCCATGATTATCCAGCCCAGAACAGGAACGGCTCTTCCGGCGAAAGCGCCGAGATTATTGACCCAAAAAATCTTTATCCCTCTTAAGGAAAATGATTTTTTGGTCAATGTCGGCAATACTCTTTTCCTGAATTTATAGCTGATATGTCTGCGAAAAAATAATGATGCAGGCGATGTTCCGGGCGTTGCGGTTTCAGGCTTTCCAGGGATATCAATGATGTTATTACCCAGAATTAAAGAAGCGATACCCACAATATCCTGTATCCCCAGTTGTTTTTCCGTCTCATCAACCAGAACCCAGAAAAGTAACTCCCAGGCCGTCAGGTTATTCATCCCATCAAAAAAATAGGTATCGTTCAGCTCTTCAACCGTATCCATATTTTCTGCCCCGGTTAATGGTCAAACTCCAGCACAATCCCCTCATCCTCATTCCAGCCGAGCGTCAGATGCTGCGGTTTCTGTTTTTCCGCCATGTGGGTAAGCAGTTGCTGGCTCAGCACCGGTAAAATCTGCTGGTCCAGCAGGCTGTCGATATTGCGCGCCCCGGTGTCCGGCAGCAGGCAGGCGGCGGTGAGCGCGCCGTACAGGCTTTCGCCGAGGGTGGTTTTCATGCCGTAGTGACGCGCCAGGCGCTGGCTGACCTGGTTTAGCTTCATGCCGACGATGGTACGCATCGCTTCTGCGGTGAGCGGGCGGTAAATAATGGTCTGGAAGCGCGCCAGCAGCGCAGGCTGGAAGTGGTCGCGCAGAATCGGGCGCACCAGCTCGTGCATATCCGCATCGCTGACATCAGGTTGCTCCTGTAACAGTTGCATCAGCAGGTCACTGCCGAGGTTGGAGGTCATCAAGATGACCGTGTTGCGAAAGTCAATCTCCCGCCCTTCGCCGTCGCGCATAAAGCCCCGGTCAAACACCTGGTAAAACAGATTCATCACGTCGCGGTGCGCCTTTTCCACTTCATCCAGCAGCACCACGCTGTACGGGCGTTTGCGCACCGCTTCAGTGAGGATGCCGCCCTGCCCGTAGCCGACGTAGCCCGGAGGTGAACCTTTCAGTTGCGAAACGGTGTGCGGCTCCTGGTATTCCGACAGGTTGATGGTAATTAACGCTTTTTCGCCGCCAAACAGACTGTCAGCCAGTGCCAGCGCGGTTTCGGTTTTCCCGGTACCGCTCGGGCCGGTCAGCAGAAATACGCCCTGCGGGCCGTTTTCCGGGGTGAGACCGGTTTTGCTGGCGCGCAGGCGCTGCGCAATGGCGGTCAACGCCTCATCCTGACCGACCACACGCTGGCTGAGTTGTTGTTCCAGCGTCAGCAGTTCCGTCTGTTCATCTTTCATCAGGGAAGAGAGCGGTACACCGGTCCAGTCGGCAATCACCGTGGCGACGGTGCGGGCGTCCACGTCCGGGAACAGCAGCGGGTCGTTCTGCTGAAGCTCACTCAGTTGCTGTTGCAGTGCGGCAGTTTCCGCCTGACGGGAGATATCGGCACGGCAGGCCATCAGTTGTTCCGTCAACGCCAGTTCCTGGCCGTACTGCGTTTCGCGCTCGTCCAGTTCGACTATCAGGGCAACCTCTTCCTGTTCGATGGCGGCAAGGCGTTCACCGCTTTTATTGTTGCCCACCGCAATATCTTCCAGCAGCGCCTGCTTTTCCATTGCAAGCGCGGTGAGCTGCGAACGGATACGGGTCAGCGGCTCCGGCACGGTATCTAAGCTCATGCGCACGCGGGCGCTGGCAGTGTCCAGCAGGTCAACGGCCTTGTCCGGCAGTTGTCTGCCCGTCAGATAGCGGCGCGAGAGCGTGACGGCGGCTGTGACCGCTTCATCGGTGATATGCACGCCATGGTGCTCCGAATAGCGGGATTTCAGGCCGCGCAGCATCAGGCAGGCGGTGTCGTCGTCTGGCTCATCAACTTTCACCATCTGGAAGCGGCGCTCCAGTGCGGCGTCGCGTTCGAAGTACTGTTTGTATTCGCTCCAGGTGGTGGCGGCGATGGTTCTGAGTTCGCCACGCGCCAGCACAGGTTTCAGCAGGTTGGCCGCGTCCGCGCCGCCCGCCTGGTTTCCTGCGCCGATAATGGTGTGCGCTTCGTCAATAAACAGCAAAATCGGCGTCGGTGACTGCTGCACCGCATCGATAATGTTTTTCAGCCGCTGTTCGAACTCCCCCTTCACGCCTGCGCCCGCCTGCAGCAGGCCGAGGTCAAGGGTACGCAGCGTGACGGGTTTCAGGCTGTCCGGGACGTTGCCTTCGGCGATTCTGAGAGCTAAGCCCTCCACCAGGGCAGTCTTGCCGACACCCGGCTCGCCCACCAGAATCGGGTTGTTCTTTCTCCGGCGTGACAGGATATCCACCATCTGGCGGATTTCCGTATCGCGGCCAAACACCGGGTCGATTTTTTGTTCGCGGGCTTTCGCCGTCACATCGAGGGTGAATTTATCCAGCACATTCTGCAGCGCCGGGTTAAGCTCACCTGCGTTCATTTCCGCACTGACCGGACGACCGATAAACTCTACTTCGCCGCCTGTCGGTTGCTGTAGTTGTGCTTCCTGCTGCATTTCCGGGCGTTCATCAGACTGCGCATCCAGCAGCGGGCGCAGGCGTTCAAACTGACTGGCCCGCAGGCTCAGCAGGGGCCACAGGCCATCGCAGCCGACCAGATTCGGGTTTTCCGCCATCGCCTGCAGCAGGTGGCAGCTGCGTATCTGACTGCCGTCGCTGGCAAGCGAAGCGATAAGCCACGCCTGTTTCAGCAGGCCGTCGAGGCTGTCGGCAAGCTCCGGGCGGCTGCGCACCGAGCGCGGCAGGCGGTCAAGATGGGCGAGTAAATCCCGCCACACCGCGTCCATATCCCACTCATAGCGCCGCGCCAGTACGGTGATGTCGCCCTCGCCGCCTTCGAGGAGTTTCAGCAGCCAGTGCTCCGGGGTGATGTGGGCGTGCGCCCGCGTCTGGCACAGGCTGGCTGCGGCCTCCAGCGCTTTCGCGCAGTATGGGTTTAAACGTCGTAACAGGACTGCTGAATGATGTTCCATGTCGCTTGCTCTCGTGTTCAGGCACGCTACCGCCCGTGGCCGTTAACCGATGCCCATAAGGTTCATGCCGATAAAGTGTGATACTGCTCTGCAAAGCGCCCGTCAGACGGACGCTTTGCAGAGCAAAACAAAAATGGCGGACAGAGGGGATCTGTCCGCCAGGGTCTTACGCTGTGGTGCGTTCGTTCCATGAATCGGAATGAATGATGTTGCCGTCTTTGTAGGTCCAGGTGATTTTTTCGTAGCGCAGCTCGATGCGCTCAAGGTGGTTGTGCTTCTCTTTGGCCGGGTCCTTGATGTCGTGCATCAGCGGGGCCACTTTCACCAGCTTGACGTTCTCAAGTTTGGTGTTGAAATACTCCACTTCCTGGCCGGCGTCATTGATGCGGTACCATTTGAACTCGGCAGATTTCAGGGTCTGGCCGGTGGTCACCGCTTTATACAGGTACGGACTGGAGGAATCGATTTCCTTGGTGAACAGGAACGGCGTATGAACGCGAGTGCCGGTCAGTTTGCCCGTGTTGTTGTCGGTCGGGATGTACAGGTTATGCTCCTGCGCCACCACCTCAATGCTGCCCTCGCGGTCTTTCACGTCCACAGAACCTTTGATGTCCGCGCCGCCGTCGTCTTTCAGCCACAGATAAACAGGTATTGCCATTTCAGAACTCCTTCATTACTTTTGATTTGCGGGGTCGCCTGCTCTGGCGACGGTTCCGGTACCTGGCATCCGGCAGGCATCCGCCTGCGGCACCAGACTGATTTCGACACGGCGGTTGGCTGCCCGCCCCTGTGCCGTGTCGTTGGTCTTAAGGGGTCGGGTGGCCCCGTATCCCTGTACGGCAAAACAGCTTTCCGGCACGTCGCCGGTATCACGCATCCAGTCGCGTACCGATTCCGCGCGCTTAAGCGACAGCACCTGGTTGGCTTTCGCCTCACCGGTGCTGTCGGTATGCCCGGCCACCACAATCAGCCAGCCGGGCTTCGCCTTAATGCCGACCAGGGCGTTAATCAGCACTTTCACTGAACCCGGTTTAAGCTGCCACTGACCCGTGTCGAACAGCGACATACTGTCCAGGCGCACCGTCTGCGGACCGGTGACGATTTTCTTAATCACCGGGGCCGGTGGTGGCGGAGGCGTCCAGTCACTGATGGCGGCTTCCACCGGCGGTATCAGCCGCAGCCCCTGGTACAGCCCCAGCCCGTAGCGCAGCGGTTCGCTTTTACGCAGCCACGCGTCCAGCAGGCGGCTGTCGGCCCGCAGCCGCTGCTGCGCCTGCGCTTTCGGGGCCGGAGGCTGGCCGCTGAGTCGGTGGTACAGCGCCAGATGGTCTTCCACGCTGCGCACCAGGCGCTGGTTGTTAACAAAGGAGGCCAGACACGCCAGCACCAGAAAGGTGAAGCACAGCACACCGGCCTGCCGGAGTTCCTGCATCCGGCGGCTGATGCCGTGACGGCGCGGCAGGTGGGGTAACAGCAGGTCAGGCAAAGGCAGCATGTCGGGCGATGCGGTATTCACCGGGGCCAGCGTGGTGATATCACTTATCTGCTTCTGGCGGAGGTTATCCGCGACGGCGCGGACGGGGGTCAGACAGACCCCGACGGCGCAGACGTTCAGCGGCGGCAGTTCCCCCTTCCGGGTGCTGAGTTTCCGGGTCACATGCCGGTGAACCCAGGCCAGCTGGCTGTCCAGCCACAGCGTCTGGCAAAAACGCAGTCCACTGCCCGTTTCCCGCTGCCAGTCAGCCACCGGCAGGGCAACGTGTCCGTTCTGGCGCACCCGCACGCCCGGTAAATCCGGGGTGACGGTAAACCACAGCGGCTCCTGCTCAGTGACGGCGTCCGGCGGCGAAATCCAGCTGACACGCCAGACCGGTGGAATGCCGTTCAGCCAGCTCCGGCACTGCACAATGCTCCGGTGCCAGCCATGCAGGGACTGCGTGAAGGCCTCTTCTGACGACTGCTGCTCCGGCATCAGCGCCAGCAGCACCGAGACCTGTGCAACCAGCGCCGGGCGTTGTGTGGCCAGATGCTGCGCCAGCAGGGGAAGTTTCTCCGCATTCTCTGCCTGCAGGTACCAGCCCTGACGGGTTTCCCGGTACAGCGCGGACGCTGAAAACAGGGATTCTGTATCGCCACAGACCAGCACCACCGCCCCCTGAAAATCTTCCGGCGGCAGCAGGCTGTCGGTTATCTGCTCGCTGAGGACCTGCTGCATCCGGTCACACCGCCACTGAAACCACAGCGCAGTTCCGGCAATCAGCAGAATGAACAGGCTCAGAATACCCTGACTGACGCCTGTCAGCGGCCAGAACCCCAGCACCAGCCACAGCGCCAGCAGAGTGGCCAGTACGGTGAGTACCGCGCGGGAAGCGTCACGCATCCGTTACCCCTTCCCCGTTATCTGCGCCACCTGATGCGCCAGGAGGGAGGAGAGCGTGAACCACAATGCGACCAGCACCATCGCCCCCGCCGCCCATGACAGCCAGTATGCCCGGCGTCCGGCACGCAGGCGTGAAGCGCGCACCACTACCGGCGCATCCTGAGTCAGAGCAAAGGGCGGTACCCGCTCGCTCAGCGCCTTCACCACATCTTCGCGCCGCTCGTCATCCTGCGCCCGGTACTGCCCGACAAAGCCCAGTTGCAGGGTGCGGTACAGGCAGGTCAGCACCGCAATATCCGGCGCAGGCTCGCGCAGCAGCGTGCGGATACGCTCCCACAGCTCCTCCCCGGCATTCAGGGTGCTGAAAAAACGCGCCTGAAGCGGGTCCTGGTGCCATTTACGGTAGCCGTCGTCCCGCACCTGGCGGTTCAGCACGCTCTCATCGAGCAGGGCGCAGTACGCATACAGCATGTGGTCGCAGGCGGTGGCGCTGAAGCCCGCCGCGTTCAGCGCATCACGGGCGTCGTTCACCCACTGGCAGGCCCGGCGGTACAGCGCGTCACCGTCCTTAATTTCCTGTCCGCTGCGCAACTGGCTGACCATCAGCCAGCCGGGATAAAACGTGGTGTCCGTCAGGGTGTTATCGGTTTTATTCATGAGCGCAGTACCGCAAACAGTTCCAGTTTCACCTCACCCAGTGAGCGGGGGGTATAGAAGGTGCAGTTCCCGGCGTCCAGCATGGCGCGGGCCGCCTCCGAGGATAAGTCCAGCGCAAAATACTGGTTTTCCAGGCGCAGCGGGATAGCCGCCGGCACATGGGACAGCGGCTTGAGTACCAGGCCGCTGAGCGCCACATTGACCACATCCGAGACCGCGTCAAAGCTGCCCGCCTTGCACAACTGCGGGAAGCGGGTCTGCAGTTCGTGATTTGGCAGGGCGGAACGCACCGAGAGGTAGAAGTCCGCCCCTTCACGCAGCCGCGCATCGTGCAGCACGCCCTTCCAGATTTCACCGTCCGCAGTGAGGTCAATGGCGATAACCCGCGACGGCAGGCTGGCTTCCAGCAGTTTGTCCAGCAGGGCAAACAGCGGCGGAAAGACCTGCTCCGGGGCCTCATGTACATACAGGGGAATATCGTCTGCGTTGTGTTCCAGCGAGAAGGTCAGCAGGCTGCCCGCCAGCCGCGCCAGTTCACGGTAGAGCAGCTCCGGGTGGCGCGACGGCGACTGGTGCAGTTCCGTCAGCACCGGCTCCGCGCTGTTAAGCGCATTGAGCAGCCAGAACAGCGATACATCGGCGACGGCAAAATCCGCCATCCGTTCGTTGCTTTCCCGGCGCATGTCCATCAGACGCTTACGCCGCGCCTGCAGGCGGTGCAGCAGGTCGTTCAGTTCACTGAGCAGTAACGGGCTGGCCGCCAGCGACAGCAGCGGCGGAATAAAGCGCCGGTCCAGGCTCCACTGCCCCTGGGCGTTGCGCATCAGCCGCGCCACCGGGCAGGTCAGCCAGGCGCTGTTTTCCTGGTTCGACAGGCGCAGCGTCAGGGCGTGACGCAACACCGCCAGCTCACTGCGTTCATGACCGGCCAGTTCCTGCACCGTCACCCGCTCTGAGCGCCAGCGGCGCGGGCGGGCGCTGTCACTGCCGTCGTCCAGATTGCCGCCGTTCGCGCTGAGCAACGGCAGCGCCAGCACCACCTCCACACTTTCCAGGCCACTGGCAACCGACAAATCACAGACCGGCGGCAGCGTATCCGCCAGCTCCGTATCCGTCAGCGTCCCGTCAGAAAAGCGGACAACCAGCCGGGTGGCGTTCAGGCGGGAGAGCGCGAGCGCGCCCTCGTCAAATTCAGCGCACAACACGCCCCACGGGTGCGCCAGCGCCATCCGGGCCACCGTATCCGCCACATGCGCATCCCAGCGCGCCTGCTGCTGAAACTGCTGCGGGAACAGAAACGCCCCGTCATCCCATAACGGACGATAGATTTTCATAACGCCCCTACGCTTTGGCCTTCGGCATCTGGCTCACCAGCGACAGGTTCACGTCCATCCCTTCCACCTGGAAGTGCGGTACGGCAAACAGCTGTACGCGGAAAAAGCCCGGATTGTCCTCAATGTCTTCCACCGTCACGCGGGCATCGCGCAGCGGGTGGGAGGCCTGCAGTTCGTCGCCCGGATCGGTCATTTCGGTGACCAGGCTGCGTACCCAGGTGTTAAGCTCCAGCTCCAGCAGACGGCGGTCTTTGGTGGTGCCGATGTTTTCGCGCTGGATCAGCTTCAGGTAATGGGCAATACGCGACAGCAGGAAGATGTACGGCAGACGGGCGTTGATGCGCGAGTTGGCCGTGGCGTCGGCGGTGTCGTACAGTGCCGGTTTTTGGGTGGAGTTGGCCGAGAAGAAGCAGGCATAGTCGCGGTTTTTGTAGTACGACAAAGGGATGAAGCCGAGGTTGGCGAACTCAAATTCGCGGGTTTCCGGGATCATAATTTCCGACGGAATTTTTACCTGGTTGCCGGTACCCAGATCGTAGAGGTGGATAGGCAGGTTCTGCACCGCGCCGCCCGCCTGCGGACCACGAATTTGCACACACCAGCCGTTGTTGATAAAGCTGCGTACCATGTTGGCGGCAAAGGCGAACGAGGCGTTAGTCCACAGGTATTTCTCGTGGTCCGGGCCCTTCACTTCTTCGATGTAGTTGAAGCTGCGAACAGGTACGGTATCCGGGCCATACGGCAGACGACCGAGCACGCGCGGCATCACCAGACCGATGTAGCGGGAATCGTCGGTGTCACGGAAAGATTTCCACTTGATGTATTCAGCGCGGTCGAAGTAGTTGCCGATGTCTTTGATGGCAGCAACCTGCTCCATATTTTCTTTTAAAAAGAACTTTGGACCTGCAGAACCGATAAACGGCATATGCGCTGCTGCAGACACTTTAGATATGTTACGCATCAGCGCCACATCCTGCGCTGATGCATCAAATTCATACGCTGAGATCACCGCCGCAAGCGGCTCGCCGCCTGGGGTGTCGTACTCCGAAACGTAAGAATGCCAGTACAGTCCGCTCTGGATAACCTCCGGCGCATCCTCAAAATCCTGGCGCAAATCGTCTTTGGATATATCCAGAATTTCAGTTTTCACGTTCTGACGGTAGTCAGTGTTATCCACCAGATGCTTCAGCCCGCGCCACAGGGATTCCACGGACTGAAAGTCCGGGTGGTGCATGATCGCGTCAAGCTGGCGGCTAATCTGGTGGTCCAGTTCGGCGATGTGGTGGTCGATTAATGTCTTATCGAGCTTTTCCACTTTCTGACCGGACTGCTTCAGACGCTCCAGGAACACCTGCACGCCAGCGGTGATACGCTCGTTAGCACCTGCTTCCGCCATGGCGGTCTCATCCTGCCAGACTGACAGGTCGCTTAACTGAGAAGCCGGTTTCAGGTTAATTTTTTCAAACAGGGAGGCATAAACCCCTTCCGATGTGGAACGTTCCCGGGTAATGACTTCACCTGCGGGTACAGCGGTCTCATTCTGTACAGACATCAGCATATTCCTTATTTTATCCGTCAGTCTTTGGGTGCCAGCGCGGCAATTTCAGCTCTGAGTTCATTACTCAGCGCCGGGTCGCGTAATATGATCTCCAGCTCTTTACGAAATGCCGAATTATCGAGCAGATTCGATTTGAGGTCGCGTAATAAGCTGCGCATGGCGAGCATCGCTTTCAGCTGCGGAATTTGCCGTGCCACCTGTTCTGGTTCGAAATCTTTCATCTCTTTAAAGGCAAGGCGGACATTTTCTTCACTGCCGTCGGCGGCAAGGGTGTTTTCGACGGTAAGGTTTACGGAAGGAGAGAATTCAGCCAGCACGCTGTCGAAGTTATTTTTATTCACGTCGATTTTTTCACGCTCAGACAGCGGGCGATTTTCCTGTCCGTTGCTGAAGTCTCCCACAGTCAGGAGTTTGAGCGGCAGTTCGACTTTCTTCTGGGCATTCCCTGTGTGTAACGACAGCTTTAAATTAATACGGGCTTTGGGGATTTCTTCCTGGAATGAACCGGACATGCAATGTTCCTTCATAGGGCGGGATCAGGCCACGGACAGCCGGGAACGACTGACACACATTCCAGGCAGCACGCTACCGCATTCACCGCAATGAATAAAATGGATAAAACAGACAGTTACGAGGAAAATGCTACGCCGATGTAGCGTGTTAACAAGATGACGGGCACAGGTAAATGTAAAATTCGGTGACTGGAATTGTTTATTTTTAAGCCAGACCATGTTGAATGACGGGTTTTAAAATGACGCTTCACGCTCTGAAGGGCGGGCTTAACCCGGATTATATCTTTATTCAGATAACTTAATTTTCGAAACCAATTATTTCAGACGAGTAACAATTTAATCACCAGATGAATTTAAGAATGAAAAGAATATGCTTTTTGCGAGCTTTTTTATATTCACTCAATGAATGCAATGCAGCAAACAAATTCACTAAAAGAATAAACAAGAAAATTACCCAAGGCCATTTACTTATAAAATTCTGACTTCTGTTCTGAACCTTACCGGTTTCCTTTACTCCGGGTGAGTATCTTCGCATTTCCCATTTATTCATCACTAAAAACGTAAAGTACATTGCAACCGGGAGTCAGTACCCTTCAGCATGGGCAGGGCTGCCATGCGGTGTTGCTGCGCAACAAAGAAACAGGCCAGTGGCGCGCTGAAGAAAGTCCTGGAATAAAACAGAGAAGGTGCGTTTTGTCAGGACGGGGACTGCTTAATATGGATGAAGGTCGCTGAGCCCTGCCGAAGAACCAGCGGACATCTGAAACATGGCAGTACGTAGCCACTATCGTGCAGAGGTTACCGCTATTACTACAAATCAACTCACCGGACACCAGAATAAAACTGAACAACGCCGGGTTAATGATTAAGACAACCAACGATGTTGATAAACTTACAAAATAAATAAGACCACAGCACCAGCAATATCATTACTTATTGTTAGCTTTTATTTTTATCACTACACCTGGAAAACCTGATGCACATCACAAAAATCGTCCTGGAGAAAATAATCACAATGCAATAATAAAATTCAATCCATTGTTAACAAGAAAGTTCTTCAACTATTAAATTAAAAACTATGAAAGACTGACTATTTATAATGCCCCCCCCGTGCACACAGCCCGTAACACACGGACACACAAATGACACCCACTCACAAAATCATTCATAAAACATCGTCCGTCCTGTTCTAATTTTATCTTTTCTCCGCCAGGTGTCAAAAGGTAATAATCAACATTGCTGTTTATTCACTCCGCAGGAGAAAAGGTATGTCATCCCATAGTGACAGCTATCGTTTATTACGCATTAAGCAGGTTGAAAATAAGACCGGGCTTAAACGTTCACAGATTTATGCCCGCATGAAAGAACACGCCTTTCCGGCATCCATAAAAATTGGCCCCGCCAGCGTTGCCTGGCTGGAGCAGGAAATTGACAACTGGATTAAGGAAAAACTGGACCAGCGGTAATTGCCCCCATCAAAAAGGAACAATCCTCATGAATAATAATCCGCAAACACTGATCACTATTCCCCTGAAAAAATTACGCCCCTTTGATATGAATCCGCGGATTGTGCGTAATCCGGACTACGATGAGATAAAAGCGTCCATTCGTTTACGGGGTCTGGATCACCCTCCCCTGGTCACCCAGCGTCCCGGTGAATCGTTTTATATTATCGCCAGCGGCGGTAATACCCGGCTGGCGGTGCTGAATGAGCTCTGGCAGGAAACCCGTGATGACAAATACCAGAACGTCACCTGTATTTGTCACCCATGGCAAACGGAAAAAAGCCTCGATGAAGGCAACCTGCACTGCCTGCTCGGTCATCTGATTGAAAATGAAATGCGGGGATCGCTGACCTTCATTGAACGTGCGCTGGGCGTTCAGCGCGCTAAAGACCTGTATCAGCACACCACGTCAGGCACCCTGTCGCAGACTCAACTGGCCCGGCAACTGTGCCACGACGGATTTCCGGTGACGCAGTCCTCCGTCAGCCGCATGGAGTCCACCATTGAATTACTGCTCCCGCATATCCCTGACCTGCTGTATGGCGGTCTTTCCCGTACCGTGATTGAAAAAATACTGCTGCTGCGTAATAACACCGAACAGTTCTGGTTTCAGCAATCGGCAAACCGGGATGACCTGCCGCTGTTTGCCGATATTTTTGCCATGGCCCTGTTGCCGTTTAACGGGCCACTGGCCGGTTTTTCACCGGACCACCTGCGTGATGAACTGACCGGCTTACTCAGTCAGGCACTGGGGGTGGATTACAATATCGTCGCACTGGTGACCGACAGCCGGAATCAAAAACGCCAGCATTTACTCGGCGTGCCTGAGCCCACGCTGCCTGATGTGGCACAACAACGAGTCCGTCCCCCGGACGCCACTGAGGGCAAAAAAATTACGCCCGACGATACACCTCCACTCAACAATAAAATCCCCGACGATATTTCCGCAACGCCAGCAGACAAAAGCCCCCGGGTTTCCCTTCCCCCGGAGGCCGATGAAACGAGGATGCCGGAGCCTGCGTCACCAGCAGGTCATCCGCGCCCAGACCCCGATATTATCTGGGATATTGACCCGTTGATGGATACACCCGAATGCCTTGCCACTGTCGCCGATCAGATAGCCTGGGAACTGGCGGCAACGGCGGAGCTGGAGCATCTTGTTATCCCTTGCGAAAACAACGGGTTTGATCTTGCCTGCCCGGAAGGTGAAATGTCCGGCGATGCCAGGCTTCTGTTTCAGTTGCTATCCTTCCTGGCCGGAAAAACCCCCGGTCCTCCTACAATCTGGCATCTGTTGCTGATAGGTTCGCCAGACCAGTCCGCCACCCTTGACGATACGACCGTGATCCCGCTGTTCCGGCTGATACGTACATTACGCCGCCTGCATGAAAAACAGCAGGAAGGAGCCACACCATGATCCCGTCGCTTAATTTTGCCGTTCTGACTGACGTCCTGAGCGCCCTGAAAGAGGGGAATCTTCGCCACTGCGAATCGATGGGCTTCACCTATGATGAACTGAACGCCATCAATGCGCTGTCTCTTGATGAGCTGTTTGCCCTCAGCCGGACCTCCGCCCAGTTTATGAATGTCACTATCCACCATGATGTTCTGCGCCAGATCCTCGCCCAGGCCCGCCAGGAGCTCACGCTGCAAATCCGGATCCGCCAGGCCATTCAACTGGGCGGCTCTATTGAACTCCTCAACCAGTTTTTCGGCCTGTCATCCGGGGAAATCAGCGCCCGCCGACGGTTACAGGGGATCTCGCTGCCGCAGGGACGCACCCAGATCCCCAGTGAAGAGATTGACGCCAGAATCTGGCAGGGCTGGCAGCAGCGCCGCCCGACAAACCTGTATTCCATGGAGGCGCTGGACGCCATGCTGCGCATTACCGAAGAGCTGCAGGAATCGGAACAACTGGGTTCACAGCCCGACGAGCTGTCCCTGACCGTGGTATGGAACCGCATCATGTTGTGCGAAAAGGAAAAAGAGGAGAGATCCCATGGTTGATGAAATCGACCGCGATCAGGCGTTTAATGAGCAGAGTCTGCAAACCTGCATTGATAAGATTCGTTCGTGCCGCTCATCCTCACCGTCACAGTTATTCTGCGTGCGCTGCGCAGAACCTATCCCCGAGAAGCGACGGCAGTTGATACCCGGCGTCAGCCTGTGTGTCAGTTGCCAGCAGGAGGCGGAGCGACAGGGCTAACATGGCGTATAATGTAAGCAGTCACTGACATGGCACCTGTAGCGTAACTGGCTGATTAATCATGTTAATAACAACATCAATAGGCTGTACCTTACAGAGCTGTAAGGTACAGCCTTGAATTATGCGGCCCCGCATAATCGGGCGCGACATTTTTACATTCATCTGTTTCTGTTGTCGTCCGGCTGATTAACTTTCACCCGCCAGACCGGTTTTATCCTTGTTGACCCCCTCCCCGGCAGCGCATGGTAGCCCGTCCTCTCACCACCAGACGGAGTTTATTATGAGCGACCCCAGTCACGAGCAATCTTATACCCTCACCAGCGGCCCGCTGCGCAGCGCCATCACCATCGAACTGCATACCCACCGTGCCGTTCAGCTCTGGCAGGGACGCCAGGCCTCAGCCTCACCGGAAGGCCATCCGCTGCACCCGATTATCGGCATCCCCCGTTTTCTGAACCTGCTCAATATCATCCGCATGGATTCCTCGCTGGATAACCCCTGCGCCGATCTGTATATGCTGAAACTCGAAGAGCGGCTGCTGAAGGCCCGCCGCGAGATGGACCGGATGACGGGCAGCGTAAACGGTATTTTTAAGCTTCTTCCCGACACGCTGACGGTGGAAAACTGCCTCAGCATCCAGCCCGTCCGGTTTCCGGTGTTCTCTGCCTCACAACTGGGCTTTATCGGCATCTACCTGCTGACCGACTTTGATAAGCTGGCGCGTAACACCCAACTGGCGACCCATATGGCGCTGCTGAACCGCACCGAATGCAACGATCTCATTCAGCGCAGTTCGGGCATTATCCGCAGCATTTTCTCACTGGCGCAAAAATACCGCCGTATCCCCGTCACCCGCAGCGATTTTAAGGAGGACAACGCCCGGGCAAAAGCGGCGACGGCGCTTGTCGGCGAGCTGCCCGGCGATATTCTTGATGGCTCCCGCCGTTCACAGTTTGCGCCACCATTGCGCCGTGCTTCTGCCACCGAAAATCCCCCGCCGCCTGCGCCAGCGGATGAAACGGATGACGCTGCGCCAGATTCCCCTCAGCCCGGCACCGACACATTGCCTGTGCCAGAAACGGAGGCGGAATAATGGCTGATCAGGGCTACAAACGCCTGGCTGACGAAGACTATAACCCGCTGGCTGATGAAAGCACGCTAAAGGGCCTTTTAAGAGTAAGGGAGCTGTCGCTGCTGGCGCAGGATGCGCTGGCGGCGAGAGCGACCCTGCACCAGATTCAGGTTCGCATGCTTCAGCGCGCCTGGCGCTTCCCGGTACGCTACTTACCGTTACTTCTGTGCCGTGGGCCAGCCCGCTCTGGTGCAAATTTTCTGCGCTGGCGCAACCAGGAGAACAACCGCTCCGGCGTACTGGCCTGGCAGGAGCTGTTGCAGTCGCCAACGTTGCCGCCTCAGGCCAGGGAGGCCCTGCTGCAGATTGAGCGCGACCGGATTGTCTTCAACATGCAGATGTCGGTCCTCACCTTTATTCTGCGCCAGTGCCGTGAATGCGCCAAAAAAATCACCGATGCCGACACGCTGGCGGCCTCGCTTTCCCCCTCACCCGACAGGAGACCTCATCATGGCCCGACGGGACTTAAATAAGCTGTGCATTATCGGTTATCTCGGCCAGGATCCGGAGATCCGCTACACCGCAGATAAGCAACCCATCGCCCTGTTTTCCGTCGCCACAACGGAAAGCTGGCGCAACAAAGAGACCGGCGAGCATCAGGAGCACACGCAGTGGCACCGGGTGGTTGTCTATAACCGGCTGGCCGATGTCGCCGCACAATACCTGAAACAGGGCAACCAGGTGTATCTGGAAGGTCGCCTGAAAACCCGGCGCTGGACGGATAATCTTGGCGCGGAGCGGCTGGCCGTTGAGGTTATCGTGGATATGAACGGTACGCTGCAGATTTTGGGCCACAGACCGGGCGTGTCTGCCACCGGGCAAACTGACATCTCCCCTGAGCCAGAAACTGACACCCGGCAGCCGGAATTGCCCGGATTAACGGAAGGCAACCATGAGGAAGACGCTGATTAATTGATGCTGATGGCTGAAAAATAACAGGAATGGCGTCCGGTACCGGTGCTATTCCTGTTTATTTTTATCTGCCGAAAACATTTTCCGCTGTTTCGTCCACGGCTTTTATCGTCTGATAGCTCTGCGTCACTCATCCTGTACGGATGGCCCTTTGACAGCAGGCTGAAAGCTGTCGCATCCCTGATGCAATGCCAGCTCTGAATGCTCAATACGACTGAAAATGAGCAGTATACCCGGTATACCGTCGTTGCTGTTTTAACCACTTTACCCCCTGCGGGAGACAAATCCCGCCCGGGATCTGTCTCCGGTCACAACATACCTAGAGATTCATAATGAACACTGAACACAAATATTTTGACCTGCACACCCGTGGTATTGGCTATGTGAATCGCCTGCGCACGGTCACGCCGAAAAAAGGCGATGCCTTTACCGCCTGTACCATCGCCGCCCTGCGAGGTTCGACGGACAGCGTGGAATATACCTGGTTTGACGTACGCGTTTATAACGACGAAGCCGTTCACCTGCTCAACCGCTGCCAGGAGGCGCTTGCGCGTCAGGACAAGGTGCTGATTGCTTTTCGTATCGGGGATATCTGTCCCGAAATCTTCGAATACCGCAAAGGCGAACGCGCTGGTCAGCAGGGCATCAGCCTCAGGGGACGTTTGATTTTCATCTCGTCGGTGTATATCAACGGCAGCCTGGTCTGGGCGCATGAAACAACGGCGCCTGAAGCCGCAGAGCCGCAACCCGAACCAAAACCTGAACCACAACCGAAAGTACCTCTGACACCCGCTGTAAAAACAGACGCAGACGCCGTTCAGTTCTGAACCCGTCCCTCATATACCTTCACTCACCCGTCAGGGGCGACTCCTGACGGAGCCAGCCTCTGTCTGACATCACGAGGCAACCTATGACATCTTCAACACCCCACAGCGATATCTACCAGAAAGTCACCGACGAAATCATCGAAGCCCTGGAGCAGGGGAATCCCCCCTGGATACGCCCCTGGCGCGATGGCGAACCGGTATTTCCACTCAACATCGCATCAGGACGCGCCTATAACGGCATCAACATTCCCCTGCTCTGGCGGAGCGCCGATAAAAACGGTTATGAAAATGACCGCTGGCTCACGTTCCATCAGGCACTGCAGGCCGGAGGAAATGTCCGCAAGGGCGAAAAATCCACCTTTGCCGTCCTGTACCTGCCAAAAGAGCGGGAGTTGCTGGATAAAACCGGCGCACCACTGTTGAACGATGACGGCTCACCGCAGGTGACACAATTCGCGCTGCTGAAAGAGTTTCGCCTGTTTAACGTGGCGCAGTGTGAGGGATTACCCGACGCGTTTCTGGCCCCCGTGGTCAGGATGAATACACCGCTGGAAACAGCGGAAAACATCAAAACGCACAGTGGGGTAACGGTTGCCCACCGCCAGCAAAACAGAGCGTATTACTACCCTGCGCAGGACCGGATTATGCTCCCTCACCCGGCGCAGTTTTCCTGCCAGGAGAACTATTACAGCACCCTGCTGCACGAACTCACCCACGCCACCGGGCATCAGTCCCGCCTGAGCCGTGAAGGGATCACTTCACCCACCGCCCGGTTTGGCAACGCGCATTATGCGTTTGAAGAACTGGTGGCGGAGATGGGGTCGGCATTTCTGTGCGCCCATACCGGTATTGCGTCCCGGCTACAGCATGCCAGCTATATCGCCAGTTGGCTGAAGATACTCCGCGAAGACAATAAAGCGATTATCCGCGCCAGTGGACAGGCCCGTCAGGCCTGTGAATGGCTGCTGAAACAGGCGGCAGAGCAGCCTTACCGGCTTTCTGCGTAACGCGGTTTCTCAGCAACACTTCCCCTCTTCTTCAGTTACCTTCACGAAGGACACATCGATGTCAGAAATTAACCCACCCGACCCCGTCTGGGGCTTACGGCACGATATCACGCCCGCGTTTGGCGCACGGTTAGTTCAGGAAGGGCCAAAGCTGCACTTTCTTGCTGACCGGGCCACGCTCTCCGGTGAGTTTACGCCAGAGCAACGTGAAAAGCTGGACGCCACTTTTCCGCTGTTTATTGCGCGACTTGAAGTGGCGCTTCACGACGGACGGCTGGATCCACGCCGCTCCACCTGGATAACCGACACCGTTAACGGACTGACCTGCGAAGCCGACACGCGCGGCTCCTGCGGCTACGTTTACCTCACCATTTACCCGGCCTGACAGGAGGTGAGCTTATGGTTGCTATCGAACTGCCTGTTTCAGCCTGTTTCTGCGGCATCCAGTGCAGTACCGCCCACCTAACCAGCGCCGATAATGACTGCCTGTGGCGTGCGTCACACCGTCATGAAGAGTATGGCGAGGGTGAATGGATACACTTTACCGGTACGGGTTATCTGCTGCGCCTCAGCGCATGGCGTCACCCGCTGCTGCGGCTTAAGGCGCTCGGGTTATCCCGATCCGCCCGCCGACTGATCGCCACAGCACTGCATTGCCGTCTCTCGCTGATCCATCTGGACGCCCTGGGGGATGTGCTGCCGGGCTTTGACGTCTTTGACTGGTGAGCCACTCACATTTCAGATCTTTTATCTCCGTTGTTCAACCCACAGTACGTCTGCCATCTCCGGCGGACGTACTGGCCTTAACAGGAACCATCATCATGCCAACAGAATCTGAAGTTTTAACCGACCACAATGAGGTTATCTGCTCAACCAGCATTGAGCGTATCGTCACGGGGCGCGATGCTGCGCTTACGCAAATCGAAGCCCTGCTCCACCAGCTTGATAATATCTCCCGGCTGACCGCCGAAATCGGCGGCGATGTGGCAAATCACTGGGCCATATACCAGGGCCGCGCTTTCGACTGCTGGCTGATGCAGCCCGTGGACAAGGCCATGAAGGGGATCACCCGTAATATTGACCGCAGTATCTGGCGCAGCCTGATGGTTAAATCCGGCATGCTGGCGTTGATGGACGCTGCCGCCCGCAGTCAGTGGTCGAAAGACCTGGAGAGCGGCAGTCTTCCGGCGATCAGTGAAGCCAACATTCTCAGCACCTTTGAGCAACTCCACCACAGCAAACACGAAGTCTTTGAGCGTGGCATTATCAACGTCTTTAAGGGATTAAGCTGGCACTATAAAACCAACAATCCCCGTTGCTTTGGCAAACGCATCATCGTCAACGGTCTGGTGAGGCATGATAAATGGGGTTACAGCCTGAACTGGAACTGGCGACGCGATCAACTGGTCGATCTGGAGCGGATGCTGTTCCTGCTGGACGGCAAAGCGATCCCCGACAACCGGAATGACATCGCTCTCCGGCTGATGGATTTTATCCGCGACAACCCGCACCAGCAGCACTTTGAAGACACTCTTTTCTCCATTCGCTATTTCCGGAAGGGCAGCGCGCACATCACCTTCAGACGCCCGGATCTGGTGGATAAAATGAACGACATCGTGGCAAAACACTTTCCGGGGATGCTGCCTGCCGCATGATGACACTGCCATCCCTTAATTCGCCTCCCTTTATTCACAGAGAACAGCTTATGCGCATATTATTTTCTCCAGGTCGTCTGTACGCCACCGCTGGCGTTAATCACCTGATATCACAGGGGCTTGATATTCGCCCCCTGCTTAGCCGACATTTACGCGGCGACTGGGGCGATATCGGTGACGATGACAAACTAGCCAACGATGATGCAGTCCGGACGCATGATGACAGAATTCTGTCGGCCTATGCCATTACGCCAGATATTAAAATCTGGATACTGACCGATGAAGGTATTACCACCATCCTGTTGCCTTCGGAATATTAACCACCGGGCAAAATAGTCATTTCGGCACGAATATCACCCCACCTTTTATTTCTGTCTGAAAAACAATTTTCTCTGTCTGTATTTTCTCTGTTGATTATTCTGATGCTGTTTTCCTTCCCGTCATACATGGGTTCCTCAACCCCTTCGGGCATCATCCTCTGATGCCCGTTTTTTTCAGGCATAATACTGAAATAAAAAACGTAGTATGGACCGTCAGTCAATCTTCATGACCCAGAATGAATTAACGACTGTTTTTATTTCTCAGGCCATTAAAGTAGCCAGACAAGGCAACACTCTTCTGCCCTGTAGCCGGTGGCCGACCGGCAACCAACCGGAGCCTTTTGTGCGAAAGCGCCATTCAGTTCGATTCGTCCCTCCTTTGAGCGAATCGGGATAATGCCGAGAAAGGCACTATCTCCGGAGGTTCCTTAACCGTCAGGTTAAATCCTGCCAGCGCCATTATTCTTCTGAATTCTGGCGCTGTTCCTTTTTTATTATCAATAAAAATTGATTAAGCGCTTTTATTTTTCCAGGCATAAAAGAATTTTGACTGTCGTCTCCCTGGCGAGAGGAATTTAATTGAAGGGCTTAATGCTGTCGCCGACAGCGCCCTTTTAGCTCTGTGGTTTCCTGTAAGCAGAGTGTCCCCCCGGACCGGAAACTTTTTTTACCTGCAAAACGCCCCCGGTATTCGAGGAAATAATTATGATCCGTGATTTCACCATTATGCGCCATTCCCTTAAAGACGCCGACACCGGAAAGTATACTGAATATTTTCATGTCAGCCTGTATTACGCCAGCGTCCCGGACGATCCCTGGAGCCGGTTTGATCATTATCTGTTATTCCCGACCCACGAACTGGCCCAAAGTTTTCTGAACCATATCCGGACTGCCCGCAAATCCATTGACTGGCGCTACTGGATATTGCAGGACGCCGACAGCCGCGCAGAGCCCTGCCAGCAAACGGCCATGGTGGAAAGAGAAATACTTTCCCTGCCGTATTAGCTCAGTAAAAAACACGCTATTTATGGAGCAAATAAAAATGACGATACTCTCCCCGGAATTACAGGCTGAACTGAATGATATTTACCTTCAGGAAAAATACGCCGTCAGGCAGATGTTACAACTTGCCCTGCAGCAGGGGTTCTGTCTTCGGGATCTCACTCGCCTGGCGGAAAAATACCGGATAAGCGCCAGCATTCTGGAGAAACACGACGGTAATTACTGCGTCCGGTATGCCAACGGAGACGGATTTTTTCACCGTCGCTTTTATCACGATAAGCAGCAGGCACTGTCGTTTATGACCACGTTTGATCTCTGCGCCCCTGAACAGTATCAATGACAGAATCTCAGCCAGGCCTCATCCGCTATCACACCGTATCTGCCACCCCAGTAAACCTCCCAAACAGGCTCCGGCAACCGGGCCTGTTTTTTTATTCTTTTCCCGTATCGCTTTTCCTGCTGAAGCGATAATTACGCCCGCGCATGCTGCTCCCTGACATTATTTCCCGGAGAACCTGTGTGATGAAAAAATCCCTTATTCCTGGCCTGCTGTTACTGGCGGGCTGCACCGCGCCCCCCGCGCCGCCGTTACCCTGCCCCACATCGCCAGCCCCGGTGCTCGCGGAAAGGGTGCATACCGCCCGCTATACGCTGGTTGATATCGCGCCGGCGCAAACGCTGCGCTTTCCCCTGCGACAGATCATCAGTAAGACACTCCCGGCATCGGGAAAACACCACCGCCACCTGACCCGCGAAGAAGCGCTGCGCGGCTGGCTGGACGGCAGCGGTTACGGCCTGTGTTTACCGGTTACCACGCCGATGAAGCTGTTCTACGGCAGTCCGCTGCCGGATGCCCAGCGCCGGATGGGGCCGGTTCGCACCGAAGCCGCACTGCAGACCATTGCAGGCAGTGCCTGGGTGATGACCACCGATGAGGTCAGCCGCACCGTCTGCTGGCAACCCGCTCCTGCCATCCGCTCACCGCGCAGAGGGTGATATCATGCGAACCCTTTTGCCACTGATGATGCCGTTTTTCTGCCTCAGCCTGACCGCCATTGCGGCTACAGAAACGGCAACCACCACACAGCAGACAACCCGCCAGGCGCTCAGTGAAGCACAGCAGGCACAGCGCTGGGGACTCAGCCGCGAGGAGTGGAGCCAGTACCTCCGGCTCCGTCAGGGCGAGCGCGGCATCTGGTCGCCGGGTCTCGACCCCCTGACCACGCTGGGCGTGGAGGCTGGCACCGATGAAGAGCGCCGCAAATATGCCGACCTGCTGGTGGAAAAAGAGTCCCGGCGGGTGGAAAAGGAACTCGCGTTCCAGCGGGCTTATGATGCGGCCTGGAAGCGGCGTTACCCGCTGCTGACGCGAGTGACCGATGCCCACCTGCAGACGGCGCGCTCCCCGACCAGCCGCCTGGCGGTCTTCGTGCGCGAAAACTGCCCGCCCTGCGAAACGCGTCTGAAAACACTGCTGCGTTCCGGGCATCCGCTGGATATCTGGCTGGTCGGCAGCCAGGGCGACGACGCCCGTCTGCGGCGCTGGGCGCTGGCGCAGCAGATCGATCCACAGCAGGTCAAATCACGGCAGATAACGCTCAACCATGACGCCGGTCGCTGGCAGCAACTCGGCAACAAGCCGATCCCGGCGGTACTGGAACAGCAGGAGGGACAATGGCAATCCGTCGCCTCACCCTGATCCTGCTGCTGCCCGCCCTGACCGGTCTGGCATCATCGCGTATTCCGCCAGGCTATCAGCAGGTGGCCCGCCAGGCACATATCCCGGCAGAACTGCTCTACGCCGTGGCCCTGACCGAAAGCGGCACGCAGCTTTCCCGTGGCGTGCATCCGTGGCCGTGGACGCTCAATGTCGCAGGCCGGGCCTGGCAGTACACCACGCAGCAGCAGGCATGCCAGGCCCTGAACCAGTTTTTGCGCACCCGGGATCCCCGGCGCATCGACGCCGGACTGGGGCAAATCAACATCGGCTGGAACGGACGGCTTTTCGCCTCGCCGTGCGATGCGCTGGATCCGTACCGGAATCTGCAGGTGGCGGCACAACTGTTGCGCACGCATTTTGACGCACAACACAGCTGGCTGGATGCCGCCGGGCGCTATCATCATCCGGCAGGAGGAGTACCCGCCCGGCGCTACCGCCAGAAAGTGGCCCGCTATCTGCAGGATCTCTCCTCATGAAAGAAGGAAAGCATGACATCATGAAAAATACCTTTCCTGCGCTGCTGCTCGGCCTGAGCTTTCAGGCTGCCGCCGGTTTAACCGTGGTGGCCGATCTGGGCGGTGAGTCCACCGCGCCGCTGTATGAGGCCATTCAGCCGGATAACGGGAATACGCCTCCCTCCCCCCATTCCGTTGCCCCGGCATTCAGTGAAAACGATGTACTGCCGGTGATTTCACCGCATCTGCATCCCGGCCCGGTGGCTTCCCGCCCGCTGTCGCTCCCCGGTTTCTCACCGCTGTTTCTGACCGGCGTCGATCCCTTTTCGCTGCGCTGGCTGAAACAGCATCACCAGGCGCTTATCACCTTACAGGCCACCGGGCTGGTGGTGAATGTCGCCACATCCGCTCAACTGGAGAGTCTGCGCCAGCAGGCTCCCGGGCTGACGCTGCTGCCGGTCAGCGGCGAAGATCTGGCGCAGCGTCTGAAGCTGCACGCTTATCCGGTGCTGATCACCGAAACCGGGCTGTCACAATGAGTAACCGCCACGTTATTGAAACCCTGCTGCGCCCGGCGGTGGAGCTGTACAGCGCCATCACCGCGCTGGCGGCGGCCTGTCTGTGCCTGGCCGCACCCTGGTCGCTGATGCTGTCGCCCTCCATCAGTAGAGTGATGGCGGGCGGCTTTATGGCCTTTGCCCTCTTTCGCGGGCATCAGGGCATGACCATTCTGCGCTACCGCCGCAATATCCGCCGCCTGCCGCGCTATGTGCTCAGGAGTCAGCAGATCCCCGTCAGCCACCGGAGTCTGTTTATCGGGCGGGGGTTTCGCTGGCAACCCGGACATACTCAGCGCCTGCTGGCCTGCCGCCGCCCGGAGGCAGAGCGTTATGTCCATCCGGGGCGGTTATACCGGCAGGCCCGCTGGCTGGAAAAACGGGCAGAGCACCGCTGCCCGTGGCTGATCCGCCTGCTCTCCTGCGAGAGTATCTTCAACCCGGTGCGTCCGTTACCTGCCGTCGGCGGCAGCGCCCTCCTGCACGGCATAGAGCTTAACGAGTGCGCCGTCACGCTGCCGTTGAGCGAACGCCCCGGCCACACCCTGGTACTGGGCACCACCCGCGTCGGTAAAACCCGGCTGGCGGAGCTGTTTATCGCGCAGGATATCCGGCGTGGTGAGGTGGTGATTGTCTTTGATCCGAAAGGCGACGCCGATCTGCTCCGGCGCACCCGGGCAGAAGCCAGACGTGCGGGGCGTGAGGATGTGTTTTATCTCTTTCATCTGGCGTACCCCGACATTTCAGCGCGCTACAACGCCGTGGGCCGGTTCGGGCGCATCTCCGAAGTGGCGTCGCGTATTGCCGGGCAACTTTCCGGCGAGGGGAACTCCGCCGCCTTTCGTGAGTTCGCCTGGCGCTTTGTGAATATCATCACCCGCGCGCTGGTGGCGCTGGGGCAGCGACCGGATTATCAGTTGATCGCCCGTCATGTTCTGAATATTGACGATCTGTTTATCGATTACGCCCGCTATTATTTATCGCAGAATGCGCCAAAAGCATGGGAAACCATTGCCCGGATAGCCGGTCAGGTCACGGATAAAAACACGCCCCGTAACCTTCACGGACGTGACAGTTTTGTTGTCGCGCTGGAGCAGTATCTGGCGGCCACCCGATGCTACGATCCCATTATGGATGGCCTGCGCTCAGCAGTGCGTTACGACAAAACCTACTTCGACAAAATCGTCGCCTCGCTGCTGCCGCTGCTGGAAAAACTCACCACCGGCAAGACCGCGCAGCTGCTGGCCCCCTGCTACAGCGATCTGAATGACCCGCGTCCAATCTTCGACTGGCAGCAGGTGATCCGTAAACGCGGTATTGTCTACGTCGGGCTGGATGCGCTTTCCGACAGCGAAGTGGCGGCAGCGGTGGGAAATTCAATGTTTGCCGATCTGGTCAGCGTCGCCGGGTACATCTATAAATTCGGCGTGCATGACGGCCTGCCGGGGGAAACCGCAACCCGTATCCCCATTAACCTGCACTGTGATGAGTTCAGCGAGCTGATGGGCGATGAGTTTATCCCGCTTATCAATAAAGGCGGCGGCGCGGGCGTGCAGGTTACGGCCTATACCCAGACCCTCTCTGATATCGAAGCCCGCACCGGCAGCCGTGCTAAAGCAGGCCAGGTGGTGGGCAACTTCAACAACCTGATCATGCTGCGGGTAAGGGAAACCGCCACTGCGGAGCTGTTGACCAGCCAGTTGTCTGAGGTTGAAGTCCTGACCAGCACGGTGACTTCCGGCGTAACCGACTCCTCAGAACCACAGAGTCAGACCGATTTTATCAGCAACACCCAGGACAGGGTCAGCGCCCTCAGCGTTCCCCTGCTCGAGCCAGCGGCATTAATTCAGCTTCCCAAAGGTCAGGCGTTCGCACTGCTGGAGGGCGGGCAGTTGTGGAAAATTCGCCTGCCCCTGCCCGCCAGTGAAGATGACGATATCCCTGATGATATTCAGCACCTGGCAGAAGAGATGCGCCAGCACTATCACAGCGGCGAACGGTGGTGGCACGGAACCTGGGTCGCAGAACCGCCCACTGATGCTGCTGAGATTCAGGGCACAGGAAGCGCGGATGAGTGATCACGCCAGTCCGCCGCCTTTCCCCGGCCATAAGGGCCCGGTAACGATCCTGCTCGCCCTGGCAGGGCAGGTTATCGCCACACTGCTGGCGGCGCTGTTTATTCGTCTGCTGGCGGAGTGGACGGGCATTGCGTTTTTCTGGCCCGAACAGGGTGCAGAACATGCGCACCTGATGATGAACCGGGAACTGGCATGGTTTTCCGGCAATATTGTTCGCAGCGTGGTGATGGCCGACCCGGCGGGTCATCTGAATCAGGCATTACTTCAGGTCTGGCAGTGGCTGTTTGTCGATACCGGGGCGGTCGCATGGGGTGAACAGCAACATTATCGTTTTCTGGCGGATAGCGCCAACTGGCGTCACGGGCTGAATACGTATCTCCAGGCCACGGTCTGGACAGTGCTGACTTTCACGCTGCGCCTGTTTTTACTGCTGCTGACGGCACCGCTGTTTGTGCTGACCACGCTGGTTGGCCTGGTGGATGGTCTGGTGCGACGGGATATTCGCCGCTTTGGCTGCGGCTATGAATCGGGCTTTATTTATCACCACGCCAGGCGGGCCATCCGTCCGGTGTTTTTGCTGCCGTGGATGATTTATCTGGCGCTGCCGTTCTCCATCAACCCTGATGTGATTTTGCTGCCCGCGGCGGGGTTGCTGGGGTTTGTGGTGTCGATTGCTGTGGGGGCGTTTAAGAAATATTTATGAGACAGGCAATACGAAATTTACTTTAAAGAAACAATTATTTGTTTTAAAATAAAAAATACAGTGATTCAATATATCTTTGATGATATCAGATTTAAAAATCAGCACTGCCCCTAATACCGACTGACAACGTAAAAGCTCCATAATTAGCGAAGATCAAAATGACTACTTTTGAACCGTTCGTGATTCTCTTCGGCAAGAGCCATTATGCGATCTCTAACAGGAGCGATATAGCATTCCCATTTAACAGGGTTGTACTGTCTTATAGCACTTAAGACATAATACTCAATGTGGTTCATCCTGGGACAGGGATATTTAGGTGCAAAAGCCTTGAGTCGATTGTAATAGCAGTGGTAATCAATTTTTTCAACGCTCTGATCGGTTAGGATGGATTTTGAGTACGCAATGACTTCCAGCAACGTATCAATTTCCATTTTATTCAACTTATCGGGACCGTCCAACACATTTTGATGTTGGTCGAGGATCATCTGCTCGGTGATTTCATCGAACCATTTCTTGTGATTATACTCTGGTAAGGCTTTTATCTTCTCATTGTTGGTGCCGGGGCCCTCACGATATTCAAGTTTAAATTGCGTGGTGTGGCTCCTGATTTTTTCTTTGATCTCAACCTGATCCTTGTTGAGACTATCACCCTTGATGACTTTATCGAGTCTTTTGTTTTGGTTTTCTTCGCAAATGTCGCCGTCAGCAACCGCCAAAATAGAGAAGAAGGGGATTCGATAGGAAGATATTAACTCATTGCCATAAGTATAGAAACCATACATGCAAGCAGCTTGATTTTGCCATACGCCAGAGATGATACACTTGATTGCAGACTTTGGTTTGTTAACGGAATCACGGGGGAACATCAGTTCAATAACTTCTTTTGCAAGGGAGTCTTCAACAAGAACATAGATGAAAGGAATGAATTTACCTTTAGAAAATCCTGTGCGCGTTATACATTTTGTTCCAATAATACCGATACTCATACGGTTGCTTCCTAATTTATAATTTACAACGGCTCATGGATGATGCCTTTGATTGCAAATATCCCTCACCTACGACGCGTTCATTTCTATACTTTTGCACTACTCACACACAAAGCGGGGTAACACTATTACCCTAAACGACTTAGCTTACCCATCCATCTCCAGACAAATTTATCTTCAAGTTAACATGCTACCATTACCTACGATAAATAAACCTTTCCAGCCAAAAGTCAATTCATTGCAGTAATTTTACCGCGTCTGCGCCACCCTTTTAGTCTCCCCTGTCACGTTCCGGAGGCTCATTTCATGCGACGCATTGTACTGCTAACCACCATGGCGCTCGCCTGCACCGCCCAGGCCGCCCCCACCTCTGAGCAGGCTAATCTGGCGCTGCTGACCCGGCAACTGAACCAGATGGAAAGCACGCTGCAACGTGCTGAAGCCGAAGCCAGCCTCGCACCGGATACCCGTTTTCGTTTCGATTACCCGCAGGCATTCGACGATCTCCGGACTATCCGGTACGGCATCCACGATTACCTGGCCCCTTCCCGCACGCAGCCGCGCAATGTGACGGCCCTCTCCGGCCTGTACCGCCGTGAGGCCCGGGCCGATGAGTGATGAACAACTCTCCGCCTTCCAGGCCGGAAGCTCGTCAAAACCCGCTGATGTCAGTCTGGTGTTGCTGGGGCTGCTCTGTGCGGCGCTGTTTCTGTGGGCGGGCTGGTGTCTGGTCAGCCTCTACCGGGGGTTTTCCACCGGCACGCTGACCCTGCGCCAGCTTGGCGGCATTGCCGCCCGTCTCTTCTTACTGCTGCTGGTCAGTTTCTGGCTGGTGCTCAGTTGAACGCTTTCAGGGAGTCATATTATGCCGTTGCGTATCCGCACCTTTCTGCCGTCACTGGCGATATTCCTGCAGCCACTTGCTGCCCATGCCGACCTGCCGGATATGGAAGATCCTTCCCGTGGCAAGGGCGAGGGCATTATGGAGACCCTGCAGAACTACGGGTATGACATTGTTGTCCTGATGTCGCTGGCGATTTGTGCCGTCGGGTTTCTGGTGGTCGCCAACAGCTGCATTGGCACCTATGCCGAGATCCAGAACGGCAGAAAACAGTGGAAAGATTTGGGTGCGATGGCGGGTGTCGGTGCCATTCTGTTGGTGATCACCATCTGGCTGCTGACCGAAGCCGGGGACATTCTGTAATGACGATAACCATTGAGTTTCTGCCCGACCGTCTGAACCGTGAGCCCGTGGTGTTTCGCGGGATGACCACCACGGAGCTGCTGCTGGTCTTCCTCTGCGGATTTTTCGCCGGTCTGCTGGGCGGTATTTTCCCGGCGCTCGCCCTGCATATCTGGGCGCTGATCCCAACCGGCGCGCTGGTCGGCGCAACGCTGTGCGTGCTGGCAGGTGGTCGCTCTATGTCACGTCTCAAACGGGGTCGCCCGGACACCTGGCTGTACCAGAGCCTCAGCGCCTTTCTGGCCCGCCGGGGGCTGGGCGATCCCCGCCAGGTTCAGCGCAGCGCCGTCTGGACAATCCGCAGGAGTGAAAAATGATGAGCCCGTTTAAGCACGCCCTGGCCGCGAGGGATGCGCATATCATCACACTGCGTCTGGCGCTGGGCATAATGGCGGTCATTATCCTGGCGCTCGGGTACGGCTGGTATCGCGCGCCTCAGCACCTCACCATTCATATTCCCCCCGATTTACGCCACGGCAGCACCCGCCCCTGGTGGGACATTCCGCCCGGCGATATCTACGCGTTCACCTTTTACATTTTTCAGCAACTGAACCGCTGGCCCACTAACGGCGATGATGATTACCCACAAAACATCGCCCGGCTGCGCGCGTATCTGACCCCGGCCTGCCAGGCCCGGCTGAACCAGGACTGGCAGCAGCGTAAGGACCGGGGTGAACTGCGCGAACGGGTGCGCGGCGTCTATGAAATCCCCGGACGGGGCTTTAAACCGGAGCGGGTGGCGGTGTTAAGCCGCGACAGCTGGACGGTGACGCTGGATTTAAGCGTGGATGAATACTACCAGGCAGAGCCCGTCAAGCGGGCGCTGGTGCGCTATCCGGTGAGCGTGGTGCGTTTTGATATCGACCCGGAGAAAAACCCCTGGGGGCTGGCCCTCGACTGCTTTGCCGGTACGCCCCAGAGACTGGAAGCCGCCACACCGGAGACCACACCATGAAAATCCCCACAGTGTTGCCGTATCTGTTTTCTCTGCTCTTTATCACTGACGCCAGCGCCACAACGCTAATGCAGTGGGAGCGTCTTCCCCTGCCGGTTGCGCTGCATGTCGGCCACGAGCGGGTGGTGATGGTGAACAAAAATGTCCGCGTCGGCTATCCCGCCGGGCTGGACGGAAAGCTGCGCATTCAGAGCAGCGGCGGCACGGTCTACCTGAAAGCCAGCGAGCCCTTTCCCGATGCCCGCCTGCAACTGAAAGATATGGACTCAGGCGCGTTGATCCTGCTGGACGTCAGCGCCAGCGACGGTGAGGCGCTCGAACCGGTTGAGCTGCGCTACGATAACGCCGTCTACGGCAATGATGCCACGGACCACCCGGCTCAGGAGCCTGACGACACACCGCCCGTGACCGCACTTCCCCTCGCGCCCGCGCCGGTGGCGCTGACCCGCTATGCCGCCCAGATGCTGTATGCGCCGCTGCGCACGGTAGAGCCCCTGGCGGGCGTTCGCGAGGTGTCGCCCCGGTTACCCGACAGCATCACCACCCTGCTGCCAGGAGAGCCGGTCAGCGCCACACCACTGGGGGCCTGGCAGCTTGCCGGGGATACCGTCACCGCCATCCGCCTGCAGAATCAGGGCGCACAGCGGATTACTCTGGATCCCCGGTCGCTGCAGGGCGACTTTTACGCCGCCACCTTTCAGCACCCGTGGCTGGGTGCCAGCGGTTCACCGGAAGACACCACGGTGGTGTATCTGGTGACCCGGGGAGTCCGGGCCGACCGCGCCATTCTGCCGGAGCCCCAAAACACGGAGAAACGCTAATGCAGATAAAATCCAGTCGTTTGCTGACGCTGCTGCTCCCGCTGGTACTGCTGGCAACCACCTTTATCATCCTGAAAACCTGCTCTGCGCCCACGGGAAAAAAGCCGGTGCGTGCCGATACGGTAGCCGATCTCAGCAGCGACGAGCTGAAAGCGCTGGGCATTGACGGCGATACGCCTGCTGATACGGTTGCCACGCTGGTCGGTCAGATGAAACAGTACCGTGAAGAGGTGGCTACGCTGCATAAGGACAGCGCCATCCTCGTTCAGGAAAACCAGCGGCTGCGCCAGCGCGATCAGAGCGTGGAAAAGCGCATCAACGCCGCCATCCACCACGAGCGGGAAAATTTCAGCAGCGAACTGCAACAACAGCAGACCACGCTGCTGGATAACTTCCAGCAAAAGCTGGATCAACTGACCCGCAAACCGTCAGGCGCTGACGGTGAGATACCGGTCGGTCTGGGTCTGGAGGGAGAAAGCCCGCCTGCCGGAGCCGTTCGCTGGGTGGAGCCCGATGATGCCATGACGGTCGATCCCCGCCATCCGCGCGGCAGTGACATTCAGTTTCCCCGCCAGTTTGGCCGAGCACAAGAGACCACGGCAGGCCCGCCGGAGACAACCTCCACCAGAGTGACAGGTAAAACAACACCGGAGGATGACGCCACGCCCGTCTACACCCTGCCGGAAAACAGCACGCTTATCGGCTCGGTGGCGATGACCGCCCTGCTGGGGCGCGTGCCGATCAACGGCACAGTCAGTGACCCTTATCCGTTCAAAATCCTGATTGGGCATGACAATCTGATCGCCAACGGCATCGAACTGCCGGATGTCGAAAGCGCGGTGATGTCCGGGACGGCATCGGGCGACTGGACGCTGTCGTGCGTGCGCGGCAACGTGCATTCCATCACCTTTATTTTTCAGGACGGGACGGTGCGCACGCTGCCACAGCAGAGCGACAGCAGCGATAACAGCGGTAAATCACAGGACCCCACGATTGGCTGGCTCTCCGACCCGCAGGGGCTGCCCTGTATTCCCGGTGAGCGCAAAACCAACGCCGGGGAATATCTCTCTTCTCAGTTTTTGCTGGCGGGATCGGCGGCTGCCGCCGACGCCTTTGCTAACGGCGAGACCACCACCACCGTCGAAGACGGCTCCATTACCTCCGCCGTCACCGGCAGTAACGGCCAGTATGTGCTGGGTCAGGCGCTGGGGGGCGGGCTGAAAGAGTCCGCAGACTGGTTCAAACAACGCTACGGGCAGATGTTTGACGCGATTTACGTCAAACCCGGCCAGGCCGTCGCCGTTCATATCACCCGCCAGTTACGCATCGATTATGAATCTCACGGGCGCAAAGTGACGTACCCCACCGCCACCCCACACGCCGGAGGACTGGACTGATGAACAGAATGATAATTTTTTCAGCGCTGGCAGCGCTCCTGCTCGCGGGCTGCTCCACATCCCAGGAGACGCTGCTGCCGGTGGATGCGAATACCAGCATGATGACGCTCTGGAACCAGCGCGGCGGTAGCACGCAGGCGCTGACGGAACAGCGCAGCCAGCTTCGCAGACCACTGAATGACCCGGCGGCGTTAACCCGCCAGCAGCAGGGCTATACCCGCAGTGCCGCCGGTGAAATTCAGTCGCAGTTTGTGCGCCTGCCGGACCCCGATATGGTGATGTATATCTTCCCGCACCTTACGGGCGACGATGCCGTCCCGGTTCCGGGCTATTCCACGGTGTTCCCGTTTTATACCCGGGTGCAGTACGCCATGCCCGGCGAACGGGTGGAGGATTTGTGATGATACACCCCACACCGGCACGCCCCCGCAGTGGCAGGCTGACTCAGCGGGAGATGGACGCGATGTACCAGAAAGGCCCGTCATTCGCCGACCTGCTGCCGTGGGTGGAATATCAGCCGGACAGTCAGACGCTGTTGCTGGATGACGGTCGCTCAGTCGGTGCGGTGTATGAGGTCACGCCCGTGGGTACCGAAGGCCGTTCCCGGCCGTATCTGGTGCAGATCCGCGATACGGTTAAAGACGCCCTGCAGGACACCTTTGAAGAACGGGATCGCAACCCGTGGGTGGTGCAGTTTTACTGCCAGAACGAGGACGATCTGTCCGGGTATCTGGATACGCTGCGCCGCTATGTCGCCCCGTCTGCGCAGGGAGCTGCCTTCAGCGAGGCCTGGCTCGGCGAGATGGCGCGCCACCTGCGGGGCATTTCAACACCTGGCGGGCTGTTTTTCGACGATGTGGTGACGCAGACCCCGTGGCGGGGCCAGCGGCAGTGTACCCGAATGGTGATTTATCGCCGATCGGACAGCGGGGATGACACCCGTTCGGGTTCCCTCCCGGCAGAGGAGATCCTCAACAACGCCTGCGCGCGCCTGTGCCAGGCGCTGGCCGGGGCCGGGCTGACGGCGCGGCGGCTGTCTGAAACGGCGCTGCGCCACTGGCTGGTTCGCTGGTTTAATCCTGCGCCACCCGGCGATTCCGCGCAGGCGTTTTACCACACGGTCACGCAACCCGATGTTCCTGAGGAGAACACACCGCCGGTCCTCACCGATTTTGCCGAATCACTGCTGTTCAGCGAGCCGGTCTCCGATGCCGCGCAGGGATGCTGGTACTTTGATAACCGTCCCCACTGTGCGGTGGTCGTGGACCGGCTGCGTAAAGCCCCGCAAATCGGCCATCTGACGGGTGAATACCGTAAGGGCGACAGCATTAATACCCTGTTCGATCTGCTCCCGGAGTCCACCACCATGGCACTGACGCTGGTGGTCAGTCCGCAGGATCGTCTGGAAGCGCATCTGAACCGGCTGGCAAACCGCGCCATCGGTGAAAATACCGAGTCGGAATACACCCGCCGGGACTGCCGTGAGGTGAAAAGCTTTCTGAAAGACGGGCATAAGATGTACCGCTCTTCACTGGTTTTCTACCTGTCAGCCGCAGATATCGCCACCCTGAATAAACAGCGCCGCCAGCTTAACAGCGTGCTGCTCAATGCCGGGCTGGCCCCGGTGCAGGAGGAGAATGACGTTGCACCGCTGGGTAACTGGCTGCGCTGGCTGCCGATGAGCTTTGATCCTGCCCGCGACAAACGCCAGCTGTATACCCGGTTTAACTTTGTTCAGCACATTGCCAGCCTGCTGCCGGTATTTGGCCGGGAAACCGGCACCGGACACCCGGGAATCAGCTATTTTAACCGGGGCGGCGCACCGCTGGATTTTGATCCGCTCAACAAGGAGGACCGCAGCAAAAACGCCCACCTGCTGCTGTTGGGACCGACCGGAGCCGGTAAATCCGCCACCCTCAACGGCAAGATTGCCCAGCTCATGGCGCTGCACCGCCCGCGCCTGTTCATCATTGAGGCCGGGAACAGCTTCGGCCTGATGGCGGATTACGCGAAGCGCCACGGTCTGACGGTGAACAAAATCAGCCTGAAGCCGGGCAGCGGCGTGACTTTGCCGCTGTTTGCCGATGCCTGGCGTCTGGTGGAGCAGGCTGCAAGCGCCGATATTCCTGATGACGAAGAACAGGCTGAGCAGGACGGCGATGACCAGCGCGATATATTGGGTGAGATGGAGATTACTGCCCGGCTGATGATCACCGGCGGTGAAGCGAAGGAAGACGCAAGGCTAACCCGCCCCGACCGGGCGATGATCCGCCGGGCGATTTTATCTGCGGCTGAGCAATGTTATCAGGAAAAACGCCAGACGCTGACCCGGGATGTCCGTGACGCGCTGTTTGCCCTGTCCGCTGACACCACGCTGCCGGAAAACCGCCGCGCCCGTGCGTATGAGATGGCGGAATCCATGCACCTGTTTTGTATCGGATTTGAAGGGGAGCTGTTCAACCGCAAAGGACAGGCGTGGCCGGATGCGGATATCACGCTGGTGGATCTCGCCACTTTCGCCCGCGAAGGGTACGAGGCCCAGCTGGCAATCAGCTATATCTCGCTGATTAACCATATCAACAACCTCGGCGAGCGCACCCAGCACCAGTCCCGCGCCATTGTCAATATCACCGACGAGGCGCATATCATCACCGTCAACCCGCTGCTGGCGCGCTTTCTGACGAAAGGCTCCAAGATGTGGCGTAAGCTGGGGATCTGGCTGTGGCTGGCGACACAAAACCTGGCGGATTTCCCGGACGATGCGAAAAAGCTGCTGAATATGATCGAATGGTGGGAGCTGCTGGTGATGCCGCCGGAAGAGGTGGAGCAACTGAAGCGGTTTAAGACGCTGACGCCGGAGCAGGAACAACTGCTACTGTCGGCCAGTAAATCGCCGGGCAAGTATACCGAGGGCGTGGTGCTGGCGAGCAAGATTGAAGCGCTGTTTCGGGTGGTGCCGCCGGGGCTGTATCTGGCGCTGGGGATGACGGAAAAGCATGAAAAAGCGGAGCGAGCGCAACTGATGCGCAAGTTCGGGGTCGGTGAACTGGATGCGGCGATTATGGTGGCGCGGGAACTGGACAGGCAACGGGGACTAAAGTTGCCTGTATAATCTCAGGCCGCAACTATACTGTTGCGGCTTCGATACCTTACCGGCCAGCACGCCTGATGCGCCCATATGTACGAAGATCTTCTTTATGCCATCGCCATAAATATGGCCACTGTATCGAGATAATGACGAGCGCGGCATAAACAACAAACCACGGATGACTGAATTTTGATGGATCACCGCCGGTGATCACAAAAGTGAAGGAGGCAATAAACAACGAATACGCCAGAATATGCAGCAATTTCTGCCCACGACTCAGAGCCTCATACTCCATTGACAGCAGACAACCTGTCGCTCCCAGAACAGATAATTTACGCAATTTCGCTTTAAACGGAATATCCATACCCTCACCCCTTGCTTAAATCTTACCGGAGACATCTTACACCTGTAATGGCAGGATTCAGATTAACGATATGAAAAGAAAAGTAAAAAATGAAATATCAGGCAGGAGTGTGGGTATCCCTAGCATAAATATATTCGCCCCCCTTCTGCGTCAATATATCCACCTCATGAGGGACTTCTTCCAGCAATTCCAGAAGATAAAGCTCCATCAGCGCTTCGCCAATAGTCTCCGGATATTCGTCAAGAAACAGATCGAACGCTTTCTCTGGCAGAGGCTCTCCGGCCTGAACCCGGTGTTCACCGACAACACGCATGATTTCCTGCGCCAGGGGGTTAAGTAACATATCGTGGTTCCTGATATCTGTTATCGTCAGCCAGACGTGACGCCTGGTATTCTACCGCCAGAACGTACGCAGAAAAATCCCTCTCACGCATATTCAGTTGTTTACTGTCCTCCCCGCGCCAGCAGCGTTAAATCCGGTATCTGGCTCACTCACCGGGGAATGCAATGCAACGCACTCTTTTTTTACTGTTACTGCCATTTTTCTTCGCCGCTGCCCCGCCAACGCTGGCCCAGACCATGATTTACACCACGGCACAACATCCGGTAAAAACGCCGGAACCGGGCGTACTGGTTTTCCGGCTGGATGAGGCTGCACAACTGGAGCAATCGCTGTTTCCCCACCTGTCGGATAACCCGGAACAGGCGGAGCAGCAGGCCCGGCGCATGATGCAACTGCCGGACAGGAAAAGCCGCGAAGCGCAGCTGACTGGCGCGTATCAGGCACTTATCGCCGCCTGGTCTGCCGGAGTCGCCAAAACTCCCGCCATCGTGTTTGACGATCGTTATGTAGTGTACGGCACCACCGATATTGCGCTGGCGCAGCAGTTGCTCAGTAAATGGCGGGAGCAGCGACCATGAATTCTTCCCGCCTGCTTTTCCCCCTTCTGCTGGCAACACTACCGGCACAGGCGCTAAATACGGCGCAGATTATTGCCTCTTCGCTGTCTGCTGACTGCCTGCACTATCGCATCGTCGGGATTTGTTACTGGCTGTACTGCACGCCCTTTGGCTGTTCGGTCAGAACCTCCGTTAAGGTGAAGCACAATTTACCCGAGCTGGTCGTCTCCGCGTATGCCGTACCAGGCCATAACCCTTGGCAGGAGATGGCGTTTATCGGCAGCCCCATCCCCGGCGTGGCAGAAGAAGGCAGCGATACCAATCCCCGAGAGGGAAATCCGAAGACCAAAATTCGCTTTAAAAACGCGGATGCTTTTGGTCATCCGGGCGGTGAGACGTTTTATAAATTTCTGAGCGGCTTTGGCTACAGCTGCCACAGCCCGGCAGTGGCGTTTCAGCCCTACTTCGTCAGTACGTTTGATGCCGCCGCCTGGCGTACCGGCATCCCGGAAAGTTTTTACCCCGAGGCGCTGACGCCCGGGTTACGGGAGGTCGGCCAGACCGGCGACCTGTGGGGCAATGTTTATCCCCGGGCCGGCGCGCTGGGGCAGACTCACGACTATAAAGCCGGGGCCGTTATCGCGCAGCGTAGCGCCGATATCGTGACCCGCACCGGTCAGCCACACGTCTATCTGCCGCTGACTGCATCACCCCGGGACGGCTACTGGCCGCCCGATCCGGTGCAGGAGAACCAGCCGGATAACCACGGCTGGCAGATGCTCTCCCCCGCAATGAGCCCGCAGTGCATCACCTTTCCCGACCGGAGCCCCGAAGGCGCTTACGCCGACAGACTTTCGGATACGGGTGACTACGCCTGGACGCTCTGGCGGCCCTACAGCTGTTGCCAGCGGCGGGGCCAGACCTTTTTAGGCAGTACCGGAGGCTGACTGATGACACGTTATCTGTTTTCCCTGCTGATAACCGGCACGCTTTGCGTATCGCTGCCCGCCCTGGCGGATAACGGTATTCCACAGACCCGCGGCGCAATTGCCGACACCCTCTACTACCAGATTGGCGGCGGTGCGGCACTGACGCCCGCTGCCAGCCGACGAAATACGTCGCTTATCAATGTCGGCGTGGGCTGGAGTTCAGACCTGATGTGCGGCAACTTTGATATCAACACCACCGTCAAAAATCAGCTTAACGGCGTGACGGATGGCTTTCAGGATCTGATGGGCGAGGTTATCGAAAACGCCACATCCGCCGTTGCCAGCCTGCCCGCGATGGTGATCCAGCGCGCCAATCCGCAACTCTACGATCTGCTGACCAACGGCGTTCTCCAGGGTCGGCTGGATTTTGATAAGTCACAGCTGAGCTGTAAAAACATGGCGCAGAAAATGACCGATTATGCGTACAACGCCGCCTGGACTCAGGCGGCAAAAGCGGAGAACTACCAGAGTATCGTCGCCGGGGAACCGGATGCGGTACGCGCCGAGCAGGAGGCCAGCAAAGCTGCCGCTAAAAACGGCAAACGCTGGGTGGGCGGCGAGCAACGCGGCGGCCAGGGACAACCACCCATCAGAGTGATCACCGATACCACCACCGCTGGCTACAACATTCTGAACAGCCGCAGCGTTACCGACGACAGCACAGTTTCAGATACCGCCTGTGAAGGGGAGCTGTGCCATCTGTGGCCCTCCCCTGGCGACGCCGCGCAATGGATGACCCGGGTAATTGGCGAGCAGAACATCAATGTATCGCCGGAAAATGACGCCTCCGGCAGCAGCAGTAACCGCAGCGGCGCACAGTCGGGCACCGGGCTGATGCCGCTGATTGACGAGGAGCAGGAAAAAATCGCCCAGGCGCTGAACGACCTGGTCAACGGCAACCTGAAGCCCACAACGGAGAATCTGGCAAAAGCCAGCGGCGGTCAGATCCGGTTAACCCGGGGGGTGGTGGAGGCGCTGAGGGACGATCCGGATGCCGCAGTCCTGGCGGAGCGGCTGTCGGGCGAGATGGCAATTGCCCGGGTGATGGAGCAGGCGCTCACGGCCCGGCGCACCCTGCTGGCAGGGATGCGCGAACCCAATATTGCCACAGAAAAGGAGGCGCAGTCGCAGTTAAATCAGGCCACGATGCAGCTGGACAGAGAGCTGGATCAGCTGCGTCTGGAGCTGGAAATGCGCCAGTCGCTGACCAGCAATACCGGCAGCACCATTCTGCAGCGCAAAATTCAGCGCGACACCACCCGGGGCCAGGCCATCGGCGTGGAGGATGACGGGGATGCGCGGGTTAACGGGCTTCATCAGGATCAGACGAAGGAGTAAACCATGCGACGCCGCGTAAAAAACATCCTTACCCTGATACTGGTGCTGCTGCTTGTCGCCGCCATCACTGGTTTATCCGTCCGGTTTGCCGGGCAGACGCTCTACTGGCGGGAAACACTGAAACAAGCCCGCATCGCTCTGCTCATCTGGCGGCTGTGTCTGTACGGCCTGATGGCCGGTTTGTGGCTGTCGCTGCGCCGGCGCTGGCTGAAGCAGGCTCCGGCGCGTCTTCCGGCACTGAACCGGATGGCGGTCTGGTCGGTCGCCCTGCTGTTGCTCGGCGAGATAAGCAACGGGCTACAGGAAGGAGATACCCCATGACCGCCCACAGCTACCTGGAATATGCCCTCACCCTGCTGGGCTGGCTGATTAATAACGGGATCTGGAACACCCTCACCACCACCGGGCTGTTTGCCCTGCCGCTGCTGATTAAGCTGGTCGCCGCCTGGCTTAAGGCCCGTGAGCAGGGTGTGGACGAAGGCAATACCGGGGCGCTCACCGTCGCCTGGATGGAGAACGTGGTGTACATGGCGATGGTCGTTATTATGTTCACCTGCGTGCCGCTGCTGAATGTCGATATCACGACGATGAAATTTGATATGACGCGCTCGAAGCAGTGCAATATCTCGCTGGCGCAGCCCGATGATACCGGCTACAAACCGCTGATCAATGAGGTGAGCGGCAAAACCGCCGCCATCCCGGTGTGGTGGTATCTGGTGCATACCCTGTCGAAAGGGCTGGTCAATGCGGCCACAGCCTCCCTGCCCTGTCAGCCCGACCTGCGGCAAATTCGCTTTGAGGTACAGCACACCCGGCTGTCCGACCCGGTGCTGGGGCAGGAGTTACAGGATTTTGTCCAGTCCTGCTATGCCCCGTCGCTGGCGCGCCTCAAGCAGCACACCACCGGCCTGTCGCAGGAGGAAACTGACGATATCGCCTGGATTGGTTCGTCGTATTTTTTGTCGCAGCCCGGCTATTACGATACGGATCGCGCTTACTCGCCCCGCTCTCAGTGGCCTTACGATGAGGACAGGGATGCCGGGCTCGTCGATACCGGCAACGGCGGCTATCCCACCTGTAAACAGTGGTGGTCTGATACCGACATCGGGTTAAAGCCCCGGGTGCTGGCGCTGGTAAAAACGGATATCTGGCAGGCGCTGCAGAAACTGAGCTACAGCCAGGCCGGGTATGAAGAGGCGGTACTGCGTTCGGTGGTCAGCCAGCGCAATATGGAAGTGTCGCAGTCCGGGCGGGTGTATCCCGGCTTCGGGGGCAATATCGACACCACCGTGATGAACCAGATAACCCGTAATGGTGCCACAGCGGGCCATGCCCTTGCCTCGCTGGTGGCGTTTCCGGCCTTTGACTCGCTACGCCAGGCGCTGCCGATGGTGCAGGCGGTGCTGCTGATGGCGCTGGTGATTTGCCTGCCGCTGGTCACCCTGTTTTCAGCCTATAACGTGAGAGTGGTACTGACGCTGACCTTCGCCCAGTTTGCGCTGATGTTTTTAACCTTCTGGTGGGAGCTGGCCCGCTGGCTGGACGGCTCACTGCTGAGTTTGCTGTACGACAGCGATACCCACAGCTACTGGAATATGGCGGGGATTCAGAATACCCAGGACGATCTTATTATGATGTTTGTCACCGGCACGCTGTTTATCGTGCTGCCGGGCTTCTGGTTCGCGGCGGTCAGTTGGGCGGGAATACAGCTGGGAGGCGCGCTGGATGGCGCATTACGTAGCGGGACTGCGGATATCAAGAATGCCGGAGGTAAGGCACGGGAACTTATGATACAGCTGGCGGGAAAGCTGGTGGGATCGGTTGGGGGGTAAAAGGCTGATGGGGTTAATCTATATTGACTCAGGATTGAACTGGTAGCAATCTGCATTTGGCCACGGCTTAACCTACCGGACTGTTATGAGCGAGGAGCGGAAGTCCGGAGGCCTTCTAACAAGCCTCGCTGTGAGGACATAATTTGTTTACGGGCGTGAGGTCAGTCCAGTTACTGCTTTGTGTTCTACCCAAACATATAAATATTTAGTCCTTAGGTTATATCGATTGAGGGTGTCAAGTTAATTTGTCAACTCTCATTTATCTCCTGTTAAGGCTCGATAGGAATGTCTAGTCCCTGGCTCATTAGAAATGACTATCTAATTTTCGGTTAAGGTTACGTCATAACTATGAGGGTGATATCATGCTTAGCCTTTTTTCTTTAAATTATTGCAGGATTACTTATGAGTGATAACTTTCCCTTTGCTATTTTTAACGTCAGGTTTTCCCCCTTGAATGATAGAAATGGGATCAGCAAAAAAATTCTAAAGCATAATTTCGGAATCGAGATTAAAAAAGGTGAATGCTCTTATTTCAACCTCATAAATGTACTCGGAAGACTAATAAAACCAAAAAAAAAGACATGTTCATATATCAACGAAATTAAGTTTCCCAAAAGAGAATGAGAGGGGTTTTCGTAAGCTAATCCAAAAAATGGAAAGTGGAGAGAATATAAACTCACATCTTAGTAAATCAATATATAGTACAAATAAAAATGATGGCATGTTATTAGACTTTGGCCTTCATCATTTTCATTTAGGTGAAAAATTAGAATCAAAAAAGAAACAAAATAATAATTCAAAAAATGATTTTATTGAAAGAACTGGCGCTCTACTTGTCGCATTGGTCAGAGATGATGATATTTATTGTTTAGGTATTTTTGACCATGGGGATGATTTATGGGTTGACACTGATTTCATTGAAATAATAC
>OKVW01000159.1_pt1 | contig 46044 bp, 30 predicted proteins | sample 1606991 | NCBI WGS metagenome assembly OKVW01 (sample SAMN03281021, study PRJEB24777) | human gut metagenome | isolation source: fecal sample PR177 from 1 month old male Malay infant, vaginal delivered... | reverse complement strand
ATTAACGTATCAGATTATGAAAATCTATACTTATCCGTTTTCCTTCATAGCACACCTGTCTTACCAATATTTCACCGTCTCTTCTAAATAACTTCACTTCAAACTCCTGTGGATAAGAATAATTTCCTTCTGCCTCTTCCAAAATTACGCATTTTTCCTCATCTTGATAGCTTATCGTAATCAATGCATAGTTTCCTTCTTCGTATTGATAATCCACGCCATTGTCCAGATAATAGTCAAAGCTGCCATTGCATCCTTCATATACTTCTATTGTATCTGCCACACCATCCTTTGTGCATTTTTTACTTAACGGCAGAATGGACCCGGCTTTTATAAATACCGGCTGCCAGTTTATGGGGGCATCCACTTCTATATACTGTCCGCCGTTCATTACTTCTTTGGATTTCTGGTGATACCAGCAGCTTCCCTCCGGCAGGTAAACATTCCAGGTTGTTTTTCCATCCAGCTTTGTATTTTCCGGGCCATATTCCATTGCCTGGGTTACCGGGCAGACCAGATAAGATGGACCATACATAAATTCATTGGATATTTCCTGTACATTCCTGTCCTTATCAAAGTCAAACATCAGACTGCGCAGCATTGTATAGTCCTGGGATTCTACCTTATGTGCCAGGGAATATGTATAAGGCAGCATTTCATAACGCAGCTTGATATAATCCACAATCGTATCATAATATTTTGTTCCCTGTTCTCCAAAATACCATGGTTCCCGATAGGTATCTGTTCCGTGTGAACGCATAACGGGAAGAAAGGTACCAAACTGCAGCCACCTGGTATACAATTCACGATAGCCGAAATCATCCGTTCCTTTTTCAAAAAGTCCGTGCCAGAACCAGGGCGCTTCTCCTTCTTCTACATTGCAGAAACGTCTGAATCCCTGGGTGGATCCTGCAAAAAATGCTCCGATATCCAGGGTCCAGTAAGGAATTCCTGACATACACATGCTTAATCCTTCTGCAATCTGATTTCGGAAAACATCCCAGGTTGCCATGATGTCTCCGGACCATAGAATTGTACCATACTGCTGTATAGACAGCGAACCGGAACGTGTCAGGTTTGCAACCCGTTTTTGATTACTTGCCGCTCTTTGATGTTCATAGATTCCTTTTGCATGCACAAGCGCATAGTTATTTGCTTTTCTGGCATCAAAATATCTTGTGAGATTTTCTCTGGCAAGCTCATAACGCTCCTCCTCCGCTCTCTTTTCCAAACCGTTCCAGTCGGGAGTGAAAGGTTCTGTAGAATCACACCACCATGCATCTGCTCCGTTTTTAAACAATTCTTTCTCACATTGCTTCCAGTACAGATCTCTTGCTTCAGGATCAAAAGCATCATAAGTAGAGAGATTTGCCAATAGTTTGCCTGCATCCAGCATTTCCTGATTGTTATCACAGCCTTTATTCATATTCGGCCAAATAGATATCATAAAAGCGGTATCTTTTTCGTGGAGTTTATCTGTCATTTCTTTTAAATCGGGAAATCGTTCTTTATCAACGAATTTATTTCCCCATTCTCCTTCTGCCCAGGACTTCCAGTCTAAGACAAGGCAGGATACCGGAATATTGCGCTTTTCAAATTCCTCCCTGGTATCCAGAATATCTTTCTGTGTGATATAGCGTTCCCTGGACTGTATATAACCAAATGCCCAGCGTGGAAGCATAACCGCTGTTCCGGTAAGTTCCCGGATTCCTGCTATCAGATCGTCAAAATTTTCTCCGGTAATTACGTAATAAGCCATCTGATCAACCGCATCAAAATTCAGGGTAATAATATTATCTTTTTCTTCATATGTCATAAGACAGTCCACATCCAAAAGAACCCCATAACCCTTTGAAGACAGAAAAACAGGCATGGGAATCTGCATGTTATTCTGATAGAGATATTCCTTAACATTGCGGTAATTATATTTCCCCTGTTCCTGCTGTCCTAATCCGTAGATAGCTTCCTCTTCCTCAATCCCGAATTTGAGCATTCCGGAAAATGCATCTCCCGTTTTGACACTGGCTGCATTCTCGATAAAGGAACGCTCTCCGTCAATAGTCTTCCTGGTAATAATCTTCGCCTTTTTACCTTCGATTACATACTGGAAAATTTCCCGTTCTTTAAATGTAAACTCTTTTTGTGTAAGAACTGTGGCGCCGTCTCGGATAAATGCCACATCTTCTCTAGCATTTTGATCCAGCACTACTGTTTCATAATCTTTCTTGCTCACAATTGTCATTCCCGGGTCTCTTAGCTTTCCATCCGGGGTAAGTACAACTCTTGTAATATGGCCAACTTCTCTGTTCATAATTTTACCCATTGCCTATTGCCACAATCATTAAAGGTTGAAAGAATCTCTGCGTGGCTTCCTTCCAAATTCTTATTTTCCTTCAACTTTATTTCTCTTGAATAGGACACACGATTTATCAACCAGTGGTTTGAGAGCAGGTTTCTTGTACCTAGTGTAGCGACACTAGATCGCCCGTCATTGTATCATGGTATCCGCTTCAAAAGTGCAAATCCATTCCTTTCCAAATAAATCTCCCTTTGGCACCTATCTTTTTTCAGCACATCTTCCATAGGTTCCTCCAGGATGAGACTGGTATCTTGGGCGGTAAAGTTTAATACATAGTAGTAATCCGCTCCATCCAGTTTTCGATGAATCACTTCCACTTTTTTCTGCGGGCATACCGGATTCCTTTTAATTTCTGCCTTTTCACAGAGATAAGTAAATAAATGTTTCATGGATTCATCATCTACATCGGTTCCCAGATAACACGCCGTTCCCTTTCCATAAGAATGCTCACTGACTGCCATGGCTCCGGTTTTATAATCTTCCATATAGGTACCGATTGCCTTTGCATTCCCTTTCAGCAGATCGCTCCACATCCCGTCCAGACTCTCCTGTACGCTGCTTCCCAGGTTTAATTTCAGCCTGGTTCTATTGGATGCAAACACCGGCTCCACCTCTTCAACGGTCACGCCAAAGACATCATTTAATCCTGCAGGAAGGGAATCCGTATACCCCACATTGTCTTCATTTTTCGCAGAAGTTAAAAATGTGGACAGCAAGATGCCTCCGTTCTCAACAAAGCCGCGCAGCTTTTCCTGGAATCTGCGGTCCGCTACAAATGCCGTAGGTACCACAAGGAATTTATATTTTAAAAAGTCAGCTCCAAACCCAATCACATCTGCATTGTATCCGGCATCCTCCAATAAGTTGTACAGCCTTGCGCAATAGTCCAGATAATTGAAATCCGGATCATTCACAGGCTTTATCCGAAGTGACCAATGTACATCATAATCTACGCAGACGGCAATCTCATTTACAAACTCAGCCTGCTCGTATGCCTTTAACTGCTCCAGAATTCTTGCGGTCTCCTGCATTTCATAATATCTTCTTCTGGGCACTCCATCCATATCCACAATGGCATAATTCAACTGCTCTGCCCCGAATGGGAACGTTCGAAACTGGAAATGCAGCATCATATCCGCACCGTGGGCATAAGACTGAATCACTGCCTGTTTCAGCGCACCCGGATTGGGCTGGACTCTTCCGGAGCCCCCAAAACGATGCCCGCCGCCAGACATAAATTCCATGACCCAAAATGGTTTCCCTTCCTTAACCCCTCTTGCAAATGCATAAGGAAATGAATCCACGGCAGCATCCCGAAGTCCCGGATAGTAATCAAATCCATAAACATCCAAATTCTTCGTTCCCTTATAATAATCAATGCTGTTCGTAGACAGACCGGTTCCATTTGTCGTAACCGGAGCATCACTGTACTGATGCAGAATATCCGCCTGAAGATTCTGATACTCGATCTGGGAATCACTGGCAAAGCGCTCAAATTCCAGACGCAGAGTGGGGTTTTCAAAGTAAACCGGCAAAGCCTGCTCAGCACTTACTTCAATGGTGTTAACTGGCGGCTGAATCTGTTCAAAATTCTCATAATCCTGTCCCCAGAAAATATTCCCGCTTCTCCTGTTGTACGCTTCAATGGTTTTATATTTATTCTTCATATACTCCGAAAACTTGCGTTTACACACCGGGCAATGACAGCGTCCGGAAGCTTCCTGCCCCGGCTCATTGTCGATCTGGAATCCGGAGACATACGGATTTTGTCCAAAGCGTCTGCCAATTTCCTCTGTTATTTTCACCGAATACTCCCGGTAGACGGGATTATTGTAACAATAGAATCTCCGTCCACCAAATGGCCGGACTTCCCCTCTGTTATCCACATAGAGCACTTCCGGATGTGCATAAACCAGCCATGCCGGCGGGCATGCAGTCGGTGTGCAGATGATACTGCGGATTCCCGCCTCACCTAATTCCATGACTGCCTCTTCCAGCCAGTCAAACTGATACTCTCCAGGCTTTGGCTCCATTTTACACCATGCAAATTCTCCCATGCGAACCGTGTTGATTCCGGATTCTTTCAATAATTTCAGGTCGTGCTGTAATTCTTCTTTTGTCTTATGTTCCGGATAATATGCCACACCATACTGCATTTTATATTCCTCCTGCTCTTCTCTCCATATATAGCGCCAGCTGGCTTATGCTCTCTAATCAGCAGTGCAAAACTCCTTTTACACTTTCCCCCCGGAAATGCCACAAGCTTGCTTGCGGCATTCCAGAATCTGTAGTTTAAAAGCGCCTTTCTTTTACACTTTCCCAGTAAAATAAATTTCCTGCACATCCGCAGCTTTCACTTCTTCTTTTAAAGTAAGTACCACAATGGTGTCCACTTCCGTTCCCGGAATACTGCTGACATCAATCTGTATCCCTTCTTTATTCTGTTTAAAAGGAAGGGCTGCTCCATGAAGAAGTGCGGCATGTTCTACCTGATACTCCGGTAACGGAATCTGTTCCTTTGCAAATGCTTTCCTATCCAGCACATGCACATAGATTTTATTTCCTTTGCTTGTTGTTCCATAGACGTTATCCACAGGTTCAACAGGACCGCCTCTGGTACCATAGACAGCTTCTGCGTTTTCCTTTAGCCAGGCTCCAATTTCCCGCATCCTGTTCTGTACTTCCTCGGAGAGCTTCCCGTTTTTATCCGGTCCTACATTCAGCAGCAGATTCCCGTCTCTGCAGATCACATCTACCAGCATTTTTATCAGCCAGTCAAAATCAGATACTGGGTCATCAGCCATCCATCCCCAGGAACAGCCGCTGCAGACACACATATTTTTTTCCCACGGCACCGGCAGGATTTTACCGGTGATTTCGTGGGAACCTTCATCACAGTAAAAATCTCCTTCGTATCCGGATCGGGGATTTAACAAGGTCTTTGGATTATATTTACGTACTACTTTGTTCAAATTCACCGGTTCCCAGAACCATGCGCTGGAGGTGTCACTGCCTTTGTGGGCAAGCCATCCGCCATCATACCACATGATATCCACAGGACCGTACTTGCTGCAAAGTTCCTCCACCTGTCCGTAGCACTGGTCTTTCATCAGTTTTGCATTTTCCGGCAGTCCTTCCGGGTCAAAGTATCCGGGGAATCTCCAGTCCATTGGTGAATAATACAGCCCTACACGAAGTCCTGCTTCTCTTGCAGCATCCGTATATTCTTTTACAAAGTCTCGTTTCGATCCGGTATTGCTGCTGGTAAATCCCCCGTAGCTTGCCGGGCTGTCCCAAAGTGCAAAACCATCATGGTGCCTGGTAACCATGACCATATACTTTGCACCGAAATCTTTTGCCAGGTCTGTCCACTCTGTCATGGAGAAATTCTCAGGATTAAACTCCTGTGCCAGTCCCTCATATTCTTCTTGGGGAATCTGTTCATTAAATCTTGCCCATTCTCCTCTTCCCAGAATAGAATAGAGACCCCAGTGGACAAACATTCCAATTTTTGCATCCCGCCACCATTGTAAATCTTCCGGCGGTAATTTCAGTTCCGGGCACTTCATACCCCCTAAGCTTTTTAAATTGATACTGCTTTTCAGCATAGAGCGCAGTTCAGCGCCCGTCATCTCTCTTGGTGTTTTTGCAGCCATTCTTCTTCCTCCTATTCTTCGTACAGCCAGTCCAGAGTATCCAGTCCCTCGCCTCCCAGGTTGGCATTCCTGGGCTTCAATACCGTATCTGCCGCCACAACTCCGGCGATCATAAACGCTCCGGTTCCAAAATAAATCTCATGAACTCCTTTTTCATAACGGTAAGCATGGATATTAACCGGCGGGCAAGCCTCTGCCTTAATAGCATTTCCATAGACTACCGTTAATCCGCCTCTGTCATCTGCATGGGTGTTGGTTTCAAGGTCCGGCAGCTGCAGCCACTCCACGCCTTTCGCATTCATGTATCCAATCAGTACATAAGAATCCTGGGGCAGCTCCAGTTTTACGGTTACCCCTTCTTCGATTGCCGCTCCCAGTCCCATACGCACTGCCTGCAGCTTCTCCAGTTCCGGAGCCAGATTCAATACTTTGCAGGAACAGTCAGAAAATACACTGCTGCCCTTTTCCAGGGCGAAGATCTCACAGCTCTGATCGCCAAGCAGCGTAAATGGTGCCGGCACCAATGCATCCGTTTTCACTTCTTCTGCATGGTCAGAAGGGAGGATCCCCTGCTTTAATTCCGCCAGATGCTTCTTAAAATTATGATATTCTTTTTCATATTCTGTGAGGCATGCTGTCCAATGTCCAAAGGTTTCCCCATTCGGGAAAGGAATCTTTCTCTGCGGTGTCTGCATACTGTTGGCATAAAGATACGTACTTTCCGTAAGTTTTGCAAGATTCCGGAATTCATGCAGCGATTCTTCCATAAATACCGCCGCATTTTCCAAAAGAGCCACATCGCCTTTGCATTTATCATCCATGGTATATTTATATTTCAGAATTTCCATGGCTCCCTCTAACTTTTTACAGTAGGAGATACTCATTTCGTAAACAGCTGCCGCATCGGTATACAGACGTTTTAGTTCTTCATTTCCGTCTCCCTCCGCCTTCATTACTTCTTCCATGAGGCGCAGTGCCTTTGTGGCATGGGCACTGACTTCTGAGATCATATCATACGGCGTCTCACCGATATGAGTCTGTCCTGCCAGTTCTTTTTGGATGTAATCATCCGGCTGTTCGCCTTTTCGGGCTACGGAATTCCAAAGTTCCTTATTGGGTCGGTAGCGGTTGACGTTGGTAAACTGGCTCATGGTCATTCCAAGACTCATAGTCTGTCTGTTACCTTCTGTTATCCCGACTCTTCCAAGGATTTTCGGTGCACACTGACCTGCATTTTCCTGGGAAATCAAGAGTTTCTTTGCCGATTCATGGGAAATCCGGTAGTGCCTGGCGAATACATTTACCCAGTGCTCCATTTCCGTATTTTCTTCCCGGTTTGGATTCCATGCATATCGGAACCATGCCGCAAACCAGATATAATCACGGTCCATCTGTAATAATCTTGGTGATACTTTATCCGGCGTATATGGCCAGTCCCAGTAAAATAACGGATACAGATGCAGCCCATTACAGCCAAACCGGTGCTGTCCTGCCTGGACACACTTCTGTATATATAACGGGGCATTGAATTGGAACGGTTCCAGATCTGCCAGAATATGTATATTCATGATATGAGTGGTTCCCAGTCCGCTTAATGACTGATGAATATCCTGCCATTTTCCCTTTGGATAATAAGTTGTCAGGCTCTCCCCGTTATACTTCCACATGGTATAAAGGTTGGAGTACTTTTTCTTTGCCTCTTCCATGGCACCTATTGGGTCACAGTCATGGCCGCGCAGTATAACCGGAGGTTCTTCCAGAAGTCCTGCTTCTGCCGCCCCTTCTTTTACAGCCGGTATGATGGTGTCGATAAACCAGTCTGTCTTGTTCTGGGTTCCACGCAGTGCTTCTCCCAGGCATACCATAAGACCAATATGAGGAAAAGATTTAATGAACTCCTTAATGGTTTTGCCGGTATAATCTGCTACCAGCGGGGTAATCTTACTTTGCAGCAGTTCCAGGCCATGCTTTCTTGCAAATGGAAGAGGGATATGGATATTGTAAAATTTTAATACTACCCAGATGCCTCTGCGGTCACATTCCCTGGTCAGCCATCCGAATACTTCACGGTTTTGCTGAAATTCTTCTTCCGTTACCTCCAGCGCTTCGGGATAGTCCGGCACTTTCACCAGGGAGGAAAAGGGGTGCCCGCTCCAGATGTAGAGCACATTACAACGCATGGATAAGAGCATATCCAGGAACTTCGTCCACATGTCTTTATCATAAAACCACGGGAACCGCTCTGGTGTAATAGGATATTCATAAGTAAGCCTGGGCGGTTCTATCTTTGTCTTTTGCAGTCCGACTGCGGGTCCCCTGAGTTTAAATACCGGTGAGTCTCCAAACGTAATTTCTGCCGGGAACTCTCCGTCTCTTTCCACCCTCTCCTTCAGCTCCATACAGCCGTATAATGCTCCGGTGTCTGTTCCTCCGCAGATAACTGTAAGTCCGGCAGAACAGGTTTCTATATAAAATCCTTCGCCTTCCGGCTCCCTGGTATGAAAAATTAATAATTCATTTTCCATCATCCACTGTAAGAATGTATCTTCCCTTAATACGGACACATAAATCTTTTTCCCTTCCGTCTTTCGGAACTCTTCCGGTGACTGGGGAATCGGTGCATAAACCACCTCATATCCCGCGCCTGTCAGCACCTGATCCAGCTGCAGAATTCCAAAGCTGATTCTTTCATTATTTAAGTTATTTTGCAGTATTGTAATTTTTTCCATTTGTTCCTCCTTTTCTGTCATAAAACTTATTGCAGCTCATATTTTACTTCTCACACCATTCTGGGCTTACCAGATTAATTCTGTTCTTTCCCCTGCTCTGCAGGCGGCTACTCTCGTCTCTGTCTTCCAGCTCAGCTGATACGTCTTAGAGCTTTGTGCAGTCAGAGACAGCCTCACAGGCTTCCCATTTTCCCAGTCCATATCAAGTCTAACATTGCCTTTTAGGATATAACCTTTCAGGCTGCCGTCTTTCCATTCCGCAGGCAGAGCCGGAAGCAGAATGGCTTTTCCGTTCTTGCTCTGGACGATCCCCTCCAGAATTGCTTCCGTAATGCCAAAATTACCGTCGATCTGAAACGGCGGATGCACATCCAGAAAGTTATCCTGAATACACTTTTTCAGAAGCTGGCACACATGCTCTTTAAGGGCAGCCCCATCCCTGAGCCGGGCTGCAAAGCATCCCAGCCATGCCCGGCTCCATCCGGTGTGTCCGCCTCCATGAGACAGCCTGGTCTGCAGCGTCTTGTTCGCCGCTTCGAAGTATTTTTCCGTTTCAGGAGTAATTTCATCTCCGGGATGCAGCGCATATAAATGGGAGATATGCCGGTGTCCCGGCTCCATTTCCTCATAGTCTTCCATCCACTCCAGCAGCCTGCCATCTGCTCCAATCATCAATGGCGGCAGCTTTTCCAGCATCTCTTTTAAGGTTTTCTCCTCTTTTTCATCCCGCATTCCAAGAACATTCATACCGTCCAGGCAAGCTTTGAACAGTTGTCGTAAAATAGCGCTGTCCATTGCGGTTCCCATAGATAATGCTCCGGTTTCCCCTGCTGACGAACGATAGGTGTTTTCAGGTGAAACAACCGGACCTGTCACCAGAAAACCATTGGGAAGTTCATACAAATAATCTTCAAAAAAGCGAATGGACTCCCGCATGATTGGAAGAGCTTCTCTTAAAAACTCCAGGTCTTGCGTATACTGATAATGTTCATACAGATGCAGGCACATCCATGCCCCTCCCATTACCCAGTATGGAGAGGCATCAAATATCCCCTCAGGCGCCGTACATCCCCATACATTTGTATTATGATGTGCACAGAATCCCCGGGCACCGTATAATTTCCGCGCTGTTTCTTTTCCATTCTCCGTCAGCAGCTTCACCAGATTCATTACCGGCAGCTGACACTGGGACAAACCAGCCTTTTCGGCAAACCAGTAATTCATCTGGGTATTAATATTGATGGTGTACTGGCACTGCCAGGGCGGTTCATAAGAACCATTCCATAACCCCTGCAGATTAGCAGGCAGCAGGCAGTTATGGGAAGAAGCAATCATCAGGTACCTGGCAAAGTGCACCAAAAGTTCCGTCAGATAATTTTCACAGGAACCGTCTCCCTGACGGAAGGAATTTAGAAGCTCCGCCGTTGTCATTTTCTCATCTGTGCTTCCATTCAGATCCAGATTAAAATTGTCATATAAAGACTGGTAATCTTCTAAGTGCCGTCTTCGGATCTCTTCATATCCTGCTGCCTGTGCCGCATCAAGTCTGTCCGCGATTACACGAGACAGGTCCGCATAAGCTTCTTTCCCGTCTTTCCTGACTCCCTTCAGACACTCCTGATAATCCGTGCCAGCCGCAAGATACACCACGGCTTCCTCTGCATCCTCCAGATATACCGCATCTCCCATGCTTCTGGCATGCTCCGATGCAATGCGCACCCCACTCAGGTAATGCATCCCATCTGCACCATTCTCTCCCCAGTTTCCGGCTGTCGCCTTTCCGGGCGTGTGGACAAGTACACCGGTAAACTCTTCAAAGGGCTTCCGGCTGATATTTGCACTCAAGGTGATTTTGTGCTTCCCCTTTGCCCGTATCTTTATGGCAAGCACCTGATAGGCTTCACTGATAAAATGTTCCCGCTCATACTGAGTATCATCCAATTCATATACCAGTTTTGCGATAGCCTCATCCAGGGAAAGCCTGGCTTCGTAATGAGTTTCTTTCTCCGCATGGTTTAAGAAACATAGTCTGAGATCCCCAACAGGCTGGTAGGGATTATTGTATTTTGGCGTGGATGTCAGCGCCATTTTAGCCAGAAATGCTGCTTTTTCTACTCTGCCTTCCAGTAAGAGCTGCCTGATTTCACCTAAATGGCGGAAAGCATCCGGGTTTTCCCGTTCTCTTGCAGGTCCGTAGCACAGCGTTTCTTCATTTATAAATATGGTTTCCTCTTTCAGCCGTCCAAGTACCATCGCTCCTAAGCGGCCATTTCCAAGAGGCAAACCGTCATCCCACTTTCTGGCAGGCTTTTTCATATATATTTCATATCTCTTCATATTTTTCTCCTGCGTACCGCAGACAGCTCTGCGGTATTGCACCAATAGATAGTTTTTCGCCTCTCATACTCCATGCCGCTCCCGGTAGGCAATCATCTGCTTCCAGTCATCCCGGCTGAGATAATGAGTACCGGATCGCAAATGGTATCCGATTCTTCCTTCCTGGTAACAGTCTCCGGCTTTCGGAAAACGATCCGGTGTGACCAGCCCCTCTTTGCCATACAGCTTCCATGCCTGTGAACTTTCAACACAGGATAAAAATTCGGACAGGGGGTCCGCCCAGTCATCCCGGTCCGCACCGGCAATATAGAGATGCCGGGGCGCTATCAGGGATAATAGAAAATGCTGGTCAAATGGCAACCGGCTCACATCCTCCCTGTACTGAAAAAAGTTCCCGTTAAACCAGAGCCGGGAGCCTTTCCCATAAAGGTTGTCAATCTGCTCCCCGGTTTTACCACGAAACAGTGCGGCACCTCCTGCTCCGGATTCATTTGCCGCCGTAAGGGAGAACCGTTCATCAAAAGCTCCGGCAATCAATGCTGTTTTTCCCAAACGGGAATGCCCAAGAACTGCAACCCTGCTTTCATCTATTTCTTCCCTTTCCAGAATGTCATCCAGTATTCTGCTGCTGCCCCATGCCCACATTGCCGTTTTTCCCCAGCTGTCAAATTGGTTTCTGGCACAAAACCTGCCTAACCCGCTCTGATGTCCATCATAATAGTCAGCAGTAATATCCTGATAATAGACACTCGCCACACCAAAGCCTGCATCCAGGATCTCTTCTCCAATCCCATCTGCAATTTCCGGAGTAAACGCCAGATAAATAAAGACAGGTGGACGCTCTGCATTTTTGGGAAGCATAAGACGGTAAGGAAAGGATACGTAAGAGTAATCGGATGCGATCCCAAGACGAATCGTCTTTACCACTGCTTTGCCTCCATAGGCATCCTCATCTTCTAAGACCTGGCTGCCTTTGGTCCGGTATGCAATTCTGGGAAAACAGCCGCAGAATTCTCTGCACAGCAGATCTTTTATTTCCTCCCGCCTGCGTTCCCAGCCGTTTATATTCTCAACACTTCCATGATCTTTGCTGTGGAACAGCTCCGGTAGATTTCTGCTCTTTAATTCCTGCTCCAGCATTCCCATCTTATCTTTCACCTCTCAAAATCAAATCCCGGAACAGTTCATCCAATCCCGGATTACAGCCGATCCTGCCCTCTCTGGACAGGCTGACCACCAGAAGCTCACCTGCCCCCAGAGGGCAGCTCTTTACAAAAGGAAGATGGGGCTTTGCTCCGGTGCTTTTGTCCAGCCCCTGCTTGTCGTATGTATATACCAGTGCCTCCCCGGGCAGTTCCGTCTGTATAGTATGGGTGGCGGTAGCGTCTATATATCCCTTTTCTTCGTTATATAGCATGGAAATTGGATATTCCTTAAAACCATCCTTCGCAGCTGCAAAAAACAATTCCCCGCACCCCTTAGCAGTGACCTCTTCTCCCCCAACCAGGAACGAGGTGTTTTCCTCCGGAATCAGCAGGATCGATCGTCCCCCCGCCTTTGTATGGGCTTCTGCCTCTTTCAGGCTGTCAGAACTAAGATCACTGATCACGCATACTTCTGTCTGTCCCAAGGAAATCCCTTCTTCATTTTTGATTTCCGTTAATCCCAGTTTATTACAAAGTGCTTTTGCTTCACCACCGATTGCTCTGACCCTTTGTGCATACATCCGCCGTTTATATATCTGAATGGATATCGTTTCCGTATTTAAAACCTTTCCTTCTTCATTTAATATCGCCGCTCTTACCTGCACTTTGGAACTTCTGCCGTCAAATTCCGGCATTGCCTCAAATGTTAAGGGAATTTTGCCTGCACATATGGCATTTGCTGCCAGTGCCGTATCATCCATCTCATATGCCGCAAAAGGTTCCGGGTCCTGTCCTGCAAAAGCTTCCGCCCGGATGGTCAGGACGCTGTCTTTCCCCGTATCATTTAGCAGCCAGGCTTCCACCTCCACCTGCTCATCCAGATAGGCTGTGCTCCGTCCGGTATAGAGGTTCACCCGAAGGGGCCGGAGGGATTCCTGATAAGAAAAATAAGCTCTTTTGGGCTGACGCCTGAAGTCTACCAGAGTCTTCATCCATCCCGATGGCCATGCATCAATTAACAGATGAATCGCCGTATGGTTAATAATATCGCCCCTTCTTCGGTAAGCATCCGTCAGAAGCTTTGTGGCTTTCGCCTGATGTATCTGGCTTTCCCGGATCCAGTCCGCTATGTTATTTTGTTCCTCATACCAGTCTCCCTGTACGGAATGGGTCTGCGCACGCACAATTTTGTCCGGATACCAGGTACCGTCAGGCTGAGTTTTCAGCCATTCTTCTGGATAGTAATTTCGCATAACTGCTTCATGATCCAGCCCTTCGGCACCATATTCACCGCAGCCCATCATCCAGCCTTCTTTCACCGGAGGCAGATACCCTTTTAACAGGCGTCCGATAGGTTCTCCATGGTTGGTATACCACATGGTGTAACAGTGGAAATCCGGCATTCCCTCTGCAGTGGGTCCGTCATAATCCCCTTCCACATTTTTAATCACACGGTCGGGATTTTCCACATAGACTGCCTTTCTGGCTGCCTGAAAGAACGCTTCCAGCTCATCTCTCAGCAGATGACGGTGCCCCTTGGCTTCATAGCGTCTGGAATATTTATCCTCAGGGTCTTCTGTCCGCCTTATGCACATAGGTTCATTTATAAAAGTAACTAACACCGTAGATACATGTCTTCTTACCAGATGCTCCATTTCCTGTACCTGTTTCACTGCTTCTGCAAACTGCGGCCTCCGCAGGAAACTAAAGAGCGGGAGGTCACACTGGTGCATCATTCCAAGCATATCAAAGTAATCATAGATCTCCTCCTGCACCGGACGCTGGGTGACACGGTAATAATTCATATTGCACATCCTGGCAATGAGAATATCATCTGCCAGCTGGTCAAAATCTCCCTTCATAACACACTGCTGAAGGTGTCCCATCTCATTGGCACCCCGAAGCACAATAGGCTGGTTGTTGAGATAAAATTTCCCTTTTGGAACAGAAGTCTCATCGCTGACGAACTTTTTCATTCCAAAATTCTGGCTCTTTCCTGAAATGGAGTCGCCTGCTCTGCTTAGATTTGCCTGGGCTCCATAGAGCCAGGGCGACTCCGGTTCCCAAAGCCTGTAATCCGATACCGGTATAAAGTAGCGGTATTCATTCTTCCCAGGTCCCACGTATCTAATCTTTGTATGGAGATCTCCGATCTTTTTTCCTTCATAGTTCCTTGGCAGAAGTTCCAGATCCAGGTCATAAGCTTCCTTTACCTCATCGGTATAGTTTATGACTCCAAGCCTTAATTCCACCAGATCTTGATCAATATCCGGTCTTACAAAAATATCATCCAGATATACCTCCGGGCGGATTTCCATGGAAACCTTTCCAAATACTCCCGCTCCCGCCGGGCAGTGATGCCATCCCACCTCCGGGTCATCCCAGCCGGGACCTGTAGCGGCATAAATTTTATCCCCATCCAGAACCGGACCCACACCAAGTATGGGTACATCATTTTTGCACAGGATAACCAGCTCGTTATCCTCTAGTAAGTAATCTGTAACATCAAATGAAAAAGGTGCAAAAAACCCCTCATGGCTGCCTATATAATTGCCATTCAAGTAGATTTCTGCTATATAATCCACACACTGAAAATACAGAACAGCCCGCTTCTGATTCTGAATGAGCTCTTCTGACCATATGTTTTTATAGGAGCATCTGTAATAACCGCTCCACTTTCCATCCTCCAGCGCAGGTCCTCTGTAATCTGGTACCGTTACTTTTTCCCATACCTTACTGATTTCATTGCGATCTGTGAACACCTCTCCTTTTTCCCGGTAACGGAATTCAAATTCCTGTAATTGCATATCCAGGATTCCGGTTTGGACGTGAGGCAGATAATTTCTCAGGTAAGGGCGGTATTGGTTTCTCATATCTTCTAAGTCCCGGGCAAAATCCTCACACCGCTCTTCAAATGTCTTTTCCCCCTCCCAGGAAATCTTATGCTGACGGCAGTCCTCTTTTGAAAACCAGATATCCGGTACTGGCAAAGGCTGTACTTCCTGATCAGTTGTTCCAATTGGGTGCTTCGTCATTGCAATCTCATGAAAAAAATCCTGATTAGCCATATTATCCTCCCATGCATACCGCAGTCCTGACTGCGATACTGCTTACAGCTTAACAGGGCACATCCACGTCCTTTCATCTGTCACTTTCCAGTTTTAAGATATCGTGAATGTCCCCTGCCGCTTCTATTGTTTTGCCGATTGCTATTATTTTGCTGCTTCTGCTGCCGCGTCTTTAAATTCCTGCTGGATTGCTTTGTAATCTGAAGAATCTACGATTCCCTGTACAAAAGTTTTCCACTCGGTCTCCCCAATCTGTCCCATAATATACTGGGTACACAGGGTATTTACATCATCTGTCAATACTTTCCAGTTATTATTGTAAGTTGTTGACTGAAGGTTGCTGATTGCATTTTTTGTTCCGGTTTCTTTTAAGTCACTGTAAACGAATTCTTTGATTTCTTCTACTCTTGCAATATTTTCATCGGATGCTCTCTTGGTACCGTCTTTCATGAACTTATCCGTAATCTGGTCAGCATCTTTTTTCAGGAAGATCTGATTCCATGCGCCTACATAGCCATCCTGTCTTTTCTTCTTAAATACTTCGTCGTCTGTATTTTTGGTTCCGTCTTCTTTTAAGGTATAGTGGACATCCTTTACACCATCCATCATTACCGAATCATATCCGGGATATGTCTCTTCCGTTGCATTGAAAACATCCATGATCTTCTTGATTTTTTCTTCTGAGCACTTGGAACTGATCGCGATACAGGAATCGATATCGGTATAATTGGGGCTTACGGTATAAGCTTTGTCTCCCTTAACAGGCATCAGACACCAGGCTTTTAATTCCGGTCCTGTACTTTCATCAAATATTTTATTGCTGGTGAGGTCGGCTGACTGGTTCCAGTTATACCAGGCTGTCAGGTAAGCCACAGAATTGCCTGCTTTCCATTTTGAAGTATCTGCATTTGCCAGAGCAAATTCTGGATCAATAGCCCCAGCATCATATAAATCCTTCATCCAGTTCAGGAAATTGATATACTCATCTTTAAACTGCATGTACTCAAATTCTCCGCTATCATTTACAGCCCAGTCAGACTGTCCTGTGAAGGCAACTGCAAATGCTTTAATTCTGTCGTTCATAAAATCATCATCAAAATACTCCAGCGCATAGATCTTCTTGCCTTCGCCCTCGGACGCTGCTTTAGACAGATCGATCAGCCAGGTTTTTAATTCTTCCATGGTTTTTGGTTCTTCTGTGAAATTATATTTTTCCATCAGGTCTTTTCTGACTTCTATACCTGAATTCTGTCCGCTTTCCGCCTTGCTTCTTGGAAGAATATAGATTCCACCGTTATATCTTGCCTGATCCCACATATTCTCATCCCAGTTCTTCATAACTGCATTGGTCTCAGCAATTCCGTTTCCGTTATCAAATAAATAAGGCGTCATATCTACAAATGATCCTGCATCCACTGCCTGTGTAAATACCGGGTAATAATAGGAACCATTCCCCTGCTTGCTCACCTGGATCACATCCGGCATACTGTTTGCCGCAATCAGCGTATTTACCTTTTGGTCAAAATCCTGGTAATTTACCCATTCAATCTCCAGATTCACATCGAACATATCTTCCCAGTACTGTTCCATCTCACTGTTAGCCAGCGGACCATATCCCCAATCGATCCCCATGACCGTGATTGTCATACGATCACCGTTTTCTCCTGTTCCTGCGGTTTCTCCGCCTGCTGTTTCGCCGCTTGCAGTATCTCCGGTCCCTGCTTCTGCTTGTGTTCCTTCTGTCTTTGGTGCTTCTGTGGTTTTACCATCGGAACCGCCGCATCCTGCAAGAGCAGATGCTGCCAGAACTGCTGCCAGACCAAGCGCTACCTGATTTTTAAAATTCTTCCTCATATCTTATTCCTCCTATATGATCTTTTTATATAAAAACGCCCTGCGTTTTTAGCCTTTGACTGCTCCTACCATCATTCCTGACTCAAAATATTTCTGCAGGAACGGATAAATAATCAGTACGGGTAACACAACTACTACTACCGCCGCCATTCTCATAACTTCCTGCGGCACTGCGTTCTGAACGGTTGACTGCACATCCAGGACATCTGAGATGTTAGATGAAAGTACAACTTTCTGTACATATACCTGCAAGGATGCCTTCGCTGTAGATGTCATGTACATAATAGAGTTAAAGTATGTATTCCAATAGCTGACAAAGGAAAACAGTGTCATTGTTGCAAGCATTGCTTTAGACAGCGGAACTACGATGGTTCCAAAGATACGAAGCTGCCCGCATCCGTCAATCTTAGCCGCCTCCTCCAGTTCAATAGGCAATGACTGGAAGAAAGATCTCATAACCATGATGCTCCAGGCACCGCATGCAGCCGGCAGGATACATGCAAAATAATTATCAATCAATCCCAGGGAATTAATATTCATAAAGTTAGGTACCATACCTGCTGTAAACAGCATTGTTATCATAACGTATTTATTAAAGAAACTTCGTCCCGGTATGGGTTTTGATAACATATATGCCAGTCCGGCATTTAAAAAGACACTGAGTGGTACCCCCACTGCTGTTATAAATATGGTTGATTTCAGGGAATTCAGGAATCCCGTTCCGGATAAAATCAATTTGTACGCTGCCAGAGACCATTTTTTCGGCCATAGCATAAACTCACCTGCTACATACGCTGTGGAATCAGTAAAGGATAATACTACAACATACAGGAACGGCAGAATCATGGTGCCTGCAATAATAATAAGAATTAACCACAAAATGCTCTGATAAATATTTTCTTTGGCTTTCATACCCATTTTATTCGCTCTCCTTTCCATCCTCATCTCTACATAACCCCGTCATAACCTTTACGGTTGGTAATCCAGTTCGTGAAAATAACAAGTGCCGTATTAATTACAGATTTAAACAGTCCAATTGCGGTTGTATAAGAGTACTGCGTACTTCCGCTGGCAATACTGTTGTTGTATATGTAGATCTCGAATACCTCCAGTTTTGATTTTACCATGGCATTATTCATCAGAAATACCTGTTCAAAATCTACGGAGATGATGGTTCCCATTCTAAGGATTAACATAACGGCTACGGTAGGCATAATACATGGCAATGTGATCTTCATCATACACTGGAACTTATTTGCACCATCCATTTTTGCTGCCTCATACAGAGACTGGTCAATTCCCGAAATAGCTGCCAGGTATACGATAGAGCCCCAGCCGATGCTTTTCCAAAGTGACTGAATCACAATAACCAGATAAATCCATTTGGTGCTGAACAAATAAGCAGTTGATTCATATCCCAGCAGATTTGCAATCTTGTTCACAAGTCCCTGTTCGGTAGAAAGCAGGAAAAATGTTAAGCTGGCTACAATTGCCCAGGAAAGGAAATGCGGAAGGTATACAGAAGTCTGTATCAGTTTTTTGAATTTCGCATTTCGAACCTCATTCATGATCAATGCCAGAAAAATCGGCGCCGGAAAAGTCAAAAGACTTAAACCACTGATGATCAGTGTATTTTTTAACATGTTATAAAATTTAGGGTCCTGGAACAATGCTTCGAAATGTTTTAATCCCACCCATTCACTTTTAAGTAATCCTAAATGTGGATTGTAATTCTGAAATGCCATCAACAGACCTCTCATTGGCAGATAGGAAAACAGGAATAAAACAATTAATCCCGGTAATCCAAGTGCATAGATCCATCGATATTCATAGATGTGCTTTCTCAATGTCTTTTTGGAAGTGCTTACATTTTTTTGACTGGAAGCCCTCATACTATATCCCTCCCGATTATCTTTTTCAAGACGGTTTGTTTTCCGCCTGTTCTTTGTCGTTAAGGAAAGTATAAGGGATTTTTAGAAATATTTATATAGTAGAGATTCAATATTTTTGTACAAATTTCATTTTTATTTATATTTTTTTCATATTTTTTATATTTTTGATACTAAATTATGGAAGCGCTTACTTTTGTTCTCGTGTTCTCCCATATATTTTTTCTTTGCAGCCGGTATAACGATCGCCGCTGCCAGAATTGCCACAAAGGCAACAGATATATTGCTGACCATCATTACAATACCTACGCTCTCACTTCCCAGATTTGTAAAATTCTGTAAGAACCATAGAATCGGCACCCGGAACACAAAGACCCTGCTCATGCTGATCAACAATGATATTTTAGTTTTTCCCAAACCATAGAGCAATGACATGACCGCCGAATTGATTCCCAGAGGTACAAATCCCATTGCCTCAAACCGGAATATTTTCATAATCAGCCGCTGAAACTCCAGGTCATTTTCCGAAAACATACTGCTGATCTGCTGGAGAAATCCCATTGAGATGGCATATGCTGCTGCCCCAGCTATTAAATTATAGACCAATACACTCCAAAATGCCTGCAGCGCCCGGTCGAATCTGCCGGCTCCTGCATTCTGGCTGATTACGGAAGCTGCTCCTTCCTGTAAACCATTCTGAGGTGCTGAGGCAAAGCCTCCCAGGTTATTGGAAACCCCCAATGCCCCTACGGTAAGTACTCCATATACCGTACTCATAGAATTTACCATTAACTTTCCCATGGAAAATAAAGCTCTTTCTACAATCAGCGGAATGGACTGTACGATCATTGGTCCCGACAAACTCTTTTTAAAAGATACAAAACGAAGGGAAAACCCAAATGCATTCTTTTCACGCTTCATTTTGACCAGCCCGATCACCATCAGGGTTGACTGAGAGATAATCGTTGCCAGTGACATCGTAACTATACTTCCTTTAAGAACATAAACAAACAACGCGGTTAAACATGTCTTAGTGAGAATAACAATAATATTCATTTTCATGATGAGCTTTGTCTCGCCTCTGGCACGCTCGATGGCAATAAACACATTGTTAAAAAATATAATAACCATTGCCAGGAGCTGAAGCTGAAAATAAGTATTGCCTTCTTCAATCAGCTCAGCCGGCGTCTTTGCAAATGCCAGAATCTGCTTCGTAAACGGTATAAGCAGAAGAATGACAGCAGATAATACTCCGCACATGGCATACAGCGTACTGACCCGCTTTTTTACCAGGTCATACTTTCCTTCCCCATATGCCTCACTGACCTTCAGACTGGCGCCTACTGCCAATCCTCCGCCCACCGCCGAGATAATGGAATTAATCTGAGCCAGATAAGCCACTGCCGATACTGTATTGGAACTGATATGGGAAGCCATCATCGTATCCAGAACTCCGAATACCTGCCCCAGGCACTGATATACACATAGCGGCAATGCAACCTGCCATACTACCTTCCACATATTTCCATTCAGCGTAAAATCCCGAAACTTCTGATCTTTTGCTGACAGCTGTGCATTATTCTCTTCCATGATGTCTGCTCCTTCAATACCTTTTAACTGCTTGTAGATCTGTATTTTACAGCAAAATCTTTTAGATATCTACCGTTTTTTCGTGAATATACGCTTGTATTACAGATTTTTTGTGTTATTATAGTTCTAAAAGGCTGCATTTCGATTTACAATTTTGAGGAATTAAGATTGCATTTCGCAAAAGTGATTTTACAAATGGACCATTAAAATAAGTTAAGTATTTTCAGGAAAGGCTGTGTTAAAATGAATCCAGACCACAAAGAACCCGTATATGAACCTCCGCTGTTTTTTATAAACCAGCTTCGTCGAAACAGTAATTTCCGTATGCCCGAATCCCATTCTCACGACTGCTATGAACTTTATTACCTACTGTCGGGCACACAGAAATTTTTCATACAGCATACCGTCCATGCTATGCGTCCGCATGATCTGGCACTGATCTCACCCGGACTTCTGCACCGTACTACATATTCACAGGTTTCTACACACGAAAGAATTGTTATTATGTTTGACCCCTGTTACATTTCTGCAATTACAGATGTCTGTCCGGATATGATGAAAGATCATTTTCTGGGCACACCCTGTCTGCATATACCAGAAACTTCTCATGAAGATATCATGCAGACGATGAATCATCTTTTTGCGGAATTTGAGCAAAAGGATGAATTTTCCACCATATTGATATCCCAATCCCTGTGCCGGCTGATTGTACAGCTTAAACGGCTTAAGCTGGAAGAGCATCTGCCCGCCTCTGCTCAATTGACACCCCAGGACGAAGCCATCGGCAAAGCCGCCTTCTTCATCAGCCAGTCATACTGGCAGTCCATCACCCTTGAGGACGCCGCCAGAGAAGCCAATTTAAACCCTACCTACTTTTCCCGTAAATTCAAAGCAGTCACCGGATTTGGCTTCAAAGAATACCTTACACAGATCCGTATTCAAAAAGCTGCTTATGAGCTTCTCCACACCAGTGATTCCATAACAGATATTGCTACTCGGTGTGGATTTGAAAACAGTAATTATTTTGGGGATTTGTTTTATAAAGTAAACGGGGCTTCACCAAGGGCTTATCGGAAAGCCAGAAAGTCCAGGTGATGATTCCCGTTTGGCATAACAGGGCAGTCCTTTATTTCCTGCCTATAGCGGTAAGGAGTATTTCTTATTCATAATCGTCAATCCTCCACTCCTGTTTCCAGTCAATGTATACCATGTCGTTTGTAAATCGCAGAGGAAGCCATACATAATCGGCGATTGCCGTATTTCTGTTCACATCATGAACCAGATGTTTATCCAGCCCTTCATCAGAGACAATTGTATCGATATCTCTCCTTATTTCTTCATCCGGATGAAATGCCAGCTCAAAAGCTTTTCGGTAATCCTCGTAGCCGGCGTGGAGAAATTCCGGCAGCCAGCGGTCGGCACAGGCGATATACAGGTCTTTCTTCCCCGGCACTTTGAATACCGATGAGATTTGCGAATGATATGACGTGTCTGATCTATCGTCCGGATGGGGATTTCCAAGTACCCGAAATGGTCCGTGCCAGGTATCCGCCACTGCCACCTCCGATGGATTAGGCAGATACCCGCTTGTTCCGGAAGTAATCAGATAATGTTTTCCTTTTCTCATAAAATGAGCCGTTGCTTCTCTCACATAAGGTGGTCCGGAATGTGGAAAATGGGTACTGTAATATCCGGTTACATCCGTATAGTCCGGTGTCAGATCTGCGCATATTGTCTCACTGTGTACCCGTTCGAAATAATAATACGCTTTTCCATCCGGTGCCACTGCCAGGTCAAAATCGCCGGCACTCATATTTAGAGGTTTCAGCCCTTCCCTCACTTTTGTGTAAGGACCTAAAATATAATCGGCTGTCAATACCGTTTCTGTCTGAGAGCCATTCCTGTTCATGATCTTTAGCCAGCAGACAAACTTCTTTGTAACTGCATTGTAAATGATATGAGGGCGGTCCATCATCGCCGTGGGATGCAGAGAGGATGTAATATCTCCTGTGTCCGGCTCAATGATCAACCCTTCATCCTCCCAGTTATACAGATCTTTTGATGTATAACAACGCACTCCCCAATGCCAGATGTCACCCTTTCCGTTTGTTTTCTCCTTATTTTCGCCATACCAGTAATAAATACCGTCCAGAAACATGACCGAACCGCCGTGTGCCTGGATTCTGCTGCCCTTAGTATCCAGCCAAATTTGGCCCGGACGAATTGTATGATACATTGAGGTTACCTCCTTCTTGCCAGAACGGCTATGCCTTCTTTACCAGGCAGATCAATCTGAACCTGCCCGTTTACATGATCTGCCGCCACTTTGCGCGTCATTTCCCAAATGTCAATAACCTCAACCAGATAATCACCATCCTGCGGTAATTCAAATCTGATGAGTCCGGGACAACTGCGCCCTAAATATTCCAGTCTATAGTTTTCACCAGAGATAATCATTGGAATATTGGTGATTACTCCATCCTGTCTGTGCTCTGGAAGCGATTTCACTAATGTATGAAAATTATTTCGCTGCCTGATTGATTCCTCATCATCTCCATTAAAATTAGGATTATCTGCCAATGACGGAATCTGTACTTCACCTTCTCCCAGTTCCTCCAGCAGACTTTTTAAGAAGCCAATCCGCGGTACGCTCTCTCCATACAAATACCCTCCTTTTGCCCACCATAAAACCTCATCTTCCCGATGAAATGTTTCCCCGTGTGTACAAAATCCGCCACGGCTAAGGGTCCACCAAAACCGATGCACCATTTCAAATGCCGACAGATTTCCCCAGCCAAACTCAATATTTCCTTCATATCCGCATTCATCAATGATTATCGGCATTTGGTATTCTTTTTTCCATAGTCCGATATTATTTAACTCTGAAGTCTGAATGGAGCAATGCGTCATCCAGCTCCGTTTTGGATACACTTGAAAAATATTATGGACGGACATCAAATGTCCATACGGATCACTTGCCCGCAGCCTATCACCATATCCGTCCCAGTCCTTATTACTTTTAGAATAAAGCATTTCGTACTCATTTGCCAGGCTCCACCACACATTTCGAAACGCCGAAAGCCTTGCCCCACAATACTCCAGATATCTGTTTGAATCTTCTGTACTTAATTCAGCGAATCCCCAGCGATCATAAGGATGAAACAAAATGATATCCGCCTCAATTCCCAGTTCCGCCAGTTCACCTATTCTGCAATCCAGATTGTCCCAGAACCTGAAGTTTATCTTTTTTGTATCCCAGCTGCCCGCTTCATCCTGGTAGAAAGGATAGTCCACTGGATCATTATTGTTATAGGGCATTGACTTTGGAAAGATACACATGCGTATTTTATTAAAAGGAGATGCTTTTAAAGTCAGAAGAGTCTGCTCCTGTAACTCCTTAGTCTGATTGACCCATGCATAGCAAGTCGTGCCAAATGGCATATAGCCGGCACCATCAGCATACTGAAAGCGATACCCGGATGCCCTTACCGGTCCGTGATTTTCTCCTGTTGCCTGCGTACACTCAAAACTTCCCCTTACCTCTTGTCCCGCCACCGCTCCCCGGTAATTCCATATTCCCGTTTTATCCGGCATAAAACGAAGAGTATATGCGTTCTCATCGCTCTTATATGCTGCGATTTGCCGTCTGTCCTCATTACATTCAAATACCACGCCCGATTCCACATTACCTGCATTATCAGCATTTTTTATTACTGTCTCAAATAGTTGATATTGTTCTATTACTTTCATTTTTAACCTCCTGTTATTAAAAAGTCATACTAGCCACGTTCTTCATGTCTCTTCTCACCGGTATCATTTTAAGCTTCTCTTCGATACGTTCAAGGTCTGCCGCTTCCTGTCTCTTGTCGCCAGTTTCCGTTACAGCCCACGAAATCACCGGTTGTTCAAACCAAAATCCTAACGGGTTTTTCATATGATTAGTTCTGCATCTTATTATTTTCATATTCTACTCCATTCTGAGTCTTTCTCACAAATCTTTCTGCACTGGAAACTCAATCCCACTAAGGGGCAGTGCCAGTTTAACAAGAGTACCTGCTCCACTTCGGCTGGTAAAGCTGAAAATACCCTCTTTCCCGTAGTCCAGATCGATTCTGTCTCTTATATTTTTCAGCGCAAAACAATCATCTCCTGACTCTTCTTCCATCTTTTTTATAATCTCTTCTTTCTCACATCCCACTCCATTATCTGCTACATAAATATGCATCTTATTATTTACTTTACGTATTTTGACCCACATTTTCTTAAACCCGCTTTTGTTTTCCAAACCATGCTGATATGCATTTTCCACTAATGGCTGAATTAACAGCTTAGGAATATGACACTCAATCAGGCAGGGATCTACATTGATTTCCACTTCTATATTCTTACGAAATCTCGCTTGAAAAAGATAGCAATAGTTCTCAATAGTCTGTATTTCCTGCCCGATGGTAGTATCCGTTTTTCCAAAATTTAAAGTATTGCGGAGCATCAAAGACAATGCTTCCATCTGCTTGGCTACTTCCTTATCCCCGTGACTGAGCGCGTTCCATCGTATTGAATCCAGCGTATTATATAAAAAATGTGGGTTCATCTGAGATAGCATCAACTTCTGCTCCGCCTCCTGTGTCTTGATCTTTTCCACATATATTTTTCCGATTAACTCGTCAATATGAGAAAGCATTCCTTGAAAAGTAGTCGTTAAAACGCCGATCTCATCCCCCTGCACCGGTAATAGCTCCTGACGCAAGTCCAGGTTCTTTGCCCGCTCCATCTGAATCGTCAGCGCCTTTAACGGACCCGTAACATAAATTTTGTAAAAGTGCAGATATCCGGCACCCATAAAGACAAGCAGTAAAAATACCAAACACACAATCAAAGCATAAGTATGCAGAATAACTTTCTTTTCATTCATCTGTACCAGATAGCCATCCAGATCACTGCATTTTTCCCAAATCAGCACTACATCTTTTCCGTTATAATCTACTACACTGCTCCCTTCCGTCTTACCTTCTGTTTTAATTTGCAGTGCCACAGGCAGTCCCGATTCCAGCCAGGACTTTTCAGTAGCTGAAAACACTTCTCCATTATCCATTACCATCCACGCTTCCATCGGATTTCCGTATAGCGAATTCCAATAGCTATTGCATATGCTCTCTTCTGCAACATGCAGTGCCAAAACCCCATTTTGCTGCATCTTTTTGGTTTCGTATATCCCGCTGTAATAGGAAACTACCGGTACTGCTTCTTCAAATTTTCCTGCACTCAGACGGTACAGAGTATGTGCCGGAGACCAGAATGATGTTTTCTCCTGCTGATCTATCAGTGCCGCATATTGTTCGTTTCCTTCTTCCTGAAAGACATATCGCTTACTGCCTCCGTATTGCCAAATTACTTTACCGGACAATAGCAACTGAACCTTTATAATTTGGTCATTGTATGCCAGAGTTGACATCATTACCTGATTACTTTCATAATGCCTAATAGAATTATCTTCCTTCACTACAACGTCATGAATTGCCTCATGAACAGACAGTGTATCAGAAATCCGTTTTATGGTATCAAGCTGTTGAGCAATTTTTTCATTTATATAGTGGATTCTCTGCAAGGCAGCATTCTGTTCTGATTTCTCCCACTGCTGGCTTATCTGGTCCAGAATGATCCAGCCCCCTGTCATAAGGGGTAGCAGTACAAAAGTAAGCAACAACAGCATTGATTTCTTATTTACTGTTAAATTTGAAAATTTTGTCCTCATCTTATCATCCCAATTATATTTTTCAGCCGCAGAACATCTTACCATCATGGTCAAAAAAATTATCCTTTTACACTTCCGGCTGTAAGAGATGCCACAAAATACTTCTGCAGGAACAAGAACATCAGATATAACGGAACAGCAATCACAACGATTGCTGCACAAAGTAGCGGCCAGTCAGTACCGTATGCCCCCTGAAAATTAAGCAATCCCACAGTCAGCGGAATTCCTGTATTCGTTGTCATTGTAGCAGTCCTAGCCCACATTAGTTCTCCCCATGCAGCTGTAAAGTTCATAATTGTACAGGTTGCCACCGCCCCCTTCATCAAAGGTAAAACGATTTTAAACATCGTTGTAACTTCTCCGGCACCGTCAATCCGTCCGGCTTCTAAGAGTTCTTTTGGCACTGTATCAAAATAGTTCTTCATAATCGTTATCGTGCCTGGCAGTGACCACCCTGCATACCCCAAAATAATTGGCAGATAAGGCAGTTTCAATAATCCCAGCTTAGACATCAGTAAGTAAACCGGGCTTATGATGGTTTCTGTGGGAAGCATCTGGATAATAAAGAAAAAAAGGATGATCCCCTCTACAAAGGGAATATGCAGCCTGGAGAGTGCATAGGATGCCATGATTGCAAAAGTTTCAATTATGATGATCGTCCCTATGGAAATAATGACACTATTCAAAAAATATTCACCGATCCGCCCCTGTACCCATGCTGTTGCATAATTACTAAAAAGCCACTCTTTTGGCATTGCCCACATATTAATGTAAAACTCATTCATGGTCTTAAATGAGGTCTGCAATGAAAAAACCAGCGGGTACACAAATATCAGTCCTAAAAAAATCAGAACGCCCCGAAATATCCAAATGTAAAGAGGTATTTTTCTGACTTTATGCAGAAATGATGACTTTTCTCTGATTGCCTTACTGTTAGAATTCATGTATCTCCCTCCTCAGTCCAAATCGTATAGCCGATATAATCGCCATAATCAATGCTGCAAAAATAATACTGATCGCCGATGCATATCCTAATTTACCACTTCGGAAAGACTGCTGAACAATATACAGCGGAGCTGTTATCGACAAATCACCAGGACCGCCATCGGTCATGATTGCGACGATATCGTAAGTCTTAAATGCCCACATACTCATCATTGAAAAAGTTAATACTAGCGTGGGCTTTACTAATGGCATAATAATATAACGTACTTCCTGCCAGTAAGTCGCTCCTTCAAGTTTTGCTTCTTCAAACATATCATTCGGCAATGCAATAATCGCTGTATAAACCATTATCATGATGGTTCCCGCCGTTCTCCATCCCTGTACTGCGCCGATACATACTACTACCAGTGTTTTTGTTGCAAGCCAAGATTTTGCCAGTGAACCAAGGCCAATCGCCTGGAGGATATGATTTAGCATGCCGGCATCGGATGATAAGATAAAGGTAAATAAAAGACCAACTACTGTCATGGGCAGCATCGCCGGACTATAAAACAAAAAACGGAAAATTGTTCCTTCTATTTTGGAAACACGGTATATCAATAATGCCATTAACATCCCCAGAAGCATTGCTGCCAAAGTTCCTGTTACGGCTACAATCACCGAGTTTTTTATTGCCTGCATTGCTACCCGGGAGTTGAAAATTTTAATATAATTATCCACCCCGGTAAATTTATATGGTGATACCCCATTGTAGTCTCCAAAGCTGATATATACATTCCAGATGAATGGAATTACCGTAGTAAACAGGATTAAGATTCCGGCTGGTATCATAAACATTATTCCTACCATCCTTAACTTACGGATATATGCAGATTTACTTTTACTTCTTGTCATTTCCTTTCCTCCTTTTCCATAATTTACGAAAAAGCATCTGCACGTTTTTAAGTATGCAGATGCCAATCTTTTCCTGTCTACTTTGATTCTAGTGTCTCTAATTCTTCCAGTCTTATATTTTCTAATTCCTCCAATGAACTCTCGCCATTAAAAAAGTAATTAGCAGGCATAGTGGATTCCATCGTATTGCTGACTTCGGTCATAATATCCCCTATTTCTTTATGTATCTGATCCGAGCAACGGGATATATCCGCCAGAAGCGCCCCATCGACTGCGGCATCTTCTGCAATTGCAATCGTTGACACACAACCTGCTTCCGCTCGTACCGTAGCACATTCTTCTCCGGTGAGGAAATCCAGGACCTCCAGTGCTCCGTCTAAATTCTTGACCGTGGTAGGAATACAATACCCATTGCATCCGCCCAGCACGGGATCCGTGTCGTTCGTTCCCATTGACGGCCAATCCATGATCTTATAATTTTTCAGACCTGTCTCCTCTAACATTCCCATAACGATTGAATTTACACAGAAGATAGATGCTGCCTTCCCACTTGCCAATGCCGCATAAGCCTCAGCATTTTCCACAGCAAAGGATGCCTCTCCCCCTGGATAGAAGCAATTACTTACAAAAGCGTTATTCACAAGTTCTGTTCCTTCTTTCACCTTCTCATCTAAGAACGATACTTTTCCTGCGCAAAAAGCATCCAGTTCTTCATCCGTATCCCAAATCTGCATATTCACATTTCTCGTCAGCCATATTGCCCAACCACTTGGAATTACCGAACCAAAAGCATCCGTCTTCTCCTCTACAGCGTCAGAAAATGCCAGAAAATCATCCCAACTCCATTTACCATCATCACTTAAGGTAACTCCAGCTGCATCTGCAATATCCTGATTTACCGCAACCATTGGATACACGGTGCTGTATGGCAGGTTGTAAATCTGCCCGTTATAGGAACCAATTTCCAAAGCACCTTCGGAAAATCTGCTTTTCCATTCGTCAGTCATATACTCATCTAAAGGCTTAGCCAAGTCTGCACTGATCAACTGATTCATGGAATTAGGAAAATACATAACCAGGTCCACCTGTTCATCTGCAAGGGCAGCCGTCTTCAACATCTGCTGTGTATCCGGTCCTCCTGACCAGTTTTTAATGACGAGGTTATATTTACCTTGGAATTTTTCCTTTACCATATCCATGATAGTAGTATTAAAATTCTCATCTGCAACATCAATTACCATGACCAGGTCCTGCTTATCTCCTTTGGTCACAGCATTTTCTTTTTCCCCATCTGCTTTCGTATCTTTTGCTTTTGTATCTTCTGCCTTTCCATTCTCAGTTTCATTACCGGTTGCTGCCGGCACCGCTTCCTTTGTGTTTCCGCCGCAGCCGGTGATCATACCAAGTACCATGACCGTGCTAAGAAGAGACGCAATTACTTTCTTTTTCATAGAAATCCTCCTGTTTCTTATACTTTTACTTGCGTTATCTGTTGTCAGATATAATCTTAGCAACTTTTCCATTCCTTCCATATTCAAAAAAACTCTGTTTCCATATGAAATTTCTAATGTCATTCTGAATCCAAATCATTTTTGAGGCGAAACTCCGAAGCAGAACAGCTAAAGCGTCTACGAAATAACTGGGAAAAATAGATATAATCTGCATAACCTACCGCTTCCACAATTTCAGCTACCTGCATATTCGTCTGCAAAAGGAGCCACTTGGCACGATCAAGGCGAATCCCATTTAAATATTGAGAAAAAGAACAGCCTGTTTCCTTTTTGAATAAACTGCTAAAATAATTTGGTGATTTTCCCATCTCCTGAGCTACCCAGACGACAGTAATCTGCTCTGCATAGTGCCTTTCCATAAATTCAATTGCAAGCTTTGTTGTATGGCTGTATTGTTTCCGCTGTTCCAAATGCTGATGATGACTCCATATCTGACTATCCAGCCTTCCTTTCAGCTTCTCTACACACACTCTGGCATTTTGGCAGTTTTCCAGTTCACTGCGTAAACTGTCGACCTCTTCCATCTCCCGATATTTTCGGCACAATTCCCAATAGTAAGCAAGCAATTTTTTTCTAAATATCTGGGGTGTGAGCGATACCCGGCGCGCTTGACTTGCAAACTCATCGATCAATATCTGCTCACTAAGGAAATCTTTTTTTATCGCTTTCTTTTTCGCTATATCCTTTATCTGCTCCCATTCCTCAGCAGAAAACTCTCTCTGTATTCTACCGGGATCAAAAACCAAAACCGTTCCTTTCTCCTGATAAAACAGCCGTTCTGCTGTTTCACATGCCTGACAGTATCCCTTCAAGAAACCATTTTTCCCATGTGATCCGGATATTCCAGCCGAGATGCTTCCATATTTTTCTTCATAAATCTGATTCCATTCCAGAAGCAGCTTTTTTATATGGTTTTGTAAATAAACTGTGGCCAATGCAGAATTGTTTCCCGGTGAAAGACACACATAACCTGCCTCTACTTCTGTAACTACTCCAAGTTTATCACGGACATGATAGCACAAAGCTTCCAATGCCTCTTTTTTGAACTGCTCTTTTTTAAACTGTTCATCTAACTGCTCATTACAATCTATCCTGACTAATGTTGTAATAAAATATCCGGTTGTCATAAATGGAAACTGTTCCTGCAGCATATCATAAAACGACAATTCATCTGCATCGTCGGTTTTTTCATATATTTTTTGTGCCATTTCTCCAATCATCATCTGTTTATATTGACTGATCTTTTTCTTTTCCTGCTTCCATGCATAGATATTTCTGCGGATCACTTCCATAAACTCATCCATTTCAATCGGTTTTAAAACATAATCATTGGCACCTAAGCGAAGCGCCTGCTGGCAATAATCAAATGTTGAATATGCAGAAATAAAAATAACCTTAGTCTCACTGCTGATCTCACGGACTCTGCGGATCATTTCAAGCCCTGTCATACCCGGCATCTGGATATCTGCAATGATCATATCGGGTAGCTTATCTGCAACTGCACACATTGCTTCCAGACCGTCCCCACAGGTTTCTACTTCTGAAATACCAGTCGTTTCCCACTCAATTCCGTTCTTCATTCCTTCCCGGATTTGATAATCATCATCAACAATCAATAATCTCATTTCTCTCTCCCATATTCAAAGGCAGCTCTGCCCCTTCCCGGCTGATATAATATGCTTTCATACCCATGGGAATGTAAATATCTGCATAAATTGCATCCTGTTGCTTTTCAATCTGGAAACGGAGCAGCCCTTTTGGTGTAATCAACTGCCCTTTCAAATCATTGACAAAGGATAAATGCGGTTTCAAGCTGATTCTTTCCCAGCCCGGTTCTTCTATTTGTACCCCCAGAATGTGATGAATCAGCTCATAGATCGGCTGGGCACTCCACGCATGGCAGTCACTTCTGCTATTCACCGGTACCTCCGGACAGGTTGTACACCCCTTTCCCGGAAGCTCCTTCCACTGCTTGAAGATCCCTTTTGCCAAATGATAGTTTCCGGCAAGCCTCAGCGCCTTAAATATTTCAAAACTGGTGGAAAAGGAATAAGACACAACACCTTTCCCTGTCAGCGCCCGTTCCAGTAATTCCGCTGCAGTGTGCCCTTCCTGCATTTGGTTTAAAACTGCCCACGCCTGGGCATGAATACTGTATTGTTCAAAATCCGGACCTTCCCGATATAGCATTTTATTTTCGGACCAGCATAATTTCTGCACGCTGTCGCAAATTTTTCGTTGGCGCTGGCGATACTCTTCAGCCACTCCCCATCGTCCTGTGAATTCATTCAAATCTGCACCACAGGATAACGCATAAGCATACATCAGATTAATAATAGTGGAAGCACCGTAAGCCGTTGCCTCCGGTGAACCATTTTGAGACTCCCATTCCGGCTGCCAGTCCACAAATTCCCAATAGCCAAGATTTTCAACAAGCCCATTCTTCATCTTTCGTTCATAATAATCCAATATCAGATCAACGTCAGGACGATATCTCTTGACCAGTTCCCTGTCACCGGTCTGGATATAATATTCTTTCAGCATAAAAATGTAGTGCAGTGAAAATGTTGAAATAATCTGTGTATGGGAGCAGGGATATTTGCCCTGAACCAGACCATCGGGAATTATACTGCAATGAAAATCCTTAATAGCCTTTTTGGCAAGTCTGGTATCACTGCTGCAAATATATGTATACAGTGCCTGCAGACGGGTGTCCATGGGAAACTGCATCTGCTCATAATAGGGACAATCTATGTAGGTTTCATTCATACATCTCTTCAGTGTATTCACGCAAATTTCCCAGACTTCATTTACCCAGCGCTGGGAAGAAGCTGCCCAGGTCTGTACGTCAATGGGATATCCGGTTTCCATAAAATAAGGCACCCGAAAATCCGCCTCATAATCACCTGTTTCGATCACAATCTTAATAAAACGGAAGGTGCGGTACCAAAAAGGTTCATAGGTCAGGTCTGTTCCATCCAGAATGATTTCATCCTGCATTCCTTCCAGCGTACCGTTCCTATAATCATCACGCCGAATATCCTCATTCCCGCCCATAAAACGTTCTGCATAAGTAAAACTTACTTTCGTACCCATTCCTGCAGTAAAAGGAAATTTTACAAAGGCTGTTTTTATTTCACCTGCATCCAGGATCAGTTCCTTTCTGGTATTTTTCCCAATGTGAATCTCTACTGGTATGGTCTGCTGCAACAGTTCTTTTTGAAAAGTATTCCTGGTTTCATAGAGAAGCGGGATTTCCCTTTCTTTCATTACAAGTGCACCAATATTTCCAAATCCGGTATTTCCATTCTCTCTCTGAACTTGCTCCAGCACTTCTGCCCTCTGAAATTCTATCTGGCTTTCGCTCATCTTCCATGCAAAAGACACGGCTGTCAGAGGAATGCGTTCCGCAATTGCCCCAAACCACGTAAGATACGGCTCCTGATACTCCAACTGATAGCTTCCTTCCAGGCACACCCTCCAGTCAGCAGTTCCGGTTGTGATATCTGCGATTCTTTCTCCTACTGCATTGAATATACCTCCCTGGGCCGCAAGCCGATGTCCCAGCGGCAGCCCTGCATAGGCAATCAGAGGCTGTGTGCCTGTGTCCATCATGTTATTTACAATATAAGAATCACATGCCAGCACCTGTATAGCTATTCTATTTTTTCCTGTCCGCAGATATTCCGTGACCATAATTTCATCATAATATTGCCGAAAACGATCTCCTTTACAAGGACCCGACAATATGGAGTGTCCGTTTATCCACATGCGGTATCTTGCGGCAGCCGATACACATGCCTTCAGCACACTTGGTTCTTTTAGCCGGATATCTAAGTAAAAATAAGCAAATCTGTTGTTCTGTTCTCCCTGTAAAATATTGCATCTTTGAAACTCCGCTTTTGGAACTCCAATCCATGTTGCATTTTTAAACATAGATACAACCTTCTTTCTTCCTTCATACACGCTTGCCTGTTGTTTTGTATGTTATCTTTTTTATTATCTTTTATCTGCTATTTTTGTCTCTTCTTTTTAAATAATCTCTCGGAATATCTGCTTTTTTCAGGGATTCCGAGAGACTATATTGCAACGATTTATTTCTTTGTGATTTTCACAGTATTTTTTTGACCCTTGTTTTTCAGAAGATCCGTATAAGCTTTTAACTTTTTCTTCGGTACTTTGATTTTGGAATTCCTGTTAATTCCCTTCAGCGCCTGTTTTCCTACTTTACTTAACCGGGTCTTTCACCACAACGCGTGCACGACCCAGATTCTCCACTCTTGCAAATGGTGTCTCTGAATCACCCTCACGCTGGGATGCCACCCGTACCTGGGGATAGAATGTTCCAGACTGGGTAAATGCCGCAGAACCCCTGACGATTACACTGCCGTCAGACAGCGTTTCAAAATCCGTATCCACGAAGCTGCCATCACCATAGAGATCCCATTGAGCACTTACCACAGAACCGGCTCCAGGCGGTACCTGAACAGTTGCTTCCAGGTTTACGGTGCTGCCCGCCACGATGTCTGCCCTCCCGGCACCATCTGCTTTTAAATCAACTACCGGCTGGATACCCTTTCTGGATGCGGCATCATCTGCTAAAACAAACTGGCTGTCCACTACTTCATAATTAGATGATTCGGGCGGTTCCACGCCTTCTTCCACCCAAGCCGACAGATCACGCAGCGCCTGCTCCAGGCTGCCTACATAATTGATTAATCGTTCCGGAAGCTCCTCCAGCGGATAGGGATGATCTAAGTGCATATACTTGTTCTCCTGGTGATCCGCATACTGGTTTACCCAGATTCTAAAATCAGACTCCAGCCCCTGCTCCTTTACCCGCTGCCGGTACCAGTCGCCATCGGTTGGAAAAGAGTCAACATCCATCAGATTTTGAACCATGATTACTTTCATAACGATGTTTCCGGAGTAGGATGCTCCGCCAGACATCATCGTCGCTGTTCCAACACCGGAATGCTGCCCTCCAATCTGCGCATATAATGGTGAACCGTCAGAATCTTTTAAATGATCCCAGGTGTGATAGGTAGAACCCGGATCGATATGGCGGTGATATGCAATATTGGAAAGTCCGTCCTGATCGATGCCGGAATCTCTCAGACTGCGAAAAAGCTCGCCAAGTTCTGAATCTTCCGTTCCCAGATACCCTGGCTCCGTCCAGAATTTTTCATTATATGAATTGGTTGTAATCCCTTCAGCACCAGCCAGAGCATCAGCCAGTGTTTTGTGATTATTCATTAAGAGTAAATATTCATAATTTTCCCATGCCTGTAACGGCAGACCTAACTTTGTCACTTCGCGCAGAACTTCCCGTTCCATATCGTTCAGTACCCCATAGGGATCGCCGCTGCCTCCCGGGCTTACCGCATCCTTGATCAGAGGCGCTTTGTCTTCCAAAACAGCACGGGCAAATAACCTTATGTTAAAATTTCCAAGTGAGACTGGTGACGCAGTGATATAAGGTACCGCCCCATCCCATATGTTCTGAAGTTTGGTATTCGTAGTCTCCATGGCACCAACTACCTGCATGGAGCCTCCGCTGCCTCCGTAAATATATCCATATATCTTACCATCATAGTTGTAGTAGTTTTTTGCAATGGTTCTGGATATGTATGCTGCCGCTGCATCAAGGTTAATTCCTACCTTGACAAAATTACTTCCGCTTGTCTGCAAGGTATAGGCTCCGCTGTCATAAGCCAGCGCTATATTATGATCCGATACATTCCGGTCCAGAAATGTCGGGTGTACTAATTGATAAAAACGTCCCTCAAATTTCTCCTTGGGAGGGAGATGTAAATCAAACCCTCCCAACGTGCCGATTGTTACCATTACTTTGAGATGCGGTACCGGAGTCATAAGTTCTTCTATAGAAGTAACCGTGGGATGATCTGCCTGATCAATTCCCGTAGTATTCGTATATCCTTTTAACAGCTGCTCCGGGGTGAACTCACCTGTTTTTCCAGCCTCCCACTCGTTTTCTGCAGCTTTATTTTCCTCACTCGTCTCTGCGATTATCTCTTTTTCTGACTCCCGGGCACTTTCCGGTTCACTTGCCCCTGCCGGTAATCCCGAGGATATTACCATTACAAAAGCCATTATTCCAGCCAATAATTTCTTCATACAATGTCGTCTTCTCATTTCCTTTCCTCCCTCTTATTGCATTTTCAGCATTATCTCTCATAAAATACCTTACACACATCATTGCATTTTCGGTATTATCTCTTCATAAAATAGCTTTACACAATACACGCATCTGCGTAAAACGCCCTTTCATTCCCCTGAATGAAATGACTTTCCGCAATCTGAAAGCAATCCTCCAAATGAATATCTTCCGAGGAACTGCCCACCATTACCCGAATCTCACCTGCTTCAATCTTCCACCTCATATCTTTGTCCAGAAATGCCAGCTGGCTTGGATCCAATACAAATCTTACCTGTTTCTTTTCTCCCGCCATCAGCGTAACTCTGGCAAATCCGGCAAGTTCTTTCACCGGTCTTTGTAAACTTGCATAGCAATCTGCAAAATAAAGCTGTACCACTTCCGTTCCATCCACAGAACCGGTATTTTCCACCTCACAGGTTATTGTAATTTTTTCATTCCATAGAATTTCCTTATGATCAAGATGTAAAGCAGAATATGCAAATCTGGTATAGGATAAACCGTAACCAAAACAATAGCGCGGTGTATGGGGCAGATCCACATAATCCTGAAACCCAATACTACGTCCCGTATGCCACGCCGAACCCCAGGGATGATTGTAATAAACGGGCAGCTGTCCCGTGTGATAAGCTACTGACACGGGTAATTTTCCGCAAGGATTAAATGCTCCCCGTAAAACTTCCGATATTCCTCTCGCTCCGCCTTCAGCCGGTGCCCAGGCTTCCAGTATTGCATCTAAATACTCTGCTGCTGCATCACTGGAAATAGGCCGTCCGTTAAAATGAATTCCTACCATGGGCTTTCCAAGCTTTGCAGACTCTCTGATAAATTGTTCCTGGCAATCCGGAAGATTAATATTTGCACTGTCCACTCCTTCTCCCATAGTGGCAATGGAGCAGCTGCAATATCTGCCGCCAAGGGTGAGAATGACCAGATCTGCTGCAGCTGCAAGTTCCAGTGCCTTCTCATAACCTGATTGATCAGCTCCGGCTGCCGGATAGCCATATGCACTGCTAATCTCCACGTTTGGTAAATCTTTTTTAAGTTGATCCAGTAAACTCAAAACATCTGGTTTCTGGAGTTTTAACAGCTCTGCAAATTCTTCTGTTTCATCACTTTGAACCTGTGTTTCCGGAATCAAAACTGCATTTTTATTTCCAACAGTTCCCGATTCACCAATCCCTGCTATAGAATTTGCTACGGCAAGCACTGCCGAAGCCATGCTCAAATGGGTATAGTCACCAAAGAAAACCCTGGCATTATCTGCATGACATCCGATCACAGCTATTTTCTTTTTATCAGCCCCAATTGGCAGAATACCATTATTTTTTAGCAGAACCAGGGATTCCCGGGCAGCCTGTAGTACAATTTCCTCTTCATCGCCTTTCTGAAAGGATTTCTTTAATTCCTCACCAGTAAGTGCAAACGGATTTTCAAACAAGCCCATTCTGAATTTAGCCGTCAACACACTCAGAACTGCCTGATTTAAACGTTTCATGCCCTTTTCACTATTCTTAAGCCGGATCATTAATTCTTCATTAAAAGTCATGCGGTTAGGCAGCTCCATATCCATCCCGGCCATCAATGACAGCTCGCCGGCATCTGTATAGCTTTCACATACATGCTGCACCTCGTGAATATTGCTGATTGCACTATAATCTGAAACCGTTACACCATCGAACTTCATTTCATCACGAAGCAGACCTGTCAAAAGTTTCGTGGATGCGGATGCAGGCTCCCCGTCTATCCCGCAATAACAGGGCATAATTCCCTTTAGTCCGCTTTCACTGATAGCTGCCTGAAATGGTTTTCCATAAACTTCACGCAGCATGCGTTCCGGAATTTCCAAATGTGTACCATGAATTCCTCCCTGTGTATGGTGGGATCCTAAAAAATGCTTTGCCACTGCTTCAGACTTTCTGCCTGCACTTTCCCCCTGCTGGACACCTCTCGTATAGGCGGCACCCATAGCTGACACTAAAGCCGCATCTTCACTATAGGCCTCCCCCTGTCTCCCCATACGCGGATCTCTGGCAACATCCAGTACCGGAGCCAATGTATGGGTTATGCCTGCTGCACGCTCCTGCCTTGATACAACCGCTGCAATTTTTTCCTCCAGCACAGCATCCCATGATGAGCCTCGTGCAATTCCCGCAGGAAAGCTGGCTGCTTCCTGTATAAAGGCACCGCATAAACCTTCCATATGAAAAATTGCCGGAATATGATGTCTGCTCTGTTCCATAATCAATTTCTGTACATCCCGCTGAAACCTGGCAACTTCTTCCAAACTTTCGATATTTCTCATTTCCAGCGTGCTGATCTCTCCTATTCCATAACGGCACTTCTCCTTTACTTCCTCCATCCTGTCCTTTGCAGGCAAGTAACAGGTAAGCTGTGCAAGCTTTTCTTCAATATTCATCTCCTGTAAAAGCATTTCTGCTCGTTTTTCACTGCTAAGTTTTATATTCATATATGATTTGTCCATCTTCTTCATTTCTCCATTTCTTATTCCCAGCGCCAGCTTCCCACCATTAATCGTTACGTCTTCTCTGAGCAAACAATGCCAGCTTGCAATAAAAGTCTTCCATCAGTAACCGCTGGTCAATGTGATCGTACACGCGAATGGGCCTGCTGGCTCCATGATGCACGTAGGTCATATCTGATGCTATCCGGGGTGCCTGACGCCACTGGTAGCTGGCACTGTCTCCATACAAAAGCAGTCCAACTGCCGGCGAATCGCCCAGAATATATCTCTCTCCGGTAAAATACTCCATCTTCCGAACGCCCTCGCACTGGTTAAATTCATCCAGTTGTTCAAACAGATATCTTCCGATATCGCCGCAGGGACGAACGCGGTATTCCAGTTCAGCCAGCGTTACCGCCGCCTGCTTATATACATTTTGCGGAACCTGCCACAATTCAATCGGTGAAGAGAATACAACATTTGCCGCATTCATATCATTCCAAAGATTAAACTCATCTCCTCCGCAAGGATACGGACCTCCCCCTATCCAGACAGCAGTCAAACGCTTGGCAATCCCCGGCTCCAGGAGATATGCACTTGCCAGATCGGTTATTCCTCCTAAGAATAGCACAAACAAAGGGCGATCATCCTCTTTGAGTGCTTCCCGAATAATGAATCTTGCCCCCTGGGAATCCTCTGGTGTAAACTCATCCTTTAAAGCGTTCTGTGCCCCATGATAAAGCATTGCTTCTTTTTCTAATCCCATCAAATCGAATATTTTCTCCAGTTCGGCATAGCTTCTGGCTACACTGTCTTCTAACGCTCCATAACGTGCCGCAATAAAACCGACATTATCCAGTTTAGGGCTCAGTAATGCCTGAACGACAGCATATTGGTCATCTGCCTCATTCTTTGCATCCGTATCAATAATGACCCTGACCTGTTTTTCCTTTGGTATAGTAAATGCATAATCACTGTAAATCATCCGTTTCGTCCTCCTGTTTTTCATCTCATGTTAAAATAATACGTTTACTCCTTAACGCCTCCCAGTGTAATTCCCTTTACCAGATATCTCTGAAAAAACGGATAAATTAATACAATTGGGATTATTCCAACCACTGCGATAGACATTCGAATCGTGGTGGACGGCATTTTTACATTGGTCGCCATGGCTGAACTGCTGGTAGCGGCTGCGGCAATCGCACGAATATCATTACTAATATTATTCAATACGATTTGAATGGTATAATATTCGGAACCGCCTCTTGCCGACAAATAGTACAATCCATTTAACCAGTCATTCCAGTAGCTCAGTGCCGTCATCAGCCCGATCGTCGCAATAATCGGTTTGCTTAATGGAATCACTATGGAAATTAAGATCCGAACCACACCAGCACCATCTATTCTCGCTGCTTCTTCCAGACTAACCGGAATACTGTTGATAAAATAATTTCGAATCAGTATGATATTAAATGCGTTCATCAGCATATTAGGAACTATCAGTGCCCATATGGTATCCTTAATATTCCAAATTTTGTTATAACAGTAGTATGTAGACACCAGCCCTCCATTAAAAAGCATTGTAAAAACCAGCAGAAAGCTCACAATTTTCATTCCTGGCACCCACTGCTTGCTGATGCCATAGGCAAATAAAACACTGATGAAAAGACATGTCACTGTTCCTATTGCCGTGACGATAATGGTCATCAAGTATGCATGCCCGATCGTCTGCCATTTTGCAACAATATACTGATATGCCGCCAAGCTCCATTCCTTGGGAAAGAAGGTAAAACCGTTGACCGATGCCCATTTATTATCGGTGAATGAGGCAATAATCAAAAGAATGAAAGGTAACAGTGCAACGACAACTGCAATGATACAGATTGCATTAGATATAATTTGTGTCCTTATAAGTTCTCTTGTTTTCATAATTGCCTCCTTTAGAACAGCGCACTGCCTGCCTGATACTTTTTCACAACCTTATTTGCGATTAGAATTAAGATAAAACCACAGATAGACTGATATACACTTGCTGCACCAGCCATTCCGTAATCTGCATTCTTCATCAATGCCTGGTAAACGTATACATCTATCGTCCTGGTAAACTCGTACAGCGGTCCGCTGTTTCTTGTAACCTGGTAAAACAACCCGAAATCAGAACGGAATACCTGTCCCACACTTAAGATAAAAAGCGTAATAACTGTAGGTTTTAACAACGGCAGCGTAATAAACCGGATCTGCTTCCATTTCGATGCGCCATCAATCCGCGCCGCTTCAAAATAATCCTGACTGATTCCCACAATGCTGGAATAATAGATGATCATACTGTATCCCGCGTTTTTCCATGTATTTACAAAGATCAGTATCAGCGGCCAATAGGTCTTATCCTGATACCAGTTAACCGGTTTTAATCCAATCGCCGGAAATAATGTCTTATTTAAAAACCCGCTTTCACTGGATAAAAATGCATAACCCAGATAACTGACAACAACCCAGCTCATCAGATAGGGTAATAAAATAAATATCTGATATAATTTCGATGTCCTCTTAGAGCGAATTTCATTAATAGAGATTGCCAGCAGAATTGCACAAACTGTTCCTATTACAAAAAAGGCTATATTGTAACAAATTGTATTTCTGGTAATGGACCAGGCATCCTTTGATGCAAATAGAAAGCGAAAGTTATCCAGACCACTCCAGTCACTTCCAAAAATACCTTTGGTATAATTCATTTTCTTGAAAGCAATGATAATGCCAAACATGGGTAAATAATTATTGATAAATAAGTAAATCAATCCGGGTAAAACCATTAAATAGAAAGGCAGAAGTTTTTTTAGTTGTATTTTCTTCTTTGCTGCCGGTAATTTTCTTTTTCCAATCATGTTATTCTCCTATAAATATCAGGCTGCCGCTAACTTTTGCAAGTTACAGCAGCCTAGTGCTACCATCGTAAATACGTCGATATATAGTGCCTGATATCTAGTCAGTTGTGCGTCTGTGAATCGATGGCGTAGCGGGCTACGACTGGAAACACAGACGTGCAGCTGGCGCAGATATCGGGTGTTATATAGTGGCGTATTTACGCCGGGCGGCACTAGTTTCAGATAGATTATTTACTTGCTGCCCAGGCATCAAGCTGTTTTTGGTTTTCCGCAACAATTTTATCAATACCGGCTGACTTAAGTGCAGAAATAAATTCCGGCAAAGCTTTATCCGGGTCCAGAGCGCCTGCATTAAAGCTATAGCAATACTGCTCCATTACGGTTTCCACTGCAGCTATTTCCGTACTTACACTGCTGGCATTAAAGCTATATCCCATCGCAGGAGAATACCGGCTTTTTGGTAATGCATTTTCAAAGTTCATCCGTTTCTCACTCATATTGATATCTGCAGGATAAACCGCCGGCAATGTCATACGATTGCCCCAAAGTCCATAAACATTGCTGTAAGGCAATTGTGTAACATCATCTGCCAAATACTTAATCACCTGATGCTCTCCATTATCCTCCACTACTTCATACTCTTCACCTTCAAAACCATATTGAATTAAAGTTCCTGCTTCATTATTGGTAAGTACATAGGCAATTGCTTCCACTGCTTTTCCTGGATTTGCAGAGGTGACCGGAACATTCCAGTTTACGTTTGAACCACCATTCAGTCTAAAAAATCCGTCAACGGTACGGAATTGTACCACATCCTGTCCCCAGGAAGAGTTTGTTGACAGCATTCCACTCTCAGCCTCACAATAACCAAAGCTTCCCAAATAATTTTCTTCCATTGCCCGGTTTGAAAAGTCTGTATCTACTGCTGCATCCGGCGCAATATACCCCTTTTTTGCCCAGTCATACATCATTTGACAATATTTTTTATACTCCTCTGTTTCAAAATAATTATAAACGGTCAGATCCTCAAAACTTCTGTTCAACATCAATACACCGGATGAAAAACTTCCTGATAACATATCATATTCCTGATAGCTATAGTTCAGAGGCTCATATGTATTATTCCAGGGAGTCGTCATGTAAAAGTCTTCGCCTTCCCCCTCTTTAACAATAGCAAACATTTTTTCAATTTCCTCTAAAGTATAAATTTTATTGTCATCCTGTTCAAATCCATACTTATCACAATACTCTTTCTTCATATTGTATCCATAGGTATGACTTTGATAATCTACGCAGGAGGGCAGGGAATACAGCTTACCATCATAATAATTTCCACTGATCCAGTTGGATTCTATTTTGCTGCCGTACTCATCCATGTAGTCATCCAAAGGTAAAATCAAACCATCTTCTACCAGATTTCCCACACTCGTAAATGCCGTTAATGAAACATCCAGTTGTTCTCCTGATGATATCATTAACGTCGCATCCTGTTGCGAAGTCATAAGATCTGTCGGCACAAAGGTTACATGTACTCCGATATCTTTTTCCATCATTTCATTCAGGGCATCTTCCATTCTGTAGAATCCTTCTGTTACCTCGCTGGTCGCCGGATACTGCCAGAAGATTTCAACAATTTCTCCGTCTGTGTCTGCCTTGGAATCTGCCGCTGTATCTCCGGCTGTTTCGGACTGACTTTCTACTGTATCTTCCTGTGCTGCCCCGGAATCGGTTTTTGCCTCCTTATTTGTTATTTCATTTGTTTCCTGATTTGTCCCAACTTTTGTCTCTTCACCGCCAGTCTGTTTTTGTTGGCCACATCCTCCTAAGAGAGATACTGCCAGGCTGCTGCATACAAATAAAGCAACGACTTTCCTCTTCATACAACTTCCTCCTTATGATTGGTATTTGTTATCTATGCTTTATTTATACTTTTTTTCCGCCTCAAATACCATACTATTTTCAAACTGGAATCTCTCGAAAACGAACTACTTTATCTATCAGGTAATAAGGAGCAGCGGAACCTTACGCTCAGTCTTCGCCATTATACTGTGACGGGGAACACCCAAATGTTTTCTTAAACATTAAATTAAAATTAGCATAGCTCTTATAACCGACTAACTCTGAAACTGCATTGGCACTTAGATTCCTGGTCTTTAACAGATCAGCCGCCAGCTTCATCCGTTCGGTAATGATATATTGTCCAACTGTTATGTGCTTTTCCTTTTTAAATATCCGGTTTAAATATGCGGGATGTATAAAAAGCTTCTCCGCTACTTCATTCAAAGAAAGCGTCTCACTTGACAAGTTCTCAACAATATAGCTGATCGCTCCATCAACTGACTTTTCTGTCTTCTTCTGCCCAAAATTTTCTGCTGCCTGGTCCACCTTTTCCTTTACCGCCTGTCTGCCATATTCCTGAAAGCGGGCTGATTCCCGTTTATCTTTAATTCGGTTAACGACCTTAAGGACGGCTGCCCCGATATCCTCATACATGGCAGGCATCAGCAAATAATCCTGACAGCCAAGCTGAATCGCTTCCTTTGCATATTCAAAACTGGCGTGGCAGGTTAAGAAAATACATTCAATCTCTTTTTTATTTTCTCTTACCCAGCGGAGTACTGCTATCCCATTTTCTCCAGGCATCTCAATATCGCAGAGCATCAGATCAATGGGATTTTTCTGAATGCAAAGCTTAGCCTCTTCCGCATCATAGGCGGTAAACACCTCATCAATCCCATACTGCTCCCATGGAATTTCTGTTTTCATTGTCTCTACTGTTATAATTGCGTCGTTAATCAATAGTAACTTCATCTTCTACCTCCAAATTATATGGGAATTGTATCATTACAGCTGTCATTTCCCCCTGTACTGACTTCATTTCAATTGATGCTTCCTTTCCATAAAAATGTTTTAATCTCCGTATGGAATTTGATAATCCAATACCAGAATTAAAATTCTCCGGCTCAGTATCACCCCGCAGCAGCTTCCTGCAATTCTCCAGCTTTTCCTCGCTCAAACCGTTGCCGTCATCGGTAATCGTAAAGATTACTTTTTTATCCTTATACCGCCCTGTAATTGTGATATGCAACATGTTTCCCTGCTTCACACCATGCTTAACTGCGTTTTCAATAAAATTATGAATCAGAAGCGGCGGTACACGAACATAGTTGACCTCAGGTGCAATATCATACTCTGCTTCCACATTTCCAGAGTAATTAATACATACCATCTTTACATAACCCTGAATCAGCTTAAGTTCTTTGGGAAAAAGTTCTAATTCCTTGTCACTTCGGAAAATATAACGAAAGTACTCTGAGAGATAGATGATAATCTGCTGGACTGCTATCATCTCTTTACGCTGCGACAAGGTATAAATAAGGTTAAAAGTATTCAGCAAAAAATGCGGCCGTATCTGCAGCTGCAGATTTCTCAGTTCTATTTTCTGTCTGGCTATTTCCTTTTCATACCCTTCAATCCGCAAGGTCTTGATATTATCCGCCATCTGGTTAAAAGACTGGTACGCTTCCATATACTCCACCGAATTGGCTTTTTCCATGATTCTGAAGTCCTGATTCCCTTTCTTGATCTGGCGATGTGCATAATTGACGATCTTTAGCGGCTTAATCAAGAGACTTTTCAGAAATAAAAATAAAAGTGGAATCAGTGCCAGGTATAAAAATGCCATGGTCTGCAATACCGTGACATATTTGGATAGTCCCCCAACGATCTCATCTTTTTTGATACTGATTACTAAATTTATCTTTTTTAAATTGGCAGAAACAACGATCCTGTCATTGGTATTCTGAGGAATATTACCTTCTTTAAGCTCTATGGAATAATCAGTATAGGTTAACCTGTTTTCCAGTTTTTTCATAAGTGCATCCAGATTGAACCACCCACCATAAACCATACTCTTCTGTTCAACTAATAAAAACAAGTATTTATACGAATTAAATTCATAGATATGCCATCCCCCTGTAACCCCGTCTTCCATCTGCTGGTCAATAAATTCGTTGATGCTATGGTATAACTTATTACTGTCCTTTGGATTTTCATCATAAACAACCACATCTTTCAAATTCTTCATATAATAAAAATAACCGTCTCCGCCATCCGTCATGCTGCCCATGGATTTCAGGCTATAATATAATTTTTGTTTTGAACTCTGATATGTATAATTATTTTCCTCCTGGAGTTTCATTTGGATACAGTCCGGATTCTTAGTCAGAAAATAATATAGTAATGTTAAGGTGTTTGACATACGGGTTTCGATTTCTGACGAAAAAGTATCCGCCAGAGTCTGGGCAGACATTTTATTTTGATCCACCATGGTATCAATCACTTTTTCATTGGCTATAATTGCAATGATATTCAGCGGCAGAACCATAACAAGCATAATCAAAATAACCTTGGTTGATATGGAGTTAAACAAACGGCGAATTCTCATTTTCATAAATACAATCCCTCCATAATCAGACCGATTTTAACAGTTTCAACTTCAGACTTATTACAAAAATCCGAGGGTTTATGTTTAATTCCCATTCCTTTCCTGTCTCCAAACATTGCAATTTCCTCCTATTTATCCATTATATAAGCTCATACCCATGAATCCTGTATCTTCTGCATTTATTTTAGTTTATCATAACTTAACAAAAAAACAGAGTGTAAAGTTCATTTTGAACTTCTTTACTCTGTTTAATATGACTCTTCTATTTTCGTCCGTCCCCATCCTGCAAAAGTAAAAGGACTTGATAAGAAAAAAAGGAAATGTTATAATCAGCCTGCAAGAAA
>OKVW01000158.1_pt1 | contig 46247 bp, 33 predicted proteins | sample 1606991 | NCBI WGS metagenome assembly OKVW01 (sample SAMN03281021, study PRJEB24777) | human gut metagenome | isolation source: fecal sample PR177 from 1 month old male Malay infant, vaginal delivered... | reverse complement strand
TGTGAATTGTCAAGGTGCTCCGGCTACTGAAAAGTAGTTGGGGATTTTTCTATCATACCTAAAATTTAAGCGCTTACCTTTAAACTCCCATAGATAAGATAGTATTCCAGTTTGTTTATCAATGCTAGATACATAACTATTCTGTATATCATTTATAGATTTTTCGGATCCGTCTTCAAAAACTAATTTGATATCTAATGACTGCGGTGTATCTGGTAATTCTGTAATATCACTAAAATGACCTTTTACTGACAATGATAAAGGTGAAAGGTCATATTGCTCTAATATGCTGCCATCATCTAAATTTAATTGGAAAGTATTATTAACGGACTGCATACTTGATTCTGTAGGTATATCTATATTAATATTTTCACCGTCCAATATGATAGTTAATTCTAGCTTATTATCTCCTATATTATTATCTGATGAATAGGTTATTATAAAATAGCGAGATCGAGTATCTTCTGGATAATTTATCTCAAAATCGGACGATAAACCTGAATATGAATCATATTCGGAAATATCCTTAGGCTTGAATTTTGTTCTGAAAATAGGCTTGATAGCATTTAAATTATTTTCGCCCAGTTTTGTTTTTCCACTAATAGAAATAATAATATCAGCCCTATTATTTGAAAAATATGTTCCGACTACTTTAATATCATAATTAGTAGTTCTCTTAATATTTCAGATACATTTATATGATCTTCTATAACATTTATATTTTTACCAAAAAACCGTTGGAATAATTCGATGTTATTATATGCAGCATACACAGTCATTGAAATCAAAGCGGCCAGGGATGCGGCTAAAATAATCCATCTTTTATGTTTTTTATGGACTTTTGATGAATTTTTGGAGTAGCTGTTATTAATATTATTAAGAATTCTTTCTTGTGCTTCTCCATCTATATTGATGTTATCATAAACTTTCATCAGTTCATCAGTGTTCATAACTACTCCTTTCATCTTCTATTACCAATTTTAATTTTTCTCTTCCTCTTCGTAGTCTGCTTCGAACGGAAGATGCATTAAGATTCAATAAATTTGCCAGTTGGGATGTTGAAAAACCTTCATAGTAATATAGAAATAATATAAGATTATATTTTTCAGGCAAAGATAATACCTTTTTAACCAATTCCTCGTCACAATTCGCAAAAGCATCGGATACAGCTAATAATTCGCAATCGTCTATGTTAATATTTTTTCTTGACCAATGCCCCAGCATATTTTTACATATATTTTTTGCAACTTTAATAAGCCATGAACGCTCATGGAAATCATCTTTAAAATTTAACTTTGCAATTGCTAATTTTTCAAAGGTTGTTTGAACTGCATCTTCTGCATCAGATGCATTTTTCATATATAAATAACAAACTTTGTATATAGTAGAAACATTTCTTCTGTAGATATCTTCCAGATCATCTCGAATTATAACTCGTTCTCCCATCTTTTGTCCTCCTCTATATATACTACAATTGAAGCAGGTAAAATGTTGCAAAAAAAAGAGAATTATTCAAAATATATTTTGGAGAATTTGTTACTATGGTCTTTTATGCCCCCATAAAATAGAAATCACCCTCCATACACCTCCTAAATGTGAAAAAAAGGAAAAACACAACAATAATTCCGAAATGTACAAAGAAAAGTATACAACATACCGATAAGTAAAAGACAAAGCCCACCAATATAGTTAAAATATACCTGAGATAAAGGAAAAGTGATGACAAAGACCACATTATACACAAAAGAAAATGAAAAAAATACGAAACGTAGAAAACCATGTTCACATATAACTGTTCCTTATTGTGAAATGAATGGTGGAAAGAGAGGGGACATGGACAATTTGGAACAAAGTATTATGGAGATTCTGGCAAAGGGAGCCTGTGAGATACAGATACGTAATTCAGGAATTTTCCGTTTTCCGTCGGCGTATCGGTTCAAGGACCACAACCATAAAGAAATAGAAATAAACTGTATTAAATCCGGACACTGCATTATGGGGGTGGAAGGGCAGTATTTTCCGCTGAAGGAAGGGGACTGCATGGTGGTCTATCCGGGAGTAGCACACAGTTTCATTGTAGACACCAGAGAGAAATGCAGCATTGCCCAATTGGAATTTTGCGTACAGGCACCGGAGTCACTGGAAGGTATACTGACCTTTTTATGTCAGGAACCCAGATATCATAAGCTGACAAACTGTGAAATGGCATGTTGTATGCTGGAGAGTCTGTGCAAGATTTACCGGGCAAAGAAAGAAGAAGAACATAAAAATATTCAGATGAAGCTGTCAATATTTCAATTATTCATAGAACTGTCAGATAAAATTTCAGAGAAGATGCAGCAGCAGGAACGGCATAGCAAGGCGGGGAAGATGGCAGATATTATCCGCTATATTAACGAAAATTATGAGATGGACATTAATAAGGAAAAGCTTGCGGAGATGTTCGGAATCAGTTCCAGGTATATCAGAAAGTGTTTTGCAGAGGAGACAGGAATCAGCTGTCAGCATTATATTAATACTCTGCGGATTGAAAAGGCAAAAGAGCTATTGTGGTTTACATCCCATACGGTAACGGAGATTGCACTGAAGGCGGGATTTAACAGTGCCCAGTATTTTTGCCGGGTATTTCAGCAGTATATGGAGATGTCACCGATTGAGTACCGGAATTTATGGCAGGGAAGTAAAGCAGAAGAGCTTTGCACTATAGAAACATAGAAGGAGGAAGAATGATGGGAAGTGAATTGGAGTTTGCACACATATCCAAATATTTTCCGGGTGTAAAAGCGCTGGATGATATTTGCTTTCGGGCATATGGAGGTGAGGTGCTTGCATTTCTGGGAGAAAATGGTGCCGGAAAATCGACATTGCTGAAAGTGCTGAATGGTGATTACCAGCCAAATGCGGGAAAGTACCTACTGGACGGAGAAGAAAAAAATTTTAAGTCTCCCCATGAAGCAATTGAAGAAGGAATCAGCGTCATTTATCAGGAACGGCAGATTTTGCTGGAACTTTCTGTTGCAGAAAATATTTATCTGGGAAGAATGCCTGTTAATAAGCTGGGCGTTATTAATGTGCGGCAGGCAAATGAGATGGCTCAGAAAATTATTGAAGAATTTGGACTTCCGATTAGAGCAAATGAAAAGGTAAAGGATTTGAGTATTGCTTATCAGCAGATGGTGGAAATCATGAAGGCTTACAGCCGGAAGAATTTAAAGGTCATCTGTTTTGATGAACCAACTGCCAGTCTGAGCGATTCGGAAATCGACAGCTTATTTGGAATTATTGAAAAGCTGAAAAAGGAACAGAAAATCGTAATCTATGTGTCCCACAGAATGAACGAAATACAGCGGATTACCGACAAAGTGGCAATTTTCAAGGACGGACGGTATGTAGATACGGTTAAAACCGGAGAGGTCACAGAAAAAGAGATGATCCGTATGATGGTAGGAAGAGATCTGGGAAATATATATGAGAGTCTGGATCGCAGTAAGAAAATAGGTGAGGTGCTTTTAGAAGTAAAAGAAGTTGCTTCTGATTATGTAAAACCGGTGTCTTTTGTCCTTCGCAGAGGAGAGGTGCTTGGATTCTCAGGGCTGGTAGGGGCCGGGCGGACCGAAGTTATGCGTGCAATTATAGGTGCAGATAAACTCAAGAGTGGGCAGGTGTTCCTGGAAGGAAAGAAAATTACAAACCGATCCCCAAAAGAGGCTATGAGAAATGGCATCGTACTGGTGCCGGAAGACAGAAAGATGCAGGGTATTCTTTCTAACCTCAGTGTGTCAGGCAATATCAACGTTTCGTTAATGGATAAAAACGCTAATAAATTTGGGATTATTGACAAGAGGAAAGAAGAAAAAGAGGCAAAAAAGGGAATTGAGTCCTTTAAAATAAAGACACCGTCACCAGACAAAAAGATCGTAGAGTTATCCGGTGGAAATCAGCAGAAATGTATTGTGGCAAGGTGGATCACAACTAATCCCAAAGTCCTGATTCTGGATGAGCCAACAAAAGGAATTGACGTAGGTGCAAAATCAGAATTTTATCAAATGATCTGTGAATTTGCAAAGCAGGGGCTGGGGGTTATCCTGATCTCTTCAGAGCTTCCGGAGGTGATCGGACTTTCCGACCGCATTATCGTTATGCGCGGGCTGCAGATATCAGGTGAGATCATGAGGGAAGAAGCTACGGAGGACAGGCTCTTAAGTTTGGGAATGATAGGAGAGGAAACAGAATGAAAAATACAGAGAAAAAGGGAATGAATCAAAGAAATGAAAGCAAGATAAAAGCCGCCGCCGCATATATAGGGGGCGACAAGCTGGTATTGCTGGGGGCAATTATTGTGGTATTTGCCCTGTTTACATCAATTAATAAAAACTTTCTGTCAATACAGAACATGATTAACCTTTTGGTTGCAGCATCACTGGTTGGTATGGTAGCAGTTGGGCACACCTACTTAATTATCGCGGGGCAGAATGATTTGTCTCCGGGATCACTGGCTGCATTTTCAGGTGTTATGGTTGCACTCCTGGTGTCAAATGGAACGCCGATTGTGCTTGCCATTATTCTTACGCTGGCAGCATCAGTGGTAGTTGGATTGTTCAATGCATGGATGGTCAATAAAATTAAACTGGAAGCATTTATCGCAACTTTAGTAACTCAGTCCATTGTTCGTGGATTTGCATTTATTATCTGTAATGGAAAGCCGGTTGGAATCTCCGATGTAGGATTCCTGAAGCTTGGAAAACTTCGTATTTTAGATATTCCATTAGCGGTTTGGGTGATGATTATCTGTATTATTGTATTTGGATTTATTCTTCAGAAGACGAAATTCGGACGCAGTATTTATGCAATAGGCGGAAATAAAGAAGCTGCAAGGCTGGCGGGGCTGAATCCGGAAAAAATTGTTGCCAGCTGCTTTATTATGATGGGCGTGCTTTGCGCTATGGGCGGTATCCTGTTCTCGGCAAGAATGAATGCCGGACAGCCATCCGCAAATGTTAACCTGGAATTTGATGCGATTACCGCAGTTGTATTAGGCGGGGTATCTTTTACCGGGGGAGTGGGAAGCATGGGAGGCACCGTACTGGGCGTCATTTTAATCCAGGCATTTAATACAGGGCTTATTATGGTCAATGTGCCCACATTCTGGCAGTATGTTGCCCGCGGATCATTGCTTCTGTTTGCACTTGCATCCGATTATATCAGGAAAGAAAAGAGAAACAAAGAACTTCTTGCAGCAAGTATGAGAAATGCAGAATAACAGAAATGCAGAATAACAGAAATATAGAATAACAGAAATGTAGAATAACAGAATTACAGAATAACTGGAACAAATCACACAGAAGTGTGTTTTGGATACATATGTAAAAAGTTTTAAGGACCAGATGCATCAATTCCATGGAGTGGTTCAGGAACTTTTCATATTAAAAAGGAGGATAATCATGAAAGCAAAAAAATTATCAGCATTATTAATGACAGTGGTACTGGGGGCAGCAGCATTAACAGGATGCAGCACGGAAACTGGTGAGACGGCAAAAGAGACTACAAAAGAAACAACAAAAACAACAACAGAAGCACCAAAAGATACCGGAAGTGATACATCGGGTGAGACAGCCAACGATACGTCAAAGGAAGAGGGCACAAGTGAAGCAGCCGAAAAGACAGGTTCAGATGATAAATTATTAGTTTATGGTATCTACAAAGCGGGCGACCAGACATGGTTTATTGACGAAGGAGAAGCAGCGAAAAAAGCGGTGGAAGCTGCCGGAGGGGAATTTGTATATGTAGATGCAAAAATGAACCCGGAAGAATACTTAAAAGCAATTGATAATGCCATTGCAAACCAGGCGGATGGTATTGTAACCTGCATTCCGGATCAGACCATGTCACAGGCGGTCATTGACAAATGTACGGAGGCAAATATTCCTGTAGTAGCCGCAGATGACGCACTGCAGGATGCCAATGGGGAAAAACTGGCACCTTGGGTAGGCATCAATGCATATGTAATCGGAGAAGCAAATGGTGAGTGGCTGGCTAACTATGTGAAAGAAAATAATCTGGCAGCAGATGAAGAAGTGGGAATGCTGCTGATGACTATGGATACCGTATCCAGCTGTGTGCCCCGTGCAGAAGGCGAATATGATAAATTTACGGAGCTGGTGCCTGAATTTGATACCGCGAAAATCTATCGCGCAGATTATGACGGAACAACAGATAAAGGAAATACAGCAGCTGCAGCAGTGATTACAGCACATCCTGAAATTAAAAAATGGCTGGTAACAGGAGCAAATGAAGAAGGAGTTATCGGTGCGGCAAGGGCATTAGAGAGTGCCGGACTGGATAAAGATGCATGTGCAGTAGGGCTTGGAGCTTATATGGCAAAAGACGAATTTAAGAAAGAAGGCGGCTCCTGTGTAGTGGCTTCCGCATATTTTTCAGCAGATTCTGTAGGAGCAGGTTCCGTGGATGTCTTGATGGGATTGATTGAAGGCAAAGAAGTTCCCCAGGAAACAGCAGTAGATGCAGTAGTAGTGACTGCAGATACTTATGAAGAGGTAATGGGCGAAGCAGCCAAATAAAGGACAGGATGAAGGAGCAGGCATAAGATGACAAACAGAGAGAATTTCCTGTCGCTGATCAGGCGGCAGGGATATGAATGGGTTCCGGTAGAATTTGTACTTTCTCCCCATCAGCAGCAGGTTTGCAAAGAACAGCTTGGAGCAGATGATTACGAGGAATACTTCAAATTTCCATGGCGCAGGGTAGAAGATCTGCGCCTGCGCAATCATGACACAGATAAATATCGTGTATATTATCAGACACCGCTTGCTGAGGGGGCGGATATCGACATCTGGGGTGTTGGACATGAAAAGTCGCCAAACAGTATGCATATGACCTATATGCGTAATCCACTGGAGAACATGGAATCCCTGGAGGAGATAGAAGATTATCCGTATCCTGATTTTGCAAAGGCAGATGGCGCACACCAGGCGGAGCAGGTTGAAAAAATCAAGGCAAGAGATCTCATTGCGGTAGGCGATATGCAGATGACAATCTGGGAATGTGCCTGGTATATGAGAAGCATGGAAGAGCTGTTCTGCGATATGATGGAGGAAAATGAAATAGCGGAATTTCTTTTCGATAAGGCAGCGGAGCAGTCCACAATAAGGGCGGTTGCCTATGCAAAAGCAGGAGTAGATGTATTATTCATCGGGGATGATATCGGTATGCAGTATACGCTTATGATGAGCGAGGAACTTTACTGCAGATGGATTAAACCAAGGCTGGCGGCACTGATCCGGGAAGTAAAATCGGTAAATCCGGAAATTGTAATCTTTTATCATTCATGCGGATTTATCGAGCCTCTGATACCTCATTTAATAGAGGCCGGAGTGGAGGTATTAAATCCTATTCAGAGTGAGTGCATGGATTTTGGAGAAATATATAAAAAATTTGGCCAGCAGATTTCTTTTCACGGGACAATCGGAACCCAGACGGTAATGCCATCCGGAACCCCTCAGGAGGTAAAAGAAGCAGTCTGGAACAATCTGGATATCGCAGGTGAAAAAGGCGGACTCTTTGTGGCACCAACCCATATGCTGGAGCCTGAGGTTCCACTGGAGAATATTCTGGCTTATGTGGAAGCGTGCCGTACGTATCGAATAAAAGGCGGGAATTGAGAATGTGGCGGGGATGAAAAACTCCAACCTTTCAAATAGCTCCGGGGAAGGGAGAATATAATGAAAAATAGAAAAAGATGGATAAGTATGGCTTTGGCGGGGGTCATGATATTACAGACGAATGGAATCCTCGTTTTTGCGGAAGCTGCATCTGCGGACGTTCAGACCGCAGCTGTACAGGAAGCGGTAGAAACGGAAATTGGCAGTGAGATTTGGAACACACCGGTGATTCCGGATGCAGCTAAGTATATAAAAGGGATAGACCAGACCGAGGTAACCCTGAATGAGACAACAGGAGACGGAACGTGGAGATATCTGTTTGATATTCCTGATTATACACAGGCTGGGGGAATCGCAGCACCCAATGAAGAAAATCAGGATTTTGATTTCAGTAAATGGGAAGCAAGAGACTGGAAAAACATAAAAGTGCCAGGAGAGCCGCTTATGCAGGGCTTCGACATCCTTACAAACAACGAGTATTATTATCAGCGAGAGATTACGGTCCCGGAAGATTTTGCCGGAAACCGGGTATTGGTAAGGTTTGACGGTGTGTACAGCAATTCACGTGTGTGGATAAACGGCAAATATATCCGCACTCATGTGGGTGGATTTACTACATGGGATTGTGATATCACAGAATATGCAGCGCCGGGTGAGACGGTTACCATGACGGTGGGAGTTGCAGAATTATACAGCACCACGAAGGGAATCTGGAATCCGGAAGGGAAATCCGTTAACAATCCGGCAAATGCCACAGAGTATGCCCATCATAACATGGGTGGTATTAACCGTGATGTAAGCCTTGTTGCAATTCCTTATGACAGTATTGCACGGACTTATGTAAATACCGATTTTGATGAATCATTTACGAATGCAGATCTGGAAGTAACCGCCCAGCTGAACATGGTATCCGGTGAAGGATCACTTCTTGTGGAATTGCTTGACGGGGAATCTGTAGTTACCTCCGGAGAAATAGATTTTGACCGGGAGACGGAGACCCTGAAGAATTTACCGCAGCTTGTTGAGGAAGCCAGTACCTTATTAAAAGAAAATGAAACAAATCTCTATGAGGGAAATACCGGTAAAAAAGGCCAGTACTCCAAAGCAGCATTTGAAAATATGCGCAGAGAAAGAGACAATGCTTTAAAAGTCCTGGCTGGTACGGGAGAACTCTCAGCAGCAAAGAAACTTACCCTGCCGGTTACAGAGCCGAAGCAGTGGGATGCCGAACATCCAAATCTGTATACTCTGCGGACAACTTTGCTGGTAAACGGTGAAGCAGTCCAGATCAATGAGGAAAAAGTAGGGTTCCGTGAAATACATTACGGCGGAGCGGACGGCACACATACAAACAAAGTCTATGTGAATGGAAAAGAAGTAAAACTGCGCGGCACCTGCCGACATGATGTATCCGATGATCTGGGACGTTCCATGACCAGAGAAGAAAGTTATGCCGAGATTGCAGCATATAAGAATGCAAATATAAATCATATCCGAACATCCCATTATCCGGCTTCAGAAGATCTGCTGGATGCATGTGATGAGATGGGAATCTATGTGGAACAGGAGACGGCAGTCTGCTTCCAGGGGCCCTGGGCAGATGTCAGCAGTAAATATGAAGATTTCCTTCCTCAGTTCACCGAGATGATTGAACGTGACCGCAACCGGCCGTCTATTCTCATCTGGTCGCTGGGAAATGAATCCAATTACAGTAAAGTAGCATCACAGTCCGGAGGAAATGCATTCCAGGACGAAAGAGAATACTTAAGAGATGTGGACACGACCCGTCCATGCGTATTCAGCTTCCCGGATACCGGAGAACCGGCAGGCTTTGCCGATATCTACAGTGCCCACTATGCAAGTGTAACAGGCGGAATGGGGAGAAGCGACAAACCCGTGATACATGATGAATATGCACATATTTCCTGTTACAACCTGGATGAACTTCAGCGGGATGTAAATGTCCGCAACTTCTGGGGAGAAAGCGTAAAAAAAGGCTGGGAAAATATATTCACCAGTGACGGTGCCCTGGGTGGAGCATTATGGGGTGGAATTGATGATGTATTCTACATTCCAGAAGGAACCACAGAGCGCTGGCAGTCCCATTCCGATGGACAGACGGCAGGTTATGGTGAGTGGGGAAGTGTATTGGATGCCTACCTGAGAGAGAAGCCGGAGGCGTATCTCACAAAGAAAGCTTATTCGCCTGTACGTATAGAGGAAGAGGCATGTTACATATCTGACGGTACGATGTATATTCCGGTAAAGAACTGGTTTGATCATACGGATACGAATGAATTGAAGCTGGAATATACCGTTGACGGTGAGCAGCAGGAAATTATGGTTGGGGAAAGTATTGCGCCTCACAGCGATGGCGTGATTACCATAAACGGAGTATCCCAAAATGCAGAAACCGTTAATCTGAAATTTTATACACCGGATGGTATCATGGTGGATGAGTATAATGTTGCCATTACATCAAAACAGTACAACTTCACACCGGCTGGTGATCAGGCACCTGCTATTGAAAACAGTGAAAAGGAAATTGTTGTAAAAGGGGAAGAATTCTCCGTTTCTTTCAGCAAGGAAAGCGGTATGATCTTAAGCGGCCAGTTTCAGGACAAGGTTCTTGTGACAGGCGGTCCATACCTTCATGTAACAGGTATGAGTCTTGGTGAGTGGAATCTGGCGGAAACAGATGGTATAACAGCTGAGATACAGGAACAGTACGCGGTAGTAACCGTAAATGGTTCCTATGCAAATGGCCAGGGTGTGCGTTTTGATATCAAGATATCAGGAAATGGCATAATAACCACAGACTATACGCTGACAACTGCACCAAAAGTGACAAGCGGACTGAAAGAAGTGGGTATCAGCTATGATATCGACAAAGATACAGACAGCGTAAGCTGGTTCAGAGATGGTTTATATACCGCTTATCCGGAAGATCACATCGGACGTAATCAAGGTGTGGCTTTGAAAGTAAGGGAAGGAGCGGATGAGACACCGGATCAGTATGGCGTGGAGCCGCAGTGGTCCTGGAAAGATGATATGAAGAATTACTTCGTATATTCTACCGATGACCCGAATAATGGGCTGGTAACCAACGACTTTAAAACTATGCGTGAACATGTATGGTCCTATGACGTAAATTATGGATTGGATGCAGATTCACCCAGGATCAGTGTGGAGTCTCCTGATGCAGGCGTGGCAGCCCGAGTGGCATTGACCTATGATCTGGGATATGTAGATGACAGGGATGCTGCAGTGAAATATACGGGCAGCTGGGCTCCTTATGATTCTAATTCGGATTATGCAGGAACAGAAACATACAGCAGCAAATTAGGGGACACCTGCGAGTTTGCATTTACGGGTACCGGTGTGCGTTATATCGGTTCCAAACAAAAGAATACCGGACTTGTCAAAGTATATGTAGACGGTATTTTCAAAGAAGAGATCGATACCTACAGCAACCTTGGAAGTGACCTGAAGCAGGCAGTAATTTACAGCATAGAGGGTCTGGATAATGGTGAGCATACCATCAAGCTGGAAACGGCAGGCGGAAAGGCAAACTGTATCGTAGTAGATGCATTTGAAGTATTAAAGCCGGAAGGCAGCAATGCCACGGAAAAAGCACAGCTTATCATTAATAACCAATGGTATTATCCAAACCTGGGCTGGGGCAATTATACCGGAATCCAGGGGAGACTGTCAAATGGTTCAACAGGTTCAGGAACAATCCGTCTGACAAATGAAAATAATATGACGGAAGAAACCATTACTTCACTGGGAAATGTGAGGATCTCAGAAATCAATGATCAAGAACTGAAAGTCTCCTATCACGTGCAGAATCCTGATGAAGCTACAGAAGTAAAGCTCCAGTGGTACCGTGTGGCGGCAGGCGATCCTGACAGCAAAGCGCAGGCAATAGAGGGCGCTCAGAACGAAACGCTGAATACAAAAGGGCTGGAAGCAAACAAGGTTTATTGTTCAGCAGTGCTGATCATAGACGGAAAAGAGAGACAGACAGTAAAAAGTAACGGAATAGAAATCGGACAGGATTCCTATCAGTACTATGACATCTTAGATGACTCGGATGAATTTGTTTTTACCGGAACCCAAGGTACGGATTACAAAACAGATAAAGATAAATCCTGGACCGCAAATGCTTACGGCAAGTCCGTCACCTACCTTATGGATACGGAAAATGAAGCGGGGATATCCTTTCAATTTGCAGGCAGCGGAATCCGCTGGGTAGGTGCAAAAGAAGACAACCAGGGAATAGCAGCGGTTGCCATCGATGGCGGAACTCCGGTGGAAATTGACTTATATGATGCAGATTCCACTACAGGCAGCCAGGTCAATGAAGTCCTGTTTGAACAGGTATGGAATGAACCCGGAGAACACACGATTACAATTTTCCGTACAGGAAGAAAAAATGAAAGCTCATTAGCGGCAAATATTAGTCTGGATGCATTTATAGTCATTAATGACCTAAGCGAAGACGTTAGAATCAGCGATGTTGCAGTAAGCGCAAATGAGGATGGAAGCCTTACGGCGGATTGCACCATTACAAACGGAACCCCGGAAGATTTACAGTATCAGTGGTATGCAGCAGATGCTTATAGTGCACAGGGATACGATAAGGAAACTTATGAAGCAATCGAAGGGGCTGCTGGTAAGGATTATATTCCGGCGGATGCTGATGCAGGGAAACTGCTGCGCTGTGATGTGTGGAGCGCTGACGCCGACACACCGGTTAGAAGTGCCAATGCAGTTCTGGCAAAAGCGCTGATGATTGATGATACGGATGAATCGGTACAGTATCCGGAAGGAAGTATTCAAGATACTGCAGATGCACCATATTTAGCAGGAAATAAGCCATATAACAATACAATTACTTATTTTAAAGATGGAGATGTGACACTTCACTTTGATGGTACCGGCATCGTCTGGCTGTCCGGCTATGATCAGACACTGCGCAGTGCAGCCGTAAAAATAGATGACGGCAGCGCAGAACCCGTGGAAATCCGCGCAGCACAAGGCGGAGGATGGGATTTTAACCAGTATAAGGTATACGAAGTGACAGGGCTGGAGCCTGGTGAGCACAGCATTACCATTACGGCTGGTACACCCGAAGCTTATAATAACGTAGATGCATTTATGGTATTGAATCCGGGAACGGAACAGCCGCAGGGCAGAAGTATCTCTGCGGATATGCAGGAACCAAAAATGCAGACAGAAATTGAGTCAGAATCAGAAGCCAATGACGGTGAAGATCAGACAGAAACAGATAATACGGTTATGACACAGACTGGGACAGTAAGAAATACGGTTATGGCTCTGACCGGGACAGAAAATAAAACAGATTCGAAAGAAAATGGAAAATCTGTCATGACACAGACAGGCACAATTAACAAATCTGTATCGGAAGATATTGATAATGCAATTGTAAAATTAACAAAGGCAATTTCAGACTTCAAAGCATCCCGCATTGAGAAAGAACCTGTGGATAAATCTAAGCTGTCAGCACTCATAAATAGTGTAAATGGCAAATATAATGAAAAATTATATACGCCGGAGAGCTGGAAAGTATTTATCCAGGCGCTGAATGCAGCAAAAGGCATTAACACAAATGAAAATGCAGTACAGGCGGATGTAACAAAAGCAATATCTGCACTGGAGGCTGGTATAAGAGGATTAAAGCCTGTTGAGGCAAAACCGGTACCCGTTGACAAGACGGCATTGAAGAATTTGTATCAATCCTGCGCATCCCTTAAAAAGTCCGACTACACGGCATCTACCTGGTCGGTTTTGGAAGCAGCCATGAAAAATGCAGCAGCTGTTATCAATAACCCAAATGCAACAAAAGAAATGACAGATCAGGCGTACAATGCCCTGAACAAGGCAAAGGGCGGGCTTTCTAAAATTCCGGCACTGCCCAAAAAAGGAAGCACCTATCAGACAAGGGGACTGCGTTACAAAGTAACAGCTTCTACCAGCAGAACAAAAACAGTAATGTTAGTAAAGCCAGCAAAGAAAACATACAGATCCATCACGATTCCGTCCACTGTAAAAATTAAAGGTTATACCTACAAGGTAACCAGAATTGCAGACAATGCCTTCCGGAAAAATACAAGGCTGTGGAAGGTTACAATTGGAAGTAACGTGACAAAGATTGGAAAAGAGAGTTTTGCCGGATGTAAGAAACTGAGATCTGTTACGCTGAAATCTAAATCAATAACAAGTATAGGAAAGTATGCGTTTAAGAATATCTCATCAAAAGCAAAGATCTATGTTCCAAAGAAAAAATTTTCATCATATAAACGACTGCTGTCAAAATCCAAACTCAGCAGCAAAGTAAAAATTATTAAAAAGTCAATGTAAATTAAGAGTGCCGGAGCCAGTTTAACTGGTTTTCGGCACTTTTGTTGTATCTTCCTAAATGAAATGAATACCACATTCCTGATTACATATCTTACAATATGAATCTGCTTGATCCCATCTACCCCAGAGCGTATAATAAAATATATGATATAAAAGGAAATAGTTTGTCCGAAGCATATGCCTAAGGCGCACCCTTATCATTTATTACTATTCATGCAGCCAGTGTCAGCCCCAGAATGGAGACAAATATGAAAATAAAAATCATTATATTTCTCGCGTTAAGTATAATTATTCCAAGTGTTATCACAGGATGTCAAAGTGAGAAGAAAGTTACAGAGGCAACCGAAACAACAGTGGAGTCAGATACATCAGAAAAGGAAACTATGAAAACCTCGACAGATAAATCGCCTGAGGCAAAAAAAAGCACGGATGTACAAAAAACAACCGAGGAAAAGAAGCCTGCTAAAGTGACAGAGAATACCGAAAAAGAAGACCCTGTTGAAACGGAAGAAGTATCAACCGAGGATTCAGCCAGAAATATGTTAACCACGGAGGGCTATGTACTCAGGGTAGAAGGAAGTATCATGTACTTAGATGAGGTAAATACTGGGGGACGGACTTATGGGGATGAGGGTCAGGACAGGGCAACGGCTTATGATCTTAGTAATGCAGTAATTAATGCTCCTGGCGGCGTTAGAAGTGGTCTTACGGTTGATTTAACGTATTATATCGAAAATAATATTAATAAAGCATTAGAGGTAAATAGTGATGGAGATGAAAAAGAACCCATGGTCCCATACGTTTTGCCGGATGAAACTAATTATGAAAATGAATCATAAAATTATAATTATTAATTATTAAGGATTAAGGATTAAGGATCTCTAATAGAATATACGGGTATCCATATTTATTATTAAAAACATAAAAACTGTGTACAGCGTTTATCGAGTTGAATCACTACATTCATCTCCATATCGCTGCACACAGTTTTTTTATTTTTTGAATTATTAAGAATCAAAATCAGGATGTTCTTCTATTCAAATACTCTGTAGTCTTCACAAGCCGTATCATATGTCCGTCAATCTTTCTGCTGACTTCCAGCAGCTCTTTGCCTGTTAAAGGTTTTCCTTCTTCCACCAAACGGTCTAATTTCTTACCCTCAGCAGCTAATGCACATTTATACCAGTTCTTTTGAATATTACATAACATTCTTCTCATATGTTTTCTCCTTTATTCGCTCTATTAGTGTGTAACTGACTCTGTTAGACACAGTATAACACAGTCCGATTGTCGAAGTCAGTCGAAACCCGTAGCAAATATAAGAAATTTTCATTTTTTTTGAAAAATTTATCTTTTCGGGAGTAAAACGGTCGAAAACATTGGAAAGACCGCGGGTTTTGGGTGTTTGTGCTATTTAGCCGATCTGATAATAGTTTTCCAGGTATTTTTCCAGGACCGGAAATGGTGCAGGTCCGCAGGTCAAAATCTGCTCATGGAATTCTTTCAGGTTGAATTTATCGCCTAATTCTTTTTTGAATTTATCCCGGATATCCATAAAGCTCAGGCAGCCCACATAATATTTCAGATAGTTGGCGGGGGCTTCTATGATGATGTCATACATGTTGTTGGCGATCTCCGGATCTGAAAAGCCGATCTGGTTTAAATAGGCAGCAGTTGCGTTCCGATCGTAGCCATGATAGTGAATGGCGATATCCAGCAGAGAAGATATGCCAAGCATTATGGAACGGTTTAAGCGGTAAAGGGCAGCTACATCCTGATCGACATCTGCGTATAGGTAGGACTGAAATTCTACATAAGTTGCCCAGCCTTCACTGTATCCGCCAAAGTTTAACAGGCTTCTGACCGGGTCGGCGCTTAAACTTCCCGAATAGATGGTCTGGTATAAATGTCCCGGATATCCCTCGTGCGCCAGGGTGGTATAGAGTTCAAGCCCCGAATAGTCAGATGCCTGGTTGATATAGATCACATTGTCGATGAGATTATCAATAGGCGGAGACAGGTAAAATGCAGGGCTTAAGTATTTCTCCAGAGAACTGTGGACGTATTTCACGTTTACATTCACCTGGGGAGAGGTGGGGAAATCATCCGCCATTTTTTTCTGCAGATCATTTAAGATTGCTTCCGGTGTGGAGGCTGCCATGCCGGAGACTGAGGACAGGAGAGCGGGGTTTTTCGCAATTAGTGTCTGTAATTCGGTAAAATCTGTCTGGACCTGATCCATCAGGCGTTTTTGAATCTGGTCAATGGATGCAGTAGAACCGGTTGTATCCTTCACCAGATATTCATAATACTTTTTGCCATCGGGGAAATTACATAAGCCGGCGTTGTTTTTGCCGGTTCCTTTTAAGGCGGTCAGGCCGGAAATCATATTTTCATAAGCAGGAATTACTTTCTTTAAAATAATATCTTTGTGCCGGACCTTGAAGTTGGCACATTCTTCGGCTGTGAGATCCGGGAAGGAATCTACCTTATCATTAAATATTTCTATTAAAAAGTTGTTATCCGGTTCAGCGATAAAGGACTGGCATTGGGCTATAATGGCATCTGTGTTGGCATCGCTCATAAATAAGCCGGCAGCGGATTTTGCTTTTTCATATTCCATAAGGGATGCATAGTATGTATCCAGCTGTGAAAGCAGAGACAGATATTCATCAATGTCCGCCTTTTTATTAAAGGTATATTCCGCAAGGAGAACGGGCAGCTGTGCCTGGGTGCCGATTGTGGGTCCCAGAGGTTCTGCATACAGGGAAAAGTCCTTTCCATTGTTTTGATTTTTCAGATAGTATGCAAGTATGTCATAGGTCAGCTGATTGTCTTTGGAGAGTTTCTTATAAGAAATCTGATTCAGTGCCTCCTGATAATTTTCCAGGACAGCGGTAGAGGTTGCGAGGGATTCTTCATCAGCGGCTCCAAGTGTTACCATATAATCATCAATCCCGAAAGACTTGGGGTCCGACAGGGTGTAATGAAGATTCAACGTGTTGGAGGTGACTTCATCCACAAACATGTTGTGGGTAAAATCTGTGAATTTGCGGTTTTCCTGATAGTGGAAGGAACTGTTGATGTAGATGCCGATAGAGATCAGCAGTAACAGGGAAGCCGGAATCAGCAGGAAGCGAAGAAGAGACGCGGGGTTGATTTTACGCATAGGGTTCACCTGACAATAGGGTCTTTAGTGTAAAGATATGCGAGAAGACATGCAAAAATTACCATCAGGGACACGAAAAAAGAAGGAGATGATAAAGATATACGTATATAACTGGGTAAGCCGAAGAAAGATTATTCACATGCAATAAGGAGGTATTTATGAAAAAGTATGGTTATGTAAGAGTATCTACAAAAGAGCAAAATGAGGACAGGCAGATGATAGCGCTGGCAAGATGGGGAATTAAAGAAGCTGACATCTACATGGATAAGCTGAGCGGAAAGGATTTCAACCGCCCGCAGTACAGAAAATTACTGAGGAGGATTAAGCCGGGAGATCTGATTGTTATTAAGTCTATAGACCGGCTGGGAAGGAATTATCAGGAGATTATTGACCAGTGGAGGGTAATTACAAAACATAAAGGGGCTGATGTGCTCGTTCTGGACATGCCGCTGCTGGATACACGGAAAGGAAAAGACCTGATGGGTACATTTATTGCAGATATGGTGCTGCAGCTTTTATCCTACGTCGCCCAGACAGAGCGGGAAAATATCAGGCAGAGGCAGGCGGAGGGAATTGAAGCCGCTAAGATCCGCGGCGTGCAGTTTGGGCGTCCCTGTAAAGACATCCCTCCGGAATTCCACATGATAAGGTCCAGGTGGGAAACCGGAGAGATCAGCGGCAGGGAGGCAGCACGTCAGCTTGCAGTCTCACATAATACATTCTTTAAGTGGATTAACTCGGTACAATCATAATTTTGGCGAAAAATGTAGACTTTTTTATCCAGTTGATTTTGAAATATACATAGATAGTAAATTTAACGGTAATTGCATTTTAGACACATTCAAGGGCCGAAGAAAGAAATTTTCATGCCCAGAAAAATTTTACCACGGTTGGTAAAAAAAGTCTGATTATTTATCCGGAAATTGGAATAAAGAAAAATAAAGGATGGGTATGAACGAATGGAAGGTAGAAAAATGCCATATGATGATGTAGTAATGGAAAGATTGGATATTTCGGCGCTATGTATGGAATCAATCGAAAAATATCGCAGCTGCATGAAGGGAAAGACACCGGATGCCCACTGCCTGAAGCTTCTGATGCCGGAATTCCTGGTCAGTCTGTCCGTTTTAAAAAGAGGGAGAAAGGATAAGCCGGTCCCTACCATAGCCGGTCTTCTGATGTTTGGAAAAGAATCCTTCATCCGGGAAGAATTTCCCAATTATTTTTTGGATTACAGAGAGGAAGTGCAGGGGGTAAAGCTGGGATGGACTTATCGAATGACCTCGGATGACGGTACTTTCAACGGAAATATTTATGAATACTATAATAATGTTATGGGCAGACTAGTTGCGCATGGAGATCATGAATTTGCAGTAGACAAGATGAAAAATGAGGATGGAAAAGATCTGGTGGTAAATGCCCTTAAGGAAGCAGTCAGCAATGCCGTTATCCATGCTGATTATTACGGGCGTCAGGGTGTGGTAATCCGGAAAAGGGACAATCTCCTTACCATATCCAATCCTGGCAGGCTTTTGATTCCAAAAGAAGAAATACTTGCAGGCGGAATCAGCGACCCCAGGAACCCCACCATATTTAAACTGTTCAACATGATCGGGGTGGGAGACAGGGCAGGAAGCGGCATGGGCAGAATATACGAAGCCTGGAAAAGCCAGGGCTGGCCCAAACCCGTCTTTGAAACAAACGGAGATCCCTATAGAGTTACCTTGAAGCTGGAAGTATATTAGAAATTAAATTTAGGTTTTATCTGGGTTTTGCGGAGAAGAGAGCGCTTTTCGTATGGAGATCATGTGGCGGAATATTTTCTTTTTCATGCTTGACATCCCACATTCATTGTGATAGCCTAACTACATATAGACAAACGCGATGACGAAGAGAGTACATCTGATGCAGGCATTACAGAGAATTCCCGGCTGCTGAGAGGGAAATGTGAGTACAGATGGAAGATGGCTTCTGAGTGGTGCACCGAACATGGAAAAGGCAATTATTTGTGGAAATGACTAGAACTGCCGGCTTTGTGCAAGGCTGCAACGGGAACCGCCTGTTACAGCGGTGTAGTGTACAAGTGGGATATGGTATTTCGGTACCGGGCACAGCGCGGCGCAATGCTGTACCAGATTCAGGAATGTGCACTTACAGAGATTTGTTTCGCGAGAAATGAATGAAGTGAAGTGGTAACACGGGATGATAACACCCGTCTTCTCAATTGGGAAGGCGGGTTTTTTGTGCATTTTACCGGGTGACGATCAGTGACCCGCAAGGCAGATTCCATCACTTACGGCATTCAAAGAATAACGGCATTGAAAGAATAAGAAAGGGATTTATCATGGGAAAAGAAAAATTTTATATGACAACGGCGATTGCCTACACTTCAGGCAAACCGCATATTGGCAACACTTACGAGGTAGTGCTGGCTGACAGCATTGCAAGATTTAAAAGAGCACAGGGCTATGATGTATTCTTCCAGACCGGAACGGATGAGCATGGTCAGAAAATTGAATTAAAGGCAGAAGAGGCGGGAGTCACCTGTAAAGAATTTGTAGACCAGACAGCCGGAGAGATCAGGGAAATCTGGGATATGATGAATACCTCTTATGACAAATTTATCCGTACTACAGATGAAGATCATGAAAAACAGGTACAGAAAATATTTAAAAAACTCTACGACAAAGGCGATATTTATAAAGGCCATTACGAAGGCATGTACTGTACACCATGTGAGTCATTCTTTACGGAATCCCAGCTGGCTGACGGCAAATGTCCCGATTGCGGAAGAGATGTACAGCCGGCAAAGGAAGAAGCATATTTTTTCAAAATGAGCAAATATGCAGACCGGTTAATTGAGCATATCAATACCCATCCGGAATTTATACAGCCGGTTTCCAGAAAAAATGAAATGATGAACAATTTCCTTCTTCCGGGACTTCAGGACCTCTGTGTATCCAGAACTTCTTTTAAATGGGGAATTCCGGTTGATTTTGATCCAAAGCATGTAGTATATGTGTGGCTGGATGCCCTTACAAACTATATTACCGGAATTGGCTATCATTGTGACGGAGAGAGTACAGATCAGTTTAAAAAGGACTGGCCTGCAGACCTGCATCTGATCGGAAAGGATATTATCCGTTTCCATACGATTTACTGGCCGATCTTCCTGATGGCTCTGGATCTGCCACTACCAAAGCAGATTTTTGGTCATCCGTGGCTGCTGCAGGGCGATGGCAAGATGAGTAAGTCCAAAGGAAATGTGCTCTATGCGGATGAACTGGTTGATTTCTTTGGCGTGGACGCAGTCCGCTATTTCGTTCTCCATGAAATGCCGTTTGAAAATGATGGTGTTATTTCCTGGGAGCTTATGGTAGAAAGAATGAACTCTGATCTGGCAAATACCCTTGGAAATCTGGTAAACAGAACGATTTCCATGTCAAATAAATATTTTGGGGGTGTTGTTGCAGATAAAGGGGCAGCAGAACCGGTAGATGAAGAATTAAAAGCGATTGCACTGGAGGTTCCCCAAAAAGCAGCGGAAAAAATGGAAGAACTTCGTGTTGCGGACGCTATTTCAGAAATTTTCACCCTGTTTAAACGCTGTAATAAATATATCGATGAAACGATGCCATGGGCGCTTGCAAAGGATGAGGCTAAGCAGGACCGTCTGGCGACCGTGCTTTACAACCTGGTAGAGAGTATCAGCATCGGGGCTTCCTTACTGGATTCCTTTATGCCGGAAACCTCCGGTAAAATACTGGCACAGTTAAACGCAGAAAAAAGAAGTCTGTCTGATATGGAACAGTACGGCATTTATAAATCCGGCAGCAAAGTGACGGAGAAGCCGGAAATCTTATTTGCACGTCTGGACATGAAAGAAGTACTGGCAAAGGTAGAAGAACTTCATGCTGCCAAGGAAGAACCAGAGGTGCCGGCAGAACCGGTAATCGATATAGAAGCAAAAGAAGAAATCTCTTATGATGATTTTATGAAAATGCAGTTCCAGGTTGGTGAGATTATCGCCTGTGAAGAGGTAAAGAAATCCAAAAAACTGCTCTGCTCCCAGGTTCGTGTGGGAAGTCAGGTAAAACAGATTGTTTCCGGAATCAAAGCCAATTACAGTGCAGAAGAAATGGTGGGCAAAAAGGTCATGGTACTGGTGAACCTAAAGCCTGCAAAACTTGCAGGTGTAATGTCTGAAGGTATGCTTCTGTGTGCTGAGGATGAAAATGGTGAATTGGCTCTGATGATCCCGGAAAAGAAAATGCCTTCCGGCGCGGAGATCTGCTAAGAAAAGTATAGAAAAGTAAAGAGAAGTAGAATTAGAGGCTGTCGGAAGGCAGCCTCTTTTATTGTGTGCCAGGCATGGCACTAATCTAGCTGGTGAAAGTCCAGTCACGGGTATTTACCGCCAAGTGTAGCAAACCACAAGTTGGTGCCAGTAATGGTATGGATGAAGGAAGTGGTGTAGCAAAATTCTCGAGCCTACGAACAGAAACTTGATCAGGCAATTAGGTGGGTAAGGTTGCAATACAAACCAAAGCCCGAAAGGTAAACGTATACCGAAGTTGTAAATCAAGAGGTTGTGGAATGAAAGATTAGTGTCTTACCCTCGGGAGACCCTACCCACATATCAAAAAAAAAAAAAAAGGATATGGTCGAAAAAGGTTTGGGGAGGGAGTCAGATGACGTCATAGTAGGCAAATGGAACGAAGTTCCAAACGAAAGCCGAAGGACTGAAGCGATTTATAGTACAAATTGCTACTTATAAAATAATGCATAAGCCAGAAATCAGATGGATAAGAAAAGTAGGAGCGTAACCGAGGGATATTATCTATATTGGGAGGGGCGATGTGTAGGAATCTTATAGTAGAGAGAGGAGTAACAACAAATGGAGTTAATGGAAGTGATATTAACGAAGGAAAACTTGAATAAAGCCTATAAAAAGGTGGTTGCGAATAAAGGAACAAGTGGAATTGATAAGGTCACGGTAGAAGAACTGGGAGGATATATCAAAGAAAAACAAGAGGAAATAATAAATTCCCTTAGGAATAGAACCTATTTTCCCAAACCAGTACGAAGAGTCTATATACCAAAAAGTAATGGAAAACAGAGACCACTGGGAATTCCTACTGCATTAGACAGGATGATTCAGCAAGCAGTAGCACAGCCGATATCCGATATTTATGAAAAGGTATTTAGTGAATACAGTTATGGTTTTCGCCCAGGCAGAAGCTGCCATGACGCAATCAAACAAGCATTAGAATACTTAAACGAAGGATACGAATGGGTAATAGATATAGATATCGAGCAATTCTTTGACAAAGTAAATCACGATAAATTAATTCAAATTCTTAGAGGACAAGTAAATGATAGTAATGTCCTAAACTTGATTCGTAAATATTTACGAGCAGGCGTAATGGAGCAGGGAATCATCAAAGCAACCAAGAGTGGAGTGCCGCAGGGAGGGCCGATTTCAGTTATACTTTCAAATGTGTATCTTGACAAGCTTGATAAAGAATTAGAAAGTCGAGGTCTGCGATTCGTGAGATACGCAGACGATGTGCTGATATTTACAAAAAGTGAAATGGCAGCAAACAGAGTCATGAGTTCGATATCAAGCTGGATAGAAAGAAAGTTGTTTCTGAAAGTGAATGCAACAAAATCCAAAGTAGTCAGACCGGTGAGAAGTAAATATCTGGGATTCACATTCTTAAAGAATGGAGGCAAGTGGAAAGTAAAGCCGACAAACGAGAAGAAAGCAAAGCTATATGAAGTAATGCGTGAATATCTCAAAAGAGGAAAGGCAATAGCAAGACCATTGGCAGTAACTATAAAAAGAGTCAATCAAATAGTAATGGGATGGATAAATTACTTCCGAATCGGAATGATGAAACAATTTATGGAGGAGTTTGGAGGATGGTTAAGACATAAAATACGAGTAATTGTTATTAAGCAATGGAAAAAGCCAAAAACCATCTACAAAAATCTAATGTATCTAAACCGTAAATATAAGAATGGATTTAATGAAGAAAGTATATATAAAGTTGCGAACTCAAGACTTGGCTGGTATAAAAGATGCAGTATGAATGTAGTAAATTTCATACTAAACCCTACATTGCTGGAAACAAAAATAAAGGACGGAGCTGGTTTGCTCAATCCTTTAAATTATTATCTAAGAAAAGTTGGAATATAAGTTGTAGAGCCGTATACGAGACCCGTATGTACGGTTCAATGAGAGGGAAATAATTCTTAGCAATTATTTCTCTACTCTATTCGTAAGATGAGAATGAAATCTTTTATTTATGAATCTTTCCATTCATATTCGGTCATTGGCATAGGTCTGCTGAAAAGAAAGCCCTGTACCGTCTTTACACCGCAATTTTCCAGTACTTCCAGCTGGGCTTCATTTTCCACACCTTCTGCTACCAGCTGAATATGCAGTTTTCTGCAAACATTTACAATGGCCTCCACAATCGTCTGTGCATTTTCGTTGGAGATAATATCTTTCACAAAGCCCCTGTCGATTTTCAGTATATCGAATTTGGCCGTTGCTAAAAGTGCCAGATTGGAGCTTTCTGCGCCAAAGTCGTCTACGGACACCCGGAAACCTGCTCTTCGTATCTCACTGATTTTGTTTTTCAGACTTCTAAAATCGGTGGCACAGGTGCTCTCCGTAATTTCAATTTCCAGGTATTCCTTGGAAATATGGTACGACCGGACAATGGATTCCAGCCTTTTCAAGAAGGCATCCTCCATAAAAGTACTGCGGGAGAAATTACTGGAGATGGGGAAAATTATTTTTCCCTGACTCTGCCACTCCTTCTGCTGGGCACAAACCATTTCAAAGACATAAAAATCTATTTTGCTGATCTGATAGGAACGTTCCAGAAGCGTAATAAATTTATCGGGGGACTGGATAACCCCATCATCATCAAGGTAACGGACCAATGCTTCCGCGCCAACTACACTGCGGCTCTCCAGTTCAATTTTAGCCTGCAGGTACACCTGAAATTGTTTATTCTGTAATTTTGCTTCTAATACATCCGGATCAGTCAGAAAATCTAACACATCATTGCGGTGCCGGTAACGGCCTGTTTCCTGATGGTTATGATAGAATTCTTTCTTATCGGCATACATATTTTCGTCAGCTGTTTTTATGATAGCACGGATATTATAGCAGCTTTCCTCCCATTTGTATCCGATGGCTGCCTTGCATTCATCTTGGGCAAAGCTGTATTTCAGCTTATGGATGTTCTCACTGAAAGCTTCCTGGCTGATATCGGTACAGATGATTAAGAATTCATCACCGCCGATGCGGTAGAAGGATCCGTTATCGAAGCTGCTCTGCATTAATTTCGCGCATTTCTTCAGAAGACTGTCTCCGCGGTCGTGTCCGTAATGATCATTCACCTCTTTTAATCCGTTAACATCCAGATAAACGATCCCAATGGAGATATTTTGAGCCTCCAGGCGGTTTAAGTCCTGGATATAGCGGTTTCGGTTGTAAAATCCAGTCAATGGATCCCGGTAGCTTAAGCGGTAAAGGGTTTCTTCATCCTCATTCCTGCGGATGGCAAGCATAATAAAGTAGCGCAGGGTTTCCAGGAAGGGAACTGCATTATCCATTAAAACGGTAGAAGGATTATCCAGGCCGATACAGCCGTCTAATTTTCCCTCACGCTCTAAAGGTATTAAAATGACGCTCTTGATATCCTGCAGGGACATAAAGTCATATTCCGGTTTCATGGACGCTTTAATATTTTCAAGATCATTGATTACGACATTTTCCTGGTTTTTGAACATATTAATCCAGACGGTAAAATCTGACTGGGGCAGATTCTGGAGATTATCAATCTGGGGAGCAATGCCTTCTTTGCACCATTCTGCAACATTTGTCAATCTGTCATCGTGAAATAAGAACACGTAACTGCGTTCCGCCAGAAATAACTTCCCAACTTGTTCCAGTACGTAGGAAGTGGCTTCTAACGCATCGTGATTCCGGTATAACTCCCGGATACAGTCCACAAGAATGTTGTCCCGTTCCAGACGGTTTTTCAGCTCGTTTTTTTCATTGGCTGCATCTGTAATATCAAATGCGATCTCCATTCGTGCAGCGTGCCCTTCCCATTCCATCAAACGGTCTTTCAGTAAATAGTGGCGTTTGGTAATTGGATTCGTGTGCTCCCAGGTATAATTTTCATCCTTTTTCAGAGTTGAGTTGGTACAAAATGGGCAGGGGGAATCAAATCCCTGCAGTACTTTATAGCACTTATTATGCCCCTCTTCGTTGATCTGGAATGTCTTCTTTCCGGCTTCATTGATAAAGAGCAGCTCATAGGTATTAACGTCTGACACATACATCAGCTCAGAAATTTCGTTCATGGGAATCAGCAGCTCTTCAAAACGTTTTGAAAGCTGTTCACTTTTTAAACGGTTCTCATTTTCCGCTTTAATCAGCCGTTTGCGGCGCTTATTTTGTAAATGAGTAAAAATGGCACATAAAGCTGTCAATATGATAAATAGCAGAGTCATAATTAAAAATGTATTCCTGGAATTGAGCACCATTTTCTCGGTATATACCTCAGCAGCCTGTACAGTCTTGTCTGCCAGGTAAAAATAGTCTTCACTCATGTCAAATAATTTATCGCCGGATACGCCCCCGCCCCGGTAAAGATTAATCTCTTCCTTAAGAGCTTTCCATTTAATCTTCATTTCTCCCAGCAAAGCCTGATAATTGCTGTCATCCAGTCTGATCAGATTATATTCTTCACTTCCCTTACACAGCCCGTCAAGTATATCGTCCAGATGGGACATTAATTCGTCATCGGTAACATGATCGAGTTCTTTCTTGATCAGCCTTTGCGTTGCACCCCGGATAATCCCGGTATAATTGATAACCCTTGCATCTCCCTGAAGATTTGTAATAGACCTTACTGACTGAAATCCGGTTACTACCAGAGCAACACATAGTATAAGCGGCACTGCACCGCTGCGTAGTTTTACAAAAATATTCTTCACTTTGAATCCTTTCCCTGTGTCTCGGCTTTGATTTTTCCTGTAAGTATTTTGGGAATAGTTCTTCTGATTTCCATAACAGGATATAACAGCTGGATACGGATACATTATTTAATTGAAAAAGTAAACTGTAATTCAGATGTCTGGTATTACTGTTTTGCTATAGTAAAACCTTTTTAAGGATAAAAAATGCTTAAACCGGTATAATCATAACGACCTCAAATGTTTCACCCAAATCCTTAAATTCTATCTCACCTTTATATTTCGCCACGATTTCCTTTACATTTGAGATGCCAAATCCATGTTGTTTTTTATCCGTTTTATCGGTTATAAAGTTACCGTTCTTTGTTAACAGCTGGTGTGCCTTGCTGTTGGTAAGAGAATAACTGAAATATCCGTTTTTAATCCTGGCTTTTACTTCAACCCGGCGTTTAGATTCATCCGGTATTTTATTACATGCCTCCAGAGCATTGTCCAGAGTATTGGAAAAGATACAGCACAGATCCATATCCCGAAAGCATTCCAGTTTTTCCAGACTAATTTTCGTATCAACAGTAATGTGATGCTCTTCCATGGACAGGATCTTTTGGTTTAAAACCAGATTGATCACCGGGTCCGGTGTATAGTTTTTCAGCACGGATCGGTTCAGGGATGTAAATACTGATTCGATGTAAGCGTGAGCCTTTTCATACTGGGTTTCTTTTAAAAGTCCATCCACTACCTGCATATGATTGTTCATATCATGGCGTATTTTTCTCGTATTCCGGTGCTCCTGATCTAAGATATCATAATAAGCCGCCTGCATCTGAAGCTGTTTTAAATCGGATTGTTCCTTTAAGGATCGGATAACGGCTATGATCAGAACAAGAACTCCGATGTTTGTAATAATGGTAGTACAGGCACCAAGCACAATGACAGCCACTTCCCCGGTTTCCATCTTCAGCACCACCAGAAAAGTCATAAAAAATGCAGCAGTACAAATGATATCCATTAAGAGCCACATCCGGGAGGTAAGCTGGTTCAGGCTGTTTGCAAGCCTGTTTTTAAATAAAAGATATACGGCAAGCCAAAATATATAAGTGACCGGAATGGTAAAACGTGTTTTCAGCCCTTCCGTACAGATAATGCAGACCGCAGTCATGATGGGATAAAACAGAACCACAACGGATATCCGGCTGATAACAGAGCCTTTAAAGCATGCCAGCGTCACCAGAAGAAATGCCGCCAGCCCATAGGAAATATTTACTAAATCTGAAAGGAAAATAACATTAAAACATATATATCCCAGGATCAGCATAGCAGGAAGCTGTATCACCCACTGGCTTCTTGGCTGAATAAATAAACTTATTAAATGAAATACAAAATATCCCACAATCAGTGATGAAATCACACCTACAATTGCCAGCATTGGAACCTCCTGATAAAAAGATTGTTATTGAAGTAAAGATAAGTTAAAGCATTGATTTTGCAAAAGTAATCATAACTTCTTTCGTTCGCTGGCGGCTGATAGGAAGTCGGATGGTTTTAAGCAGCAGTTCCTGGCCCTCAATACCGGATGCATGGGTCAGATTCGCCAGATAGCGCTGGTGTATGCGCATAAAGGTATCTGGTACCTGCGACTCCAGATCGTTTAATTTTCCATAGAACTCGTAATTTTCGTTCCGGGTAAATGCCGTGATTTTGCGTTTATCACTTGCAAAATACAGAATAGTCTCCCAGGGTATTTTAAAAGTTCCCTGTTCACATTCCAGGAGAAAAAAGGAATCCTCTGATTCGTTCATGTTTCCCAGAGCGGTGTCCAGTACAGCCTTGATTTTTTCTTCTTTAAATGGTTTCATAATATAATTTAAAGCCTGGACTTCGTATCCGTCAAATACATAATCGGTAAAGCCGGTGACAAAAACCAGGTTTACCAGTTTATTTTCTTTGCGGATCGCCCTTGCGGTTTCAACGCCATTTAATGCTTTCATCTCCACGTCCAGAAAAATAAGGTCATAGCTGCAGATATCACTTTTCAGCAGAGATTCCCCGCTCCCATATTCGTATATATGATAAGCAATGTTTTTCGATTTCAGAATTTTCCCCACTGCCGTTTCTAGCAGATATCGCTGCTTAATTTCGTCGTCACAGATAGCAATATGTATCATTGTTAAACCTCTTCCCTGTTAATGCCGGTATTTTCATACAAATTCAATTTCCGCAGTCCATGTGATACTGTAAAATAAAATGATTACTTTGATTTTAGCATAAGATGAAGCATTTGTGAATAGGCGGGAAAGGGTTTCGTCAACTCTGAATTTATAAAAAAACGTTGTACAAAATGCACAATAAAAACCAAAAGTTACAAATTGGATGCCAAAGATTACATTGAAAAAATCTTCGGATTGATCCCCGTATGGTTCCGTGATATTGTGTGTTCATGAAGAGGAACAACAAAAAATTAAAAGAAAAAATGACAGGAAATAAAAGAAAATATTAAAAAAATAATAAAAAATAAAAGTAGAAGAGAAGGAGAATAACCATGTTGGAAATTAAGGAATTACACAAATCATACGTTACCGGAAAAACAAAATACCAGGTATTAAAGGGGGTCGATCTGAAAGTAGAGGAGGGCGAATTTGTGGCTGTAATGGGACCGTCGGGAAGCGGAAAGACCACACTGTTAAACTGCATTTCCTGCTTTATTCCCTATGACAGCGGAGAAATTTTACTGGATGGGGAAAAGTTAGCGGCACTGAAAGAAGAAAAAATGGCTAAGATCCGCAACGAAAAGCTGGGCTTTGTATTTCAGGATTTTATGCTTCTGGATGGTCTGACCGTATTTGAAAATGTATGTATTCCAAAGGTTATTAAAGAGGAACCTTACCGGGGAATGGAGAAGAAAGCCAAGACGTTGTTAAATCTCTTCGGAATTGATGATATCGGTCATAAATATCCGGTGGAAATATCGGGCGGGCAGAAGCAGCGAACTGCAGTGGCAAGGGCGCTGATGAATGATCCCCTTATGATCCTGGCAGATGAGCCTACCGGCAATCTGGACAGCAGGTCCAGTGAGGCGGTGATCCATGCATTTAAACAGGCACAGAAATCCCTGGGGGCAACGATTTTCATGGTAACCCACGACAGCTTTGCAGCCAGTTTCTGCGACCGGGTCATCGTAATGAAGGATGGTAATGTATTTACGGAGTTAAGAAAAAAAGGCAGCCGGAGAGAATTCCTGGATGAACTGCTAATTGTATTAAAGGAAATGGGCGGTGACGATGATGACAATGAATAAGATATTCAGCAAGCTTAGAAGCTACAACAAAAAGAATTATGTACAAATGGTCTTTTGCGTGACTCTGTCTGTCATGCTGATTACCTCCTATGGGATTATGATGTTCAGCCCTACGGTTATGCAGGTGCTTCCGGAAGGGGGAGACTCCAGGAAACAGGCTTATATGATCTTTGCCATTGCATTAATCGGATGTTTTATCTTTACGATATATGCTGCGGGATTATTTTTCAAATACAAAAGCAGGGAAGCGGGCGTATTCCTGGCGTTGGGAACGAAAAAAAGCCAGCTTCGGAATGCACTATTTGCAGAGATCGGCATTATCCTTTCCGCATGTACGGCGGCAGGCTTAGCCTTAGGGGCTGTTGTATCATACTTCGTGTGGCAGATGTTCTGTGTTCTGGTTGTGGATAACGATCAGATGAAGTATCAGGCTGATGTCACAGGCTTTATCATCGGATTTGTATTTGCGCTTGTAATATCCGCCTGCATTATGGGAATGGCAGTTCGTTTTATCAAAAGGACAAATCTCATGGATGTACTGAATGATCATAGAAAGAGCGAGCCTTTAAGAGATGTAACGAAATTATATGGCATACTTGGTATAGTCTTTAGTATTATGGGATTTGTGCTGGGGTATGTGGTTCCTGTCATTGTTGCAGAGATGGGAGTGCTTCTACCTTCCGTATGGAGTGCAACTTATCTGTTGTCACTTGCAGGTATTTATATGGTAATCACCTACGCCATCGTCCATCACGAACGGGGAAAAAACCCTCAGAGATACTACCGGAATATCATTTCCGTAAACATGATGAAGTTTCAGGGGAAACAGACTGTTCGAAATATGTGCATTATCTCTCTGTTGGTGGCAGCCAGCCTCTATGCATGCTTCTATGCACCGGGTATGCTTTCCGGTATCAGTGAAATTGACGACAATCCGGTGGACTTTTCCATTCCGTCAAAGGTATCTTTCCGGGAAGTAAACAAAGAAGATATTGAAAAGCTGGCAGATGATTACCGGATCGAAATGACCGGTTACCGGGAGGGAAACTTTGCAGAGCTGCTGGCAAGCGGTGTATCAAGAGACTGGGATGATAATAACAATCTGATTGAAGATTACATGGAAAAGTATGCGTACAGCAAATTTATGAGCGCCAGCGAATACCGGGATATGACAGGAGAAGAGATTCAGGTGGAACAGGGAACCTTCTACCGGATTACATTTCCACAGCAGCAGAACGGATTCTGGGATAAGTTTGAGGATATGGATCTCATTACAAATCCTGTGACAGAAGAACAGATGAAAGTGAAATTTGCAGGCACAGCAGCATATGAACCCTTAATGATAAACGGAGTAAACAGCTATATCCTGAATGATGAGGATTACAGTGGAATTACAAAGGAACTCCCGGATAACAGGATGTATCATCAGATCTTATTCAACATCCAGGACTCAGAAGCAGCCTTTGATTTCTCCACCGCATTGTATGGTGAAATCCTGAAACGTGCGCCAAGAGAGATGCAGGTGCAGTCCGGCTATGATGAATACCAGGAACAGCTGGCAATAGAAGCAGGAGAAGAATACAGTAATGACCAGCAAATGGAAATGTCCCCGGACAATCCGGACCTGATGGGATACTGGAAGTTCTATCCCAACATGAAAGTCATGAAAGAGAAGACCTTTTTCCAGACCAATGCAGTGTTTTTCATGCTGTTCATCTACGTGGCAATTATCTGCCTGGCAGCAGTGGGAATTATAGCTTATACCAGAAGCGTAACCATAGGAATGAATAACAAACAGCTATTTGACGATCTGAAAAAGCTGGGCGGCAATCACAAATATCTGAAGAAGTGTATTACAAGCCAGCTGATGAAAATCTACGCTTTGCCGGTGGTTATCGGAAGTATTTTGATCTATATTTTTACCCTGATGACCTACAAAGGCAATGATGGTGTGGTAACGTCAACGGAAACCTGGGCGTTGGGAGTGGATTTTCTGCTGGTGCTGGGGGTTAGTGTGTATATGTATGTGATTTACAGGGTGTCACTTAGGAAAATTGAAGGAATTATTGGGAATAAAAATCATTGAAAATATATAGGAAATAATGGAAATAAAAGTCATTGCGACCATACAGGAAATATAGAAGAGGGCAAAAGCGGAGGTGATTCGCTTTTGCTCTCCTGCGCATGAACGGTAAATTTAAACATGATGGACTACCTAAACATGATGGACTACCAGGGTACATTATGCTATTATAATACTAGAGCCTGTTTGAAAATTCATTCCCGCCATCTGCACACCCCACTTTGCGGTATATTTGCCCCGGATTCAGGTTACGTAGCCCGCTACATGCCCTTCATCCGGGACAAATCTCCCGCTAAGTGTGACGCACAGCTGCCAGAAAGCAATTTTAAAACACGCTCTAATACCTCCCATAAAGTGATATCAGTATGGTTATACATAGAGCGTGTTTTGAGATTGCATTTATGTGATTCAGGAATGAGTGCGGCGAGGATATTCATAAAACCATGAAAGGTGAGAAAGGAGGAACTATGGCAGGCATAAAGGAAGTGGCGAAGCGTGCCGGAGTATCCATCTCCACAGTATCCAATGTATTAAATAATACAAAATTTGTCAGCCCGGATTTGCAGAGAAAAGTAGAAATCGCGGCTAAAGAGCTTTCTTACAGACCGAATCCGGTAGCGAGAAGCATGAAGAAGAAGAAGTCAGGAACCATAGGAGTTATAACTGCTGATATGTGCGGGCTTTTTTATCCATATATTGTAAAAGGAATCTATTCAGTAGCAAATGAAAAAGGATACCAGATCATGATCTGTGATACCCAGGGCGTCTATGGAGAGGCGGCGGCGATTGAACGGGAACTGGAGAAGTTTAAAAGTCTGATTACCAACCGGGTGGACGGGATTATCTTTGCATCTGTCGTGCCTCAGAGCGGGCAGGCAAATTATCTGAAGAAGCTGAAAAATCTGGCGGAACATGATAAGAAGATTCCGCTGGTCAGCATAGAGCGTGATTTTTCGGAATTTGGGATCGATTCTGTGTTCTTCGATGGGGTTACCGGGGCTAAGATGGCAGTCAGACACCTGATCGATGGAGGCTGTAAAAGGATTGGGCATATATCAGGACCACTTTTTATGAGTATTGCCACAGACCGTGCACTTGGGTACCGGGAAGCTATGAGTGAAGCAGGGTTAAACGTAGATGATTCTATGATCGCGGAAGGGGATTATTCCCATCAGAGCGGCTATGCGGCGATGAAGGAACTGCTGAAATCCATGCCGGATATTGACGGTGTATTCAGCGGGAATGACCAGATGGCAGTAGGCGCCTTAAAAGCACTCCGGGAACACCATATAAAGGTTCCGGAAGAAATAAAAATTATCGGATATGACGATGTATTTATATCAAGTGTGGTGGAGCCGGCTCTATCCACAATCCATATCCGCAAAAAGCATGCCGGGATTGAAACGGCGAAAATACTGTTTGACAGAATTGAAAATGAAGATAAAACAGAAGTAACCAGAATGCAAATGGAATCGCGTCTGGTTGTCCGCAAATCCACGGTAAAAGATGCACCGGAAGATTGGATATTGTCGGACTGGTAAAAGAAAAAGTAAGGACACCTGTTTCAGAGGTGTTCTTATTTTTTTGTAAAACAGGGGAATATTACTTATCAGAAAAACGTTTTGCTGGTTTATTCAAAACAATCGTAAAAATTTCTTAAAATAACCCAAACAGACAAAATTGCGACTCAAAATACCAAAATACTAGGGGATTTCCCTGTGAAATAATACTAAAAATGAAAATAAAATTTTGAATATATTGTATAAAAAATAATTATTATAGAAAACTCCATTGACAGAAAAACGTTTTTCTGATATTCTTGTGTCAAGTTAAACATATGAAAATTGAAACAAAACAAAAAACTATACCAAATGTACAAATATTAGAGGAGGTTTTCACGAATGGATAAAAAAGAAGCAGTGGAACGGGCACTTGAGCAGGGAAAAGGAGTTTTGCGGCTGGTACCAACCTGGGTACCCAGGTCATTTTGCAGGCCGGGTAAACGAATAAAACTGCATCCCGATGATTATTTTATTCTGGGGCAGAGAGGCGGCATTGATGAACGGTGGTTTGCTTCTACAACCTGGGCGGAAAATGGTCCGGGCACACCTGAGGATGAGGGATTAAGTTATATCGCAGTGGATGAGGAAGGGAAAGAAAAAGTCCTTCTGAGAGATGCAATCGAGCTGACAGGTCCGGCGATTATCGGTGAGACCTTGTGGAATAAGTATCACGGCTGGGCGATGTTTTCCAAATTCTTCGACAATGCAGGACCGCTGCCTCACCATATTCATCACCGCAGCCAACATGCAAAACGGGTAGGGGCATCCGGCAAGCCGGAGATGTATTTCTTTCCATCCCAGCTCAATAACCATGGCGGAGAATTTCCATTTACATTTTTTGGCTTCAATCCTGAGACAACAAAGGAAGAAGTGCTGGAAGCCTTAAAGAAATTTACTAAAGGAGACAACAACATCCTTGGCTTATCCAGAGCATATAAACTGGAAGCGGATACAGGGTTTGATGTACCGCCGGGAGTAATGCATGCACCCGGAAGCCTCTGTACCTATGAGCCGCAATTTGCTTCTGATGTTTATGCCATGTATCAGTCAGTGCTGTTAAATGGACAGATCGTGGGAGAGGACCTTCTCTGGAAAAATACGCCTCCCGAAGAAATTGGAAATTATGATTATCTGCTGGATGTGATTGACTGGGAAGCAAATGTGGATCCTGATTTTCACGAAAAACGATATATGAGGCCGGTTCCCGTAAAGCCTGTAGAAGAAATGCTGGCACAGGGCTATATAGAGGAATGGATCTGCTATAAATGTGAGAGCGTTTCGGCAAAACGGCTCACGGTATTGCCGGGACAGACCGTAACGATCCGGGACGGAGCTCCATACGGGCTGATCTGCCTGGAGGGCCATGGAAGGTTTGGAGCCTGGGAAATAGAGTCACCTGCGTTGATCCGTTACGGAGAATTAACCCACGATGAGTATTTTGTTACAGAGAAAGCTGCATTAGAAGGGATTACCATTACAAATCCTTCTGATACGGACCCTATTGTGATTTTAAAGCATTTTTCCGATAATCCGGATCTGAAATTATACCAAAACCTGTCTGAAAAGTAAGAAAGGAGGATGTGTTTTGCAGAGTGAAAAATATATCCTGGAAGCAAAAGGAATCAGCAAATCCTTTGCAGGCGTAAATGTATTAAATAATGTAGAACTGTGTATCGAACCGGGTGAACTCCATGCGCTGATGGGGGAAAACGGAGCCGGGAAGTCAACTCTTATGAAGATTATCATGGGGATTTATACCAGGGACAGCGGAGAGATCATTTTCCAGGGAAAACGGGTTGACTTTAAGGATGCGAGGGATGCACTGGATATGGGAATATCTATGATCCATCAGGAACTAAGCCCCATACCGGAGATGACAGTTGCCGAAAATGTCTTTTTGGGCAGAGAGAATAAGAAAATCAAAGGACTTCCCTTTGTTGATGTAAAAGAATTGAATAAGAAAACAGAAAAAATCTTAGAGGAATACGGTTTAGAAGAGCTGATAAAACCAAATATGAAAATGAAGCATCTGAACATTGCACAGGTTCAAATGATGGAAATCATAAAAGCGGTTTCTTATGATTCCAAAGTTATCATTATGGATGAACCCACTTCCTCCTTATCGGAGACGGAAACGGAGATCCTGTTTCGGATTATCGACAATCTGAAAGCCAAAAATGTAGGCATCGTTTACATTTCCCACAGAATGGATGAAGTATTTCAGCTGGCTGACCGGGTATCGGTTCTTAGGGACGGAAGCTTTATCGGCTGTGTCAGAGTATCGGAGGCATCGCCGGAAGAACTGATTAACATGATGGTGGGGCGGGAGCTGGAAGGCGGATATCCCGTCAACGATACCCCAAAAGGAGAAGTGGTTCTGGAACTTCAGAATTTTACCAGAAAAGGCGTATTCCAGGACGTGAACATGAAGGTTTATGCGGGGGAGATCCTGGGGCTTGCAGGTCTGGTCGGTGCAGGACGAAGCGAAGTAATGCGCGCCCTGGTAGGATATGACAGGCTGGACAGCGGTGAGATTATTATGGAGGGAAAGCCCATTACCATCACCCACCCCAAGGATGCCAACCGCTACCATATCATTATGGCATCAGAAGACAGAAAAGATCTGGGGCTGGTACTCTGCCGGGATATTAAGGAGAATATCACACTCCAGAATGCAGATAAATACAGCCGTGCAAGCTTTATCAATAAAGCAAAAGAAAGAAAAGTCTGTGATGAAATGGCGCGGAAGATGACAACGAAAATGAATGGCATTCATGATCTGGTGAGCAGCCTGTCAGGCGGTAACCAGCAGAAGGTAGTTTTGGCGAAATGCCTTCTGGCGGACCCGAAAGTTTTAATTATGGACGAACCCACCAGAGGAATTGATGTGGGAGCGAAAGCAGCGATTTACCGAATGATGGTAGACCTTGCTAAGCAGGGAATGGCAATTATCATGATCTCTTCTGAAATGCCGGAGCTGATTGGCATGAGCAACCGAGTGATTGTAATGTCCAGAGGCAAGATTACAGGAGAACTTCAGGGGGAGGAAACGAAATCCCAGCAGACAATTTTAAAATTAGCACTGGGGACTGTTTAAAAATGATTTCCGACAGCTGTACGCATCATTTCACGGCATATTAGTTCCAATTTCAAACCAGCTGTCAGAAAGCAATTTCCAACATGCTCCGGTCGGAGACAAGATTGAAAGGAGAAAGCAGCATTTCAGGATAGTATAACTCACAGCAAATAACCAAATGTTTCGCTGGTCTGATTTTCCGAGAGCACATGTGTAAAATACTCAGCGTAGCCCGCTACGCCTCCGTTTTTACACATGCACTCTCAAAAAATCATCCTCACCGAACCATTCAGCTATTTACTTTAAGTTATACTAGCCTGTAAGCTGCAATGGGTATAAGAATGAATAATAAAAAGAATTGGGGAAAGGTACTGCGGGAATTTGGTCTGGTATTTGTAATCATATTTATCGTAGTACTGATGACTATTGTAAAACCTGTATTTTTATCCAGCGGAAATATTTTAAATATTCTCCGTCAGGTTTCCATTAACGGCATCCTGGCAGTGGGAATGACCTTCATTATCCTGACGGGAGGAATTGACTTATCGGTAGGATCGCTGGTGGCAGTTACCAGTGTAATCAGCGGTTCTCTGCTGATGAACGATGGAAATGTATTTCTGGCATGTGTGGTGGGTGTCCTGGCAGCAGTAGCATTTGGCGTATTGAACGGATACCTGGTTGCTTATATTGGTTTTCAGCCATTTATTGCAACCCTGGCAAGTACCACAATCGGACGTGGATTTGCTATGGTGTACTCCAACGGAAAGCCATATACCATTACGAATGAATCCTTCCTTGCAATCGGACAGGGAAATGTGCTGGGTGTCCCCACACCGATTATCATACTGGTCATCGTGTGCATCATTGGTCTGGTTGTATTAAAATGTACCACCTTCGGAAGATATGTATTTGCAATCGGCGGCAACAAGAACGCAGCAAAACTCTCCGGTGTGAAGACGCGTAAAGTAGAAATGATGGTTTACATATTATCGGGAGTCTGCTGCGGTATCGTTGGTTTGATTTTGTCAGCCCGCATCAGTTCCGGACAGCCAACGGCGGCAGAAGGATTTGAACTGGATGCAATAGCGGCAACGGCAATTGGCGGTACCAGTATGAGCGGCGGTATCGGCGGACTGCGGGGCACCATATTCGGCTTTATCATTATCGGATTAATCAGTAACTCATTGAATCTGGTTAACGTCAATTCTTTCTGGCAGCAGATCGTAAAAGGATTCATTATTTTACTGGCTGTACTGATGGATATGAAGACAAAGAGCAGAGAATGACACAATTACAAGTTATGCAATACAGTACGAGATACCTATTTATTAAAATATAAGGAGGATATAAAGGTATGAAGAAGAAAATGATCAGTGGTTTACTCGCAGTGGCAATGGTGGCATCTGTTCTGGCAGGCTGCGGACAGGGAGGCGGACAGACAACGGAAGCGGCTAAGACAACCGAGGCGGCAAAAGCAGAGACAAAGGCGGAGACATCCGCAGATACAAAGGCTGAAACATCAGCAGACACAAAGGCAGAAGATACAAAAGCAGAGGATGTAGGCACAGAAGCAGTGGAAAAAGCTACACAGGCAGCAGCAGCTTCCTCTGACAATGGAGACTATACCATCGGCGTTATTATGAAAGACAATTCCGATACATTTGTTAAGAGAATTGCAGATGCCATTGAAGCAAGAGGAAAAGAACTGGGTGTAAAATTGCTTATGAATGATGCGGAAGGAGACGTGAACAAGCAGATCGAAATCACAGAAAACCTGATCACACAGCAGGTAGACGCCATTATTTTAAATGCCCAGGATATGGATGGCAGCAGCCCCTGTATTACAAAAGCAAATGAAGCAAAGATTCCCATTGTAAACTGCAACTGCGATACGGTAAATAAGGATTACCAGTCCTTTGTAGGATGTGAGGATAAAGAATCCGGTCTGATCGAAGCAAACTATGTATTAGAAAATCTCCCGGAAGGCTCCAAAATCTGTGTCATCCAGGGTCCAATGGGACAGGCTGGCCAGGTAGGCCGCTGGGCAGGTTATGAAGAAGCAGGTTTATTTGATAAGTATGAACTGCTGGCAGAACAGACTGCAAACTGGAAGCGGGAAGAAGCTCTGGCACTGGCGGAAGACTGGATTACTACCTATGGCGATGAATTAAAAGGAATCATCTGCGAAAATGACGACATGGCTCTGGGCGCGTTATCAGCATGTAAAGCAGCAGGCAGAACAGATATAATGATCACCGGCGTTGATGCAATTTCAGATGCTCTGACGGCAGTTAAAAATGGGGAAATGGCATGTACCGTATTCCAGGATGCGGAAGGACAGGGATCAACAGCTGTGGACACCGCTCTGGCACTGGCTAAGGGAGAAAAGGTTGAATATGATATCCGTATTCCGTTCCAGTTAGTAACCAAAGATAATGTAGACGAATTTATCAAATAAGAAATTAAGACAGCCTCCGTCAATGGGATTCGTGTCAGATAGTAATATTGGATTACAATATTAGAACACAGTCTGATGGCGGGGGCACCAATAGAAATGAGGGAGCAGTATGCTTAAAAATATACCTAAGATTATTTCACCGGAACTGATGAAAGTAATGATGGAAATGGGACATAGTGATGTCCTGATTATCGCCGATGCCAATTATCCCGCAGCGGCACATGCAAAACGCCTGATCCGATTAGAAGGGGTGGAAGTCCCGGAACTTCTGGAAGCCATCCTGCCATTTTTCCCGCTGGATAACTTTATAGAGCATCCGGTAAGGCTTATGGAGAACCTGCCCACAGAGCCGGTACCTGAAATATGGGATGTCTACGATTCTATCTTAAGAAAACATGATACAGACCGTGCATTTGGGGAATTTAAATTGATAGACCGCCTTCCTTTTTATGAAGAGTCCGAGAAGGCATATCTTATAGTACAGACCGGGACGACGGCGCGTTACGCGAATATTGTACTGCAAAAAGGTGTGTGCTGAACACGCTCTGAGAGGTGATGCAATGAACTATAACGATGAAAAAAAATATGTTGGAAATAGAGACCAGCTGTTTCAGATAAAGAAGGTGAAATTACAGGAGGGAAAAGCGAGGGGCGTTACCATACTGGAAGTGGCAAACCGGTCGGGAATGCAGTTTGACGTAAATGCAGACAGAGGCATGGACATTCCATTTCTGAGTTTTAACGGAGAGAACTTTGGATATATCTCGCCCTGCGGAGTAGCGGCACCGGAATATTTTGATGACCGGGAACTGGGATTCCTAAAAAGCTTTACGGCTGGATTTTTAACCACCTGCGGTTTGAAAAGTGCAGGCGCACCCTGTGAATATGGGGGAAAGGCCTATGGACTGCATGGAAATGTATCCCACATTCCCGCAAAGGAATTTCGGTATGAACTGGTGGAAACAGACGGCAGCCCGTATATAGAGATCCAGGGAAGTATGCAGGATGCAGAGATATTCCAGGATAAGCTGACATTAATGAGAAATATACGGTGCGGCTACCGGGAAAAAGAATTCACCATTACGGACAGAGTAACAAATGAGGGATATAAAAAAGCAAGGCATATGATTTTATATCACTGTAATATCGGATACCCCATCTTAAGCCCCGCAAGCGAGGTGTATATCCCTTCCGCAAAAGTTACACCCAGGACAGAACATGCAAAAAAAGGATTAAAAGAGTGGTACAAAACCCAGCAGGCAGACCCCGATTATGAGGAAATGTGTTATTACCACAAGCTGATTCCGGACGGGAACAACCATGGACATGCGGCAGTTTATAATCCCGAGCTAAACCTTGGTATAGAGATGGAAATAGACCTGGCGGCACTGGATCATTTTGTACAGTGGAAAATGATGGGTGCAGGTGAGTACGTCATGGGGCTGGAGCCGGCAAATGCAACGATTGACGGCATAGAGGATGCAATCAAAAACGGTTCCATGAAATATCTGGAACCCGGAGAATCCGCAGAGTACCGGATCACCTTCCGGATACTGGAAGGGCGGGAAGCTTTTGAAAATATTAAAATCAAGCTGAATAATGAAATAGAAAACAATAGAAAAGAAAATGAAAACAATAAAGAACAATAGGAAACAAAATTGAGAACATAGAAAACAGGAAAGGAACAGAAAAATATGGCAGACCAGACATTAATAGAAAAAGTATTTGAAGAAGGAGGCGGGATCTTCCGTTTAAATCCCACCTTCGTACCAAGAAGATTTGGAAAGGCAGGACACCGGTTGAAGTTACATCCGGATGATTATTACGCACTGGGAATTGAGAGAGGGTCTATCAAAGAGAGATGGTTTTCTTCTACCATACCGGCAAACAACGGTCCTCTGGCGGCTCCGGATGAAGGAATGAGCTATGTAGCCGTATCCTATGAAACAGATGAGAAATTCACATTAAAAGAAGCCATTGATACAATGGGTGAAAAAATTGTGGGAAAAGAACTCATGGAGAAATATGGCGGCTGGCCCATGTATTCTAAATTCTTTGATTTTGAAAATCCCCTTTTCCATCATGTACATCTTACATTTGAGGATGCAGCAAGAGTAGGGAAGCTTGGCAAACCGGAATGCTACTATTTTCCTAAACAGCTGAACAACTATCAGGGGGAATGCAACGCTACCTATTTCGGTTTCGATCCGGATACAGACCCAGAAGAGGTGAAGAGAAGACTGCGTAATTATAATAACGATGATACCAGAATTACAGAATTGTCCAGGGCTTACCGGGTACAGCTTGGGACAGGCTGGTATACTCCCGCTGGGGTTATTCATGCTCCTGCATCTTATCTCACCTATGAGCCACAGTGGAACTCCGATGTTAACTCCGTAGAAGAAAATGTAGTTTCCGGGGAAATATACTCCAGAGACATGCTGGTAGAGGAATGCCCCGATGATAAAAAGGATGACATAGATTATATATTCAGCCTTCTTGACTGGGAAAAGAACACGGATCCCCATTACAAAAAGACCTATTTCAGACCGCCTGTTACAGCAAGCGAGACAGAACAGTATGTGGAAAAATGGGTAACTTACGCAAATGATTATGTAGCAGCAAAAGAATTAACTATTTATCCGGGGCAGACAGTAACCATCCAAGATGGGGCTGCTTATGGATGCATCTTTATCCAGGGACATGGGAAAATGGGTGTCTATGATGCAGAGGCAGTGACATTGCTCCGCTTTGGACAGCAAAGTTCAGATGAATTCTTTGTATCGGAAGGAACTGCAAAAGAGGGTGTTGTAATTACCAATGAAAGTAAGGTAGAGCCATTGGTTTTATTAAAGCATTTCGGACCAAATCATCCGGATGTGCCAAAAGAAGTACCTGCAGCTAAGTAGATAGCGGAATGGGGCGTGCAGATGGCAGGAATGAATTTTCAAACACGCTCCAGAATTTGAAAGGAGTGGCATTGGATGAAATATTTGATGGGGATTGACAATGGGGGAACATTTTCAAAAGCAGCAATCTTTGACCAGGAGGGGAAACAGATTTCCGTAGCAAGCGTCCCGACTGTGACGATTACACCAAAGCCCGGGTATACGGAAAGGGATATGGAGGAACTGTGGGAAGTGAACGCGGCGGCTATCCGGGCAGCGATAGAAAAAAGCGGGATAAATCCCAACGATATAGCCGGCATATCATTTTCGGGGCATGGAAAGGGGCTGTATATGGTGGGATACGATGACAGACCATCCTATCATGGAATCCTGTCCACAGATGCCAGAGCCTGGGAGTATGTGGAAAGATGGAATCGCGACGGCACCAGGGAAAAGGTATTCGAAAAATCTTACCAGGAAATACTGGCATGCCAGCCGGTGAGTATTCTGGCATGGCTAAAGGATCATCATCCTGAGGTGATTGCAAATACGAAGTTTATATTCGCAGTAAAAGACTATATCCGATATCGCCTGACCGGGGAAGCATTTGCAGAACGATCAGACTTTACAGGAGCCAATCTGGTGAACTTAAGTACCGGTAAATATGACAGAGAACACCTGAAGCTCTTTGGCTTAGAAGAAATATATGAAAAGCTGCCCCCTCTTCGTGGATCTGCTGATCTCTGCGGCTGTGTAACGGCAGAGGCAAGTACAAAGACCTCGCTGCCGCAGGGAATTCCCGTTGCTGCAGGCATGTTTGATGTGGATGCCTGCGGGATTGCTTCCGGGCTGTCAGACGAAGAGCAGATGTGCATGATCGCAGGAACCTGGAGCATCAATGAATTCATTGGAAAAGCTCCGGTAACCAATCAAACCGTAGCATTAAACTCGATGTTCTGCATACCGGGATATTATCTGATCGAAGAAAGCAGTCCCACATCTGCAGGGAACATGGAATGGTTTATAAGAAATCTTCTGAATTTTGAAAAAGAGGAATCAAAAAAAGAGGGGCAGTCCATTTATGATATCACAAACAAATGGGTGGATGAGATCATGCCGGAAGAATCTAACGTGATCTTCCTGCCCTTTTTAAACGGTTCCAATGAAGACCCACTGGCAAAGGGAACCTTTGTAGGACTAACCGGATACCACAACAAGAAGCACATGCTAAGGGCTGTGTATGAAGGCATTGTATTTTCCCATCTCACCCATGTGAAAAAATTACTGCAGAACCGTTCCGTACCGGCAAGCATCAGACTGTCCGGCGGCGCGGCAAACTCAGACGTATGGGTGCAGATCTTCGCAGATGCACTTCAGATTCCGGTTGATGTAATCGAAGACAAAGAACTGGGGGCACAGGGAGCCGCAATGGCAGCGGGAATAGCAGCCGGAATCTACACCGATTATCAGGACGCCATCCGCCGCACGGTAACCATCACCAAAACAGTAAAGCCCCGCTTAGAATACAGAAAAATATATGAAGAGAAGTACGAAGCATATCGTGCAGTCATAAAGGGGCTTAGCGGAGCGTGGAAGTATTTTAAAAATTAAGGGACTGCTGACAATCCCTACCATTTACAGCAGCACCAGGTCGAAAGAAAATTATAATAGAAAGGAAGCCACGATGAGATTTTTTCAACCTGTTTTATGTGGCAGTATTGCATACTCATATTACGTCTGCAATATGCAATGGGAATAAAAATGAAAGCATATACCCTTGGATTATACGAAAAAGCAATGCCGTCTGAGCTAACCTGGGAAGAGAAGCTGCAGGCTGCTAAATCCGCCGGTTTCGATTTCCTGGAAATCAGCATTGATGAAACAGCAGAAAAGCTTGCCAGGCTCGACTGGTCAAAACAGGAACGGCTGGAGCTGATTGACACCATGTACGCCACCGGAATCCCCATCAGAACCATGTGCCTGAGCGGACACCGCAGATATCCCCTTGGCAGCAGTGACCCCGCAATTGCTCGCCGTGGAATGGAAATCATGGAAAAGGCAATATGTCTGGCTGACGATCTGGGAATCCGGATTATTCAATTGGCGGGCTATGATGTATACTATGAACAATCTACCCCGGAAACGGCAGAGCGTTTTGAAAAGAACCTGAAAAAATCCGTTATGATGGCGGCAAGCCTGGGCATTACATTAGGATTTGAAACAATGGAAACAGAGTTTATGAATACCGTGGAAAAGGCAATGAATTATGTGAAAAATATAAATTCTACCTATCTGGCGGTATATCCCGACAGCGGAAATATCAAAAATGCATCGGTCAGCTACGATACCGATGTACAGAAAGATTTAAGAGCAGGAGCCGGACATATTGCTTCTGTCCACCTAAAAGAGACGGTGCCTGGGAAATTCCGTGAAATTCCTTTTGGAACGGGGCATGTAAACTTTGAAGAGATGATTGCTTCCGCCTGGGAAATGGGAGTGCGTAAATTTGTAACAGAATTCTGGTACACGGGAAGCGTAAACTGGAGAGATGATCTGAAGGATGCCCGCACCAGAATGGGTAAAATATTAGATTCCATGGAGGAGTAATATGTTAGAAGAATTAAAACAACTGGTATATGAGGCTAATATGGAGCTGCCTGCCAGAGGGTTAATCACCTATACCTGGGGAAATGTAAGCGGAATAGACCGGGAAAAGAGCCTGTTTGTAATAAAGCCCTCCGGTGTGGACTATGAGAATCTTCATCCGGAGGATATGGTGGTAATGGATCTGAATGGAAATAAGGTGGAAGGGGAATTGAAACCATCATCCGATACACCCACCCATCTGGAATTATATAAAGCTTTTCCGGAAATAGGCGGGGTGGTACATACCCATTCCCCATGGGCGGCATCCTGGGCACAGGCGGGCAGAAGTATACCCTGTTACGGGACTACCCATGCAGACTATTTTTACGGAGAGATTCCCTGTGCAAGAAATCTCACTCCAGAAGAAATTGAAACGGGCTATGAGACAAATACCGGAAAGGTCATTATTAAAACCTTTACGGAGAAGAATCCTTCTTACGTCCCGGGAGTGCTCTGCGCAAATCATGGACCCTTTACCTGGGGAAAGGATGCAAAGGAAGCAGTTCACAATGCAGTAGTATTAGAAGAGGTAGCCAAAATGGCGTGCCGTACCGAAATGCTCAGACCAGGCGTCCAGGAAGCACCACAGGTAATCCGGGATAAACATTTCATGCGTAAACATGGACCAAATGCATACTATGGACAATAAAATGTGAAAGGGGATAAAATGGAGAAAAAAATAGAACAACATTTTCAGGCTGCTGATTCAGGAAGTACCGACGATAGAGCTATATGTAAGGAGCCAAGAATGAAAATGGCAATTCTGGGAGCCGGGCAGATTGCCCATAAAATGGCAGCTACCATTACAAAAATGGAAACAATAGAAGCTTATGCAGTGGCAGCCCGGGACGAAAAACGTGCACAGGATTTTAGAGCTCAATACGGATTTACCAAAGCCTGCGGTTCCTATGAGGAAATGCTTTCTGACGAAGAGGTAGATCTGGTATATATAGCAACACCCCATTCCCATCATTATGCCCATATCAAAATGTGCCTGGAGCATCACAAACATGTCCTCTGTGAAAAATCCTTTACCGTTAATGCCAGACAGGCAAGAGAAGTCCTGCAAATGGCAGAAGAGAAAGGGCTTCTTCTGACAGAGGCAATCTGGACAAGATATATGCCCTCCCGGAAAATGGTAAATGATATCATAGACAGCGGAGTGATTGGAACAGTTACTTCCCTGACAGGCAATCTGGGCTATTCCCTGGGAAATGTCACCAGGATGGTGGAACCGTCCCTGGCTGGCGGGGCGTTACTGGATGTGGGAGTCTATATGGTAAACTTCGCAATGATGGTGTTTGGAAATAAAATCAGCAAAGTTTCCTCCAGTGCAGTCATGTCCAAAAAAGGGGTCGATTATACGGACAGCATCACCATGATATTTGAGAACGGGGAAATGGCTGTAATGCATAGCAGTATGCTTGGTGCGCTGAACCGCAGGGCAAATATCTTCGGTGACAAAGGCTATATAGAGATCACAAATGTAAATAACATCGAGAAAATCAAAGTCTTCGACGAGAATTACAAAGAAGTGGCTGCATACACGCCGCCTGTGCAGATTACAGGATATGAATATGAAGTAGAAGCGTGCCGCAGGGCGATAAAAGCCGGTAATACCCAGTGCGGTGAGATGCCCCATGAAGAAACCATCCGGGTGCTGGAGATTATGGATGATATGCGGAGGTCCTGGGGGTATGAGATTCCAGGAGAAAATTTATAAGGAAATGGGAGGGACTGTCAATGGCAGTCCCTTTTTAGCAAAAGAATAATTTACTAAAAATCAAAATGTTCTTTTATTGTGATTTCCATATTTTTAAAATTTTAATCATTTTTTTGCGCTCATCAGGAGAGAAGGTATGAAAAATATGTAATAGTTCTTTGTCTGTCTGCTGATCCTCATTTAATTGAGACGGAGAAGTCTTTCCGGCATCCAGCAGAGAATCCACAGATACATTACATAGAGCAGCATAATAGAGTAAAGTGCGCAGGTTTAGT